>UMHM01047462.1_pt1 | contig 35272 bp, 22 predicted proteins | sample 1965501 | NCBI WGS metagenome assembly UMHM01 (sample SAMEA4836095, study PRJEB28245) | human gut metagenome | biome: gut microbiome; material: fecal sample | place: Denmark | collected 2008
AACGAAATAGTGTTGTCTTTTGCGCCAAGTGCGGGAATTTCTTCGATTTTGCTATACTCGCATACAGTGCAAGTGAATTTCTTTTCGCCCTCAACGCCGTAGTCGGAGGGTTTGGTGATTACTCCTTCGTTCCAGTTGTGTGCTGCAAGATCTTTCTTTTCGTCCGTGTGGGCGCAGGTTGCAGGATGCCAGTGGTTGGCAATGTCGTATTCCCATCTTCCCGTATCGAAAGTATGCACGTGATCGAGCATGCCGATTTTTGCGGTCTTTGTGTTGCCGCAAACGGTGCAAGTGTAGGTCTTTACACCCTCGGTTGTTTCGGTGGATTGAGTGGTGATGACGCCTGCATCGAAAGTATGGTCGGCTTTGTCCGCAACGTCGGTGTGATTCTTCGTGGTGCATTCGTGCCAGTGGGTTTTTTCGTCAAACTTCCATTCGCTTGAAAACTCGTGTTTATTGTTGTTGCAAGCGGTAAGAACCGAAAGCGACAATACAAACACCATTGCTATTGTCAAAATAGTAAGTAGTGATTTTCTTTTCATGGTTTTACTCCTTTTGTTTTATTTTTTTTTTAAGTCTTGAAGAGGGTAAGCCAACCCTCTTCAATTCTTACTGTGTTGTGCACCGCTGCTGTTTGCGGGCGGTTGTTTTGCCGCTCGGTAGCACTCAGTTGCCCGAGTTTTTATCAAACTTTGCGTACACATACATTTCTTCGGTAACGGTAAATGTGTAAGTTGCGTCCGCAGAGATGAGTTCCTCGGTCTGATCGCCAACGGATTTATACCAGCCGACGAAAGTAAATCCTTCGTCTGCCACGGCGGTAAGCGTTATTTGTGTACCTTTTTCAACCATTCTGCCGTTGCCGAATACGACCGTGTTGCCGTTTTCGGTGATATGTCCGCCGTTGTAGCCGTCTACATAAGCGATAAAGTTGTACATTTCCTTTTTGGCAAATTTGGCAAAAACGTACAGCTGGCGGTTTACCGTAAAGGTGTATGTCGCGTCGGGGGAAATCAACTTTTCGGCTTGTTGGTCGTCGTAGAAATACCAGCCGAGGAAGTTGTATCCCTCGTTCGCAACGGCGGTAAGCGTTATCTGTGTACCTTTTTCAACTATTCTGCCGTTGCCGAATTCGACCGTCTTGCCGTTTTCGGTGATGTAACCCCCGTCACGTTCGTCGCACTGCGCAAGGAAGTTAAATTGTTCCGCTATTCTGATAGTGATTACCGCCTTTAACGATGGGTTGGCAAGATAGGTGTAAGTAACGTTGTAAGTGCCTACTTTGCTCGTGTCGAGCATATTGTTTTCGCTGACGCCGATCGTACTTTCAATGCTGTATTCCAAGCTGTGGCAAAGTCTCTCGTATTTGTCGCCGACTTTTCCGAGTACGGTAATGTGTTCGAAATCAACCCAATATTCGCTGTTAAGACTAAACACGTATTCTTCTTTCGGGTTGCCGTTTTCGTCGGTCTCAAAGTGGTAATCGTTGAGGTCATGAAGCTTAATCTCGGTAACGGCACCTCTGAACATAGCGGTCAGATTAACATTACCTGTTTTTTCGCTTACGTTAAAGGTGTATTTAAGGTCGGTCGAAATCAACTCGTCCGCATTGTAACCTTCGCTGTCGGAAGAGGGGAACCAGCCTACAAAGCGGTAGCCTGCGTTGGGTTTAACCTCGACGGTAACGCTTGCATTGTCGGGCAGGTCGTCGACATAAAAACTTCCTTCGGCGGTAACACCCTCGCCTACAAACTCGCCTGCACCGTCACTTTCTATTCTTGCATGGACGAAGAACGAATAGTCGAATCTTGCGTAAACGGTAGCGTCTTCGGTTACGGTAAACTCATAAGCGTCTTTGTCGGAAATAAGCGCGGCATTTTCGCCTTCGCCGTCGTACCAGCCGATGAATTTGAAGTAAACGGCTTCTCCGCTTGCCGAAACTTTAACCTTTGAGCCCTCGACAACCACAAATTGCAGTTGCTTTTCGGCGTGAGAACCCTCAACGTTATCGTTGTAAACGTTTCCGTGTTCGCCTGCGACAACGGTTAACGTAACCCTTTCCTTTTCGGCAAACTGCGCGTAAATGTAGGTGTTGTCGGTTATTACAAAGGTTTCGGTCGCGTTCGACGAATAGAAGCGTTTTTCTTCGGAGCCGGAGCCGGGGGCGGAGTTTGTTACATACCAGCCGGCAAACCTGTATTCTTCGCTGGGTACAGCCGTCAGTGTAAGCGTTCCGCCGAGGTCGACTGCTTCTCTTTTTCCGTCGGGAGTGTTTACAAAGACTTCGCCGCCTTTCTGTATCACGCCCTGCGTTTCGTCCCTATCCAGCAGATACGAATACGTTTCGGCTTGGGGTACGCTTACCATGAGCGTGGCACTTACGGTCTTGTCATACTTGTAAGTAATTACGATTTCATGGTCGCCCGTCTTTGTGTAGTCCACTTTGCTTGCGTCTACAATGTATTCGGACGCGTCGAGAACGTTGCCTTTGTCGGTCTTTACGGTAAGCCCCGTAAGGTCGGCTTGTTTTTTGGTCGACAGGTTGTAATGGAAGAATCCGTATTCAAACCCTTCGCAGGTAACGTCAAGCGTTGCGGTTTCTTCCACGAATAAGGCTTTGATATGTACGTCTGTGCCGTTCTGGGTGAATACGTATTCTTTTTCCGTCGAAACGGGTTCTTCGGAAAGGTTACCGTCTTTGTCCACCAGATACCAGCCGGCGAATATATATCCATCGGCGGGCGTTGCCAGTAACTCTCTTGTATTACCGAGCGCGAAATAATCTAAAACATGGGGAACATTACTCGTCTTAATTTCGTTAAACTGATTGTTTTTCTCTGTGATAGAGCCTTTGCCTCCGAGTTCGACGGTAAGATGCGCGAACTTTTCCGAAACGTACACGTAGAAAGCGTTGAATGTTTCATCTTCCACCGCTTTGTTTATCCTGCTGAAATGCAGAGTGTATTTCATGTAGTAGACGCCTTCTTTATTGAAGTCCAGTCCGCCGTAATCTATCGAATAATCGCCGAAGTACAATTGTACGCGTTCGTACACGTTGCCGTCGGTCGGGTTATCTTTACGGCGAAGACCTCTTTCGTCCAGCTTCAGGAAGTCGGTTTCGGGCGTGCCGGGTTTGTAATACAATATGTTTTGCGCTTCAAGCTGTGCCACGCCATCTCTGTATACCGGGGGCAGTCCCGATTCGCCCACCCAGTGATGCAACTGATAAACGTCAGTTTTGAGATTGGATTTTTCGGGTTTGATCTTAAACATAGCGATAATGTTTAAGTCATAGTCGCTCATGCCTACTTCGTAAGTCGCATTTTCGGAGAGACGATCGCCGAGAACGCCGCCGGCGTACCATCTGTACCAACCGTCGAATTCGAAATCGCGATCGGGTACGGCGGTAATGCTGTACTTCTGATCTTTATCGGTGAAGACAAGCTGTTTTTCGGTGTAGACGTCATATTTTTCTTCCATATGGAAGTGTCCGCCTTTCCCGGCTTTGACCATAATGTCGCTGTTCTTCTCGGAAATATGAACGGTTATAACAAGAGTAAGTTCTTTTTCGTCGCTGACTCTGACCTTGTATTCCACGCGATAGTCGCCCTCTTTGGAATAATCGATTTCGTCAAGCCCCGAAACGACGAATTGTTCCGGCGCAAGAAGCGTGTACAAAAGTCTGAAGTCTTTTCTCTTTTTACCCTTGATTATAAGTTTGCTTAAGTCGATTCCCGGCTGATTGCCGGGTTTGATGTACACCGACGTGGCGGCTCTTCCGTCCGCGTAGCCCTTGGGCATGTTGGAATTGCCGGGGAACGCCCATATGCTTTCCATATCGGTAAGGTCAGCCGCGAATTTGCAAACTATCGTCGTTGTGCCCTCAACGGTTTTATGAGCAACGCGGCTTTCCGTTGAAAACGGAGTGCTTTCGATTTTGCCGTCTTTCTCTACAAACCAGCCGCTGTGAACAAAATCATATCCGCATTCAACGGAAAGATTCAATTTTTTGTTCGCTTTGGAATAGATTGTCTTTTCTTCGCCGGAATAGATTTTGTCAATTACATGGTCAATTATCCTATACTCTACCCCATAAATAAATTCGATTTCAGACGATACGATAACCGTTCCCTCGCACGGACCGGGATTCTTTATAATGAGCGCCGAACTATTTGAGTTGTCAAGAAAAACGTAAGGAGAGAAAGAGTCCGTTTCAAAAATAACTTTCCCGTCTTTGAACTCGCAGTCGAGTCGTTCGACCCTGCTTTCACTCTTGATGTGGAAAACAACATATTCTTCGACGCCTTCTATGGGCGCGGGTACGGATACCGTGACTTTTCCGTCGGGTTGAACCTTCACTCCGTCGGATTCTACCGAAATGTCGATTGTCACCATTTTTTCGTCGGCGAGCAACTTAAACTCTGCGGGCAGTTTGTCAATGGTGCTTTTGACGGTTTCTTCCGTCATCTCCACTTTTTCGGTTATCAGGTTTGCCTTTTTCCCGAAGTTTCCGCCGGTAAGCGTAACTCCCATGCTGCTTTTCAGTTCATTCGTTTTGCCATCGCCGTTGCAACCTACGCAGATTGTAAAAACGCACAAACCTATTGCGACCAATACAACGAGTATGATGCAAAGTAGCCTTTTCTTCATGGATTTTGTCTCCTTTTTCTTTTTGTTCTTTCAAACCGCGGCTGAAATTTGCGATTCAAAAAAACTTGCTTTGCTTTTTAGTGTTGCAAAATTATACTTTACTCCTGCCGTTTTGTGCCGACAATCGACTTACAGGCAGGCTTTTAGCGTTTTTGAAAATCGGTGCGCCTTTGCAGGTTTATTTTACTTCAACGCTATACTTATATTTAATCGTTCCCATTCCCGGTTGGATATTACTCTGTATAATGGTTGTTTTGTCTTTTGACAACTCAAACGTTGAGCCGGCAAGCAATCCGTATTTGTTAGCGGTTATCTCATTTTCCATATCTTCCCGGCTCTCATAGAACACGATAGCAGTACCTTTAATCTTGTACAACAGCGTTACGACGCCTTTGCCTTTATCGTCTTCTTCGCCCGGGTTTTGATCAAAAGTCACCGTCACGGAATCTTTATCTTCCGCAAAAACGAGCGTAATTTTTGATACCTTATGACTTTGTATAAACTGCTCTTCCGTTATTTCCATTTCCGCAAGGAACGCTTGCTTAACGGCTTCGGACTCCCACACGAAAGTTGCGTCAACTTTGTTGAAAGTCTTGCCCTTGATGTCGGCAGTAGCCCACTTTGCGTAAAGAGTGAACACCCTTGCAGGCATATATGCAAAATCGAATTCCTTGTCGGAAAGCGTTTCTCCGCCGTCCGCACTTTCGTACCAGCCTGCAAATACAAAGCCTTCTTTGGTGGGAGCGGCAGGAGCCGTGATCGCCGCGCCCGCGCTTGCCTTGACGGGTTGTACCGCACTGCCGCCCTTGCTGTCAAAAGTTATCGTATATTCTTTTTCGGCGACAAGTTTGTCAATCTTCGCGGTCTTTTCTCTGTGGCAAACCGTGCAGACGTACAGCATGGTCCCTTCCTTTTCCGTGGTAGGTTCAACCGTCACGCTGCCGTCGTTCCATTTGTGTGGTTCGACATTGCTTTTTTCTGTTGTATGTTCGCAAGTGGCAGCATGCCAATGTTGTACTTCGTCGTTTTGCCATTCCGTTGCGAAAGTGTGAATATGCTCTTCGTTTCCTTTTTCGTTTCCTTTTTCGTTCCCTTTATCGTTGCAAGCGGTAAATGCCAACATCGCCAAGGCAACCAACATCAATGCTACAAATAGAGCTGTAATCTTCTTTTTCATTTCTTCTCCTTTTCGTTTTTTTTTGTTGTGACTATTATTTCTTTACGAATATTCCTTTTGTTGCGGCAACAAGTTCGGCAAAAGTTTTTTTCTTTATTACAAACCAGAAGATTGCCAACCCGCCAACGCCGACAACTGCTACGCTACCGATTACGATACCCGCAATCGCGCCGCCCGACAGTCCGTCCTTTGCCGCGGGAGCATCTTCATACACAGCCGTAAGAGTTGTTTCTTTCGATACGTTAAAGGTATATTCCTTTTTGGTGCTGACGATTTTTCCGCTTCCGTCTTGCCAGCCTTTGAATACTTTGCCTTCTGCCGGCTCATTTGCCGTTACGGTTACGCTTTCGCCGTGTGTATAGAATTTGCTTTCGCCGTTTACTATTACGTTATGTGTGCCGATTTTGGCAATTCTAAGTTCGGTAATTTCGTTGCCGTCTTTGTCAAAGTGTCTTTCACAAACCGTGCAATCTTTGTGTTCTTTCACACCAAATTCTGTGGTTGTTGCAGGCACTTCGGGTATCAACTTACCGTAGGTATGGTTGTTTGTGGTAGGAATGGTCAAGTCCGCAATCTCTTTTCGGGTTATCGGGTCGCAATTTTTTCCGCACAAATTGCAAACTCTATGCGCCTTTACGCCGGTATCTTTGCACGTTGCAGGAACTTCTGCAACCAAATCACCCAATTCGTGACCGTCCGGATTGACAGGGATATCAAAATCGGTAATTTCCGTATTGCTTGCGTCGTAATCCTTATCGCAAATGCTGCAATGCTTGTATCCTTTTCTGCCCGGGGCTTGACAAGTTGCGTACTGTTCTTCTACCCAAAAACCAAAACTATGCCCGTAGTAGGGGCTGACGGGAGTTTTCAACGCTTCTTCGGTTGTTTCGTTTTTGTTTTCGTCAAAGTATTTTCCGCACGCTGTGCATTTGTAGTGTGCTTGCTTGCCGCCTGCGATGCAAGTTGCGGGTTGTTCTTCAATAAGCGTGCCAAATGTATGATCGTCGTTTGTGGGGATAGTCAACGCTGCTTCGGTTGTTTCTTTTTTGCTTTCGTCAAAGTATTTTCCGCACCCTTCGCATGTATAGTGTGCATTCATACCCGTCGTCGAGCAAGTTGCGGGTTTTACTGCAATCAATTTGAGATTATGTTTAGCGTTGGGATTGCCGAGATCGCCGCATGTCGTGCATTTTTCAGTACAACCGCCAACAAACTCGTGGCTTGCATACTGCGAGCCTTTGTCAAAAGCAGGGGCAACGCCGGGGCAAGCAGGGTCGGTACATTTTGTGTAGCCATGATGCTCGAAATCTATCTTCTCGATTTTTTCAACCCATGTATGCTCGTGTCCGCCCGATACCTCTGCAATCGTGACAGGGATATCGCAAGTCTGCCCGTCCTTTGCCTTTGCGGTGATGTACATCGTTCCGCCGTCCATTGCGTTTTTTGCGGTTATTTGATAGTAGCAATACGATTTGTCAAAAACGTTACTTGTCTGAATTTCCGTTCCTATGGGCGCAATCTTTGCCTCATACTCATAAGGACCGGGTGCGCCGCTGATCCACATACCCGTGTCGGTATATTCTGTGGCGATTTTGCCCGACACCTTTTCGTTGATTCGGGGAGCTATGTATCGCGGATAGCCGACATACGTCATTCCTCTGGAAATGAGAAAATCCATTTCTATTGCCGTTGTAACGGAGTTTTGTCCTGCGCTGTCCCAAAGTTCTATATCCTTGCCTTTGCCGAGTTCCGCACCCGTCACTTTCATATGGCTTTTAAGCACGTCTGCGTCTTTGGACAGTTTGTAGTTTTCTTTCGGCTCAAAAACGACGCGGATACAATACGCGACCTTCTGCTCGACAAGTTGGTTTTCAACCCTGCTCCACGGGAACGACGCTTTGTCTTTTTCCCACACCGTTGTTGCTTGTCCGTTTTTTGTTACGAATACGAGCGTTGCCGTATAGTTTGCGCCCGCAGGAACTTTGAGCGTTTTTGCCGTTTCGTCCTCGAATTCAAACGCGGCGGCAAGGCTTTCGCCTACGTTTACCCTGTTGAACGCTACGCTCAATGTGTCAATCTCCGTTTCTTCTGCCGCATATGCTGCAAAAGTCGGGCTTGCCATCGCTATGCCCGGCATAAGCGCAAGGCACATAACCAGCCCCAACGCAAACATAAATATCTTGGTTTTTCGTGTGTTGTGTGTCATAATAGCATCTCCTTATTACGTCCGTTTGTTGTGTATAATATCTCTTCCGTTGTTGCAAATGCGAATTGACTTCACCGCGCTTGTATGATATATTGTATATATCTACAACGTTTCCTCTCGCAACGGCAACGTTTGAAGTATCGTGAGTATAGCAAAAACACAATGAAAATTCCCCCACCCAAATCTGAAAAAGGTGGGGAAAATCGAAAAAAATCAAAAAAATTATAAATCGGGTGAGTAAACGCTCTTGTGCCCGATGACGGGAGATTGACATGAGATGCAAGACTGAAAAAATTCTTTCATTGTTTATCGTCATTGCGATGATGCTTGCAACAACATTTACTTTTTTTGCGTGCGACAAAACCAACTCATTGCTGGACCCCAAAAAGCCGATGACACTTACTATTTGGCACGTTTACGGCGAACAGGTCAATTCTCCCATGAACGACATCATTGAGCAATTCAACTCAACCGTCGGCAAAGACAAGGGCATCATCATAAACGTTACGCTGATGTCAAACGCTTCGCAAATCGGCAAAAAGTTGAAAGACGCGCAAACAGGCAAGGCGGGATCCAAGGAAATGCCCGATTTATTCTTTTGCCACTCCGGCGACGCGCGCGGCCTGGGTACGGACAACCTTCTGAACTGGAACGATTACTTTTCACCGTCCGAACTTAACAATTTCGTCCCCGATTTTTTAAGCGACGGAATGGTAGACGACAAACTTGTTGTTTTTCCCGTTTCAAAATCGACTTATATGCTCTTCATCGCGGGCGGAGTTTTTGACAGATTTGCCGCCGCTAAAGATGTTTCGCTGTCCGACCTCGCAACCTGGAAAGGATTTTTCTCCGTTGCCGAAAAGTACTACGAGTGGTCAGGCGGCAAACCGTTTTGCGCAATAGATTATCTGATAAGGCTTGCCGAACTGTGCGCCATCTCCGAAGGAGAGAATATTTTGTACAAGGACGGCTGGTACGACGCAAACAACCCCGCGCTGACAAAAGCATACGAAATGTTTGCCACGTCTATCGCCAAAGGACATATTGTCGTATCCGATTTGTATTCCAACACGCAGGTTATGACGGGACAGACCTGCGCAGGTATCGGTTCGTCGGCTTCCGTGCTCTACTACAACGACGAAATCACCTACCCCGACAACACGTCCGAAGCCATGAATCTGAAAGTCTTGCCCTTGCCGCAACAGACAGGCAAACAAAAAGTCGCAACGCAATCGGGCGTCGGGCTTTGCGCTTACAAAACGACTGATATCAAGACCGAAGCGGCAACCGTTTTCGCAAAATGGTTCACCGAAGAACGCCGTAATATGGATTTTGTTCTTTCTACGGGTTACATGCCCGTAAGAACGGGGGCTTTTGATAAAATCGGCGATAAATCTTTTAAGTCGGAGGCTTACAAAAACCTTTACAAGGCACTGACAACAACCGTCGAAACCTGCTCCTTTAAGCAAGAACCGAGTATTGAGGGGTATTACTCCAAAGTGTACGCTTTGTACGAAAAAATCCGTAACATCCAAAAAACGCTTGAAACCAGATACGAAAAAGGCGAAACTTGCGAACAAATAGTTGCCGACATGGAAGCCGCGCTGTTTAATGTCGGCTGACAATAAATTGCGGAGCGACCGGAATATGAAGTTCATGGATTTCAAAAAAAAGAAAACATCTATGCATCGTAAACTTTTGTTGTACATGCTTGCGCTTGTTCTTGTTGTCGTTATGTTTATCGCAACCGGCTTGTTTTTCGTCGGGCAGTTTTCTACAACAACGGAAAAATATTCAACCAATCTGACTTTTCAAGCCGAGTTTTACACAAGACAAATCGAAAAATTTTTTGACGATCTTTCGATGATGAACGAGATGCTTGCAAACGATTCTTCGGCGATAATAGACAATTATCTGAATGAAAAAGGCATTCATATAAGCGCGCTCAACGATTCCCAATTATATACGGAAGGCGTACAGGAGGTTCTTTTCCCCAAACTTAAAGAGGAATTGCTGAAAGCGGATGCTTCGGGTGCGTTTATAATGCTTGATGCAACCGTGAATACAGGCACAGCCAACTCTGACAAGTCCCGAACGGGATTGTATTTTCAACGCAGTACCCTTGACCGCACGGACGAAACGCTGCTGCTGTTCAGAGGCAGCGCGGAACTCGGAAGAACAAACAACATAATGCCGCACCGTAAATGGCGTTTGGAATTCAAAACCGATTACGTGCAGCAAATAAAAAATTTCTTCAACGAAACAACCGTCAAAGAAAAAAAATCGGTGTTGACCGATATTTTTACGCTTAACGGAACAAGCGAAGAAGCAATGGCTTTCCTCTCCCCTCTGTTTGGGGCAGACGGAACGTATTACGGCATTTGCGGGTTTGAAATCTCAAATAATTACTTCAAAGATTTCTTTGCTCAACCCACAAGACTGGAACAACTGACCTGCACCTTTTCCAAAACGACAAGTGACGGCAAAATAGACTGTGAAAACATATTCTGGGCGGGCGTTCTCGGCGGCTATTCCTTGAAACCGGGCGGTACGCTCGTCCCCAAAGAAATAAACGGCTCGCTCACCCAGTTCTCGGGCGAAAACACTTTCGTTGCCGCCAAAAAGGAAGTTGTTATCTGCGATACATCCTACACTCTTGTGGTTATGCAACCGAAAAGCGAATTCGACAAAACCGTTACAGTCAATGTTGTAAGAATCGTGTTGGTATGCTTTTTGCTTGTGTTTTCCGCCGTTGTGCTTTGCGTGATTTTTTCGCAAAAATTCGTTTCACCGGTAATAAAAAGCCTTGAAAAAATACGCATGCAGGAACACGGGGAAACAAAATCCGATATTATCGAAATCGACGATTTGTTTGTCTATCTTGCCGAGCAGGACAGATTGCGCGACATCGAAACGGAAAACCTGAAACGTCAGAACGAAGAACTTGCTATCGTTACCGAAAACCAGACCAGCGAAATAGACAAGCGGCAAACGGAAATCGACCGCCTGGCTTATTCCCGCAAAAACGAGATAGATCCCGACAACTACGAAGCATTCAAAATCGGGCTGAAAGAACTTACAAAAACAGAAAAAACAATTTTTAACCTCTATCTGCAAGGCAAAACCGCAAAAGAAATCGCCGATATACTAAATATACGCGAAAGTACGCTCAAGTTTCACAACCACAATATTCTGGAAAAACTCGGCGTGTCTTCGCGCAAACAAATGTTGCGCTACGCAACTCTGCTGAAACAAGAAACGCAGCACGAATGACGTAACGGATCAGGCATATTTTTCGCCGGATACAGACAATTTGTTGAGAATGTTGAAAAAAGACGCTATTACTTAATCAACATCTACACTAATATGCAAAAATGAAAGGATTAAAGTATATGCAACTTGATTACAAAAAATATTTAGACAAAGTGAAAGGCTGCTACACAGGTAAAAATATCGGCGGAACGCTTGGCGCGCCGTTTGAATGTTATCGCGGCGTGTACAATCTTGATTGGTTTATGCAAGATATATCGTCGCCCATCCCGAATGACGACGTGGATTTGCAACTTGTCTGGCTTGCCGCAGTTGAACGAGAGGGACGGCACATTGATTCGCTTGTGCTTGCGGAATACTGGGAAACGTATGTAAGCGCGCAGATCTCGGAATACGGTACAAGCAAGAATAATTTCGGTATGGGGATTTTGCCTCCGCTTTCGGGATACTTGCGTAATGAAAATCGCAACAGCAACGGGGCGTGGATTCGCACGGAAATCTGGGCGTGTCTTTGCGCGGGAAACCCTGCTTTGGCTGCAAATTATGCCTACTACGACGCGTGCGTAGATCACAGCGACGAGGGAGTCTATGCCGCTACATTTACGGCGGCGGTACAAGCGGCGGCTTTTTTTGAATCAGACAGAGAAAAATTGATTGAAATCGGTCTTTCGTATATTCCCGAAGATTGCGGAGTAAGCCGCGCCGTGGCGTTGATACGTCAATGTTACAAAAACGGCGACGACTGGAAAACGGCGAGGAAAAAATTATTGATTGCACTACCGTCATCGTTTGGCGAAATGGACGGGGAGTGGAAAGGAACGTCACTCGTTCCCGCTTGCGATAAATGTCCCGTACAACAAAAGGACGAGGATATCCCCGTGGCCGAACACGGATATGATGCTCCTGCGGCAATAGGCATTGTGTTGCTTGGTTGGTATTACGGGGAAGGAGATTTTGCAAAATCGGTATGTCTCGCGGTGAATTGCGGCGAGGACAGTGATTGTACAGCCGGTACGCTGGGCTCTATTTTGGGAATTATCGCAGGTGAAAGCAACCTGCCGGAAAAATGGAAAAATGCTTGCTCGCAGCAAATTGCCACCTGCACTCTTCGTACAGACAATGTTTTCCTGCCCAAAACCATTCCCGAACTTTGCAGCCGTATTGCAAGACAGACGCCTGTAGTGTTACAGGATTATTGCTATTTTGATGAAAACGGAGAATACACGATAGTACCTGTTGCGGAATTCAAGTATCGCAAAGGTGCGTTCCGCTGCAACAAGCATGAAGACTTTTGGGAATTGCTTGAAGAACAGGGGCGAACGGTACGCTTCCATTTTCGCGGGCTTACGGTAAAAGTTACTTATGACGATACTCGCGTTTCTGTCGAAGACGGAACAGAAAAAACGCTTAAGCTGACTTTTGTAAATAATCTTTATACTCCGCAATATCTGAAGTTGCGCTATCTCGGAATTCCCGAAACATGGGAAGTTAAGGGCGGCAAGGAGCAATGTGTGGGTCTCGAGCATTGGCATGGCAGCAGCAATGTAAATTCCATTGATTTTTCATTTACACCGCACAATCTTACTTCTGCGAAAACAGAAATCGTTCTGGAAATTTCCGTGAACGGGAGAGGCGAAAAAATGTACCTTCCTCTGACGTTTTTTAACGGCAAATGCGGGGCATAAAGGAATGTTTTTTCGTAGGGTTAAACCGGACGTACAAATCTATTGTGTGGTAGAAGATCGCGAACTCAACGAGCACAGCTACACTTTGCCCGGTTTGGGAGGTGCAGGCGACCGTTTGTTCGGCACGAAATAGTTTATAAACACCGCTATTTCAACACAGGGACGCCTAATACAAGACGTTGCACGCCAAACCGCCTATTGTCGACAAACGACAAATACGCAGGTTTACGCACCTACACTAAAAATACCATCAAAGACAAATGCACCCCGAAAGCCACTCTGCTTCCGAGGTGCATTTTTAGTTACAATGCAAACTTTTTGATTGTGTCGATAGATACACGAGACGTCGTAGAAAGCCGCAAATCAGCTTACAATCGCGTAATAAGTTTTGTGTTACTCGCGCCAAGTCAGTACGACATTTCGCCGTTAAGGTGCCTTGTTTTGCATCAAATTTTGCATACGTAATGCAATTTTCGACACACAACCTGCTGTTTAGCCACCACTAACTGTCTCAAATGTTCTTTCTGCAACACAACCGCGACTTATGCCGACAGGGTGTCACGCCATTGTCACTTGTTGAATTGTAACGTCGTCAATCAACGCAAAATTGTCCGCAAGTTGTTCGGTGTTGTTCAAACCCACCCAGAAGAACAAGTTGATTGCCCTACAATTAGGCAAGCTGTCCGCAGAGAAATACATTTCCAACGTTACATAACCGTCCTTATTGACGGTGTTCAAACCTCCAAAGGACGTATTACGCACAATTTGGTGTGCATTACCGTCATCGGTAGTCCAAGCCCATGCTGTCATTCCGAGCGAATCGAAATTTGTATTGCCTGCGCCGAGCTTGATTTTCATCGTCATTTTGTACAAACCGCCGTTTGCAATGGCAAGGTTACCTTTAAGGTCAAATTCGCACGCAACGCCGTTTGTGTAAGCCTTAAATACCTTATTTCCTTCCTCTTCTACGATTCCGCTACCAATTGCCGACTTTTCGATAAGGATAGTATTGCCCACATACCACTTGTTTGACTTAAACTCTTTCTCCGAGAAAATCTCAAAGTCGCCGCCGCCTTTTTTGTCGATATTTTTTTGCTCGGCGTCGTCCTTAGCATAAATACGGATATTATCGAGAAGAACATAGTTGTCTGTGAGGTCTTTTTCCGGCCAATAAGTGAAATCAATTTGAGCATAGGTACTGTTGATTTCCCCTTCGGCAATGGTATACTCGTAAGAGATAGTCGTCCAACCGTCCTGTGTACAGGAACCGATATTTTTGGCAACGTTTGCAATCGTTTTGGTTCCGCCTTTGTATACCAAAACAATTACAATTTTACCCTCGGGAATATGTTGATTCGGTCCGAGTTTTACGTCAACGGATAAAACATATGTGCCAGGTTGTACAATGTCGACAGAGCAATCCTTTTTAAGGATAACACTTTTGGGGAACCAAGCCGTAGGCTGCAACTTGGCGCAAACGTTTCCGTCGGCCTCGGCTATTATTTGGTAATCCATTGTCGACCAGTTTCCGTAAGGATATGCAACCGTAAACTCGGTTTTGGAGGGGACTGTTATCGGCAAAACGGATTTTTCAAAGTCACAGTTGTAATCCTTTTGCAAGTTTTCTTCACTAACACTGAAACGCACTTCCGTTTCGCTTTGACCGTATTACTGCTCGTTCGTCGTATATGCGGCAATCTTTATTCCGTCTGCGATTGCACTTGTAGGAACAACGAATCTTCTTTCCGAACCAAGCTCAATCTCCTCGCCCCCGACAATGGCTTTGTATCCGGTAGCACTGTCGACTTCATTCCACGTTACGGCATTTCCGCTAAACGTAACGTTTGGCAATTTGAGCAATTTGACCGTTTTAACGTAGGTGCAACCTTCTCTTGTACAAGTATAAACAACCGTACCCTCGGTTTCCGTTGTGGATTGCTCAGCGATTTCCATCTTCAACTCATGCCCTAATGCGGCAATTTCTAAATCGTTGATTTCTTCTTTTTGCTCGTTAAAGTTTTTGCCGCATTTGTCGCAGTGATAATGTGCGACAGAGCCTGCCTTTTCGCAAGTTGGCAATACCTCAGCAATCAAATCTCCGTACACGTGCGTATGCGGCAGTTTGTCAACAATCTCGGTCTTGGTTTTACCGCACTCGCAGGTATACTTAATCTCGCCTTCTGCGTCTTCGGTTGCTTCCTTGATTACTTCCGAATTGTCGAACTTGTGCGTAACGGGTTCGGTCTTACTTCCGCAAGCACATTCCTTCCAATGGGTTTCGTCGTCAAACTTCCAAGAGTATTCGTGCGGAGTTACATTAGTCTTTTCGCCGCATTTGGTACACTCTTGCCAGTGATTTTCCGTGTTATACTTCAATTCCGTCGAGAAATTGTGCGTGTGCGGCAGTTTGTTTACAATCTCGGTTTTGGTTTTACCACACTCGCAAGTGTACTTAATCTCGCCTTCGGCATCTTCGGTTGCTTCCTTGATTACTTCCGATTTGTCGAACTTGTGCGTAACTGGTTCGGTCTTACTTCCGCAAGTACATTCCTTCCAATGGGTTTCGTCGTCAAACTTCCAAGAGTATTCGTGCGGAGTTACATTAGTCTTTTCGCCACATTCGATACACTCTTGCCAATGGTTTTCCGCGTCGTACTTCCATTCCTTTGAGTAGTTGTGTGCGTGTGTGTTTTCACAACCGACAAGCATAAGGGAAAATGCCAGCAACGCAACTACCAATGCCATTACTTTTTTCATTTTCATTCTCCTATTTTTTTATTTCCAAATGAATCTACTTCATTTTAGATTTCTGAAAACTTCTTTACCGCAGTTCCAGCATACACACTTCGCCAACATCGAGAGTATACGAAATATTGGCTTTGCCGTTGTTGACGGATGCGACTTTCCCTTTCTTTCCGGAAGTCGACGTCATGTATACATCCCCTTTCTCGATGCCGTAATCGCGAAGAGCGTTCAAGACAAACTTGACAGGCACATCCTTTTGGCTGACATTAGCAAGGAAGATTGCCGTACGGCCGTCAAAAGTTTTGTATGCCGACACCACTACGTCGTTCAACGAATGTTTGCCGCCCAAGTAGGGTGTTTCGCACCACGGACGTATGTTTGAGTTAAAAAACTCGTACTCGGTCTTTCCCGTGCCGATTTGTGGACTTCTGACCATTTGCCCGTACACGAGGTAATCCTTGCCCCATCCCGTGCGAATCTTTCCTAATTTGTTGATGTAATCCACCATCGCGACGTTTATCCTTGCTGCCGACGGAATATCCTTGATGTCGTAGTACTCCAAGTTAAACTCGGGAATACCGCCGTTAAGCGCGGTGTAGGCTGCAATGTGGTAAAACGACTGACCTATCTCGTCAATCGGCATCAAATAGCCGTCGCAACGCACCGCGCCGTATTCGTGGAAAGCGTAATCGAACAAAGGGATTTTGTCCGCACAACCGTTTTCTATCAGCGGACGAACGGCGAAATTTTCCATCCAACCCGCCAAACCGGCATTTGCACGTGCCTGATAAAAATCGATGTTTTTTATTACTTTGTCGGTAATCATTTCGACGCCGACGCTGTAAATCTCGGCTTCTTCCGCTTGTTTGTCGGCATTTTTCAGCTGCTTGTAGAAATACGGCAACATATTTGTCAACGAGCCGTGTTCGTGTGCCTCGTTGAAACATTGCAACGGGTGTACGGCAGTAAATGCGACGTCGTAGTAAAAACCGTCAACATTAAACTGTTTCAAATAGTTTACGTCGGCGTCTATACGGGAGTTCAACCAATCTTCGTTGTAAGGACATTGGTAGTAAAACGGTGTACTGTTGACGCTGAACGCCTGATCCTTCCCGTAAACATTGATCATTTTGTTGTCCGCATACTTCGGATTGTCGGTAATGCTGTTAAACTCAAAGCAAATGTACGAATGCCCGTATTCTCTGACCAAATCGTAGTATTTTTTGGTGTTGTAAATGGATATATTGAGAATATTGTTGTCTATTCGCGAGGCAATCATGTCGTAAACGGAAATCATATCTTTCCAACTGCCTGCTGCGTCGGCTCGGTAACCGAAGTAGGTCAAGGATGTATCCTCATACAACTTTTTGTCTATGTCCGTGCGATCTTGTAGCTTGTCGGGTAGGTAGTTTTGCTGCGTAGCCCATGCTTTATATCTTTCTGCCGCTTCGTACCAATTACCATCGTTCATGTTTGCCACAACCGTGTCGTAAGCAAAAATTGTATCGCCGTCCTTCATGTCGTCGAGATAATGATAAACGCTCATGCGCAATTTACCATCGTCACCGATAAACGAGAAACTCTTTATACCGTCGGCGGCATCTTTGGTCATCCAATAAAATCCACCCATTCCTGCGGAGTAGTAGGACGCAAATTGCATTGTATAGTACCATCCCGACGGATACAATCCCATGGTTTTACCTACGCCGATATTATCTTCGTTAAAGTACTTGACGGGATTGTTGAACAAATATCCCGTTGCGTAAGGCGCAACAAAGTAGTCGGTTTCCGGTTTGTTGAGGGTGTCGATGTTTTCAAAAATCGGATACTCTACGTCCACCACGGTGTTTGCGTACTTGTTGCCGTACAATGCCACGTTAAATACTGCTTCGTCGGAGTTCTTTTCCAAACTTACCGACGTTTTTATCGTAAGATAGTCGAATTTGTAGGTAAATTCCACACTTTTACGTTGAGCATCGTTATCCTTGATTTCGGCAACGACAGTGTCGTACTCGCTTACGGAAAGCTCCTGTTTTCTGTCAAATCTGATCGGAGTTGCGTTTGTAGCGTCCTTTACCAAATAGACATTGGCTTGCTTGTTGGCGTACTCTCTTATGGAGCCGTTTTCGTTTAACACCAAGCGAACTTTGTCGTTTTCCATCAAGTAGCCGTCCGACTTGGTTTGCATGGTCAAAACGTCGTATTCTCCTATGTTAAGTTTGCTTTTTACACGCAAGGTGTTGTCATCATAAAAACCGCCGACTGCCGAACACGCATTGAGTAACATTGCCACTACAACCAAAATAACGGCAACAATTGCGACCTTCTTATTTGTCATTACGCAACACCTCCTTTCTTTCTTTTCACTACAATCACCGCTACTGCCGCTACTGCCGCCACTACAGCCACTCCGCCGATTGCAACGGGAATGAGATACCACGGCGTTTGAGATTTGCTATTTTCCGTTGTTCCGTCGACAACTATTTTCAACGAAGTATCGTATTTTTTATCCAATACGGTAGCGACTATCTTCATTTCCGCAGTACCGCCCTTTTTGGCAACGACAAAACCTGCCGACTCGCACGCGACGTAGTAATCGTCGAAAAAGTACCGCAAATCCTCCGTTATTTTTTCTTTGGTTCCGTCGGCGTAGTGCGCCCAAACGTCGATTTTGTATATATCGTCTACGTTCATTTTGTCAACGTTGATAGTTGCGGTTATTTTGTCGGGATACTTTGCTTCGGTCAGCGACATATCGTCCAACTGCATTCCCAAGCCGTATGTCGGATCGCCGTCTACACGGAAAAACACCAAGTAGTCGCCCTCTTCTATTTGAAATACCGCAGAGATCTTGCCGTATTCGTTGCCTGTGCCGTACGACGTGTCAAATTCACGCGAGTAGACTACGTTGGTTTCGTTCATGTTTTTGTCCAGTTTGACAACGCCCATGGTTACGATGCCGCCTTGACCGCTCAACAACCCGTCGACGCCCGTTGCCGAATATCTGCGTATATACGCTTCGAGAGCATACTTGCCTGATTGCAACCTAACTTGTTGAGATATGCGCGCCATGGAGTCGGGCTTTACGCCTGCATCCCACCACACGGGAGCCATCAGCCAAAAGTTTGCATGTCCGCTCCGCATATAAATATTAGTTTTTCCGTCGTCCACGTTGCAACCCGCAAGGCCTTCCGTTTTCCAAAAACGGTAGTCGTACTGCGCCTCGAAACCGGGATCGACAAGGTAGTTGTCCGTTTTGACGGAAACCAAGGTCTTTCCGACGGCTTTGCCGTAGCGAGAAGTTACTTCGGCAACTATTTCCGCATCGCCGTTTCCTATTGCAGTAGCGTAACTTACGCCGTTAAAATTACGAATACACACCGCCTTGGGATTTGTGGAGTAATACTCCACCGAGTATTCGTCGTAACCGATCATTGTACCGTCGGAAAGGAAAACCGAAACGTCCAACGGAGACAAATCGGTAAAGTCGATATTGTCTGCTCTAACCTCTACGCTTGTTATTGCTCGGTCACCCGACTGTGGCAAAACGTCGATACGTTTTTTGCCCACATCGAAAGTTTTACCAAATATGTTGATAGTCAACGAAATGTCGACTTGTCCTACGCCGACGGCGAATATATTACCTTTGCCGTCACCGTAAGCAATGTTGCTGTCGGAAGTCGTCACGGAAGTCGTTACAAATGCGTTCGGTTGAATTTTGCAAAATGCTATTTGGTCGGTAAACTTTGCTTTAAGAGATAAAGAGGCCAACTCTCCGACACGTACAGTCGTCGGCACATCGAAATCGGCTTCCACGGGGGCGGCTGCCTTGTGTAAAGCGACGTCGTCAATGTGGTAACCGCTAAGCGTTCCGCCGTAAGCAACGCTGGTAGTAAACAACGCAATGCGCAACGTTTTGTAGGAATCGGAATAAATCACCACGTAACGATACTGCCACTCGTCGACGGCTTTGCCACAGGAGTACTGTTGTATATTGATCCACGGATCGTTACCCAAAGGATCACGTACTGCTGCAACAAGGTCAGACAATTGCTCGTCACTGCCGAATGCACGTACGTAAAAAGACAATACGTAGTAAGAATTTTTCTCCACCGTAACGTCTTGATACACGGTCGGGGTTTCACCCGCAGGCAAATCGCCGTGACTACAAATCATGTAAGCGTTGTTGTTTGTCGAGTCGTGTCCCCATCCGTCTTTGTCGGTGCCTGCCCAAGAAACGCTCTTCCACTCCGAAGAAATCTCCCTGTGGTCGGTAAACTCGACGGATCCCTTTATCTCGAACGAAGGATCGTATATCAAGTTGTCCCCTTTGATATACGGGCAAATCGGTTGCGTTTCGGCTTGAACCGACACACCTCCCGAATAAGCCGCAATCAAAAGCAAAATCGAGACAAAACTCATCAATAAATACTTTTTTGCTTTATTTTTCATCTTCTACTCCGAAAATTTTTCAACTTCGTTTGCGCAAGGAATGGACTCCGCCGCGCCGTAACGGGAAACTGTAATTGCCGAACATCTCGTAGCAAATTCCAGTGCTTCAAACGGCTCCGTACCGCAAGCTTTTTTTAATGCAATCGCACCGATAAAGGTATCTCCCGCCGAAGTAGTATCTACCGCTTTCACGTTCTTTGCAGGACACTCGATCGTGTGCGTTGCGTCGATATATACGCTCCCTTGATTTCCGAGGGTTGCAACCATTTGTTTGACTCCGCGCACACGAAAATACTCGTAAGCCTTGTTGAAATTGACGCTTTCGCCTGTTAAAAGGCTCATTTCGGTACTGTTTGGAACAATCAAATCGACATACCTATACAATTCCTGAGGGAAATCGCAAACTGGCGCAGGGTTAAGAATTGTGTACATACCTAAGCTCTTTGCCGTTTGAAATCCATTTATTACGGCGTCAATGTTGACTTCCAATTGGGAAATAAACACATCTCCCTTGGAAGCGTTGTCCGCAAGAAATCTTGTTACAGACAACGGATCAACCGCCATATTTGCGCCCTTGTCCACAATGAGGTAGTTGTCTTTCAATTCGTCGTTAAGTACGATAAAACAAGCTCCGCTTTGAATTTCATCCGTTTCCGTCACGGCAGATACATCCACGCCGTAGCCTGCCACGGAACGTTTCAGCTCCGCACCGCTATCGTCATTGCCGACACAAGCCAAAAGATAGACTTGTTCACAACCTAATTTTTTGCATGCAACTGCTTGATTGGCACCCTTTCCGCCTTGCCCGTAGGCAAAATCATGTCCGACCTTGGACTCACCGACAGTCGGCATTCGGTCCACACTGATACGGTAGTCGGTGTTGATACTACCTAAAACAAACACTTTTTTCATATGTTTTCACCTGCCGCAATTCGATCGCGCAATTCATTTACTCCTTCGGCAATGGTGAAATCCTTGTTGAAAACACTGCTTGTCCCGCAAACGAATATATCTGCGCCTAATTTGCGCATACGCGTCGCATTGACAAAACTCACGTTTCCGTCCACCTCTACCGAGCAATCCTCACGCCCTTTCTCGTCCAACAACGAGCGAACTTCCCTTATCTTGTCCATTGCGCTTTCCACCAAAGACTGCCCCGCAAAACCGGGATTAACCGTCATTACAAGAACTCCGTCCAAATCGGCAACCACCCCGAGTAACGCATTTGCCGGCGTTGACGGGTTTATTGCCACAAACGCTTTTGCGCCTGACCGCTTGATGTTTTGTAACACTTTATTTAGGTGTGGGGTGCTTTCCAAGTGTACGCTGACAATGTCCCCTTTGCGAATATCGAACCAATCGAGCATGTTTTCCGGACGCTCCACCATGAAATGGAAATCCACAGGCGTACGGCTGAGTTTTCTCAACGAATCGACAAAGGGCTTGTTCAACATCAAGTTTGGCACAAAGTGTCCGTCCATGATGTCAACGTGAAAGTAATCCACGTTTGCGCTATCCAAGATAGCTACACTTTCGGCAAAATTTGTCAAATCGACGCACATCATTGAAGGCGAAATGCAAGCTTTTTTCATTTTATCTCCGTTTCTACCAATTATTTATACAAAGGTCCTAAATTTGCGCACGCTCTAAAATCCGCACCTGTAAGGTCATCCGCTCCGAAGGAATCCCACATGTGCGGACGGAAAATCCTATCCGACGAAACGTTGTGCATGCACACGGGAATACGCAACATGGACGCAAGGGTTATCAAGTCTGCGCCGATATGTCCGTATGTAAGGCAGGAGTGATTAGCGCCCCACTTCGCCATTACGTCGTATACGCTTGTAAAAGCCCCTTTGCCCGTCAATACGGGAACAAAAAACGTTGACGGCCAAGCAGGATCGGTGCGCTTTTCGATTTTTTCCACCAAAGATTCGTCCAACTTGACGGTGTAACCTTCGGCTATTTGCAAAACAAATCCCGTGCCTTTAATGCGATTCAACCTTATCATCGTTGCAGGCATTTCCGCACGCGTCACGTAGTGGGAACTAAATCCGCCGCCGCGGAAGTATTCCAAATTTGCAGGTGGCCACTCTGTTGCGGACAAAGTATCGACAATTTCATTGTCGGTAACTTTCCACCACTGTTTCATTACGGGTTTGCCTTCTTCCGTCATGATTCCCGCACCGTCCAAAGCCGCCGAACCGCTGTTGTTTAGATGGATAAATCCGTTTGCGGCAAGACCGCTAAGACGTTCATCCATTTCGGCAACCGATTCCGGACTCCAATAAGTACGCACATCGGCAAACACGCTGGCTTGATTTGTAAGCAAGGTTTGCAACATCATCGACAATCCGTTAAGTGTGTCGTTTTCCGTAGCAAAGGGTATCGGGGCGCGTTTTCCGTTCCAATCGAAGGACGAATTGAGTATACTCTCGGCAAAATCGGCATTGGGCTTGTAATCCGTCCACTGACGTTGCCCCTGAAATCCCCCCACAATTGCATTACGTCCAAACGACTCTTCGCGGAAACCTTTTTCCACAAGCTTTGCGTTTCCGTGAAGCAAATCTTTAAATATCAACGCCATTTTCAGGCTTATTTCCCAGTCTTTTTTGTACTGTTCGTCACTGTGACGCGTCTCTGTGTCGTTGTAGTATTCCTTGCCTTGCTTGATGTACTTTTTTACCCAGCGTTGAGCGATTTCGTACTCCTCTTGGTCGTAAATACCCTTTTCGATACGACGATTTACTTCGCTCATATCAACCCACTCGGCATGCATGCCGAAGTAATCCGCCAACATAAACGGTTCCAAAAAGCTCCCTGCTATTCCCATAGAAACTCCGCCGATTGACAGGTAACTTTTTCCGCGCATTTCTCCTACTGCGGTAGCGGCGCGCGCAAAAGCCAAAATCTTGCTTGCAACGTCTTGCGGAATAGAATTGTCGTCCATGGCTTGTACGTTTTTGCCGTAGATGGAAAACACAGGCAAGCCGTACTCCGCATAAGCAGCCATTGCACATGCCAAGTAAACCGCGCCGGGACGCTCTGTACCGTTGAAACCCCACACTGCCTTGACCGTGTGCGGATTGAAATCCAACGTTTCGGTACCGTAGCTGAAAATGGGCGTTACACTCAACGTTGCCACAACGCCTTGTTTTGCCAACTCATCGTCTACAATAGCGGCTTCCGCCCTACAACTTATGGACGTACTTCCGATGACGCACTCCACATTGGTACCGTCCAAACAAAAAACATTATTTTCAATCAATTGTTTGGCAGCCAATGCCATATTAAGAGTTTTTTCTTCCAATGTCGCTCTTACTTTTCCACGTCCGTCGATAATGGGACGTATACCTATTTTTATACTCATATTAACCTCTGTTTTGTATCTAATCGCTAAATCAGTGTTTCAAGTAGAAGTACGCTACACTCTTTATTTCGTCGTTGTTGTACATGTAGGAAGAAAAGTCTTCTTTCCAACCCAATGCGTCGACAGTTACGCGTATATCTTGTTGAAATCCGATACAATCCTCAATGTGGAAACGGTACATCCCGAACTTTTTAGGCAGTCCGCTTACGTCCACCATCGGCAAACCCAAAAACGGGGAATTGAACTCTTGCTCGGTGGAATCGGGGATTATTCCGTAACCGCCGAAATTCCACGCTCCGCCGAAGTAGTCTTCCGTTCCGTTGTCGCAAATGGTCGGCTTGGCGGTATCCCCGTCAAGATAAAACTTAACTTCGCCTTCGCCCCACCAACGCGGACTGTTTGTACTCCATGCAAGGTATGTTCCGACATATACTCCGCTGCCGTGTACGTTGTCCAAAATCGTGTGGTACTTCGTTTCACCCGTAATCGAATGGTTGTAACGAGCATGGAAGTATGCCGCTTCGGCGTCGACAACTTTTTCTTCAAACATCACTTTGTAAGCAAGAATATCCGTAATCGTATCTCCGTTGTTTTCCACTTCGATACGGAATCCCTTTCTGAAAGGCATCGCCCAGTAACAATTACATCCTCTGTAAGGGGCAACAACTATCGGCAAAGAAAACACATTGCGGTTGACGCCGTCATGTCCCAAGCAAAAGAATGCGCCGACGGGACAATCGACAGAAGGCGTTTCTTCTGCGTCCCAATAAATTCTGAGTTGCAGTTCGGAAAAGTTTGCACGGTCGGAAGCAATAAAAAATTGATGTATCACGCCACTACCTACGTAGTCGGCTATTACCTTTACCTCATGCGGAAGTACACGTACAAACGGATTAACCTTGCAGTCTTCTCCTAAGGAATTTTTACTCCAATACAAATCGGGATTGGTCGGATCGGGTTTTTCCAAGCATGCTTTGCCTTTTTTCCCTGTCGGGTTTTCCGCGGAGATCATTCTTGTAATAACGCCGCTTTTTTTGTACAATTCATTAAGCATTTCAATTTATCCTTTTTGCTTTTTAATAAAGTCCATATTTTAACAAATATGGCAAGTCGAGATAACTTTTTAATATCTACGTTGGGTCAAAACCGCAACAATACTACTTAGTCAAGGACGTAACGCTATACGGATTTGCCAAGGCATTGTTGACCGCTTCGATAACCTGCGACAACTGTTCGGCAGTCATAGACGAAGGACGGTATGTAACCTGTGAAATATCGATGCCGAGAACTTTTGCGGCAAAAGTCATTGAAGAGGTAAATCTGCCGATTCCGAAAGAAAGATGCCTTTCGTCGCGACTGATGTCCTTGTCATCGAATGCCGTTCGCATGTTCTGTACGGCCGTTCCGGAAGGCACCATTTTGGTAAAGCCGTAAATATTCTCTTCCTCGGTGATCCGCTTGATTTGCGTGCATATTGCATTGTACATGGTCATTTGATCCATTCCGTACTGCACCATGTCCGCAATGTAATTTCCATACGCTGTCGTATATGCCCACGTTCCCAACCAACCAAACTCAGTTTCGTTTCCTACTATCGAACGAATACCGTCGGTCAAATCTTTCAAGTGAGTAAACGTTGAAGCATTTCCCGAATCTTTCGAAGCCTGCTGGAAGGAGATGTAATCCCATTTGTCATGCAAATTAAGGGCTTGTTGAATAGAAACGCTTTTGACCGTCTCCCATTTTTTATTCACGTAGTCCCATTTTCTGAGGTCGTAGACACGCAAACTGTTTTCGAAATTGTACCAGTGTGTGTCTATATCGCAACCGCCGATAAACAAACCATACAAATTCAGTTCCTTATCGTAATTAACGTTGTCGGCGATTCTGTATACATACTCAATTGTATCATCCATGAAGGAGTTGCCGATCATAAGAATGTTCATTGTTTGGTTTTCCTGTGCAGTCAGCGAATAGATACTAATGTCGTCGATTATTATGTATTTGTCTTGGTCAGGCGACGAATTACCTGTTTGTCCCACTCTGAAACAAATGTTTATTTGATCGCAGTTTACCATTCCCTTTGATGCAAACTTGACCTTGTACTCCGTATACGCTTGATCGTTGGAATCGGTAATATCCACCGTTTTTCTGTCTACTAATGCAAATTCCGAACTACCTTTTGCCCAGCTCCACATTTCAAAGCTGAAATCAGGCGCAATCAGTCCTGCCCCTTTTTTGAGTCGGAATGTCATTTCATAAAGTCCCGACTTCCCTAAAATCGAGGGGTTGCCCGCTACATTGAAAACTGCCTGAGATGATTGACAATTGATTTTCAATGCGGTGTTGCCGTCTTCTTCTTTGATTAGGCTTGAATTGCTTGCGCTGCCTTCGACCAAAATAGTGTTGTTTGCCAACCATGAGTCTACTTTGAGCGAATCGGCAGATGTTGCCCACTTTTCAAAGTCGCCACCGGGAATTTTATCGATATTCTCGGCGAGGGGTTGACCGTCGACCACTTTCTGCACCATGATGTTGTCGATAAAAACGTAGTTGTCAGTCAATGCCACTTCCGGCCAATAAGTCACGCACAAATGAATGAAATTTCCGCAATCGGACGACAGTGTAAAGTCAAATGTAAAATTCGTCCAAGTGTCACAATTGGCGTTTAGTATGTTGTTACGAGTAGAATCCAACGATATGTAAGTTTCCAAACCCGTCCACAAACCCACATCGAGGTGACCGTAGCGCTGACCTTGTTTGTCGTTGACAAAATTGTTCTTGGCGGCATAACTGAGTTTTACGTCAAAGGACAGTCTGTAACTACCTGCTTTGCAAATGTTATTTGACAAGTCTTTTTGCAACTTCGTAGAGCCGGGGTACCATGTAGACGCGACGATTTTACCACACATGTTACCACCGTCATTTACAATGTAGTAGGGTGCCTGAGACCAGTTTCCGTAAGGATACTGTCCCCAGCCGTTGTTGTTAGCCACAACGTATTCTTCTACGGGAAGTTCCATGTCACCGTTGAGTAATGCCTGCGTATTGGCACCTGTTGTTCGTAATGTAATCTTTGATTTAAAGGACTCCATATCTACATAATCTTTGTTTGCTTCGGCAGGATATGCCCTAATGGCGACAATATTTCCGACAAGAGCGGAGAGAGAATATGCCGTTACCCTGCCGACATCCTCTTCGCCCGAATCCGTACAAACGATGTAACCGTCAGCATTGTCGATCGCATTCCAAGTAACCAAATTATCCGTCAACGTCAAGGTAGGCAGCATTAGTATCTTTTTACTTATCGTGCTGTCGCACTTCTCGTACGAGCAGACATATGTTGCCGTTCCTTCGCTAATAGTTGTGGGCGATGTAACCGACTGTTCCACGTAATGATGTCCGATTGACGGAATAGAAAGATCGGTTATCTCGTTGTAAGAGGCGTCAAAATTTTTTCCGCAGACCTGACAATGGTAATGAGCCAACACGCCGTTAGAGGTACATGTCGGGGCAATTTCTTCGATAAAATTACCATAAGCGTGAAACATCTCTTGCCGTGTTTGACCGCACACGGTACAGGTGTACACCATTGTACCTTCGGTTGTTTCGGTTGCTTCCGTCGCAACTTTGCCGTTATCCCAATTGTGAGGGGCGATTTCGCTTTTGCCGCCGTCTTGCGCCGTACATTCGTGCCAATGGTTTTCGGCGTCATACGTCCATTCCTGCGAAAAGCTGTGAATATGTTTGTTATCGGGTTGTTCGGGTTCTTCACACCCGACAAAAGCAAACAACAACACAAACGTTAGCAAACTTATCGCCAACATGATGAGTTTTCTTTTCATACACTTTCTCCTTGCTCTTTATCCTTGTAAAATAGTTTCAAGTAACATAGTTACCAACAATTACTTACAACGTAACATTTCTACGACAGTACGTTACAGCCAAAGGGTTATCGAAACTTTCTTTATTTCCCGCCGGTAAGCGCGATACCCTCGACAATTCTTTTTTGGAAAATTGCAAACAAACCGATAGGAACAATCAACGATATCAGTGTGGCGGCTATGACTACGCCGTAATCGCCCGAATAGGAAACATTAAGCGTCCTTATCACTTGCATGATTTGCGTTAGATTTTTGTTTTCCGATACAGTCAAGGCGGGCCATATAAAGCTGTTCCATGCGCCCATAAATATACCCACACCGTTTATTACCATAGGCGTAACCGACAACGGAAGATATATTTTGAAGAATATCGCCAACTTGCTTGCACCGTCGATTTCGGCGGCTTCCTCGATATTTTTGGGAATATTTAGGTAAAACTGCCTAAAAAAGAATATTTGAAAGGCGTTTGCCATACCAGGGACAAACAAAACAAATATCGTGTCTACAAGTTTTAATGCGTTTAAGACTCTTATCGACGTCAACTGTATCGTAATACCGGGGATAAACATCGGAAACAACAACAGCGGCCACAAGATTTTTTTGAAGCGGAATTCGATTCGAGCCAAAGCGTAAGCGCACAGCATGTTGACAAACAGCGAACACCCGGTACTCAATACGGCGACAAGCAACGTGACTCCCATCGACTTGACAAACGACGAGCCGTTCAGGTCGGCGGAAAATACCTTTTCCATATTACTCCACGTCCATTTTGTCGGGAAAAACGTGTTAGGAACGGAAAACAATTCCGAACGTCCCTTGAATGCTGCGGGAATAATCCATATTATCGGAAAAATAATCAGTATTGCGACTAACACCGCCAAAATCGTCAAGAGGACGCGTGATACTTTCTTTTTAATTTTTGCACGAGAGGCTCTCATCAGACTAATCCTCCATTTTGTCCGATTTGATCACTTTGAAAGCGACCAAATTGATCGTAACAATAACCACCATGATAAGTAACGCCCCTGCAATGGTCACGTTTTGCGGACGACCGACGTCCCTGAACGAGTTAAACAAATACAGCGACGGCGTCATCGTCATATCCAACGGACCGCCGTTTGTAATCATATACGGGACGTCCAACATTTGCAGCGTCCCCGTAATCAGATTTACCAACGCCAAAATAAATATGTTTTTCATATACGGCAATGTAATATACCGCATTTTTTGTCCGAAATTTGCCCCGTCTATTTCCGCCGCTTCGTAGTAGTACTTGGGCACGTTGAGTAACCCCGCATACATTACCAAGGTGTTGTAACCGAACCCCAACCAAAAAGAAGGAAACAGCACTGCCATTATCGGCCAATACCCCTCAGTCTGAAAGGATATCGGATCGAGATTAAGTCCGATAAGTATCGAAGTAATCAATCCACCGCCGTAGTTTAAAATAAACATAAACATTATCGAAGCCACTACGCCGGAAATAAGGCATGGGACATAAATAAGTATTTTGACGGCGTTTGCCACTTTTACATTGATGCTTTTAAGGACGTAGGCGAAAAAGAAGCTCAACGTCATTTGAAGCACGACAATGATTGCCGTAAACAAAATTACGTTTCCGAAAGCTTTGGTAAATGTCGGCGTTTTCAAAATGTAATCAAAGTTGGAAAATCCGATAAATTTGCCCGTGTCGTAGTCTTGAAAGGACCTTACCAAAGCCATAACCAACGGAATGTAGGCAAAGACAAACAACAATATGCAAGCCGGCGCTATCATTTCGAAACCGCTTTTTTCATACCTGTAACGATATGTTTTGCTGGATTTTACACTCAATTGGTTTTTCATTTATTCCCCGTAATTATATTTTGGATTTTTAGGATAATTTGCGCGCGACATAATCGTGTTGATATTCTTTTGTGCGGCACTCAATGCCTTTTGAAACAATACTTCGAACTCCGCGGTTTTGCAGTTTATTTGCATGGTTTCAAACAATTTGCCCGTTTCGGAAGAAATGTCCCACGGGAATGTCGCTTCGGGAATACCCTTTGCGGCAACCGAATTTACTACGTTTATCCATTCGGACGGCACATCAGTCTTGCAAGTAGCCAAGTAATCGACTACGGATTTCGACGTTGCCGCCTTGGAGTTGTATGCCTCGATAAAGTAGGACGCCGTGCGTTGAGCGTTTTCTGTAAACATCCAATTGAGGAATCTTGCCGCTTTATCTTTGTTTTTGGATTGCTTGGAAATACAGTAGCACCATCCGCCGTTTGCACTTGTGCAACCGCTTTGGTCACCCGTTTTTGTCGGAATGGGAGCAACGCCGATTTTGTTTATAATATCGGTATTGTTTTCGGTGTATCTAAATACTTCCGCAACGCACCAACTACCGGCAAATGTCATTGCAAGCTTAGGATTGTTGTCACACAATGCGTCCACGATGTAGGTGTAACCCTCGCTTGTCAATGCCGAAGTAGGACAGTAGTCTTTACTAAACAAATTGTAAAACAACTCGGCAATATCCTTGTATCCGGGTTGGTCGAGTCTGCTGACTCTCCAACTTTCGTCAAGAGTCAACCCTCCCGTCGTATTTTGTTGCATACCATATGTAACCCACGTCAGTTCACCGCTACCGAGAGGCACACCCAAACAATACTGTCCTCTGCCTTGGATTGCTTTGATCTTTTCACAAGCGGCATACAACTCGTCCCACGAAGCAGGAACTTTGTCTACGCCCGCCTTTTTCAAAATATCCTTGCGGTAAAACATAATACTGCCTGGTTCCATATTCCACGGATAGGCGTAAATTTTGTCGTCGTACGTCACCATTTCTCTGGACGTTTCCAACATGTCCTCTACCGCTGCCGTAGACAAATACTCGTTCAAAGGATAGCAGTAACCGTGCTGAACGTTTGTGTACAATTCCCCGTAGGTAGTCATATACAAATCGGGAGCTTTGCCGTTTTCACGCGCAACTGTGAGTGCATCGGCATAAGTATCTTGCGTGTAAAAATTGACTTCCACTTGAATCCCGTCGGTCAAGTCTTTGTTGAATTCGTTGACCAACTTTTTGAGGTGATCCCTTGCCCACTGCTCGAATTCTCTTGCATAAATACGGATTTTTGTTGCACCTGCTTCCACATACTCGTTGTTGTCTTCGGAAGGTTGACAAGCAACAAACAAAGACGCAAGCAAAAGGACGCATATGGCTAACGACAAAACTCTTACTACTTTTTTCATAATCTCTCCTTAACTGTCGTTATTGACAACGACAAATTTTTTTGTTAGGGTTAATTTAGCTATCACTAATGATTTTTGCGCATGTGACAGCGGATACTTTTTAGGCGTTAAACGCCACTACACGCAACTACGAGACAAATTGTTTACAAAAAATGAAACGTTTCATTTGTTTTGTAAAAAAAACAAGAGCGATTTAAAACCCTTGAATTTTCTTTTTAATACGACTACAACCGAGCTGTAGATTCGTTCACCTTCAAACTACACTTCATCTCGTTGAAACGGTAACTGTATTCTTCCTCTTCCAACAATTCAAAAATGCGTTTTGTGATACACTCGGCAATTTGCAAAATCGGTTGATCTATTATTGTAAGTTTGGGGTGAAAGATTTTTGTAAACATCATGTCGTCAAATCCCACAAACGACAATTCCGTAGGAATGGACAACTTTAAGTCATTGATGGCAAACATACTGCCCACCGTATTGGGGAAATTTGCCGCAAACAATGCCGTACAATCACGTCGAGACAGTCTGTCCTTTATTGTTTTGTATGCCTCGTTCATGTTTTCGGGGATACGAATTATCAATTCCTCGCTTACGGCGATACCTCTTTCCTTGTAGGCGTCAATGTACCCTTTTATACGTTCGTCGGCGGTATACAATCCGCTTTCGGCTGCCGCAACAGCAATATTTCGATGGCCGATATCCAACAAATAGCCCGTGCATTTGCGACAAATTTCGCGATTGTTTACCACGCAAAAATCCACGTTCATGTCGGGTATATATTGGTCTACGAATATTACCGGTATCGAAATGTTTTTCAAGTAATCGTAGTCGGATGCGTTTCGTCCGCAAGGGACAATTACCAACGCGTCCATACGTCGGGAATTAAGCCACAGCACGCTTTGTCTTTCTTTGTTTATGTCGTAAAAACTTTCGCATGCGGCTATTGCATATCCGGAGCGGTTAAGTTCATGTTCCAATTCCGACGCTATTTGAGCGTAAAAAAGGTTGCTAAACTCGGGAATAAGCAATCCCACAGTCTTTGTTCGGTTTGTGATAAGCCCTCGGGCATATTCGTCCACGCTGTATCCGAGTTCCTTCACCGCCGCATCTATCCTTTCCCTGTTGCTGTTTTTCACTGCACCGCCATTCATATATTTAGAAATGGTTCCCAGTGACAAACCCGTCAGTTTTGCAACATCTTTTATAGTTGCTTTTCTTGCCATTTTATGTACCTGTCGTTTAATCTCAAAGAAAAATGAAACGTTTTATTTTTCTTCATTATATACAATGCGACGCCCCGTGTCAATACTATTTTCAAAAAAAATTTTAAAAATTTTGAGAAGGATTTTAACAGGGGCAGTCGCCTATGTTTATGCATTCGTAGCTCGACTTAATATGTTACTAATTATAAATCGTGGTAAACAAAGTAATTCTTTACAATGACAAAATAGAAATTTATTACAACTACACATTGAGAAAAGATCCTGACGACCGCTGTCAGGATCTTTTGTTTTACTAGGGAGAAAGCTCTATAAGTGTTTGCGTGAGTTATACAAAGGTGATACAACAGCCTATGATAGTTGAATTATATATTTGATTTTAATAAAAAAAGAGGCTATGCGTTTTTTTGACGCATAACCAAAAATCCACACATAACCGCAATAAAATGCGGCTATTTTTATGCCGTAAAACAAAAAAACTTTCTAATCCAAACCCTTTGACGGGGGTTCAAATTAGAAAGTTCTTGGCGGAGCATTAGTAACGTAAATCGAATTTATTGGTTTTCTTGCGCATATTGAATTAATTCAAACAAATAGGCACTATGAACCACAACTGCAAGTTTTCCTCCAGTGTCATCGTTTATTGTTCCGTGTATAATACCATAAAAAATTGGTTTTTCAGGGTTTTCCAAGCAAACAACTGGACCGCCGCTGAATCCTTGAGTTGAAGGTTTGTCAAGCATAAAACATTTATACATACTTCCTGTTATTTCAAAATATGAAACCCACAAATCTGAAGCCGGTTTGCTATCGCAAGTAAATGGACTAAATGTTAAGTCAGTATAAACATCTGGCATTCCATACATAGTTAAAGTTGATTCTCTTTCGGGAATAATATTGAAGTCGTTAACAAATAATTGTAAGTCAAGAATGTACTGTGCTAAATCCATGTCTTTTGTTTTGGTTACTTCTAGTATCGCAATGTCTGCAGTTGGATGATATAGCCAAATAACCATTGGATTTAGTTGGTTTATTTTAAATGAAGTTGGCATACCAGTTACAAGATTGCGTACCCAAATATCTGTTTGTATAGTAGTATCTCGAGCTACATGATTTGCTGTAACTAAATAGATTTTATCCTCGGTTTTTATAAAGAATCCAGTTCCACCAATTATACTATTATTTTTTGCTGTACGGATTGCAACTATATGTTTGAACATGTCTTTTTTTATCATTTGCAATTACTCCTATATATTCACGTTTTATCATTTCTTTTTTTGTCAGCAACAATATGGTTTCTTGCTTTGCGAGTTTCTATTGCTTGCCTACGCTTATGATAAATGTTTTCAAACCAGTCAGGTATAAGATATTTCGTTTGTCTAAAACCGTAAATCATCACCTGTAAAACATTAATCCTGTTTTTTAAATCAAACTCGTTCATTGTATTTAAATCATTATCAATTTCATTGATAAATCCATTAATTCTCGCCAATTCATAATTATCATGTTTTATCTTCTTGTAACTGGATATCCCATAGGAAACCAGTGGGACCATTGCCAATATAATAGATATTACCCTTATAAATGAGCTGTTGTGTATTATAAAGTTTACAATGAACGATAGTAGTATGACCGTTAATGATATTAATAGAAAACCGCAATACTTATTACCGATGGCATTTGTCCAATCGATATTTTCTTTTTGACAATAGAATACCGCTTTTTCGTCTTGCATGTTTTCATAGTTTTGATACCAATCTTTTTTTCTGTTCCAATCTTTATTCTTATATTTTTCTAATTGTTCAGCGATTATATTTTCATCTATGCCATATTGGTTAACTATATTGAAAACATAGGTGTCAAATTTTTGTTGTAGCATTGCGGCACGTTGTTTTTGACCTTGAACATAATCCCTGATTATTTCGCCTAAAATCAACAACACAAGCGAAGACAACGCCAAAATTCCAGTTGCGATATCAGGTAAGTCAAAAAACAATGCGATATTGATTCCTATGGGAAAGACAACTAATATACAAAACAAAATAAAGCACCAGTGCTTTGCATTTGTATAAGTATAGTGTTGCGCAACAATTAATTGCTGCATAGCTGATTCATTCTGTCTCTTAAATATTTTATGTTGTTTTTTAGCCATACTTCGGGAAATCATCTCCAAATATATCACGCCAAATATCTATAGATTTATGATTGTTTTTTTCATGTATTTCAGCATTAACTGCATTGCACGATTTATAATAATCATTGTTTGCTCGTGTTTTTATTTTAAGCCTTTGTTCATATGTGAGCGTATTTATGTTCCCTTGTATCCCCTTACTGTCCTGTACCGAACACATAATATTGTTCGCAATATATAATAAAGCATCTCTAAAATGCATATCAGGATAGTCATAACATTTACCGTTGCTATAAACGCTATTATTCGTTTGTGTAAAATAATCAAGAACCATGGTTTCTAGAACATATGATGTTATATTAGGCATTTGTCCACGACGATTCCAATACTTTACTAATCTTATAGTTGAAAGAACAATGCCATTGAATTTCGCATTCAACTTAGACAATCTGTCTTGCTCAGTTTTTGGATTGGTTTTCTTCCATTTACCATAACCATTTGGAATCAAATAATAAGGCACTCCATTTCCAGAACAATAGAAAGCGGGGACGATATCAAAATTCCATGAATACGATTTTAGTTTCAATGTTACAGCTTCTCCTCGTGCATGAATTTCCGATTTTTCGTATTGCGGAATGTTTTTCAGTGCAGATACAAGTTTATTTTTTACTATATTTGAATTTAATTGATAAATCGGAAGCCCCCAATATTGAGTAAATTTATCTGAAGAGTCAATAATTCGTCTATCTGAACAATCGTTTTTGACTTTTAAAGTAATATTATTCCATTCATATCCTTCCATCTGCAAAAAATCGCCTGACAAACCAATTATAATATCAATATCGTCAAGTGGCTGAATTTTTGTTTTGCGTGCAAATGAACCGAAAAATGAATTATATTGTGGGGCAAGGGACAAGAAAACGCCATTAGCACTCACACTTTGTATTTGTTCCAGTAAAAAATCCCTACTTTTCTTCGCTTTATCCGATTCTTCTTTTTTTACATTTACTATTGAATTCAAAAATTCGGAAAAAGCTGTATTAACATTGCTCGCCATAAACATACTCCTTATCATTTTCTTTTAATTAAAGCTTAAAACAATTGTAATGAACCACAATTTTATATATTGAATTTAATTCCAACTGCAATTGATAGTAATAATCGTAGTTGGCATTCCGACAATTTGAATGTCGAATTTCAAACTTGTTTCGACTTTTGTAGCCGCATTATGTATACGGA
>UMHM01076558.1_pt1 | contig 35230 bp, 31 predicted proteins | sample 1965501 | NCBI WGS metagenome assembly UMHM01 (sample SAMEA4836095, study PRJEB28245) | human gut metagenome | biome: gut microbiome; material: fecal sample | place: Denmark | collected 2008
TACCGTCGTAGCTAAAGGCTTGTTCTACATTGAACGGCAATGTGACCTTAGCATTGCGTTTGTCCGGCGTTTGGTCAGTTTCGTAAGTATATTTTAGCGTTTGACCTTGACCGATAATCTCATACGTGGTGCTTTGCAGTTGGTTGTCTGCTGTGTAGGCGTTTGTTTTGCCAATGGCATATTTGCCGCCTTTAATTTGGCTTGTGGCATTACCGCGAGCATCGTAACTATATGAGATATTATACCTTTCGCCGAGAGAGTTGTCAATAACTGTTTGAGAAATACGGTTGTTTTCGTCAAAATTACTGATAATTTGTTCTGTTTTGCCATTGGCAAACCGGGCTACTTGCTTTGTGACATTGCCATATTTGTCCGTTTCTTGTGAGTACTTGTCACCATTGGCGAGAGTCGTTTCGGCTTTGTTTTGGGTTGCGTATTCGGTGGTGGAATAGTTTGCACCGGCAATTTGCACGGACGTTACTCTGTCTTGTCCGTCGTAAACATAACCGTAGTCGGTAGCGCCATTGGAAGCGGTTGTAAGCAATCCTGCGGTGTGATGCATGGTGTTGGTGGATTCTTCGCCATCCGTTGAACCGCTTATGCTTACAAGGTTTCCGTCTTTGTAGCCGAATGCCGTGCAATTGCCTTTTCCGTCGGTTTGAACGGTTGCTTGACCTGTGTGGTCGTAGGTGTAAGTGGTGCTGTCGTACTGTCCGCTTTGGTCAATGTTCGCAATTATATTGCCTTTGTCGTCATGTTTGCTCTCCGTGTACAACTTGCTCGTAGGGTCGTCGAGATTGTAGGTAATCTTTTTCGTTTCGTTACCCTTTTCGTCATAGATTGTTTCTTCCACAAGTCCCGCGTAATTGGTGCTACGGACAAGTTTACCTTGTTTATTGTACTCAAACGTGCTTGTGAACTTGCGGTTGAGGTGGTCGACGATTGTCGATTCGACAACTCTGTCATCATCGTCGTAGGTGTAAAATGTTTTGTTGCCGGTCTTGCTATCTTGTTCGGTAATTTTTCGTCCGTTTTCGTCAAACGTACTGTAAGTCCAGTCTCCTTCACGCAATGCCATACAATCCGTTTGAATTTCGCCGACGTTGTAACTGTAGTCGACGAATACGGCTATTTGAGTGAAAGTTCTCGGCGTGGAACTAAGTATGAACGGGAACGAACCGGGCAACGTGTCGCCTTCGATTTGTTTGTAAGCTTGTAGTTCAATCGGTAGTGTTAGGTATTGCCAGTCGGCGTTCAGCCAATCGTAAGTGGCGGTAAATTTTTCTATGTCACCGTTGTTGTAGTAAACTTCGGCGGCAAGTTCGAATTTACGTCTTCTTTGGTTAAGATCGAAATTGGGAATGCAGTCGTTTTCCAGCGTTTCCGAAAACGGATCGGCTTTCCGTGCATTTACCACGTAGGCGGAATCTGCCTTTGCCCAAGCGGACAACACGAAATCTGTTTTGTCGTTAGGCAATTCGGATGGCGTAAGCACATAAACAAGCTGTCTGGTTTCCGCATCCGCAAGAGTGTTGGTGGGCGTTATCCCGTTCAAAAGATTTTGCGCCGAGCGATTTTCCTCTATTGCATAGGATTGCTTGTTATCGGTGTATTCCAGCGATATTGCCTTGGTTGTTTCACCGGGTTCATAGTAGCTTCCTTCATACACGGTGACGGGCTTGCCGAGGTTATCTAAAATGTACGTGGTAACGACGCCGTTTTCATTGGTGACCGATGTTGATGTGTTTGAGTTGTATGTTAATGTTACAACATCAAATGTAGTAGCTGTATCGTTGTGCAGAATCTGATTGTCCGATACCGAATATATGTCGCTTGCATTTCGGATTTCTTTCACTCGGCAGAATTCATCGTAAACGAATTCTACTTTGCGACCGAAGTTGTCTGTGGCCGTTTGCAATTCGTGGTTTGCGCAAGAGGAATTGTCTTGCAGTGTATGACTGTCGCAATATGAGTAGGTGTACTCTTCTCCGTTTGGTGCAACAATTCTTGTCAGCAATCCATCGGTATAAAAGAATTGTGTTATTTTCTCGGATGCGTCAACGATTTTTTGCAACAAACCGTTGGATGTATACTCGAAAGTCGTTTCGTTGTTGTCTGTGTCTTTGACGGAAACAATTTTGTCGTCTTTGTAAATAATGGACGTTTGGTTGCCGTATCCGTCAAAAGTGGCAATGAACTGACCGAATTTGTTGAAGCCGAGTACCGTTTCGCCACTTGTAATGAAACTTACAGGCATTTGTCTGTATATGGTGTCAAGTTGATCTTTGGCATTTACATACTGCTTGTAGTATTTTTTGAGGTCTTCTTTGTTGATTTCCGAGCGGTCGATTATCATACTTATTTGTCTGTCAATCAACTTGCCCTGCTCTTCTTCTAACCAATTGTTGATTATTTGGTCGAGTGTATTGATTTGTGTCTGTATATGGTCGATTTTGTTGTTGAACTCGTTTTGGAATACTCTCAAACGTTGTTCGAGAACCTTTTGTCGGGCTGCGTTATTTCTTGAGTCTCCGTTTCTGGCATATTCTGCCAAGTCGTCACTTATGCGATCGAGTTCGGCTTGTAGGTCACAGTAACCGTTTTTCAAATGTTGGTATGGAATTAAGAGTGAATCTACTTCGTCGGAAGCTGTTTGGTTGATATCGGTTAGTTGTTGATCGGTATGAACTAAGCTGTTAATCCCGTTTATGCAACAACGGTTGAAATGTTTGTATAAATGTCTTTTCAGATAATTTATGTATTCTGCATATTGATAGTTGGGTTTATCGTTTGAAGATGCTGCATAGTTGTTTTTCTTGGTTAAAGAAACAAGTACTTTTTGTAGTTCTTTGAGTTTGTTTTTTAGAATGAGAATTTGATACTTTCCTGCGGGTAGTGCGCTTACGCTGGAAAATGTATTATTCGTGCTTTCTTCAATTTTTGATGTTCCAACAATGGCTGAAGAAGAAAATGTTTTCTCTATGCCTACCCCTGAATGAGCGAGAGTTTGTTGTAGCAAAAGAGATTTGTATTGTATCGCTTCCGATTCCGTCAGAATTATAGAAGTAGTATTTGTATTGGAAAGAAACTCATTGGCATCTTTAATTTTGTTGGGTGTATCTTTCAGCGTATTGTTTATTGCACCGTCGACCATGGACACTTCAACGTATTGGCTAAGTTGATTGTACAGAGCAGAAACGTTTTCCTCAAGTTGGATTTGTTCGTCTTGGCGTTGCTCGATAAGATAGCCTTGTTTGAACGAGGCATAATCTGTTTCGAGAATAAGATTGTCGGTTGAACGTCTTTCTATTTTTATTTTGCGATTACCATAAACGAGTTCTCCATTGAGATCAACGCTTAGTTGGGATTTTGTTACATAACATTTTTTGCCGTCTTCTACGTAATAGTATTTTTCGGAAAATTTGTGGTAGTTTCCGTTTCCGTCAACATAGGTGTATTCCGAAACATTTCCGCTTTGTCCTTTCACCAAGTATTGTTGGATGCCGAGCTTCCAACCTTTTCCCATGAATGTTGGAAATTCGGTTTTGGAATAGTTATCTTCGGAAACGACAGTTTTTGTTTTGTTCGCTTGCCATCCATTGTAGACGAGTCCATTGCTTTGAAAACGAAGTTGTCCCGTTGCAATGTTTACTGAACCGCCACCTGCATTGTTTGCATTCACATCGACATAGGAATTGTTTTGAAACATTATTTGTTGTGGAATGTATTCAATATCGATGTCTGCGGTTGAGTAGGTCACTTCCGAAACAGAGAAAGTGAGCTTTACTTCTGTTTTGGAGTTTTTTATCATGCAATCTATTTCGTGCGTGATGTTGATGCATACAAGTTTGTCAATGCTTTTTTGAAGGTAGTCTATTGTTTTTTCTTGTTCGCAACCGCAAGTTGCTTTAACTGAACATGCCAAAATGTGGGCATTGTTAAGTTTCAACATTGCGCAGAGAACTTTTTTGTCCGTGCCGATTTCCGAAACGATACTATATGAAGGTATTGTAATAGTATTGTCGGCTGCAATTCCGATATTATGGATTGTTTTAATTGCCATAGTTTTTGCTCCTTTTGTGGGATAATTTAATGATAAAACAAATTTTTTGAAACCTATCCGTCAAATTTTGACCGATTGATTTTTGGTAAAATTTGTGATTTTGCCAAATTTAATGCGGAAAATGTCGATTTTTGACGGTTTTTGAGTGAAAAATTGTTAAATCGAGCATTTTCAATAAGTCAAAAAATGACGGATAGAAATTTTCATTTACGTGCTAAAATTCAATCAGAAACCAAAAAGGAGGAATAAAAATGGAAGCGAGAGTTTACAAAACCGGTGAACCCATAACCGCAGAATTTATGACTGATGTAGCGCGCTCTGTTGCAAAAGCGGTCGATGTTTCTACCAAAGCCGGGGATGATGCCGCCATTGCAAGAGAAGAATCCGCACAAGCATTGTCGGCTGCCGGAAATGCCGCTGTTGAGTCAAGTGATGCATTGAGATTGTCCACTAATGCCAAAAGCGAATCTCAGTCGGCATTGGCAAAAGTGCTTGACCTTGAAACAAGAGCGAACAATCATGAATTTGACGGGAAAGACGGCACTATTGTTGAACAAAGCGGTTTGTTGGCATTTGCCATCGAAAACGGGGAACTGGTAGTGTATTGTGCCGGCAACGAGGCTCCTAATCTTACGATTGATGCGACGACCGGCGAACTGATTTACAATTTCTAATAATTAAAGGAGGCAAATTATGGGAAAAATATCTCTTGGCAAAGTTAAAGGTGAGGACGGCAAAAGCGTATTTGTAAAATACAATACTGTTGCGTCTGACTCCGGCGCATCGGAAGTGTATTCGAATGGTATGAGTTACATCGGCATTGCGCTGGCAACGGGCAATGTGGCTCCTTCGATCGGATACAAATGGATGAAGTTTGTTGGCCCCAAGGGCGATCAAGGAAATCCAGGATCAAAGGGCGACAAAGGTGATAAAGGCGACAAAGGTGATAAAGGTGATAAAGGTGACACTGGACCATCCGTTGATGTTACAAATTTCGTGACGAAAGGTTCATTTGTCCTTTCCGGGACAACGTTGACAATTACTTTGTCGTAGGAGTGCGATTATGGAATTGAACTACAACGGAACTAAGATTACTGCGATTACTTTCAACGGAACCGTAGTGAAAAAAGTTGTCCACAATGGGACAACTGTCTTTTGCGCGACGTGTTCGACAAGTTCGTCGAGTTGCGGTGCAAGTTGTACGGCATCTTCAAGTAGTGGTTGCGGAAAATTCTGCGGTGCGTCGGTTTCGTCTTGCACTTCACCCTGTAAAACCAATCAGGGCGCTATACTTTGGGAGTGAAAATATGAAGCAGTATTTGGGTGTTGTAAACTTGGAAAAAAGTTCGACAGACTATGTGTTTGAACTTACGAAAGAACTTGAACACTGGGAATCCGGCAAACGATGGGTGCGAAACCAAGACGGTATTACTTTTGATGTTACCGATGAAGTAAACAAACTCATTTGCGACATCAAAAACGGTCTTGAGTTGGAAAAGGCTGACATTAAGAGGGAAGTTCTTGCCGTTTATCCCGACGCTAACGGTTTTGATTTGGGGGACGGTGTCGCTTATGTATGGAGAGAGTAACCAATCTTTGCGACTCACGTTTCAACCGACAAACAGATGCAATCTGAATTGCAGCTACTGTTATCAAAACAATAAAGGTACGCAAAATTTACCGACGTGGATGGCAAAAAAGCTTATCGACAAAATATTTTCCAATGATAAAGAGTATTTCAAGGGTTTTCTGCATGACGATTACTTGAATATCATCTTGGATTTTATTGGTGGCGAAGCAACGCTTTGTATGGACTTTGTAAACGATGTTACCGACTATTTCATTGCTAAATGCGTTGAATTTAAGAAAGAACATTGGCTGCTAAATTTCGAAGTTTGGTTGGAAACTAACGGAACAACGTATTTTCAACCTAAAGTGCAGGAATACATACATAAGCATGTTGACAGAATGGATTTGCCTATTACGCTTGACGGTTCAAAAGAATGTCATGATGCTTGTCGCAAGTACTATGACGGTAGAGGCAGTTTTGACGATGTTTACAAAGCAATTAAGCACTACATCGCCACCTACGGTAAGTATCCGAATACTAAAATCACAATTTCGCCTAACAATGTTGAATACATGTTTGATGCCATAAAAACGATGATGGATTTAGGATATCATGGTGTTCGCCTGAGTTGTGTCAACGAAGACGTGTGGGACAAAGAACACGATGACATTTTTAGGGAACAATTAGAAAAGTACTACGATTACCTTGAAAAAAGTGGTGCAAGTTTTGTTCTTTACCCGTATTCCAAACCTACCACTTATAAGTCGGAATTGCAAGCGGGCAATTGCGGAACGAACGGTAACATGCTTTGTCTTGATTGTCACGGTAAGCTTTATCTGTGTCATCGTTTTACGGAAATTTCCGATTTGAAAGGGAAAGAAAGTTTGTCGATAGGAAATATCGACGAAGGTATTACCGAAAACGGACTACAAATAATTGAAGAAATCAGAAAGTCTATGGAATTGACGGAAAATACTCCCGGTTGTAAAAACTGTGCCATAGGCGGAGCGTGTGAAAGCTGTCCTGCGTTTAACTATGAACATTATGGTCGAACGCACGGAATAATAAAGACAAACTGCCACAAAATGAGAATTGCTCATGAGGTTTTGCTGGAACATTACAAACAGGTGGACTTTGGACGTAAAATGAGCGTCAGTATTTAAGAGGAATGAAAATGGAAAATATTCAAGAACTGATTACTTTGGCGTCGGCTGTTCTCGGAATTATCGTTACGGCGACCGGGTTGCTGATTCCATTGGTAAAAAATGCCAAGGCACGGAAAAGTCTTGCCGCATTAAACAAGCTTGGCGAAGTTTTGCAGAAGTTTGTAATTGAGGCTGAAACGTTTACAAATTTTACCGGTGCGGAAAAGAAAGAGTACGTGATGACAAAAGCCAATCGGTATGCTATCGCCAACAAGATTTCTTATGACGAAAATGCAGTAAGCGAAAAAGTCGAAGATTTGGTCGCCTTAAGCAAACAAGTAAACAATAAGAGGTCTGATTTGTCAGAAAATAAAACAACAATAAGAATCTAAGTATGGCGAGTGTGACGATGACGTTGCACTCGTTTTTTTTTGCGAATAAGTTCTGTCGCTTGAAAGAATTGTGGAAATGTGGTATATTGATTAAAATAAACACGCAAAAGGATTTTGAAAGGAAATGGATTCGAATGAAACGAAAAGAGTAATATGTATTCCGAGTAAGCCTTGTCGTGCGTTATCCGAGGCGGTCAAGTACTACATTTGTGCGCTTATTCCCAAAGGTAAGGTGCTTATGGAAAAAGCGTTTGAAGAGTTTGTTGTGGCAAAACTGGGCGTTGAACATGTTTTGTTTTCGGCAAATCTTTGGGACAAAATGAAGAACGTGGAAGATATTTTGCAGTATGACAGAACTTACAGACTTGTTTCCAACGCGGGACGAGTGAGTAATGTGCATGTGGAAAAACTGGCGCAAGAGGGTTTTACGCTTGTGTCGGCTACGAAGTATATGTCAAAGATTGTGGACTACAAGAATTATCTGTGGAACGTGGAACGCGAAACGAAAATAGACAAAGACTTAATAGAACGAGTAAATGCAAACGGTTTTGCTTGTCTTAAAGAATTGGCAGGTATTTGCGAATAAACAAGGTTACGGGCGGTAGTGGATTTCTACCGCCCTTATTTTGTATGTTGAATTGTACGTTTTGAGAAAAGCTAAAGTTTAGTTGATGAGGCTATTATTAGGCATGTTTGTATTTGTCGGATATATACATCTTATTGTCAACTTGTATGGCATTGTAGTGTATACCATTGTGGGATACGGGTACAAACTGCGGTTTGCCTTTGGCTACGGCCCGAATAATCAGATTGGTTTTATCTACGGCGGGCGGCTCTATGTTTATTTCTATTGCCTTGTTTTCAACTTCAACTATGTCAATGAGTTTGCAGCCTTTGCGAAGTAATAGTGCGGACAGTTTCCAAACTTCGTCAAACTTACCATTGCTGTCAATGATAAAAGATATGTCTTCGGGTTCGTAGTAACCTGTTGCTCTGAAATGGTTTTTCATGTGTGTGTTCTCCTTGTTAAGTAATTTGTATTTGTTTTTCATGTGATGCCGTTTGCCGCCAATTTTTTAATACGTATGCTAAATTTGGCGACATTTTTGCTTGTTTTTAGGCTGAATAATTGCCTGCATTTCAATGGTTTAAGTGTAAATAGATATGCTGTAAAAGCTATTCTATGCCGCTAAACGATTTAGTTTACGGTTGGCATATGGTAGCCATTTTTCGTTTACAAATTGCATAATCTGCTCGTTGGGACGGGAATCATGGTCGCCGTAGCATTGTAACAATCTTTTTTGCGACGGCGAGTATTCCATTGTAACAAGCGGTGTTTCCGGCGCAGATTTGTCTCTCAAAAAGAATATAAGGGATTGTTCCTTGGCAAACTTTTGGTCGTAGTTCATTCTGCCTACGCAGTGATGCAAAGTTTCGCCTTCACGAACCAAGTCTTGCGGAGACATAGCAATTACTACGATGTAATCTCCTTTTCGAGTATACCCTAGCGAAGCATATTTTTGTGCCACGGCCGCAAATTGTTGCATAAGTTCCGCCTTTTTCTTGGCGTTTTCTTCCGCGCACTTTGTTGCATACTGGTCAAGTCGGATGTCGTGCCAACGCTGAAAGTCGTGTGGAAACAGATTTTTGTCAAGAGACATATCTATACCCAACTTAATGCAGGCGTGGTAATAGTCTTTGTACGAGTAAAACGAAGTGTGCTGTTCTGCAACATACTTTGCAAGTTTGTCAAGTTTGTCTTCGTGGTTTTGAGCAAACTCTCGGAAATCTTCACGTTTCAGCTTTTGCTTAAAAACTTTCAAATTATTTTCGTATTCCACGTTTGTTCCGTGGTTGTATGCTCTAATAACGGCGTCAACGTAATACTCGTTAGAAATAAGTTGCGCCTTGTTTTTCAACAGCCATTTGGCAAAATGCTTATCTTTGCCTATCTTTTTAAGAATAGTAATCGAGTCAATAAATCTCGTCAACCCTGCTTTTACAAGGTACTCTATCTGCGGATACTGCAAGTACAATCTCAAATACTTAATAAAGTGTTGGCAGGGATACTTGTCCGCTTGCGAGTACTTGAAACACTCATACTTCAGTACGTATTCTTTGTTAACAATCGGCGCATATGGATTGTAGTACTTAAACGGAGCATTGTACCAAATTCCGTCGTTGTAATACGGACGCATATTGTACCTGTACTTGAATCCCTCGTCGTACCAACCGACGCGGTATGCAGAAATTCCTAAGAAGTTATATTCTATGTCCCTGACGTAAGCTCGGTCATCGTTTAACGCATGTACGCAAACTTGCTTCATGCGTATTACCTTGCCTTTGTTTCTTAACGCAACCGTAACTTTGGCAATGTCTTTGTCAATGGTGGTGATGTACGCGTAAAATCTCAAACCACGCCTGTTGGAATCAATTTGCTTGTCCAGCGCAAGTATCTTTTTCTCTATGTACTTTGGAATGGGTTTTAGTTTGTTTATGTTCATGGTTATGTCACTCCTTAGCCAACTGTCAATGCTTTATCAAACAACTCGTACAGCACATTGAACATGCGGTTTTCTTCGTCAATGGAAGCGGATCGTATTTCTCCCGTTTCCATATCCACGGTTGCGGAATCCGTTTCGCATGTATCTGAATTTTGCATACGTATCGTGTTTTTCGTTACATTACATATCTCTTCGGGTATGTCTTGTTGTGCTTGTTGCGATGTATATTGTGGAATAACAGGTACAAAATCTTCGGCGTTATCTTCGTCAAGTTGGGCAAGCCGTTGCGCATTTTGCTGTACCGCGTCAACGACAGACAACTCGGTTTTCTCTACAATGCGAATCTCGTTGTCCGAGTCCATTATGGTTATTGCAAAATGCTGTTTTATCTTGTCTGCATAAACGTCGAGCGCATGATAAGGAATACCACACATCGGATGTCTGCCTGCTTCGCCACAGGAAAGTCCCGTAAGCGTAAGTCCTATTGTCCTTGCAAGCAGCTCTGCACCTTTGTCCAACGCTTCGTAGAAGTCGCCTACCCTGTACAACAAAATATTATTCGGATACTGCCGTTGCATAATCTCGTACTTGTAGTAGAACATTGCTTTGGCGTCGGTATGTGTGTTGGCGGATTGTTGGGTTGGTGTAGATGATTGCGTATCATTGTGCGTAGTTGTGGGTATCGAAACTTGTTGCGAAGTTGGTTGGTTTGTAGGTTCGCATACATCTTGTACTTCGTACAAATCTTCTGTATCATCGCAAACATTTTCGTCTGTGTCGTTAGGCTCGTCGTCGGATAAAGTCATATCGAAGATGGATAGCTGCCCTTCGTTTTTCTTGGGTTTGGTAACAACAGGCTTGGTGGTAATTTTCGGCGTAGTCACAGGCTTTACAGCGGTTTTGTATTCTGTACCGTCAAGATTGTAAAGAGTGCCTTCGATCTCATCTTCTTCAAAGTAGTGTATCGCCCAGCCGAACACAACTCGGTCGAGTACGCATGCACATCTGGCATTTTGGGCAACGAGTTTGCGTGCTTCTTCTGTGGCGTAGCGGAAAAATCCGTCAAGAGTTTTCTTGTTTATGAGTGTTACGCCGTCTTTCACCATCTGTACGCCGTTGTTTACTTTGTCTGCAAGCACGTCGGTTGCGTTTTGTTGTAGGTAGTTAAGTACGGCAATCTGGTCATCGCCCTTTGCCGCAAGATTTAGTTTTGTCATGTTTTGTCCTCCTTGTATGTAAAATTAAAAAGCCGAGTTCGGCGCGTCACCTAAAACGGTATCTCGCGCCAAATCCCGGCTTTAATTTCTTTGTTTGTAATTGGTATTATTTTCCAGTGCGGATTATCGAGCGGTCTGTTGCTTGCCCGTTCCGTTGGCGGAAATCTGACACAGCCGCGCAACACATATTTTGCTTTGCGGTATGTGCGAGTAATAAACCAGCGCACGTATTCGGTAGTGCCTTGTTCTCTGTAACATATCTTGTATCCGTTGGTGCTCATTGTTCAACTCTCCTGTATAGGTCGTCCGCGTAAAACATACAAACAAACCAATTGAAAAGGGCGTGGCATTTCACTCCCTTGTATTCAACTATGTAATCGTTGTCGCCAACTTGTTCCAGTACGGTAATTTCGTCTACCTCACCCTTAAGCGAGTTAATGTGTGCAACAGTAGTGTAGGGCATATTTTGTTCTCCTTAGTTTTCTGTATAAAATAGTTCAAGTATCTTGCGCCTTGGCAAGTCTTTTACTTCGAGCCAGTGGTCGGCAATGTAGTCTGCCAATGCACCGAGAGGGGTAGCATTGTCGTCTTTTAGGTAGCACTCGCTTGCCAGTGAAATGAAGTTGAGTAACTCGGCTTCGTTATACTTGTCGACAAACTCGTTACACAAAGCAATGTGGAAGAGGTATGCTTCGTAGCCGAAGTCGAAAGTGTATGTTTTGTCTTTGTATTCTGCAGTAAATTTAATCATGGTATATGTTTCCTCTCATTAAGCAAATCTTCTAATGCCGCCACCAAATGCATGTATGCCTATAGTGCCGTATTCCGAGCAAGAGTCATCGTCTTTGTTCCAAACATATGCGTATACTGCAAAGCCTTTTCCATAGGGGGATATAAGGTACTTCCAATCGGCTTTATACTTGGGGATGATGAGGAAGTCGTAGCACTCCCCAAACTCTAAGAATTCGTGAGTTACGGCATAAACCAAGTTGCCTGTTCGCGCTTCGAATTCCTTAATCTTTTCCATCAGCTCTTCGTCCTGATACGCCCAAAAGCCTGCGTATTGCTCGAAGTAGCAAATTGTGTTGTCTTGCTTAAAGCCGCGAATGTACGGCTTGTAGATGCCTAACTTTTCCATGAGTTCGATTGCCTTCTTTTTCTTGTCTTCAAATGTTACTGTTGTTTTCATTTTCGTTCTCCTTGTAATTTTTGTATAAAAAGGCGAGTTGCTTAACCGTAACTCGCTTTGCTATTGAATTTCAATCAGTCCGTCGCTGTATTCGTATACGTAATCTGCTCCGCAGTATCTGCCGTATTGCTCGAAGTCGAAGAAATCTTCTAAGTGTTCGGGTAACTTTTCTCCGCAGCAGGCTATTATTTCTCTGCCGTAGTCGTACCAATCGTAGTTTTGCCATAAGTTGATGTTCTCGTCCCAGCGCTCTCCACGGTCAGTAACACGGCGTTCAAACTCGTCGAAATCCCGCACTTCAAGAAATGCGCAAAACACGTTGTATTTGTATTCGTTGTCCAACACACCGGATTCTTTCAATGTGTTAAACAAATCTTCTGGGTTTACGTAATCCCAGTTGACAGAGCCGTCGCAAATGCCTTCGACGTCTTGTATAAATAATTCTTCGTCAATGCCGTCAAGCACAAAGCCTTCGTTTTTGAGTTCATTGGCAATCTCGTCCCAAGTGGTGTACTCGGATAAATCCAGCCATTTAGAGCCAAGCGCACGTTCGTTACATTCGTTGTAGCTACCCCATGAGCCAATAACTATCTTAATACCATCCATCGTAATCTCCTTCGATTGCTCTACGTTCCTCAATCACGTCTTTTACTTCTTCAAGCAGTGCTTCAAGGTCAATAATTGGTTCTACTTTTTCTGTGTGTTCCATGGTTGTTCTCCTTAGTAAATTTCTTTGTCGGTAACAATTGCATCGGTGTATTCAAACGGATCGAAATCTATTTCAAAGTGCGGCAGTACGTAAGCCATCGAGTCGTGTACACCTGTAATAACGCCGTATGTTTGCAACCATTTAATTGCTTCGTTCAGTGCCTTGACTGTCACGTAAACATGTACAGTTTTGTAAGAAAGTCTTACGGCAACAAAGTCGCTGTATGTGTCTGTCTTTTGGAAAATTGTTAAAAAGTATTGGGCTAAAGTGGTTTCGTCTTCGTCCATTACCAAGTCGATTCGTTTAATTGCTTCTCTGTATACAGTTTTCATTTGCTTCTCCTTTAATTGTAAAATTCGTCTAAATAGATGCGGTCGCACATAACGCCGTACTCGAAATATTTGCCGTTGTTGTCGTCAAAAAGTTGATACGTATCAAGAAAAACGTGACCAAGACGCTGTACAGCCACGGTTATTTGTTTGTCATTTACATCAATGCAATAGAAATTCATGATGCACTCACCGTCACAGTAATCGTATTGAGATTGGATATTTACAGATGTTTTCATGTTAAAATACCTCGTACCAAGCAAAACCGTCGTAGTGGTTTTCTTTACCGTAGCAGTGTTCTTCGTAACGTTGTTGGAAAGAAGAAGTTCTTTCTCTTTCGGGATAAACGGCTTTGCGTTTAAGACAAAACCGAATACCTGCAATTACGCCTTTGAAAAACAATACTTGTGTGTAAGTAAGTTTCTCGTCACCTTTCATGCCACTGTCGACGTAACGTTGCATTCTTGCAATGGCTTTCTCGTCATCGGCTACAGCGAAGTAACCGTGCGTTTCGTTTTCGTTGAATATTTCGATCCCCTTCTTGAAACCGTACTTTTCAACTTTAGTAAATTCTTTTTTCATTTTTACATACCTCCGTTTTTCTTTTTCGCCTTTCGGCGACGGTGCAGTACCACGGAAGTCAAGCACGCGTAAGGCAGTTTACTTTGCATTTCGGCTGACGTCAACGAAAACGAAAAAATTGTTTTTCGCTTCGGCAAATACAAAAAGCCCGACTTAAAAATTTAAGCCGAGCTAAGACAAAATTTTTAGTTGCGTACACTCTAACGATACAAGCAAAATGTTGTCTAAAACATTAGAGATATGTATTGCGAAAAAGAATTTTTTCGCGTTGACGTCAGATTGCCTTCCGTGGTACAAACCCCAAGACGAAAGGCGAAAATGAAAAACGGCGAGAATCTGCCAAACATAAATAAAAAATATATTGAAAATATGAATAAATTGCTTCAAAGGTGTATTGAAAAGTATCTAAATCGGTGTTATAATTTTATAAAAGGGAATGATGATTATAAAAATAAAGAATTGCTTTGATATTTTATAATAATTAAAATGGATTAAGATGTTTGGTGCAAAGATGAAAAGAAATACTGCAGGATATAACTCGCAGTTTAATTGAGTGTTAAAAAGATATTTGTTAAATATAATTTTTTATTACAGTTTGTATTATCAAGACGAGTAAGTTAAATAGTGGTCATAAATATTTGAAAAAATATTTATTAAAAATTTAATTAAAGTCGTAAATAAAAAATCTATTACGGGAGGAAATTCTATGATTTTGGAAGAAAAAAACAAAACAGAGCATGATAATGTGGACGTAGATCTAAAAAAAATGCTTGAGGACGGGAATACCATTGTAGTTTTTGATACAAATATATATCTAAATCTATACCGATATTCTCCTGATTGGGTAGAATTCTTATTTAGGTGTGTAGACTTGATTAAATCATATATAATTGTTCCGCAAATGATTTATATTGAATTCTGCAAAAATCACAGAGCACTTTTTAGCAAGAGAGAAAAATCTTTAGAGAAGAAAGTAGAAGATATTTTGCGGCAAACGGATGAACAAAAAACAGAAATGATCAACCGGTGCAATAGTGAATTTCAAAGAGGAAATTTTCCAGAAGTGGATTCGCTTTTGCAAAACATACAAGTGAAATACGATGAAATAAAAAAAGAATTAAGTTATTATTTTGACGATCACAGTCTTTTAAGGATTATAAATAATTCTTGGGAGGATGATAAGCCGCGTTGTTTAATGGATGATTTATATGCTAATGCGCAAGTGTTGCATGGATTCTCAATGGATGAGTTGTATCAGCTATGTGAAGAAGGCGAACGTAGATATGAAAGAAGTGTTCCACCTGGATATAAGGATAAAAAAGACAAGGATGGTATGCGAAAATATGGAGATTTAATTTGGTGGAAGGAAGTTTTAAGATTTGCTAAGAATTATAGAAAAAATGTTGTCTTGGTGACGGATGATATAAAGGAAGATTGGTGGCGAATAGATAATAACAATTATAGATTTAGAGAGGAGTTGATAAAAGAGTTTGCAAAAGAAACGTTGCAGTCAGCTGAAGAGGTAAATGGTCTTAAATTGTTGCCATTTGTTTCAAATGAGTTTTTCAAGACGCTGTCAGAAACATATGAAATAGAACGTTCGGATGCTATTGATCTTGCTATGGCTTTAACGGATGAAAAATACATAAATTCCATAGAATCAAAAGTATTTTATAAGGTATTAGATACACTATTATATTCTGGCGAAGAATACATTGAAGATGGTCACCATATTGGTTCTGAAGGAATAGGAGTATGGGAAATAGACGACTATGATTTTCAAAATTATGAATTGATTGAGCGTATTGGAAACCATGCAACATATAAGATTGTGTATGATGTTAAATTGAGTGGAACGTCTAACGAATACTGGGGGAGAGATGAAGATACGAAGGAGGTTATTTTATCTCCGGATATAAATCATTGGGTGCAAGGAACTGTGGAAGTAAGTGTTAATCGAATGGTTGATATAGCTATTAATTTTCAAGACGATATGGATTTCGAAAATTGTGAATTAGTAGCGGCTCACCTACAAGAAGAAAAATATGAAAATACGGAAGAGGAAGAATATTGTAAGAATGCATACGACAGGTGTCCGTGTTGTGGAAAGTTGATTAATTTTGAGAATGATGCAGGCAATGGCTTTTGTATTAAATGTACAAATGAAAAGGACGAATTATAAAGCGGAATGGATTGGCGAGATGTCTTAAGAGGATTACTAAGCGAGAGAATCCGTGGTAATTGGGAAGATAATAAACAATTGATACAAATACACGAGTTATCTATTGGTTTGGTGATGTAAATACGAATAAAACACGAAATAAACACGAAGTTTTTACGTAAAAATATTGCAAATAATAGTGTAAAGAAATATGCCGACGGTTTTTAGAAAACCAACGGCATATTTCTATGGCAAAAACCGACGACAAGACAAAGAGATTGTTAAGAAAGATATTGGCAAATAACTACTCGTTTTATTAGCCCGTATTTTTTAATTTTTGAATCCTCTAATACCTTCTCTCTTCCAGTTTAACACACAGTGGGTGATGATTTTGTAACGAGAGGTTATAATATGTGTAAAACTGAATTGCGTTCTTTTGGCGAGCTTGTCTCAAAAAATAATAGAATTATAAATTAAAATTCTTGTTGTATTTCTTTTGAGATTTACTTGTACTTATCTGTGTTAATAATGGTTGAAATGCAAATTATTTTCCGTGTTTTTGTATGAAAATTGCGAAAATATAAAAAATAATGATTAAAAACGAAGTTTTAAGTTGACAATAAACTTGTCGTGGAATATAATAATTAAGCGAGGTGTTAATTATGATCATCGATTTTAAGTTTAAGAATTACATGTCGTTTGCGGATGAATGCAACTTTACAATGCTCGCAAATAAAGACAAATCACACGAAGAAAACTTGATTGTCGAAGGGAAAGAACGCATTTCAAAGACAAGGATAATTTATGGCGCGAACGCTTCGGGTAAATCTTCTTTTATAGAGGCGATGTTGTTTGTTTCCAAGTTTATAGAAAATTCAAACAGTCTTTTGGAAAAAACGCCTATAGGTGTTGTTCCGTTTAAGTTCTGCAGTGATTGCTTTAATAAGCCTTCCGAGTTTTCGATTACTTTTATCAAGAATGGCTTGAAGTACACATATAGGTTTAGTTGTACAAGAGAAAAAGTAATTGACGAACGTCTGGACATTTACTATTCTGCAAAGCCTACAATGGTTTTTAATAGGACGAATACAAATAATTACGAATTCAACAAAGACGCAAAACTTCTGAATGAACTTAAAGATAGAAATTTGGAAAACAAGTTGTTCCTTGTTACATCGGCATCATGGAATTATGAAAAGACAAAGCCCGCCGTCGATTATTTGGTGAATACCATAATGGTTGCAATGGACATTGAAAGGCAGTGGAAGTCTAATCTTGATAAGATATATGTGAATAACGAAGTAGAGGCATATAAGGCGTTTTGTTTAAAGATACTCAATAATGCAGATATAAGCATTAGTGATTTTAGAATGGATTCACAGAATGTCATTGATGCAAGTGGTGGCTCTGAGTTTTTGAAAGAACTTATTAGGGTAATGTCCAAAAACGATTCGGATAAGGCTACTCGTTTGGAAAATATAAATGTCTATGATTTCGTGACATTCCATGATATAAAGAACGGTGAAACATCCGAAAGATATAGCTTGAATTTGGACGAAGAGTCTTTGGGCACAGTGCAGATGTTTAAGTATACTCCGTTGCTTTATTATGTGTTCAAGGAAGGTCGCGTGCTGTTTGTGGACGAATTGGATAAAAGTCTGCATCCGTTGATGGTTGAGTATCTTGTAAAGTTGTTTCTCGATAAAGACATCAATAAAAACAATGCACAGTTAATTGCCAACACGCACGACACCAACTTGCTCGATTTGGATATATTCAGACGGGACGATATTTGGTTTACCGAAAGGGATTATAATACAGGTAAAACCGAAATGTATTCTTTAGCCGAGTTCTCGCCAAGAAAATCCGAGAATATTGAGAAAGCATATTTACTTGGTAGGTTCGGTGCTATTCCTTATATTAAGGGGGCGTGATATGGCAAGAAAGGGGAAAGAAGAGTACAAAAGAGAGCGGAAGCCGCTGATTTATATTGTTTGTGAAGGGCGAAACCAAACTGAACGGACATATTTTAATCATTTCAAGGATAGGTACGCGCCGTATAATTTGTATATAGAAAATAGTGAAGCAACTGATATATCCAGTATGGCGAAAAAGGCAAATGCCATATTTGCAGACAAACAGTTGGATGCTGCCCTTGGCGACAAAGTGTATTGTTTGGTAGACTTGGACTTAGACAATGACAAATACGATAAATACGTAAAGGCAAAGAAACGATATAAAAATATTGAGCTGATACCGTCTAATCCTTGTTTTGAAATATGGCTGATGTACTATTTTACAAAGAACCCACGTGTTATCGGGTCTTCGCAAAAAGTAAAGGATGCAATGGCTAAGTACATACCGGGATATACTGAAAGTATGGATGTTGTAGCGGTTGCCAATTTGCTTGATAAACATTTGATAGCAATAAACAACGCCGAAGCGAAAAATAGCAATTTTGATGAGGATATGAAGGAAATCGATAAAAATCCTTATACCGAAGTGCCAACGGTTGTTACTGAGCTGTTGAGTAGAAAAGAGTGAATTCCGGTCGAGTTGCGAGAAGAGCAATATTTAGCGATAAGTGTACGACAAATGAAAACTACTTATTTGGATGAGGACAACCTAATTGAAGAAATTGTGCGGTACGGATTTTTTACAGAACAATTTCCCTCTTGTTTTTCTACTGAAGAGTTTGCAGACTATGCAAACTCTCTTGCAGAGTTGATTTCGTTAAATGAGAGCTCATTAAGAGGAGAAAAAGCTACTCAACCGAGCAATTTGGCAATATTCAAAAATGATGTAGCTCGAAGAATATTGTCAGCACCCAATCCCAAAGCGTTTTTAACTTTGGTAAAGTTTATCGCTGCTAATTGGGATATGATTAAAGATTTTTCCAAGAGTGAAAATTCTCTTTCCCCAATAACAGTGATGCACAATTATGATTATGGAATGGTTGAAGTCCTTAATTGCGAATTGGCAAGAAAAAGTTTACGCAAGCGGAGTGATTACACTGCCGGAATAAAAAAATGCATCGGTGTTTCCATGGGGAAAATGTATCGACTGAAAGTTGATATATCCAACTGTTACGGATCCATGTATACACATGCAATTTCATGGGCAGTATGTGGAAAAGCAGAGGCGAAGCGTTTTGTTAGAGATGGCAAAAAAAGTTGGTCCAAGGAATATACTTTTGCAAATTCATTCGATACATATATGAGATTTCAGAAGTACAATGAAACTAATGGAATTCTTATAGGACCATATACGTCACGAATTTTTTCAGAGGTAATTCTTGCAAAAGTAGATAAAATTTTGAGGAAGCAAGGGTTCGTTTTTAAGCGGTATGTAGATGATTACAAATTCTATTTTTCAACTGAGGCTGAGGCGCAACTGCATCTTCCAAAGATAGAAAGGATTTTGAATGAATTTAACTTGTCGTTAAATGCTGAGAAAACGGAAATTGCAAAGTTTCCATTTGAATCTATTTCGGCGATGAAAAGTTCATTAGAAAAAGCATATGAAAGTAATGACGTATTTGGTGTATTAAACCAAGCTGCTATTATGTACCAAAGCGGAGAGAAAGGTGCATTTAAGTATGCATTAAAGTTTATTGAGAAAAAAGAATTGAATATGGATGATAAAAAGGTTATCATACCATTTTTAATAAATTTAATGTTGTTGGATCCAAGACTTGGAAATTATGTTGCTAACTATATAAAGCGGCATTTGGCGTCCATTAATCCAGATGGCTTGGCTGATGTTTTTAACAAACAGTTATCCAGATGTTTGGATGCGGATCTTGAACAGGAGTCGTTGTTGTTTTTGCATTTAATCAATGAGTTTGATCTGTACATAAATGCAGAAAATTTATTAAAAGCATTTAAGAGTGGTAATGATTTTATAATTATTATTGCTTTTGATATTTGGAACAACCGCCGTGGATCTGTAAAAGGAATTGAAGGAAAGATGGATGAAGATATCAATAACGAAATAGCCCACCTACTCAATGATTTGATAGGCGAGACAATGAAGGATTCTCGCTGGTTATTGCTTTATGAACTCAATGCCGGAAATCTTGTTGAAAAAAGCAAGGCCCCAAATATTAGCGATGAATTCTTTCGTAAAATGCTTAAATGCGGAATACGATTTTACCACTCATCTAATTTTTAGAAAAGCAAGCTTTTATATTTAGTTGGACATTGCCACTATTGACAACAATATGTGGAAATTGACTTAGACAAGTGGAAATAAATGTCCTATGTTGGAAAGAATAAGCTCAAGGCTAGAGCGTTTCTAAAAAACAGATCATGTCAATAATGTTTTTGTTTCGCAATTTTTCATTTGACAAATTTTGCGAAATGGTTTAGGTCGTTATTGAGGTGATGCTCCATATCACATAACCAATGCTTCGATGAATTCGGTAGTGTATGACGATTGAAAAATGTAGGCGGCAATATTTTTAGTGTCGGAAGTTCCTGGTTGTTATTCAAAATAGATACAAAAAGAATTCGTTCTTATCTAACCATGTTGTTTGAAAAATACCGCATGAAATTGCAAAATCGTGACGATTCATAAATATTGCCGATTGAATTTTGAAAATGATGCCGATTGCCGCACCGAAAAACTAATAACAAACAGATATTAGAAGTGGGAAATTGCCATTAAATAAGGTTCGATTTATTGAAAAATAGTAACTAAGAACTATTGTAGTTCGCCTTTGTTTTGCATTGTTCTACCGCAGAGTATGCGTTGGCACCATGCAAAAAGTCGTAGACCGGGGCGCCGGGTATATGTTGCAACTCGGTGCCGTCATCGTAGACAAATGTTTCGGTGCCTTTTGCACCGCATTTGCACGAATAAAAATATGTGGGGTGCGCCAAACATGTTGCCGACGTTGCCAAATATGCGTCGGACACAACCTGTTGGTCAAAGGTGTGCGGCAACAACTCGCCGTAGTCGAAGGTGCCGGTTCCCTTTTCGCCACACTCGCACGAGTAGTAATACTTGGCTTTTTGAGTGCACGTAGCATCGGACACTTTGTAGACGTCCGTAGCAACTTGCAGCGTGTAGGCATGCGTGTGTATGTTACAACCGACAGCTGCAATGGCAAAGCAAACAATGCACAGCACACATAATGTAATTAATGCAAATTTTTTCATAATAAAAACTCTCTTTTTTGTATTTTTAATGCAAAATGTTTGAATTTGCGCCTTTGGGGCGTGAAAAAAGCCGACGCAGGTAAGGCGGACTACTCCGACTTTGCTACGACGGCAAAAATTGTCAAAAATGCTTCGGTCATGTTTGTTCCTCCTCAAGATAAACACAAATTAGCGAATTCTTTTATTCTGTTGTGGTGTGCGGCAAGGTGGCAACGACGGCGCACCGCTACCGCAGCGCAAACATAATGAATCCCTCAAAACATTTGTTCACATTACATATATTATAAAACGTATTTTAGGCAAAGTCAATTATATTGCCGCATTTTGACATAATGATGTTGCGAAAACAATTCAATCTTTTCGGCAGAAGCAAGTGGACTCGCGCAAGGAGCGTCAGCGACGCCCCTCAGCGTATTTGCCTTGCAAATCGCGTTCTCACCGACCCCCACCTTATTTGCCGAAAGACACGGCAATGTTGCACGGTGGTGCTCTAACCTGCTGAGCAAAAAAATCCAAGCGAGTTGGTTCGCCTGGATTATGCTGTGGTAGTCCAAAAGACTATTCGTTGTACTGTTTGCGGTGAGCTTATCTCCCAAGAAAATATAGAAGTTTCCTTGCCGGAAGCTACGCACTCCTACGACGGTCAGTTGCACTCGCTTGTGCCCACCGGTACAGACGCATTGCCCGATGTCATCAGGTTGTGGTACTACACAATGTCGCAGGGGCAAGCGGTGGAGTACGACATCGCCAAGGGCTACCTTGCCGCAGGCGACTACCCCGTATTTGCCATATTTGTCGACAAAAACGGCACCCCGTACAAAACCGACGTCGTGCTGACTTCTGCCGTGCACATCAACAAGGACGGCAAGTATCACGAGGTCACGTTCTGTTTCGACGATTTGCCTACCAACAATGTGTCAGTGGCGGTCAAACACGGAGAGACTATCCCTGCCAAACTGATTCCGCAGATTCCGTCCAAAGAGGGTTATGACGGCGCATGGATGTACGACGGCTTGCCGATAGTCGACGACGTGTCCATATCCATACTGTACACAACACAAACCTACACAATTACATACGTGATGGACAACGCCGCCAAAAACAATCCGCGCAATCCGTCTACATATACGTATGAGTCGGGCACAATCACGCTGTATGCTCCGCAAAGCTCGCTGGGACTTACCTTCCAGGGGTGGTACACATCGCCTTCGTTTGAAACAAAGGATCGCGTGTCGGTGATCAACTCCGGTTCCAGCGGAAATATAGTGCTGTATGCCAAATTTCTCAAATACCGCATCGAAGCTGCCGACGGCTTCACTTTCGACTACGACAATTACGACTACCCTGCGCTTATCCAAACCGTTTCGTCATCTCGTGGTTCTGTCACGTTGTCCAGCACCGTGCAGGTAAGCGACGGTTGTACCTGGACGTTGTCGCGCGACATCGAGGGCGAACAAATTATCAAAACCAAAAACATGTCACTTGTAGAAGGGCACAACATTGCCTACATCACCGTGTGGTACGGCGAGGAGTACAACGTGGTGTACTACCTGGACATCTATCGTCTGGGACACCGCACATACAGTTACTACTCCGACGGAAAAGTGTACCGCGCGGAAACCACCGTAGAGGAACAAACCTACCTGTCCGCTCCCGAAGCTCCCACCAAGGTCGGCTACACCTTTGAGGGGTGGTATGCCAATGTGCTTACCGACAGCATCAGCATAGGCGGCATCACTATTCCGTCACTGCCTGCAGGCACACAAACGGCAACTTTCCCCTATCGCCTGGACAACAACGTGCAGTTTGTGGCTGTGTTTACACCCAACGTGTACACGGCTACGTTTGACGTCAACGGTGGCAAACCAATCGACAACCAAACGCAAAACGTAACGTACGACACCGAGTTTACCCCTGTTGCGCCCGAGCGTGACGGCTACACATTTGTCGGCTGGGCGGACGAGGACGGCGACGTGTTCAACTCCACGGTGTGGCAATATCCGCAATCCACAACCTTTACGGCGCAGTGGCAACTAGATACTTACACGCTTACATACGTTTTTAACGACGATGACAACACTACGTTTGACGTGGAGTTCACCGTAATCAGCGACGAAATCGTGCTTGAAGAGCCGTCTATGCATGCGTACGATTTCGTGGGTTGGTACCTCGAGTCCGACTTCATCAACAAAGTTACGTCATTGCCGACAGGTTCCTTTGGCGACAAGTTTGTCTACGCCAAGTGGACGCCCACGGTTTACAACATTATCTACGTGCTTGACGGTGGCACAAACGACCCGTCCAACCCGTCAACCTACACGGTAGAAACGGACGATATTACCTTTGTCGAGCCTACAAAGGTAGGTTACGCATTTGTCGGTTGGTTCGACCGCTCAGACGGAGGTCAGCAATATACCGTACTTTCCAAAGACGAGTATGGCGGCGACGTTACGTTGTTTGCAAGATGGCAAGCAGTGGCATACAACATTTCCTACAACGGTGCCGCGCCGCAATACACTGTCGGTTTCAATCTCAGCGGTGCCGACGGAGAATTCCCTGCTCAAACAATCGGCGGCGGTGTCGGTTTGGCTTATCCCGCAATCCCCACACGTAGTGGGTACTTATTTGCAGGTTGGTACACAACAGCCAACTGCAGCGGCAATCCGTTCGACTTCGCCGCGGAGGTTAAGTCCGACGTCACACTCTACGCCAAATGGATTGCTTGCACAAATACGGTTCTGCCTTACAATGGCGGCATATCGGTTGCACTCAAGTCTAAGTCAAGCTCGGCAAGCGCAAGCGACTACCTTGCATTTGTTCCGCTTGTCAGTGGCAGTATTACAGTGTACACCACCGGTAGCAACGATACCTACGGCTACTTGTTAAGTGCGTCCAAGTCTCAACTCAAAACCGATGACGACAGCGGCGAAGGCAACAATTTCTCCATCACGTACAACGTTACGGCAGGTCAACTGTACTACGTGCGCGCATGCGGTTACAGCAGCAGTTTTACGGCAGTAGTGCACCTCACTGTCGCTATGCCCAAGGCGGGTGGCATGGCAGCCAACGACAGTGGCAACATTACACAAGGCAAATACACAATCGAAGATACCGTCACGCTGTACACCCCGTCCAGAATCGGCTATGACTTCGACGGATGGTATACGGAAGATACGTTTGACAACAAGGTTACGCAAATTGCCGCAGGCACCATCGGCGACAAGGCGTTTTACGCCAAGTGGGTTGTCAAAACATACAACATCGCCTACGTACTCAACGGCGGTGCCAACAAGGGCAACAACCCCGACGAGTACACAATCGAGTCGGACAGTATCACGTTGGCTGTGCCCGGCGGCAAGCACACCTTTACAGGCTGGTACACGGACGAAACTTTGCAACACAAAGTGACCGAAATTGCCGCAGGCTCCCATGGCAACATCACCTTGTATGCAGGCTGGCAACACGAAACCTCGTCCGATTGGGTGGTGGACAAACAACCCACCTGTACGCACGAGGGCCTTCGCCACAAGGTATGCTCCGTTTGCGGCGGCAACTACGGCTACGAAACAATAGCAACGGTAGCAACGGCGCATGTAAGGGGCGAAGAAGTAAAGGAAAATGTTGTCAACCCCACTTGTACAAAGACAGGCTCGTACGATGTTGTTGTGTATTGTACGGAGTGCACGCATGAACTTAGTCGCACCGGCAAGGTTACAAGTGCATTGGGTCATACTTATGCGGAAGCCGTTTCTGAAAACGTGGTCAATCCCACTTGTACGGAGCGCGGTACCTACGACAGCGTTGTGTATTGCTCTGTTTGCAATGTCGAACTAAGTCGCCGGCAACGGACTACAAATGCACTCGGGCACACTCATGGTGACGAAAAAACGGAAAACGTAGTTGATTCTACATGTGCAAAAGAGGGTACCTACGACGTTGTAGTGTATTGTACTACCTGCGGTATAGAACTAAGTCGAAAACAGGTTGCAATCAACAAAAAGGCTCACTCGTTTACAGACCAAGGTGTTTGCTCTGTTTGCGGTTCCACAGGCTCGGACGGACTGACATACAGCAAAGACGGAGATGCGTACACGGTTACCGGCATAGGCACTTGCGTGGATAGCACCATTGTCATTCCGAAGTTCTACAAGGATTTGCCTGTTACTGCAATCAAAAGTAGTGCGTTTGCAGGACAAAAGCAGATTACAACCCTTATCATGGTAAACGGTATTAAAACTATCGGAGACAATGCATTCGCCAATTGTAGCAATTTGTTATCTATTACAATTTCCGAGAGTGTTACATCTATCGGAAAACGTGCTTTTTCCGGCTGTGCGAACTTGAAAACAGTCAATTGGAATGCGACTAATTGTACTGATACAGGTGAGGAGGACAACGCAATCTTTAAGGACTGTACTAATCTTTCGACTGTAGTTATCGGCGATAACGTACAGACAATTCCTGATTATGCATTTTACAAATGTGAAGGATTGACAAACGTAACAATACCTGACAGTATTACGACAATTGGAGAATATGTTTTTGCCGGTTGTCAAAATCTGCAATATAATGAATTTGACAATGCAAAGTATCTTGGGAATGCCGGCAATAAATATCTCGTATTGGTCACGGCAAGTTCAACCGATATTACAAGTTGTAGTATTGACGACAAATGTGCGTTTATTTTGTATCGTGCGTTCGACGGTTGCCGCGGCTTGACAAGCGTCACAATCGGCAACAATGTCACAAGTATTGGCGCATATGCGTTCGCCGGTTGCTACAAACTGGTAGAAGTCATCAACAACAGCTCGCTAAACATTGTTAAAGGCAGTGGCGACAACGGGTCTGTCGGAGAATATGCACTAAACGTAAAGAAAAGCGGAACAAGCAAAATTGTCAACAAGGACGGATACTTGTTCTATACCTACAACAACACAAACTATTTGTTGGGTTACGTTGGTAACGACACGCAATTGACATTGCCGTCTGACTACAATGGGCAAGGCTATGAGATTTACAAGTATGCGTTCTACAATTGCACCGGCTTGACAAGCGTCACAATCCCCGATAGAGTCACAAGCATTGGCTCGTCTGCGTTCCGAGGTTGCACCGGCTTGACAAGCATCACAATACCCGACAGGGTTACAAGCATTGGTGAGAATGCGTTCGCCGGTTGCTACAAACTGGTAGAAGTCATCAACAACAGCTCGCTAAAAATAGTTAAGGGAAGTGGAAGCAACGGCGACGTAGGATATTACGCACTAAATGTAAAGAAAGGCGGAACAAGCAAAATTGTCAACAAGGATGGATACTTGTTCTATACCTACAACAAAACAAATTATATGTTGGGCTACATTGGTAACGACACACAATTGACCTTGCCATCGAACTACAATGGGAAGGGATATGAGATTTACAAGTATGCGTTCTACAATTGCACCGGCTTGACAAGCGTATCAATCCCCGACAGTGTCACAAGCATCGGCAGGTCTGCGTTCTATGGTTGCAGCGGCTTGACAAGCGTCACAATCGGCAACAAAGTCACAAGAATTGACTCCCAAGCGTTTGATAATTGTAGCGTGAAGAAAGTTTTTTACAAAGGAACGGCTGAACAATGGGCGCAAATCGGCATATGGAGCTATAATACTAATCTTACTTCCGCAACACGCTACTACTACAGCGATGCTGAACCTGACTTGACCGCCGACGGTACCGCCTACAACGGCAACTATTGGCACTACGACACAGACGGCACAACAATTATTATTTGGAAGAAAGAAATCTAAAAAGGAGTATATTATGGAAAAAAAAGATATTATAGATACGCTGAATTTTTGCATAAATCAAATCGACAAAGCGAAAGATCACTTGATTAAAGTGCAAATCTCTGAATCTGATGGCGCAGACCAAGAAATTGGAAATAAAATATATCAATTAAAAGAAGATATAGATGAAATTTTAGAGATTAAAGAGGGGTTATTGAAAAGATGAAAATTTATCATATAAGAAAATTATCGGGGCAAGATACTGATTTTCGAAAAACGATTTTGAATGCATTGGCAGCAACCGCTCAATATAAACAAAATAACCGATGTGAGGTTAATGTTTATATAGCATCGGGTTTTTTCGACGATGTGGAAAATTTTCCATACAATAATGCAGTTGCATCTAATTTAAGCAGCGAACTGCAAGGTGTTGATCATGTATATTTGATAGGTGCCTATAACGGAAGAACAGAATTGATGGCGTTATCAAATAGATTAACACAAGATGGCTGTAGAACGCATGCGTATTATAAGTGGAGATTTCACGCAAAAATTTTTGTTATAACTGTCGACGGGAACCCAATATTTGAAATTATTGGGAGTAGCAATATGACAAGGTCGGCTTATTGTGGAGTTAGTAGAAATAATCTCTTTAGTCCCAATAGTGAGTGTGACCTTGTAATCTTTGATGATGAAATGATAAATGTGCCGATGGAACCGAGTCGTACCACGATGGCATTGAGATATGCGTTGGATGATAATAATGGAATTACATTGGAACGACACATGTGGGATATTTTGCAAATATTAAAAGACGTGAGTGTTCCTACCCACGAATTGTAATTTGCTTTTTCTCGGCCGTCCGAGATATTTCGGACGGCTGGTTTTGTTTTTTTAGTTGTTTTGTAGCCCCGTACTACCCCAAAATCCCGCAGGACTGCAGGGACAGTTTGTGTAACGAATTTTCGTAACCGTATGCGTAAATCGGTGACATTTTGCCGCAATATCGATGGTAAATTGTTTTGCGGTCAATGCATTTTGCGGCGATTTTTTGACAAAAGTTGTCTTTTGTGGTACAATATAACTGATGAAATCTCTTAAAGAAAATTTACTTGGCGGAGAGGCCGCCGAACAACTGCCACGCACTCGTCGTGAGGCATTTGTGTTTTACGGAAAGCAGCAGTTTTGGAAATTGTTGATTTGCGGTGCCTTTACTTCGCTGTTTTTTGTGCCTTTGCTCGGGTGGCTGTACGCCATGAACTACGTCAAAGCGCAGGCAATTGCCGCACTGGATGTCGGCGCAGCCGACTACGCCGACTTGTACGGTCAACTGTTGCTGGGGTGGTCGCTGAAAACCTACCTTGTTTCTGTGCCGTTGGTTATATTGTTTTTTGTCGGCTTGGGCGGGCTGTTCGGATTGGTAAAGCGTATTTGTTTCTACCAATCGAGCGGATACGGACAGTATTTTGCAAGCATAAAGGACAGTTGGCTTCACTTTGCGTTGTGGGGCATGCTTTTCGGCATTTCAATGTTTTTTTTGCGCTTCAACGTAACCTTTTATACTGTAAGCAAATTTTCGCCGATTGCCAAAGGTTTGCTGTCGGGGTTTGCAGCAGTGCAGTTTGCTTTGGTGGCGGTTGCTACGATGTACTTTGTAACCGGTGACGTTACCTATCGTTACACAATGTGGCAAGGCGTAAAAAACGCTTTTTTGCTGACATTCGGAGGTTTGGCGCAAAACATACTTTTTGCCGCAGTCGGACTGGCTCCGTTTGTCGTTGCGCTGTTTGTGCCGTCACCCTTTCAAACGCTGTTGCTTGCCGTTGCCGGATTGGTATATTTGAGCTTTTTGTCCTTGTTGTGGACAAACTACTGTCAGGGAGTGTACGACCGAACAATCAATTGTCAACTTGGCGCGGATTGCGTCGGCAGAGGACTGGCGAAGGCTCAACAAGGCGATGTCGTCGGCAATATGTAACGTATTGCTCGCGACCGATATAGCACAAATACGGTAAAGTATTTTCAATGCACGGTGTTGTAAAAAATTATATACGTATACAAAAGTTCAATACAAAAAGCGGAGTTGTGAATGATACACACACTCCGCTTTTGCCGTAATTAGGATAGGCTTTTATTAGATTTGTACAGCAACGATGCGACGTTTTGCGCATTGTCAGCCGTTTATCTTTTTGATGTAGTCCAGTATCCGGTCGAAGTTGTCAAAGTACTCGTTGCAAAGGGCGCGCGTACCGCTGCCGTTTATGTTGCCGCCGTCAAAGCCTATTGTCACGTAACCTGCCAGACGCACGCTGCACACTCCTGCGCCGCTGTCCTCGATGCCAAGCACGTGGCAACGGTCGGCTTCGGCAATGCCCAGTCCTACCGCGCCCGTTTCTGCATACAGCCACGGGTGGGGTTTTGGGGACAGTTCGCCCAGCGTACCGACGCTGCCCTTCATCAGGGGGAAGCCTGCGGAAATAATGCTGTCGTAGAAGTCTTTCGGGTCGCCCATTTCAAGGGTGTCGAACGCCGACTTGATTTCGGGATAAGCCTTTTCGTACAGTCCGCTTGTTACCAGCCCGATTTTTACGCCCATGTCCTTCAGCGCGAGCAAAAATTCCTTAAGTCGCGGCGACGGAGTAAACGCGCCTGCCTTGCCTTTGCCTTGCATTATGGCGTCCATTTCGCGGTGAGTGTGTTCAAAATAGTACTTGCGTGCTTCTTCCAGGGTTTTGTCGGGGCAGTACTTGTCAATCATGTACTGCAGGTGTTCCGAAACGCTGTGACCGGAAACAAACGGCAGGTCGGCTTCTTCCATGCGGAAGTCGGGGTTGCCAAGCAGCGAGGCGGTGGTTTGCTCGATAATCCAGATCCAGAATTCTTCGCTGCGCACGCTTGTTCCGTCAAGGTCCATAAGCACGGCTTTTATCGGGGCTTGTACCGCAACGGGCTTCACCTTGTAGTAGGCAGGGTAGCCTATTGCCGAAGCAACGTACGCGATTGTGCTGTCCTCGAAGCAGATAAATTCCACCTTGCCGTCGCCTGTTGCGTACACGTTTGTTACGCCCTTTTCGCCCTTGGCAAACACGCCGTCGGTGCATTTGTCTATCTTTTTCAGTCCGCTTGTTTCGTCAAAAGTTCCTAAGTCGGGTATTGTAAATTTCATGGTTGTTTTCCTTTTTTGTTGTCTGTGTTAGTTTATTTTGTGAAAATTCACTTAGTTTTCCCGTTTTTCAACGGATTTCGGATGGAAAAATTCCGCTGAATTTATTGTACATCAAAAAGGGCTGTTTTGTAAATAAAACTACCACAAAACGTCCGAATGAGGTCGCTTTGTGGCAGTAGATACAAGCAAATTCCGTTTGGTGAATGAAAACGGATTATTTCAGCTTTAGCACAAACGTTTCTATTTTCTTCGCGCCGATGTCCAGCGACCATGCCTTGCCGTCAAAGTTTGTCTTTTCGGCATTGCTTTCGTCAAGGTGTACGCGCAGTACTTCCTTGACCGGCAGAATTGTGGATATCGTCAGCGGCAACGTTTCGTCGGTGGTGTTGTACACGCGCAGCGTCAGTCCGTCGCCGTTTTCCGCTTGTTTAAGCGCGCTTGTCATCACTTTGCCTTCTTGGTTGAAGGTTACGAAACTTGCGCAGTCGGGCAGTACGCCGTTTGTCGCCACTCCCTGGATTGCCTTGAGGGGCACTTTCGCCGCGTAAGCCGCATTCCACACGTGCGCCGCTTCGAAGTTTCCTTGGTGGGGGTACAGGCACATTTCGTAGGTCATCTTGCCGAAACTGTGTTGTCCCGTGTAGCGGTCCAGTTCCTCGTAGGTCATTTTGCTGTTTGCCGTCATGTAGGCGCGCTGCGTGCGTATGAGTGTAATCTTGATTGTGCGCAGCTTGTCGTCGTCCACTTCGTACTCACGTAGACCCTTTGTCATTACCGCAAGTCCGTCTTTGCCGTCGCTTACGTCCACAAAGTTTTGCATGGGCTGGAAGGGCAGGAATTTGTCAAAGTTGTCCTTGGTGTCAAGGTGGTTGATGGTGCGGTGCGCAACGTCCCATGCGCTTTCGCAGTCAACCCACTCGGCTGCGGTAAGTCCGCTGGGGAAGTTTACCACAAGTTTGTGGTCGCGGATACGGTTGTCAAGAGTGGTCCTGATACGCAGGAACTTTTCGCCCTTGTTAAGCGTCAGCGTGGTGGTGATTGCCAGCGTTTTGAATCCGCGGCTGCGGTCGTTGCCGTCGATAGTGGCTTCGGCAGGCAAATCCATTGCAATGTCGATTTTGTACACGCCGCGCAGTTCGTTGCTTTCCGTCAATGTGACGGTTGCCGCACTGCCCAGGCTGGTGTACGTCGCGTTGCGTTTGGGCTTTACGGAAATGTGTGCCGAGCCGACTTCGCCGTTGTCGGTAAAGTACAGTTGTTGCGGCATAACTCTGCCCGTCGTCTTGTCCGTCAGGTCAAAGGTGCCGTTGCTGTTGATTGCAACCTTTACAAATTCGTTTTCCAGTACGCCGTTGTCGCGTGCGATAAGTTTGCGCGGGGGCATTACTTCGGGGTGGTAGGCAAGGTCGGGCTCACGGAAACGCAACGCATAGGTTTTGAAACCGTTTTGCGGTACGGTAACTTCCACAAGTACGCGTTTGCGGTCGGCGTTAAACTTGATTGCCTTGGTGTCCATTTCGCGTTCCACACCTATTGCGATGTCGTCGCGAGTCAGTTCCACGTAGGGTACTTTGTTGCCTTTTTCGTCTACGATGTCGTAGAAGTCGCCCACGCTGCTTGCACCGCCGACGCCGATGTCAACCGCCTGTCCGCCGCCCTTGGGAGTGTCGAATACTACTTCGATTACTTCCTTGCGGCTGAAGGGCAAGGTGTTGAACACCGTCAGCGTGTGGTCGGTACTCAAAAAGTGTTCCGCCGTGTTGATGTTGCCGTACAGCGCAACGCAACTGCGGTTGGCAACTTCTTCCGCAACGGTCTTTGCCAGGCTGAAGTTGTACAGCATGTCGTCGTGCGCACGGTCAACCGCCGCACCGCAAATGCTGTCGTGCGCATGGCACTTAAGCAGGTATTCCCATGCGCGGTCGATGTTTTTGCGAGGATATTCCTTACCGTAAGCCTCGGCGTAACTGGCAAGGGGTTCGGCAATGTTAAGCAGATTGTTTTCGCATTCGTCGTTGAGCAACTTGATTTTGATGCGGCTGCTGTGCGTTGCGCCGAGAAGGGCGTTGAAGTTGTTGTACTCCATGGTGGTGTAACGCAGTTCGCCGTGGTGTTCTGCCTTTTTGTAGCCTTTTACCGCCTTGATTTCCGCCATGTACTCGTCCATCGAACATTGCTCGATTTGTACATCGGGGTAAATCTTGTTCATGTCGGCAATAAGTTCAGGCAGGTACTTGTACGGCTCGTCGTTGTCCTCCATGTTGAGGGCAAGTATGTGGTTGCCTATCGCGTAGGGTTCTGCCTGCTTCAACAGGTTGTCAAGGGCATTCTTTTGTACGTTGACGTCGTGTATGTAGTCAAAGTCCTCGTGAAGAAGAGTAAACGCCTTTTCGTAACTTTGCATGTCCGCCATGTGTACGGGGATCTGACTGCGGTTGTAGGTGTAGGTAAGGTCCTTTTGCCCCTTTCCGAGTACTGCGGGTCCGTGCACGTAAAAGAACCAGTTTGTGCGCGTAACTTCGTCAAAGGTGCGCAGGGTGTCTATTGTCGTGCCGTCCGCTCCTACCCACGTAAACAGCGGCGTAAGCACGTGCTTGTTTGTCCCGCGGTAGAAGATTGCGTCGGTAATGCCGAAGCCGCGATACAATTGCGGCAATTGGCTGGGTTGACCGTAACTTGTGGCGGTGTAGCCGGATTTCATTCCGCCGCCCAGTTCGCTTGCCATTTTGTGTCCCCACAACAGGTTGCGCACAAGGCTTTCCGGCGCGACGGTGTTAGTTTCGGGCAGGGTGTACCAATTGACAACAAACATACGCTTTGCCTTGATGAGGTCTATTATGCGTTGCTTGTTTTCGGGACGAATGGTCAGGTAGTCCTCTATTACGATCGTGCCGCCGTCCACGCAGAAGTATTTGTACTCCGGCTTGGTTTCCAGCAAGTTGATGATGTTGTCCATCAGGTCAACAAGGCGCAGTTTGCTTTGTTCGGCGGTGTGTCGCCATTCTCTGTCCCAGTGCGTTCCGTTGATAAGGTGAATTTTTTTCATAGTTACCTCGACTTTTGAAAAAATCAGTGAAAAAATCGGTTTTCTGGCTATATGATATCACACGGATTTGCACTTGTAAAGGGGAAAACAAAAATTTTTTTTGCAATTTTTTTGATTTTTCCCTGTTTACAACGGCAGTATTGTGTGTTACAATTACTCAAAAAAACAGTTTTCTGAGGTGTTTTTGATGGTTTATGTCGTTAATTACGAAAAAATGACCCCTGCCGAACGGGCGTTGGCAATCGGACTGCAAGGCGTAGTCAATCGCAAGGGCAAACGCGTGCTGATAGACGCGGACAAGTACATCGACTACGTGACGGACAGCAACAGAAGGTACGTTGACGTGTACGAACTTACGGACAAATTCGCAGGTGAGTTTTCGGGCATTGTCGTCTACACGCTGGACAGCCACGATGCCGGTATCAACATGGCGGCTATGCTTGCGGCTGTGGACGACGTACTCGGCGTGCCCGACGTGCTTCTGGACAAAGTGGCGAAGTACCATCTTCCCGTGGCGTGCGACCTGCGACAAATCTGCGGCAGCAACGCCGAACGGCAACGAGTAGTGTTCGACAGGTGCTACGACCGCCTTAACAAAAACGGTCTTGTGCATCAGGTTGTCAACGGCGACAACTTCCACATCAGGCTGCGAGACCTCGGTATATGTAACGGATGGGCGTGCGTGTACACGGGCGAGAGTGACGAAGACAGAGCTTTTCGCAAGTACGTGTTGTCGAAACTGCAACCAAACATTCCCGTTTACGGCTGGAACGATGACGAGATTGCTTTTATCCGTGACATTTCGGAGTTTGGCGATTATGCCTTGCCGTCGGATTGGTCTATGAATCACAGTTACTTCGAGGCGAGCGACGCCGTTTTGAAACAGCATATACACGGCGACTTGTCTACGGTAGCACCCGACAAGCACTATGTGGCGTTGGTGGTGTCGGACGGGGACAATATACAGTGGCTGGAGCGCGACTTTGCAACGACAAGTACTTTTGGACAAAGACTGGCAATCCCGTGCGACTACAAAATGAGTTGGACGTTTTCGCCGAGCATGGTGCGGATTTGCCCCGACGGAGCGCGGCATATCTTCGCCTCGGCAAAACGCGACTATTTTGTCTCGGGCGTGTCGGGCGTGGGGTACGCCAATTGCCTCAGTTACCCACGCGAACATCTGGACGAATTTACACGGCAGACGGCAGAAGCAATGCAACGCAGCGACCTTAGCGTAGTTACGCTGCTTGACAACGTCGCCAACACCGCCGACGCACAATTTGTGCAAGATAGGTTGCATAGTTATACAAAGTTTGATACAATAAAGGGTGGAATATGGGAGCTTGACCCCGACAGATACGGCAGCGGCAAGGGGCGCGTGTGGTGGAGCGACGGCAAGCCGTTTGTTTCGGTACGTTTTACGCTGTGGTATCCTAGCGGCAACATGGCGGACGTTACGACGGATTGGCTTGACGAAATGGCGGCGGCAGTAAATGCAATGCCCGTCAGCCCGACGACAGAGGACGGCTACACGGTGGTCAACGTACACCCGTGGACGATGAATCAGGCAAGCGTGGACTACTTCGTGTCGAGGCTTGACAGCAGCAAAATCGAGTTGGTGTATGCTGACGAATTGATTGAACTGATGAAGCGCAACCTGAAAGGCGGCGCTGTTCGCTGAAAAGCATACAGGAAATGGGCGCCGAAGGCACGGGTCGTGCACCCACTATAAAGGGTGCCGAGTACAGGGCGTGCACCCACTATTAAATGGGCGCCGAAGTACGGAAGTTTATGTAAGGGGTCCTGCCGAGGAATTACCCTACGTGCGAACGCGTGCTCGCTCGCTTCACTTCGGGCATTGTAGTCTATGGTAGGTAGCCTACCCAGCCGCGCCCTCGTTCAGATGTCGCTGTAGGGTAACACCTCGCCACCCCACAAAAAGTAAGTTAACCGTTTGTAATCGGCTTGCGTACTTTAAGTGTACTAACTTCGGCGGACGTAATAGAAATAAACTGTTTATAGTGGTTTTCCCAATATGTCATTGCGAGGCACCGATTGCGATATAAGTATTCAAACGACAACGGTTTTCTAATCGTGCACGCTCGGGTGCCAATCCCCCGGAAGGGTTCCGCTCGTCTGCAATTATTTGTAGCAACGTCTGAATTACAGATAGCAGATATATAGCCGTTTTCAACGTCAGCACTTTGGGTAATACCCCCACAGCACCGCT
>UMHM01028303.1_pt1 | contig 35155 bp, 24 predicted proteins | sample 1965501 | NCBI WGS metagenome assembly UMHM01 (sample SAMEA4836095, study PRJEB28245) | human gut metagenome | biome: gut microbiome; material: fecal sample | place: Denmark | collected 2008
CCATGCTGAACGAGTATGGAGTAAAGCAGAGCATGAACAGCGCAGGAGGCAGATGTCATGACAACGCCCGCTGCGAAAGTATGTGGGCGCGAATGAAGAACGAGCTGTTTTACAGCCGCGGCAGAAGAAGTACGGATTACACGATAGAACAGCTGAAAACAATGATCTGGCGCTACTACATGAGCTATTGGAATAACCGCCGGATATGTTCGTCCATTGGCGGAATGCCTCCGGCAGAGAAGCGACGTAGATATTACTCGGATAAGAAGGGCAAATCTGCGGCCGCAATGGAATAAATATCCACGCAGCGTAGCGAAGTGGATATTTATTCCATTGCACTGTTGCTCAAAATTTTTGAGTGAAATGTGTAAAGCTATATTGACAATATCAATATATTCAAAAAAAGGGGCAAAAATGGACACGATTTTTCAACTTTTTTTGCAAAATCGCCAAATTTTGTATATTTGTACAAATTAGTGCCGCTTATAATTGATTTTTTGGCGACTTTTTCGCGCTTTTTTTGCAAGAAAATACTATTTAGTTGATTATAGGAGCATTTCACATCACAAGCAATTCTCCATTTGCATTATAAAAGCCGCTTGCGTATCTCTGCAAGCAGCTTTTTACATATTTGGCGCACATACAGCGCGAAATTTGCGCTCAGTTGCTATATAATACAGAAAGCCGATTTCTCAAAACAGATACATTTGAGAAATCCGCAATTTTAGCAGGTATCGGAACTCAAAAACATTTTATCCCATATTGAAATTATACAAAATTTTTTGTAAAATTTCAAGTACTGAACAGAAAATCGGCGATTTATACACAAGAAAGTCAACGCAGATGTGCAGATTGCCATTTAAAGCGCGTTTGGAGGGTTAATAAATGGAGAAAACGGTATAACGATTACAAAGCGTAAAGACGGGAGATACGTTGGAAAGTTTATCTCTGACTATGCAGACGACGGAAAAGCACAGTATCAGTATGTTTACGGAAAGACATACGCGGAAGCCGAAAACAAAGCACTTATAGGACGGGAGATAGCCTCGCGCTTCCTTTCAGGCAGATATATTACCGTCGGAAAGGCGTTTCAGGAATGGCTGAATGCCGTGGTAAACCGTGTAAAGGAATCAACGCTTGCAAACTATATAACCAAGTTTGAGAAGCATATTCTCCCTGAATTTGGAGATGTGCCTTGTGCAGACCTGACCGCAGGCAGGATAAACGCCTTTATAAACAAAAAGCTCGCAGACGGGTTATCTGCAAGCTATGTTCGGGATATATTTACCGTTTTCAAAACGATGCTGAAATATGCGCAGGAGGAATACGGCTTCAAGCTGTCTATGAAAAACGTTGTTCTGCCAAAAGCCGAGAGAAAACAGGTCGAGAAAATCAGCGAAGAACAGCAGAAAAAGCTTGTTTCATATCTTAAAGCAAATATGTCGATTACCGCTTTCGGCATTATTCTGTCGCTGTTTATGGGGCTGCGTATCGGTGAGCTTTGCGGCTTAAAATGGGAAGATGTTGACTTCACGCGTAAATTACTGAATATTCGCAGAACTGTTCAGCGAATAAGCTCTGTCGGCGGCGATAGGAAAACAAAGGTTGTGACCTCCGCTCCGAAGTCGGCGACATCGTTCAGGGAAATTGCTATACCCGATATGCTCATAAAGTATTTTGAAATGTTTCGCGACAAATCTGATTATTTCATTTTATCGGGAACGGATAAGCCTGTCGAACCTCGTACTATGCAGTACCGTGGATAGTCAATCAGATGAATAACCATTGCGACACGGAATGGTTCGGCAGCCCCGATGTATTCAACCGTCAAGACGGGCGGGAGTGGAACGTCGCCTCAGAACCGATTGTATTCCCGAAAGGGAAAGACTGGAAGCAGTATGTCGATTCAAGGCGGCTGGAAATCACCTGCGGAGAAGCGCCATATATCGCTTCACGTTACGATACCTCTACGGGTGAAATAATTCCCGTCGAGCGGCGTATAGGCATTCTTGACCGAAAACTGCGTATCGTGAACGAGAACGCCTCCGATGAAGCGGAGTGGTTCAAATGGGCGCTTCGCGCGTTTCAGAGCGTCTATGGATATGAATATCAAGGAGATAACCTGCTTATCGCGCGCATCAATCTGCTGTATACGCTGGCGGACTACGTTGAAGCGAGGTGGCACAGGCAGGCGACAAAGAAGGAATTGGAGAAATTTTTGAATGTTATCTGCTGGAATTTCTGGCAGATGGACGGCTTGAACGATACGCCCCCGTATGGAATACCGCATGATGAAGCCGTGCAGTTGTCTATGCTGGACGTTGACGAGCCAGCCGATGATAAAATAGTCTATTGCAAAATATATGACTGGCGAGCAGATACTTCCAAACTGTTTAAAGATTTGAAGAAAAGAGGTAAAGGTATGAAATTTGATTTTGTAATTGGCAATCCGCCGTATCAGGAGGAACAAACTTCAGACGATACTGTTAAATCGTTGAAAAATTATGCACCGCCTATCTATCATTTCTTTATGGATGCGGCATATACTGTTGCGGATAAAGTTGAACTTATTACCCCTGCAAGATTTTTATTTAACGCAGGCAGTACCCAAAAAAATGGAATTTAGAACGGCTGAATGACGAACATTTCAAGGTGCTGTATTTTGAACAGGACAGCAATAAAGTATTCAGTAACACAGACATCAAAGGCGGTGTTTGTGTAAGTTACAGAGACAGCCAAAGTCAATATGCCCCTATAGAAGTATTTTCTCCATATGAGGAATTGAATAGCATTAAAAATAAGGTGTTAAAATATGGAAATTTTGAGAGTTTTCAAAAGATTGTATTTAGCCGTACAGCATACCGTCTAACTCCTAAAATGCATGAGGAACACCCAGAAGCATTAGCTATGCTTAGTAATGGTCATCTTTATGATATGTCCTCAAATATTTTTGATAGACTACCTCAGATTTTTTGTGATACTAGACAAAGTGATGGTCAATATATACAAATTATAGGGCGTGAATCAAGCAAACGAGTGTACAAATGGATTAAACGTGATTATGTTAATAATCCAGCAGATTTTGAAAAATGGAAGGTGTTGATTTCACAAGCCAATGGAAGTGGAGAGCTTGGAGAAGTAATATCCAATCCTTTAATTGCAGAACCTTTTCTTGCACACACTGAAACGTTCATGAGTATAGGTACATTTGAAACCAAAGAAAATGCAGAGTCATGTTTAAAGTATATTAGCACAAAATTTGTTCGTGCATTGTGGGGAATTTTAAAAATTACACAAATCAATCCTCCAAGCACATGGAAATACGTTCCCCTCCAAGATTTCACCGAGGGCAGCGATATCGACTGGAGCAAGCCCGTTGCCGACATCGACCGGCAGCTCTACAAAAAATACGGCTTGATCCCCGACGAAATAAAATTCATCGAAACCCATGTAAAGGAGATGGAATAAGTGTCAAAAATCAGCATACAGACAACTAAAACGGCAATGCCGCGCTGCTATTGCTATTCAACTCCCACGATATCCGACCATAACGGCTGGGTGAAAATCGGCTATACAGAGCAGGACGACGTCGAATACCGTATTCGTCAGCAGCTTCAAACGGCGCATATCCCGCACAAAACGGAATGGAGCGATGTTGCTGTTTTCGCCGACGGCAGGACATATTTCCGCGACAGCGATTTTCACGCATATCTCCAAAAGCAGGATGTGGAGCGTATGAAACCGATGAACGGCGATAAAAAACAGCCCGAGTGGTTTCGTATAAGCGGCGACGAGTCGTTCACGCTGTACTCGAAATTCCGCCGTACAAAGGGCGTTATGGATACTGTGGGTACAATAGCCTATGAACTTCGCGCCGAGCAGGAACAGGCTGTTTCGCAGACCTTTGACTATTTTATGAGCCATGAAAACGGCGAATTTCTCTGGAACGCAAAGCCTAGTTTTGGCAAAACGCTGGCGACATACGACCTCTGCAAGCGTTTACAGGCGACCAAAGGCGACTATGCCTGCAATATCCTGATTGTGACAAACCGCCCCGCTATCGCAAATTCGTGGTACGAGGATTTTGTAAAGTTTATCGGCACGGAGTCGGGCTTCCGTTTCGTAAGCGAAGTCAGCGCTTTAAAGGGCAAACCGTTCGTTATGTCCCGTGACGAATACACGCAAAGCCTTATGCAGGAATTGGCTGATTGTATCGAATTTGTCAGCTTGCAGGACTTGAAAGGCTCTCTGTATTTCGGCGGTCAGCACGACAAGCTGAAAGAGCTTGTCAATATGCAGTGGGAACTGCTTGTTATAGACGAGGCGCACGAGGGAGTTGATACATCAAAGACCGACGTCGCTTTTCACCAAATCAAGCGCAGCCACACGCTTCACCTGTCGGGTACGCCGTTCAAGGCTCTTGCAAATGATAAATTCCCGTCCGACGCAATCTACAACTGGACTTACGCCGATGAACAGAAGGCAAAGGCAGGCTGGTCGGATACAGAGAGAAACAATCCCTACGAGAACCTCCCGCAGCTCAATCTGTTTACATATCAGATGTCCGAGATTATCCGCAAAGAATTGCAGCATGGCGTTGAAATCGAGGGTGAAACGGAGGAGTATGCCTTTGACTTAAATCTGTTCTTTTCTGTCAAAGAAAACGGCGATTTTGTGTATGAGGAGTCTGTTGACCGCTTTCTTGAAGCCCTGACTTCTCAGGAAAAATTCCCGTTCTCCACGCCGAAGCTTCGCGCGGAACTGAAACACACCTTCTGGCTGCTGAACCGTGTAGACAGTGCAAAAGCGCTTGCTAAAAAACTCAAAGCACACCCGATTTTCGGCAATTATGAAATTATTCTTGCAGCCGGTGACGGAAAGCTCTCCGAGGCTGAGGAAACGAAGAAAGCATACGATAAAGTGCGTGACGCTATCGACAATCACGAAAAAACTATTACCCTGTCTGTCGGACAGTTGACAACGGGCATAACCGTTCCCGAATGGACGGCAGTGCTTATGCTCTCAAACATTAAATCTCCCGCGCTGTATATGCAGGCGGCGTTCCGCAGTCAAAATCCGTGGCGTTATCAGGAGAACGGCACGCTTTATGTGAAGAATAACGCCCATGTATTTGATTTTGACCCGGCAAGAACGCTGATTATCTTCGAGAAATTTGCAAGCGACCTTTCCGGCGGCACTTCGGGCGGCAAGGGCGACAGCGACAGCAGAAAGCAGAACGTCCGCGAGCTGCTCAACTTCTTCCCCGTCATCGGCGAGGACGAAAACGGCGAGATGATTGAGCTGGACGCGGAAAAGGTGTTGTCCATTCCACGAAAGATACGTTCTCTTGAGGTTGTTCGCCGCGGATTTATGTCGAATTTTCTGTTCCGGAATACCGCAAATATTTTCAATGCACCGACTGAGGTCATTGATATTATCAGCTCATTTCCGAACGCGCCGGAGGGCGAGCTTGTAGACGTATCACCTGAAACAAGACAAGACCTGTCGGTCAATGACGAGGGCGAAGTCGAGCTTTCAAATGAATTTGTCATCGGGACGGCTCAGAATGTCTTTGGCGACAAAATATATACCGATATTTCCGAAACTCTGGAACGCAAGACCGAGGAAATACTCTCCGCCACGGCTACTGCGGAAGAGCAGCAGGTATCGAATTTGCAGGACGTGTTCCGCAAGGAACTTGTTGCTCCCGTTATGCAGGCGACCAATGATGCTTACGGCGCCGAACTGAAAAAGAAAGACGCGCAAAAACTCAAAAAGCAGCTTGAACAGAAAGCGGACAGGCTGGTTACGCAGGAATACGGCGATTATTCCATTCAGAAGAAAACGCTGGAAGCCGAGCGTCAGGACGCACTCGCTCATCTGAATGAAAGCGGGCAGACTGCCGCCGAGGTGAACGAACGGTTCGATACGCTGGTGCAGGAGGCTGCGGACGCTTTTAAGGAGCGCGTCGGCGCCGTTTTGCAGGAAACCGTGCCAACCTTGTGCGAGGAAGTAGTCAGAACCGTTGAAACAAAGAAGCGTGAACGTACCAAAGAAACGATAGAAGACGCAGTCCGCGGCCACCTTCGCGGGTTTGCAAGGACGATTCCGTCATTTCTTATGGCATATGGCGACAATGAAACCACGCTTTCCACATTCGATAAGATAATTCCCGATGATGTGTTTTACGAAGTGACCGGCATCACTCTCGACCGATTCCGTTTCCTGCGCGACGGCGGTTCGTATACAGACGCGGATACAGGCGAAGAAAAGCGTTATCCCGGAAAGCTGTTTGACCCTGTTGTATTTGATGATTCAGTAAAAGAATTTCTGTCACTGCGCAAAAAACTGGGAAATTACTTCGACGAGTCGCATACAGAGGATATTTTCGACTACATTCCGCCGCAGAAAACCAATCAGATATTCACGCCAAAGCATATCGTGAAGCAGATGGTCGATATGCTGGAGCAGGAAAATCCCGGCTGTTTCGATGATTCGAGCAAAACTTTTGCCGACCTGTATATGAAATCAGGTCTGTATATCGCCGAGATTGTTAAGCGGCTGTTCAACAGCGGCGGTATGAAACAGACATTTCCCGATGAAATACAGCGATTGAAGCATATCTTTGAAAAGCAGGTATACGGGCTTACGCCGACGGAGATAATCTATCAGATTGCCCTGCACTTCATTCTCGGTTTTGAGGGCGGAGAGCTGATTGAGAATCATCATCTGCTTCAGTGCGACGCGCTTCCGTTGGCAAAGGACGGAACTTTGGAAGCAAAACTGGATACTATTTTCGGATAAGATTTAATACCGCTAAAGAAATCCCCCAAAGCCGCGAAGCCTTGGGGGATTTTTCGATTTTTACATCAACCCAACCGCCATTTTGAGTATCATCAGCGCGTCGTATGCGTTGATGAAGCCGTCGCCGTTTAAGTCGGCAACGAGCGGATTCTTGCCGTTCGCAAAGCCAACGCTGTGCTTGAGCGTTTCAAGCGCGTCCTTTGCGTTCAGAACGCCGTCGTTGTCCATATCGCCGGGACGGTCGCTCATTTCGCCGAGCATAACGACATATTCGCCGTTTTCGTGAACCGTAAGCCCGTTCGCTTTGCCGTTTTCATCAATTTTCACGTTATCCGCGAAAACAAGCTTTCCGTCAACTTTCTTGAACACGTTCGCGAATTTGCCCGAATTTGTTGACCTGAAGCTGATGTTGAGCGTGGCTTTTTCGGTGATATTTCCGATTGCAAAGCCGGTTCCGACAGCGCCGCGGAGCGTATCCGTCCCCGATACCGTCACAACGTCAACCTCAAAATCAACGTCCTTAATGTCGCTTTCCGTGAGCTTCGAGCCGTCAATCGTCCAGCTGAAAGTGCTGTTCACCTTGATTGTGGCAACTGCCTTTTTATCCGCAATCGCCTTGATAACGTCCTTGGGAAGCGTGGTGTTGCCGTTGAGGCTGAGAGTGATTTCAGCGCCCTCGTCAAGCTTGGAAATCTCGTCTTTCACGTCGCTCCAGCTCATTTCCTTGCCGTCAATCGTGGGATTTGTCGGCGTATAAGAGCCGCTTCCGCCGCCCGACGAGCCGCCGGAGTGGCTTCCGCCGCCGGAACTTCCGCCCGAAGAGCCGGATTTCTTGTATCCGCAGACCGTGCAGACGTTTCCGCTGAACGCGTGAGGTTCACTTGCTGTTGCGTAACCGCACTTCGAGCAAGCGTACCGGTGTCCGTCCTTATCGGACTTCAGCGCGTAACCGTCTGTCGCGGTTTTCTCCGAAACAGCCGCTTCGCTCGCGTTAGAAACGTCCTGTACCGCCTTAATTCTTATGCTTGCGGTGACTTTTTCGCCGTGTTTAATTCCTGACTGCACAGGGACTGAACCCCAGCCTTTGTCGTTGAACTTATATTCCGCGCCGTCAACAGGTGCGATTGTCGCGGTATAAGTCTGAGCGCCGTTTTCGTCGTGGGTTATCGTAAGCTCGCACTTCGGCGCAGACGGGTCTTTCAAACCGTTCAGCTCAACGTTAACATTGAACTCGATATCCGTGTAATTCTGCGAAGTAATGGTTGTCGTAATTTTCGCATTATTGCCGATATTCGCGTCGGTGAGCGCGTTAAAGCTAAATGTAAGTTTTCCTGCGCTGAACTTTACGCCGCTTTCATTAATGATTGAATTTGCGTCAGAAAGCGTAATCACAGGATTGCTGCTCGTTCCCAAATCATCGGGAACACCTTCAACAGGAACGGTGCAAACGCCTGTTTTCTTCCATCCGTAAGTTACATCAATATCATTTATGCTCGGCGCGGCTGCCTTTGCAATCGTGAATTTCCAGTTTTCGTCCTCAATCGTTGATTTGTTGCAGTTCTCGCCGCCCGAAACGTCAAGCTTCACGGTGTATTCACCCGCGTTAATCGGCTGAACTTGCTTGCCATTGCTGTCGAAATACTTCACCATGATTTCACCACAGCCTGTAATAGCAGATTTTCCCGTTATCGAAGCTGATTTTACCGTGCCGTCATAGGTGAGATTATTCGGCGCGGTGAACGTGAAATCGCTTGCCGTGAGAGTCTTTTTATTGATACGAAGCTTGCAGTCTGTCGTGAAATTATCCGGCAAATATGCGTCGTTAATTTCACAAACGAGAGTAAACGTGATTTCGCCCGCCGCGTCTGCCTTGCATGTTGCCGTGTAATAATCTTCTCCGCTGACCTTTGTTATATTGTCGCTTTCAACAACGGTTTTATCGCCGATTTTTATTGTGAATGTAGGGTGACCCAAACTAATTGAATTAATTTTATTATCAAATTCCGTTTTTAAGTAGATATGAACCGTTATGTTATCGCCATAATCGGGATATTTGCCGCGTAATTGCGGAACAAAAAGAAGCTTCGCCTCGTATTTTTCAAACGGCGCGCCGCCCTTTAAGCATTTAAGCGAGGGGTAATAAGCTTTTCCGTTTTCCTTGTCGTTGTCCATTTTCTCCCAAATTTCGCCGCTAAGACCCATATTTGAGAGCGCGTCCGAAGCGGTCATATGAGTAGTCTGAAGTCTATTAACGCCGGAAATTGAATTTGTATATGTTTTGTAGACTTCCACGTTATAAGAGCAGCTTGAGAATGTGCCGCCGCTGCATATCGGAGAAAATGAACAGCCTGTCGGAACAACCGTCGTTCCGACAAAATAGCAGTTTTCAATCTTTGAACTATCACTGCCGCTGCCGCTGATGCCTCCGGCGTATCCTGCCGTCTTTGCGCTTATTCTTTCAGCAACAACATAGCAGTTGCTGATTTTGCCGTTATTCAATCCGCAGATTCCGCCGGCATTTTTTTCCGTTGCTACAATAAATCCGCCGATATAGGAGCAGCAGTAAATCGTTCCCGAATTTGTACCGCAGATACTGCCGACACGCTCGATTCCATGGAATGTGCCATCAATGCCCAGGTTCATAATCAAACCTGCGTTTGAAGCGAACAGACCAACATCGGTACCGGTTTGAAGCAGACTAATTTTACCATTAATAGTATATCCATCGCCGCTGAATTTGCCCGTGAACGGTTTATCGCTGCCGCCTATAGGCATAAAACCGCTTGAAAGCGTGATATCTTTTGTGAGAACATAGTTTTTGCTCAGGCTTTCTGCGTTATTGCCGATTGCCTTTAATTCCGCTTCAGAGGAAACGAGCGTGTATTCCCGCCAGTCGTCATTGCCGTCAATGCCGAAGTTATACTGCTTCACAGTGCCGGACTTCGCCGCCTTTTTCAGGGATTTAAGCTTGGGATAAGTGTATTCTGCCGTGCGGATTTTGCCGTCAACTGTTGCTGTATAGCTTCCCGCAGTCCAATAATTGCCGTCAATTGACAGGCTGCAAAGTTCATTCGTGGTCTTGCCTGTGACATTATCTTCGGTAACTTCAGAGCCGTAGACTTCCTTGTCATAATAGCAGTTTTTGACTGTGCCGCCATAGCTGTTAATCGGAGAATAAGTGTCGGAGGCGGTCACTTTTCCCGCAAAATAGCAGTTTTCAACCTTTGCGTCACCTGTACCGGTGCTGATACCGCCGACATTTTTGCTGCCGCTTACATCTCCTATAACGTAGCAATTTTTGATTGTGCCGATATTATTATTTAATTCGCTGTTTACTCCGCTGATACCGCCGACAAACGAATCGCCGGTAACTTTTCCCTCAAAGGAGCAGCAGTAAATCGTTCCGCCGTTGTTCAAGCCGCTTATACCGCCGGCATCGTTGCTTCCGCTGATATTGCCCTTAACACCGAGGTACATAATCGAGCCACGGTTAAAACTGAACAAACCTGCAGCGCCATTTGTTACATTAACATCAACGCTGATTGTGTGTCCGTCGCCGCTGAATCTGCCTGTGAAAGCATCGGAGTTAAAAATACCATTCCAGCCTATGGGTTTGAAGTCGCCCGAAAGCGTGATATCCGCGCCGAGAACGTAGTTTCCGCCGAGATTATCGGCGATTTTCTCCAAATCGCTTTGATTTTTGATTATCGTATATTCCCGCCAGTCGTCCGCACTGTCAATGCCGAAGTTATACTGCTTCACAGCGCCGGACTTCGCCGCCTTTTTCAGGGATTTAAGCTTGGGATAAGTGTATTCTGCCGTGCGGAAGCTGCTGTTTCCCGCGTCAGCCGTTGCCGTAAAGCTTCCCTCAATCCAAAGGTCGTCACTAAAAAGATTTTTAGTTTCGCAAAGCTCTTGCGTGGTTTTGCCTGTTGTTTTGGAAGCTTGGTCGGACGCATTGCAGCGCTCCTTGTCATAATAGCAATAGCTTGCATTTTGGATATTATTTCCCGTGATTGCGCCGGTTTGGTCCTCTTTACCGCCGATTACATTTCCGACAAAATAGCAAGAACCAAGTGATTGATCGGTATTCCTGCTTTCTCCGCAAATTCCTCCGGCATAATACGCCCTCGAGTATACGTCGGCAAACGCATAGCAACGAACGATTTGTCCATAATTCTTACCGCAGATACCGCCGGCATTACTGTTTCCTTCGTTGCGAACCGTTCCCTCGAAAGAACAGTCGTAAATATTGCCGCCGTTATCGTTATAGCCGCAGATACCGCCGATATTTACGCTTATGCTTTCTTCTGTACATCTGATATCGCCCTCGACGGAAAGGAACATAATCACTCCTTTATTTTTCCCGAAAAGACCGAATCCGTCGTCACCTATTTCAGCGGACATCTTGACATTTTTGATTGTGTATCCGTTGCCGCTGAATTTGCCCGTGAACGGGGGGTCGAAATTGCCTATCGGCGAAACAGACATACCATTAAGGTTCAAATCCCTTGCGAGAACGTAGTTTTTGCCCCAGCTTGCGCTGTCTTTTCCGATAGCGATAAACTGCGCTTCATTCTCAATAAGCGTGTATTCCTGCCAGTCGTCCTTGATAACCGTTTTGAAGTTATAGACAGGAATGCCGTCTTTGTTCGCGTATTTCTCCTCGCCAACGCCTATGAGCTTTATATATTTTGTTTTCATTGCGCCGAAGCGGCTGTTCTCGCTGTCGGGAGTAATGGTGTTATCTCCCGTCTGCCAGATAGTGTTGTCGAACTTATTCGCAATCGTGAAAGGTTTTTCAGAGCAAAGCCATGATGTTTGCGTATTATAAACAAAGTTATTACGGTCCATGCTGCTTTCACTATTATTGCCGATAGGTTGAGCCACTTCGCAGGCATTGCCGTCATAGTAGCAGTGTTTTACTTCATCATTTTCTTCACTCGGGGCATTCTTCTTCCCGCAAATACCGCCAACATTTTTTCCGCTGCCGCTGACATTGCCTACGCTTATGCAATAGCTTGCTTCAGAAGTGCTTGAAGAAGAAGCTCCGATAATTCCGCCGACATCTTCATTGCCTGTTACATCGCACGAATTGAAGCAGTTTTTGATTGTTCCGTCGAAATTTTCGCCGCAGATGCCGCCGACGGTGTTTTTTCCGCTCACCGTGCCGTCCGCCGCGCAGCGCTCAACCGTGCCTAAAGTATTGCTGCCGCAGATGCCGCCGACATAATCGGAAGTGCCTGTTACGGTTCCGCTGAACGAGCAGCCTACAATATTGCCATAATTATCGCCGCAGATACCGCCAACATATTGCGTTCCACTGACATTTGCTTCAACCGTGAGATTCATAATCGTGCCGCTGTTAACCCCGAACAAGCCGCAATACGCAGATATAACCGCATTTGCGTTAGGTTTAATGGTGACATTATAGATTTTATGCCCATCGCCGCTGAATTTGCCCATGAAATTGACAGTATAATCGCCTAATGGTCTAATCAAATCGCCGTTAAAGTTGATATCATTCTTGAGAACATAATTTCCGCTCCAAAGGGAAGTTTTATCTCTAATTTCCTTATACTGTTCCACCGTTTCGATATAGGTGAATTCCTGCCAATCGGGAGTATCGTTTGTGCTGAAATTGTAGACTTCGACATCTCTTGTCGCGGCAGTTTTGGTAAAGTCTTTAAGGCTCGGATAAGTATAGGTCTGCGTGCCAAGGCTGCCTCCTGTCGAGGAAACAGTAGGATTGAAAGAACCACTACTCCAAACGTCCTCGCTAAAGCCCGAGAGAACGCTTAAATTGCCGCAAAGCTCCGCGGTGGTTTTGCCGTAAGCCGTAACTTTATTTGTAAAACCCCCGACAAGCTCTCTGGGGAATACATCGCTGTCATTGTAACAGTTTTCCACTGAAGCGCTGTTATTAGTATTAAAGCTGCAAATGCCGTAAGCGTTGCCGTTTTCGCAGCTAACCTCTCCGAAGTTCAGGCAGTTTGCGATTTTGCCATAATTGTTGGTGTTTATTCCGCTTGCAGAGGAGGAACCCTCGATCGTGCCGGCATTATAGCAATCCTGTACGACGCCACTCGCTCTGTTGACGAAAACAATACCTGCGCTGTTTGCTCCGTTTAATGCTGCATTACTAAAGCACCGGCTGATAGTGCCGCTGTTTTCCTCGCAGATACCGCCGAGCTGACCGCCGTTAGGGTTGGAGCATATGATAGTTCCGCTCAACACGCCGCAGCCCTCAATGATTCCGCTGTTGAACGAGCATACTCCACCTGCGTTCAAAGTTGTTGTGATATCTACATTCTCAAGGTAAAGGTTCTTTATTGTGCCGCTGCTGTATGCAAACAGACCCCTGTTGTCACCGCCGCCGACCGTCAGATTTCTTATAGTTTTCCCGTTGCCGGAAAACTTTCCGGCAAACTGATTGTCTTTCGTTCCTATCGGCGTCCATTCCTTGCCGCCGAGGTCGATGTCGGCGGTAAGCTGAAAGTATGTATTTTCATCATATGTGATACCGCTGTTAACCTGCTGCGCGAGATAAGCCAGCTCCGCAGCGCTCGAAATTTGATAAGGCGCGCTCTGCGTGCCGTCGCCATTTGTAAACGTCGTTGCCTCGTCAATCCAAGCCGCGCTCGCCGTTTTCTGCGGAATAACAAACAAAGCCGCCGCAATAAGCACCAGCAAAGCTATTCCTACAGAAATAAGCCGATTTCGTTTTTTCGTCATAATGCCCTCCTAAGAAAAACCAGAAATGTTCAATAATTAATTATGTTTTATTATATCATTAATTCATTGATTTGTCAACGGTTTAAAGCAATACCGCATAATTTTTGTCTAGGTCAACACCGCACAATTATCGGCTGACGCCTTTTTCATTCACTCACTTGCATCTTCTCCGTCAGCTTGCACAAATTTCGCTTGAAAGGCGGCAGCCTTCCTGCGCTCAATTTATACAATCTGACGAAAAATCTGCTGCGTGATTGAACGAAAATAATTATGCGGTATTGCCCTAAAATGCCGAAGATATCCGCGATATGAAAGAAGCGCTCATTCGGCGCTTGCCAAAAGCGACAGAATATATTATAATGTAAAAAAACGCTTATAAAGGAGAAAAAACGATGACCGAAAAAGAAAAAGCGGCGCTTGGAATGTTGTACAACAACAATTACGATGATGAATTGAAAGAAGAAAGAATGAACTGCCAATGCAAATGCCACAAATACAATCTGCTTTCCCCGCGCGAAACAAAAAAGCGTGAAACCCTCATCATAGAAATTGTCGCGGAAATAGGGAGCAATTTTCAGATTGAACAGCCTTTTCGCTGCGATTTTGGCTATAACATTCACATCGGAAAGAATTTCTTCTCGAATTACAACCTTGTAATTCTGGACACAGCACGCGTTACGATAGGCGATAATGTATTTATCGCGCCCGACTGCGGGATATACACCGCGGGTCATCCAATAAACGCGGCTCAGCGCAACGAGGGACTGGAGTACGCGAAGCCCGTTGTTATCGGAAACAACGTCTGGATAGGCGGCGGCGTGAAAATAATGCCCGGCGTAACAATCGGCAGCAACGTTGTAATCGGCGGCGGAAGCGTTGTCACAAAGGACATTCCGGACGGCGTTGTCGCGGTCGGAAATCCGTGCAGGGTTATCCGTGAAATATCCGAGGAAGATAAGGTAAAATAACGAAATATCGCTCCGAAATTACACAAAAAGCGCATTTTTTACAATATTTGCGAAAAAAGGCAGTTTACTCTTGCATTTTTACTTGGAATATGCTATAATTGATTAAACAATTAAATTCTTATAGCAGAAAGGAGCGATTATATATGAGAATTAAAGAAAAACTGATGAAAGCGCTGAAATTTATCGGCGCGACTGCGGCTTTTGCCGTGGCGATACCGTTCGTGAGCGCAAACGCGAGCGCTGATACAGTCGGCGCGTTTGAGGTGACGGGAGGGATAAAGGATACCGATTATACCTATGAAAACGGCGTTCTGACAATCAAATCAGACAAAGCGATAACGATTGAAAACACAGACAGGAGCGCCCCGACAGCCGACAGAATTGTGATTGATATTGGCGCTGCCGCGAATATTACGCTTGCGGGCGTGAATATCGAAACTAACACGGGCGCGGCGTTTGAAATTGCTGAAGATAACTATAAAATAATTAAAATCACTCTTGCGGACGGCACGACAAACACTCTGAAAACCACAAAAGACGGCTGCGCGGGGTTGCAGAAAAACGAACGGACTAGTGGTCTCAAAATAGAAGCACAACAAAACGGCACAGGCAAGCTTATTGCACAGGGCGGCGAAAACGCTGCGGGAATCGGCGGCGGCAATCAGCATTCGACTATGCATATAAAAATTTACGGCGGAATAATTAATGCGACAGGCGGCAAAAACGGCGCGGGAATCGGCGGCGGCTACAACGGAAGCGGCGATAGCGGCATATACGGCGGCACTGTTACCGCGACAGGCGGCGAAAACGGAGCAGGTATCGGCGGCGGCTACAAAGGAAATTGCGATTATCTCAAAATTGAGAACGGCACAGTTATCGCGAACGGCGGCAGCGGCGCAGCAGGAATCGGCGGCGGAAACAGTGGTAGCTGTAAGTATATCTACATACACGGCGGTAATGTCACCGCGACAGGCGGCGAAAACGGCGCGGGAATCGGCGGCGGCTACAAAGGAAATGGCTCTCAAATCACAATTACGAACGGCACGGTTAAAGCGACAGGCGGCGGCGGCGCAGCAGGAATCGGCGGCGGTTACTACGGAGAAGGCAAAGGCATCTACATAGATGACGGCGATGTCACCGCGAAAGGCGGCAGAAACGGTGCGGGAATCGGCGGCGGAACCGGCAAAAATGGCTCTGATATCGAAATTAAGGGCGGCACGGTTAACGCGAACGGAGGCGCATACGGCGCGGGAATCGGCGGCGGCAGTGGCGGTAAGTGTAGTTCTATCCACATATACGACGGCGATGTCACCGCGAACGGAGGCTCCGGCAGCGCGGGTATCGGCGGCGGAAACGGCGGAAATGGCTCTGATATCGAAATTAAGGGCGGCACGGTTAACGCAACAGGCGGCGAAAACGGCGCGGGTATCGGCGGCGGTTTCTGCGGAGAAGGCTCGAATATCGAAATAAACGGCGGCGATGTCACCGCGAAAGGCGGCAATTACTCGGCTGGTATCGGCGGCGGTTTCTACGGAGAAGGCTCAGATATCAAAATTACTGCCGGCAAGGTTAACGCGACAGGCGGCAAAAACGGCGCGGGTATCGGCGGCGGCGAAGCAGGAATTGGCGATGGTATCTACATACACGGCGGCGAAGTTATCGCGACAGGCGGCGATTACGCGGCTGGTATCGGCGGCGGCGGCACCGACCGCGGCTCCGGAGGAGAAGGCTCAGTTATCAAAATAACAGGCGGCAAAGTTAACGCGAAAGGCGGCAATGGCGGCGCGGGAATCGGCGGCGGCGATTCAGCATTAGGCTCAGATATCGAAATATTTGGCGGCGATGTCACCGCGAACGGAGGCTCCGGCGGCGCGGGTATCGGCGGCGGCAACGGCAAAGATGGCTCAAATATCAAAATAACTGACGGCACGGTTAAAGCGACAGGTGGCAATTCCGCGGCGGGTATCGGCGGCGGCAGCGGCGGAGCAGGCTCGAATATCGAAATAAACGGCGGCGATGTCACCGCGAACGGCGGTTATCAAGGCGGCGCGGGTATCGGCGGCGGCAACGGCGGAAATGGCTCTCAAATCACAATTACGAACGGCACGGTTAACGCGACAAGCGCCGAAGCCGGCGCGGGAATCGGCGGCGGCGGCAGCGGAACCGGCTCGAACATAACCATAAGCGGCGGCACCGTCACCGCAGAGGGCAAATATGGCGCCGCGGGAATCGGCGGCGGCGGCAACGGCGGCAGTGCAAAAGACATCAAAATTTCCGGCGGTTCTGTTAAGGCAATACCGAGCAGTGGTGCAAACGCAATCGGCAGCGGCAGCGGCGCGACAAGTTCTTTACCTCCCACAAACGGCAGCGGCAAGAACGTCTTTCTCTATGAGATTGAAAATCCGAACGCCGCAGATATAACGATTGACGGCAAGGCGTATCCCTTTACTCACGGCTTGGATTTTAAGATTTACGCGTATCTTTCCGAGGGCGAAACGCACACGATTAAACTCGGATATAAGACAACCTACGTTAAGTATAACGGCACAAATTTCGTGGAAACAACCGCTCCCACGCCCCCCAAGCCGAGCAGACCGTACCGACCGAAGCCCGAGCCTGTGGATAACCCGATAATCGGCGGCGAGGAAAAGAGCTGGAACAGCGTTGCGAAAGAGATTTCCGAACTTTCCGAGGGCGAGGAAACCTCTATTTCGCTCAACGGAGCGACAAAAATCCCCGCCAAAGTCATCAAGGCAATCAAGGATTCAAAGGCTGTCGTTAAGTTCAAGGTGACAAGCGCGTTCAGTTGGACGGTTGACGGCTCGGCGCTCACCGACAGCGATATCAAGGACATTGATTTCGACATTGACCTCGTTACCCCGGACGGCACGGAAACGCTCCGCGGAACGGTTGGAACAAGCTTTGCAATCGACAATATCACCGACAAAGCAGCCCTCAACATCAGCTTCAAGCAAATTCATGCGGGAAAATTCGCGAATTTGTACAAAATTGTCGATGAAAAACTCATATTTGTCGACAATGTGAAAATTGATGAAAACGGCGAAGCAAACGGACTTTCTGTTCACAAAAGTGGCGAATATGTAATAATGCTGAACGAACTCAGCGACCGTCCCGGCGATATGGACAACGACGGAATTGTGAACGCGAAAGACGCGCTCGCGATGCTGAAGCACGTTGTCGGTTCGATAAACGGCGCTAATCCGCTTGTTGCCGACATAAACGGCGACGGAGTTATTAACGCATACGACGCTCTCGCCGTACTCAAAATGGCGGTTAAAATCGCAGTTTAACGCAAAACGAGCCTGCACGCGCAGGCTCGTTTTTTACAGATTTACTTAAAAAACGTGAAAAAAAGTGATATAATGGAATGGGGATTATTTGGTAATTTTGCTTTTTTTGAATATTTCTCACCGTATCATCAGCGATTTCTGGCTTTTTTCACGCAATTTTCCCGCTTATCCGCAAAAAAGCCGCCTTTTTCAAGCGGCTTTTTTGCAGAAAATTCGGGTTATTTCTCGTCTTTGCTTTCATTCTTGGAAATAAGCGCAAGAAGTCCGGAGTCCCTGAGCCGTTTGTTAAAAACGTTCGAGGGATAGAATCTCAGCGTGAGATAGCTGTCAATCTTCTTCGTTTCCGCGGAAAAATGAACGGTATGACCGCCGTGCGGCTTCAGCTCGAAATTTCCGAATCCCGTAAGCGTAACGTTATTGCCCTTGAGAATTTCATCTGTGAGCGTTTCCATAAACAATTCATAGATATCCTCGGCAGACAAAGCGTCGTTGTTCATCTCCGCAATCTTCTTTTCAAGAAGTTCGATAAACGTTCTTTTTGTTATCTTATCCATAATAAAGTCCTCCTATATGAGAATAAGTTTTTAAGGTAATTTCATTATAGCACGTCAATCAGAATTTGTCAATACTTTTTTGCTCGTTTTTGAGGATTTTATTAATTTTCACAATTTTTATCCTCAAATATAAGCTCAATTTTATGCATATTGTCACATTAATCGTGAAATGAGAACAACTTCAGCGTTTTTTTCGGACAAAGGCTAAAAAAGATTAATAAAGCTAAAATAACCGCTTGTAATTTGGGTTAATATATGTTATAATTAATTAAACAATCAAGTTCAAGGAATGGAGAAAAAATGAGAGTTATAAACAAAGACGTTCACGACAAGAAAAAGGTTGAAATTATGGAAAAGTGCTTCGACTGCTATGCAGAATACGGTCTGAGCAGCGTTGGAATTAAGGCTCTGGGAAAGGCTTGCGGGCTTTCGTCCGGCAGCCTGTATACATATTTCGAGGACCTTGACGACCTGATAATTCAGTCAACCGCGCATTGTATGAGCAAGGTTGAAGAAGATTTTATGGCAAAAGCGCCGAAAAGCGTAAGCGATATCATTCCGTTTATCGATGAAATACCCTACTGGACCGCAAAAGAACACGGAAAAAAGTATCGCCTGATGTATCAGGTTTACACTCACCCAAAATACATTGAATACGGCAAAAAGTTCTTTGCGGGAGTAAACGAGCGTTATACCGAATACGCGAAAAAACTGGAACAAAATCTCGGCTTACCGTATAAAGTAATAACGCCGCTTATCTTCATATTCATACGCGCGTGCGTGCATTACGCGCTTTTTGAGGACGAATATTACCTGAAAACCCAGCTTGAGGTACTGAAATACGCCATAAAGATTTATTTTGAAAAAGGAGGAAACCGTTAATTGTGCGGCGTCACCTTAAATTCAATCATACAACGCAAACTATGTAAGCAAGGAAAATCTTTAGAAATACAGCAAAATATTCTCATAAATCCAAACAAAAATCGGGCAATCGCACTTTGCGGCTGCCCGAAATTTATTAATCAAGAAATACTTTAAGCGCCTTGCTTTTGCCCTGAGTTCTGAGTTTTCTGAGGGCTTTTGCCTCAATCTGGCGAATTCTCTCGCGCGTAACCTTGAACTGCTTTCCGACTTCCTCAAGCGTATGCGAACGGTCATATCCCACGCCATACCTGAATTTAAGCACCTCGCGTTCTCTTTCGGGAAGCGTGTTGAGCGCCTTATTCAGTTCGTCCTTGAACACGGACTTCATCGCGGTATCAATCGGCGCGGGCGCGTCCTCGTCGGGAATAAAATCGCCGAGATAGCTGTCCTCTTCCTCGCCGACGGGAGCTTCAAGCGAAACGGGGTCCTGCGCTATTCTGATAATTTCGCGAACCCTGTCGGGGCTCATATTCAGCTCGCGGGAAATCTCATCGACAGTCGGTTCGTGACCGTTCTTGTGAAGAAGCAAATTCTGCGCTTTCTTCACCTTTGAAATCGTTTCAACCATATGCACGGGAATACGGATAGTTCTCGCCTGGTCTGCGATAGCGCGCGTAATCGCCTGTCTAATCCACCATGTCGCATACGTTGAGAACTTATACCCCTTTGTGTGGTCGAACTTCTCGACAGCCTTTATAAGACCGCTGTAACCCTCCTGAATAAGGTCGAGAAGCGGCATTCCGCGTCCGACGTAATGCTTCGCGATGCTGACGACAAGCCTCATATTCGCGACAATCAGCCTGTCGCGCGCGCTCTGGTCGCCCTCGGAAATCTTCTTTGCAAGCTCGACCTCCTCTTCCGCGGAAAGAAGCGGAATTCTGCCGATTTCGCGGAGATGTATTTTAACGGGGTCGTCCATAACGGCGTTTCCCTGAGCGTCGTTTTCATCGGTATATTCAAGCGCCTTGCTGAGGTCCTCCTCGACAAAATCGTCCTCAACCTTTATGTTGTTCTTGTCGAGAAACTCGTTGAGCTTGTCAATATCAATATCCGCTTCGTCGATTATGCTGTAAATTTCGCGGGCGCTCATGGTACCCGTCTGCTTCCCTCGTTCAAGAAGCTCGTTGAAGATATTTTTCTCGGTATTGTTCATCAACATATCCTTTCATCTTATTTACAATATATGTAAATCTTATTCCAAAAAATCACGAAGTTTTCTGCTGCGGGTCGGGTGACGGAGTTTTCTTAGCGCCTTTGTTTCAATCTGGCGGATTCTCTCCCGTGTAACCTGAAATTCCTGACCCACTTCCTCAAGCGTTCTCTGTCTGCCGTCGATAAGTCCAAATCTGAGAATAATAACCCTGCGTTCTCTGTCGGAAAGGGTATCGAGAACATCGCTTAGCATTTGCTTAAGCATACTGTTGCAAGCCTCGTCCGCGGGCGCGGGCGCGTCCTCGTCGGGAATAAAGTCGCCGAGATGGCTGTCCTCTTCCTCGCCGATAGGCGTTTCAAGCGAAACGGGGTCCTGTGCAAGGCGGATAATCTCCCTAACCTTATCGGTTGACATTCCGAGATAGTGCGCGATTTCATCTTCGGTCGGCTCGCTTCCGTTCTCGTGAAGCAGGAAAGTTTCGGCTTTCTTGACTCTGGAGATGGTTTCAACCATATGCACGGGGATACGGATAGTTCTCGCCTGGTCGGCTATTGCGCGCGTAATCGCCTGTCTTATCCACCAAGTTGCGTAAGTTGAGAACTTAAAGCCTTTCGTATAGTCGAACTTCTCGACAGCCTTTATAAGCCCGACGTTGCCCTCCTGAATGAGGTCTAGGAACTGCATTCCCCTGCGGACATACTTTTTCGCGATGCTGACGACAAGTCTTAAATTCGCCTCGGAAAGGCGTTTTTTCGCGTATTCGTCGCCGGTCGCCATTCTTGCCGCGAGGTCTATTTCCTCCTCGGTTGAAAGCAGCGGAATTCTGCCGATTTCCTTGAGATAGAGCTTGACGGAATCGTCCGCGAGCATCGCGTCGGAATCGGGATTATCATAATCTCTGTCGGAATAGTCGAGAATACTGTCGATATCGAAATCCGCGTCGAAGTTATCGACAATTTTGATATCCATTCCCGCAATTCTTTCAAAAATATTGTTAATCTGGTCGGCGTCGAAATTAAGTTCCTCAAGCGCGTCGGTTATTTCCTTAGCGGTGAGGCTGCCTTTCTTTTTACCCTGTTTAAAAAGCTCCTCCAAAGAGTTTGAAGCTCTCGTATGTTCGGACATTACTTTTTCTTCTCCTTCTGACTTGCCGCGAATTGAAGCAATTCGTCGTTTGTCATTTCGTTTGCCTGTTTCAGGTCTTTTTTGCTGCCGTAATCGTTCAGCACGTTTATATAATCGTTAAGAGCCTCCTCGTCAAATGCGAACGAGAGGTCGTTTATCATACCCGTTATTCTGCCCACCTGAGCGCTGTCAAATTCCTCGTTAAACGCGGAAATATCGGGCGCGGCGCCCATTTTAAGCCTTTTTTCAAGAAAATCGTAGACTTTTTTGTTAAACTCGGTGACAAAGCCGCCCGAAAGCCGCTCGCGAACATTGTCGAGCTTGTCGGGATTGTGATACAAAAACGCGATGATACCGCGCTCCGCCTTTTCCTCGCGGGGAGTTTTAAGCGCGTCGGGATTTACGGTATCCTTCCTGTTCGGACGAATAAGCTCGGCTGTTTCGCGTTTTTTCGCGTAAAAGCCGTTTTTCCTTGCCTGCTGTTCAACCGCTCTCCGGACGGAATCGGCGGGTATATCGCAGAGCCGCGCCGCTCTCGAAACGTAAACCTCTCGGTCAAGCGGATTGTTTATTCCCGCGAGAAAAACGACCGCTTTTTTGATAAACGCGCTTTTTCCGTCGTCGCTTTTGAGGTCAATTCCGTTTGCGAGCTTGTCCATTTCGTAAGCGATAGCGCTTCCCGACTTCTCGATAAGCGCGCGAAAAGCGTCCGCGCCAAACTTTTTGATAAACTCGTCGGGGTCTTTCGCGCCCTCCATTCTGAGAACGCGCGCGCTCACCCCCGCCTCCGCGAACAGGTTAATACCGCGCGAAGCGGCTTTCTGCCCCGCCTCGTCGCTGTCGTAGGAGAGAATAACCTCTTTTTTCCCCATACGCGAAATCAAGTTCGCCTGCTCCGAGGTAAAGGACGTTCCGAGCGACGCTATCGCGCTGTCGAAGCCCGCCTGATGCATCGAAATCACGTCCATATACCCCTCGCAGAGTATGAAATAGTCTGCTTTTGAGTTTTTCGCGTAATTCAGCGCAAACAGCATATTTCGCTTCCGAAAAACCATAGTTTCATCGGAATTTAGGTATTTCGGAGTTTTTTTGTCGTCCGAGAGCGTTCTCCCGCCGAAAGCCACGATATTTCCGCGCAAATCCACAATCGGGAACATAACTCTGTTTCGGAATTTATCGTAAACCTTGTTTACGTTTCGCGCGAGAAGAGCGCCGTCCGCAAGCTCAAAATCCGAATAACCGAGATTTCGCATATAAAAATGAAGCTTGTGATAATCGTCCTCGGCGAACCCAAGCCCGAAGCGCTTTATCGTTTCAATCGACAGCCCGCGCTTTTGGAGATATTCAAGACCCGCCCTGCCATCCGGCGAAAACAGCTTTTTGAAGAAGTATTTTCCCGCGGCGCGGTTCATTTCATAGAGCCGTCTGCGCTTCTGAGCGCTCTGGTCGTTGGCGTCCTCCGGCATCGGCATACCCGCGCGCTGCGCCAGAAATTTAACAGCCTCAATATAATCAAGGCTCTCGATTAGCCTTATAAAATTCACGACGTCGCCGCCCGCGCCGCAGCCGAAGCAGTAAAAACTCTGCGTCTGCGGGTAAAAGTGGCAGGAAGGCGTTTTTTCCGTGTGAAACGGACATCGGCAGGAAAACGTGCTGCCCGAACGCTTCAATTCAACATAGCTCTGAGCCACGGAAATAATGTCGTTATTATCGCGCAGCTCCTGCAAAAATCCTTCGGGCAAAGCCATTTTCTCGTCCTCTTAAATTCCCATAATATACCCGCTGTTCCAGCCCCTCGGAATACAGAGGGTTCTGAAATAGTCGATTGCGTATTCATCGGTCATACCGCTTATGAAGTCCGCGACAGCCCTTGCTATGCCGTCGCGCTCGGATATTTCAAGATAAAGCCGCGGAAGCTTGTCCTTATTCTTCATAAAATAGCCGAAAAGATACTCGACGATAAACGCCGCCTTATCCTTTTCCGCAACGGTAGGTTCCGCCCTGTACACCTTCTCGAACATAAACGCGCGAAGCTCGTCGTGCGCGCTCTGGGTTTCCTCGTCCATACGAATTTCCTCGCCGCTGTTCTCAACAAGACTTCTCACAAGGCTTGTGATGCGCTCGGTTTTCGTTTTTCCGAGAACCCGAAGCGGGCGTTCGGGAAGCATATCCTGCGTGATAACGCTTCCGCGGATTGCGTCCTCGATATCGTGGTTGATGTACGCGATTTTATCGCAAAAACGCACGACCATTCCCTCTCTTGTGACGGGAACGTCGCCGCCCGTATGCTTCAGGATACCGTCGATAACCTCGAACGTGAGGTTAAGCCCCTTTCCGTCCTTTTCAATAACCTCGCAGACGCGCTTGCTCTGTTCGTTGTGCGCGAAACTCCCGCCAAGCTCCTTCAAAAGCTTATCGAGAGCGCGTTCGCCATCGTGACCGAACGGTGTGTGACCGAGGTCATGACCGAGCGCGATAGCCTCCGTCAAATCCTCGTTCAGACCGAGCGCTTTCGCAACAGTGCGCGAAATCTGGCTCACCTCAAGCGTGTGCGTAAGGCGCGTGCGATAGTGGTCGCCGAGCGGTATGAGAAACACCTGCGTCTTGTGTTTAAGGCGGCGGAACGAGTTGCAGTGAATAATCCTGTCGCGGTCGCGCATAAAATCCGTGCGAAAATCGCAGGGCTTTTCGTAAACGACGCGCCCGCGGCTCATATCCGAACGGCAGGCGTATTCGCTTAAAATCAAGCGCTCATTTTCGATAATCTTCTCGCGCGGCAGCATTTTCATCACTTCCTAATTTCATCTTCTATTTAATAATACAATTTTCGACCTTTAAAAACCTTTTTTAGCGCCGCATTTTCAGCGTTTTGCACAAACAGCGGCGCATTTTTAAGCGTTATTTTATTCTTATTCACGCAAAATCAAACCTACATTTTTCCTTTTCAACAACGGAAACTTTACCGCAGCACGCGTCGCAAATTCTTTCGGAGAGCGCTTTCGCGTGTTCGGCGCGAACGTAAACCGAGGACTTCACCTGCTCCGAGAACTCCTCCGCGCTGATTTTCGCGCCAAATTCAGCGTAAATCGCGGCAAGCCTGCCGTAGAGCGAATAATCGAGCGTTGTTTCAAGCAAAACAGCCTCCGCGAAAAGCCTTATCGAAGCCGCTCCGACAGCGTCCGAGGCGGCTTTCGCATAAGCGCGCGTAAGCCCGCCCGCGCCGAGCAGAATACCGCCGAAATACCGCGTCACAACGCACACGACGTCCGTCAGCCCCTCTTTGCGCAGAACCTCGTAAATCGGCGCTCCCGCCGTTCCCTGCGGCTCTCCGTCGTCCGAGTGACGAGCGATGTTGTTCTCGCGCAGAATGTACGCATAGCAGTTGTGCCGCGCCTTGGGGTTCCCCGCGCGAATTTCCGCGATGAACTTAACGGCTTCTTCTTCCTCGGAAACAGGCGCGAGAAAGCCGATAAACTCGGATTTCTTCTCAATAAACCGCGCCTCGCAGCGCTCCGCAATCGTTTTGTACTCCAAATTGCCCTCCTCGTCAGCACAACAAAAACTCACGCACAGAAAAATGCGTGAGTTTCGTTTTTGTTTTGGCGCCCCGACAATTACTTGCCGATATTGTAGCGCTTCTTGAATCTGTCAACGCGTCCGCCGCTGTCAACAAGCTTCTGCTTGCCGGTATAGAACGGGTGGCACTTCGAGCAGATTTCGACCTTGATATCGGACTTAGTGGAACGCGTTTCAATTACGTTTCCGCAAGCGCACTTAATCGTGGTCTTTTCGTATGCGGGATGAATTCCCTCTTTCATTATTATCACCTCATTTAACGGAATATTCTAATTCACAAATACTATAAGATTATACCACATCTTCTCCAAAAAATCAAGAGCTTTTTCAAATTTTCGATATGGCGTTTTCAACAAAACCCAAGATTAAAAGCCGAGTATTTTTGTGAAATCAGCCGAAAGCTTCTGCTGAAGCGCGATTGCTTCATCTGCGGTTTTACCAACGGTTGTGTAGTAAGCCTTGATTTTCGGTTCTGTTCCGGACGGTCTGATGATAACGCTTGCGTTGTCCTCAAGATTGAACGTGATAACGTCGGATTTCGGCAGCGTAACCTTGCTTTCCTTGCCGTCAGCCTCAACTCTTACGCTTGAAGCATAGTCGGTTGTCGCGAGAACGGAAAGCCCGCCGATTGATTTCGGGGATTTTTCGCGCAGACCCGCCATAATCTCCTTCATACGTTCCATACCGCTTGCGCCCTCGCACACGAAGTTATCGACCTTGTTATAGTAAACGCCGTATTCAGCGTAAAGATTCTTTCTTGCCTCAAAGAGTGAAATACCATTTGTGCGGTAATACGCCGCCATTTCGCAAATCAGCATCGAAGCGACAACCGCGTCCTTATCGCGCACATAGCCGCCCGCGAGATAGCCATAGCTCTCCTCAAATCCGAAAATGTAGCGATTTTCCTCGCCCGCTGCTTCCAGCAGACCTATCTGCTCGCCGATGTACTTGAAGCCCGTGAGAACCTCGCGCAGCTCCACGCCGTACTTTTTGCTGATTGCCTTTGTGATGTCGCTCGTTACGATTGTCTTAACGGCAACAGGCTTTTCGGGCATTTTTCCGAGAGCAATTCTCTCCTTGCACACATAGTCGAGAAGCAGCGCGCCCGTTTCGTTGCCGGAAAACAGCGCATATCCGCCCTGTCCGTCGGGAACGGCAATTCCCACTCTGTCCGCGTCGGGGTCGGTCGCGAGAAGCAAATCGGGCTTTTCCTTATCGCAGAGCTTCAGTCCGACAGCGAGAGCCTCGCGTATTTCGGGATTCGGGAACGGACAGGTCGGGAAGTTTCCATCGGGATTTTCCTGTTCGGGAACGACAACCACGTCCTTGACGCCGATTTCCTTCAAAATTCTGCGAACAGGCTTGTTTCCGGTGCCGTTGAGAGGCGTGTAAACTACTTTAAGCCCGCTCTTTTCAACAAGGTCGGTGTGAAGTCCCTGCTCGCGCACTTTCGCGATATATCCGTCGATAACGTCGTCGCCGATGTACTCAACCAAACCGTCCGCGAGCGCCTTTTTGAAGTCGGTTGACTTAACGCCCGAGAAGATGTCGATATCGTTGATTTTGCCGAGAACCGCATTAGCCGCTTCCGACGTCATCTGGCAGCCGTCCGAGCCGTAAACCTTGTAGCCGTTGTATTTTGCGGGGTTATGGGAAGCGGTAACGACGATTCCCGCGCCGCAGCCGAGCGCTCTAACCGCCCAGGAAAGCATAGGCGTTGGCATAAGCTCCTTATAAATATAAACCTTGATGCCGTTCGCCGCAAGAACCTCAGCCGCGCTCTCCGCGAAATAAGTAGACTTTATTCTGCTGTCGTAAGCGATAGCGACGCTCTTTTTGATACCGCCGTCGATAATGTACTCCGCAAGACCCTGCGTAGCCTTTTTTACGGTGTAAACGTTCATTCTGTTAGTACCCGCGCCGATAACGCCGCGAAGTCCCGCCGTGCCGAACTCAAGCTCACGGTAAAAACGGTCGTTAATCTCGTCCGTTTTGCCCTCGACGCCGCGAAGCTCGGTTATGAGGTCGGGGTCCTCGGTAGCCTTTTCAAGCCAGAGTTCATAAGCTTTCATAATATCCGCCATAGCAATTTCCTCCTAAAGAAATTCCAAATATACTTCACATATTATTATATCACAACGTTCAAGCATTTTCAAGAGTTAATTTCAAAAACTGCGTATTTTTAAAATTAAAGCTCAATTATGGTATTTATATATAAATTTTCGTATATTTTTGTGAAATTTATAAATATTGCCTATTGAAATTATACAAGATGTATGTTATACTTATGGTATGAAATTCCGCAGGAGTGCGGAAAAATCACAAAAGTGTGTAAATTCCAATTTTTGAGGAGGATTTTTATGAACAACGTAGAGCTTTCCGAGAAGATTAAAGGTTATCTTAAGTCAGCAGCTTCCAAGGCAAAGAAGTTTGAAGATACTGTTGCGGTTACTGTTTCTCTCATTTCCGAGGAAAACGAAGATATGTATGTTGCGGTAAGAGAGGGAAAAATTCTTGTCGCTCCCTATCGTTATGACGACAACGGCTGCGCTATCGAGGCTGCTCCTGAAATTATCGACAAGATTTTCGCAGGCGAACTTGCTTTCCTTGACGCGCTTGACAAGGGATTTGTAAAGGTTAAGTCCGGAGATGTTGCAAAGTTCAAGGCGCTTGAAGTTCTTGTACCCGCAAAGAAGGCTGCTGCAAAGGCTCCCGCTAAGAAGGCTGAAGCGAAGCCCGCTGTTAAGACCGAAGCAAAGCCCGCTGTTAAGACCGAAGCAAAGCCTGCTGTTAAGGCCGAAGCAAAGCCCGCTGTTAAGACCGAAGCGAAGCCTGCTGTTAAGACTGAAGCAAAGCCTGCTGTTAAGGCTGAAGCGAAGCCCGCTGTTAAGGCTGAAGCGAAGCCCGCTGCTCATGCTGCAAAGAACACCGCTAAGAAGAAGTAATTCATATTAACATTTCAAGAATTGACCCGCCGTTTTGTCGGCGGGGTAGTTTTAGGGCGGCAAAAATCTATGGGAAGAATTTAACCAAAATTGCGAAAAAAGCGGATTTTTGCGGAATTTTGCCAAAAATACGCTTTACATAAGCTAATTATGAAAAGAAGAATATTGTTTATAATCGTGGCGGCGGGACTGCTCTGCGGCTGCGGATACGACCCCTCGGCGGTTTCGCCGGTCTATACATCAGGCTCGCTGATATCGACGCGCGAAGAGTCCTCGGTTTCCTCTGAAACGAGTTCGTCGGCGCAAAACAGCTCGGCTTCAACGACAACTTCTGCTTCCGAAAGCACGGAAAGCTCGTCAACCACCACAACATCGCACGATTACAGCGAAATTCCCGTCATAAGGCTGTCTTTTACGTCCGAGGAAATGGCGTTCGCGGAGAAATCGCTGTTCATCGGCGACAGCATTTGCCGCGGACTTGAAGCGTATGACGTGCTGAGCGCGAAAAACGTTCTGGGCGCGGGAAACGTGGGTGCGAGGAACATTTTTGACGCACTGTACTTCCGCAGGGGAAAAGACGTTGATTTTCTGACGGTAATTGACGAAGAAAATCCGCGGCACGTTGTGTTTTCAATGGGAATGAACGATGTGAATATGACGAACGCGGAGGAATTTTGCGAGAATTACCGCAGAATTATCGATGAAACGCTAAAAAAGCCGATTGACGATGTTTATGTGCTGAGCGTAACGCCGATTTGCTCTGATTTCACCTACAACAGCAGGATTGTTTACTATAACGAAGCGCTGAAAAGCTTCATTGCCGCGAATTATCCCGAGCGCGTTTATTTCGTGGATATTCACGGCTCGCTGACGGATAAGAACGGCGAACTTGCGTGGTATTTTTCATCGGGCGACGGCGTTCACCTTGATGAAATCGCCTATTATCAGCTTCTCGACGATTTTTTCTCAAAGGTTGATTTAACGGAAAAGCCTGTTTCTTCGTCAAGCGAAAGCACTTCGTCAAGCGAAAGCACTTCGTCAGCCGAAAGCACTTCGTCAAGCGAAAGCTCGTCCGCTTCATCAGCAGAAATTTCTTCGGACGGCAGTTCGGCGAGTTCACAGGAAAGCGCTTCGTCCTCAACATCAGCGGCATTGTCCGAATAGAGAGATAAGGAAAAAACATGGAAAATGTGATTGATTATGTGATTTTGGGCGGGCTTCTTGCCTGCCTCGTTCTGTTGATTACGCTGATAATAAGGCAAAACCGCCTGAAGTCGGGTATCGGAAAAGACGCGTTCGACAGCTTCAAAAACGATATCAACAGCGGAAACAGCGCTTTGCGGCGCGAAATTTCGGAGTCGGTTCAAGGCTCGGTAAAGCAGCTCGGCGAAATTCTTTCCGAGAACCAGAAAAACGCCTCGGATTTCCAGAGCAGGCATATTTCGGGCATCGACCGCTCGATATCAGATAAGCAGGAAATGATGTCGAAAAACATTCAGTCGGCGATAAGGCAGATTGAGCTGTCCGTAACCGCCGCGCAGAAAGCCGCCGCAGACTCGCAGAACAAGCGCCTTGACGATATGGATAAGTCGATTTCGGCGAAGCAGACGATGATGAACGATAACGTTCAAAATCAGATGAAACAGCTTGAATTGCGCTTCAAGACGCTTGAAACGACAAACGAGCAGAAGCTCGGAGAAATGCGCACGACAATCGAACAGCGGCTTTCGTTTATCCAGCAGGACAACAACAAAAAGCTTGACGAAATCAGAACGACGGTTGACGAAAAGCTCCAGAAAACGCTTGAAGATAAGATGACGAACTCGTTCAAGCTTGTAAGCGAGCGCCTTGAGCAGGTCTATAAGGGGCTTGGCGAGATGCAGACGATAGCGTCCGGCGTGGGCGACCTCAAGAAGGTGCTATCGAACGTGAAAACGCGCGGAATACTCGGCGAAATACAGCTTGGCGCTATTCTGAGCGAAATTCTGACCCCGGACCAGTATGATACCGAAGTCGCGACGTTCCCCGAAAGCAGCGACCACGTTGAGTTTGCCGTGAAGCTGCCCGCGGGTGAAAACGGAAGCTTCATTTACCTGCCGATTGACTCGAAATTCCCCGGAGATACGTTCGCGGCGCTTCAGGACGCGTATGAGAGCGGCAGACCCGAAGATATCAAATCGGCTTACAAGACGCTTGAAGCGGTTATCAAGAAGTGCGCGAAAGATATTCACGACAAGTACATAAAACCGCCTTACACAACGAATTTCGCGATTATGTTCCTGCCGTTCGAGGGGCTGTACGCCGAGGTTGTCAATCACGGGCTTGTCGAGATTTTACAGCGCGATTACAGCGTGAATATCGCGGGTCCGTCAACGATGGCGGCAATGCTAAACTCGCTTCAGATGGGCTTCCGCACGCTTCAGATACAGAAGCGAAGCAACGAAGTCTGGGAAATTCTGAGCGCGGTGAAAACCGAGTTCGATACGTTTGAAAAAGCGTTTGCACAGGCGAAAAAGCGCATTAAAATGCTTGACGACGATATGGATAAGCTTATTGGAACACGCACAAGGGCAATTCAGCGGAAGCTTCGCGAGGTTCAGACTCTCGACAGCGAAAAATCGGGAGAAATCCTCGGAATTGAGGAGAATTTGCAGGAAATCACTTCGGATAACATTGAATAAAACAGTCCCCGAAAGCAAATCTTTCGGGGATTTTGCGTGAAAAAAACGGCGTTTTTGTAAAATTATACTGCAAAAGACTGCAAAAACCGCGATTTTCCGAGAATTTTGACTGCAAAAAGCTGCAAAAACCGCGATTTTTCTCTTTACCGAAAAATATTGCTCAAAATCGTAAAATATCACTGTAAAATGGCTCGGGAGCTAATTCACGCGGTATCGGAGTTCACGCCAGAAACGCCGCCTACCATTCCGAAAACAAGGCACAGCGCCGCTTTAACCGCAAGCATAACTCCGCCTGCAAGCCCGAAAATCAGCGAGAGTACCACAAGCGGAATTATGAACAAAACGCCGCAGACCGCGCCCGTCTGCAAGCCGTTTTTGCGGCGAAGTTTGCCCGCAATTCTGCCGCAGACAAAGCTTCCCGCAGAAACCGCAAGAATTGCCGCCGCGCCCGAACCCGCAGCCGCAGTATCCGTTATCGTGAGCGCGCCCGCAGCAAGCGCCGCCGCTGTCAGAGCCGTGCCGTATCCCGCAGCAATTCCCGCTGCAAACGGCGTAAATCTTGAATTACGCTTCTTTTTTCGCATAAAATCACCCCGCAAAGATTTTCTCGATACATTCTATGCGGGGGTTGTACAAAATAGTATTCAGCGCTTCTGACATTTCATAAGAAGCCTTTTATTCCTTTTTTCAATATCGGTCATTCTAGGGCAATACCGCATAATTATTTTCGTTCAATCACGCAGCAGATTTTTCGTCAGATTGTATAAATTGAGCGCAGGAAGGCTGCCGCCTTTCAAGCGAAATTTGTGCAAGCTGACGGAGAAGATGCAAGTGAGTGAATGAAAAAGGCGTCAGCCGGTAATTGTGCGGTGTTGCCCTAGATAGCACAGTTTTCCCTCAAACAACGCTTCGATTGCTTCAAAATTTTCTGTCGATAATGTGAGCGGCGCGGCTTATTTCACTTCATTCACAAGCTCTCTTTTATTAAGATAATCGTCGTAATTTTTCAGAGTTACCTCGGCGATATTCGCAAGCGCTTCTTCCGTCAGAAACGCCTGATGCGACGTTATGATTACGTTCGGGCGCGACACAAGCAGCGAAATAACCTCGTCCGTGACGATTTTATCCGAGTTATCCTCGAAAAACAGTCCGCTTTCTTCCTCGTAAACGTCAAGCGCCGCGCCGCCGATTCGCTTTTCGTTGAGCGCGTCCAGAAGCGCTTCGCTGTCGATAAGATGACCTCGCGAGGTGTTTACGATAAGCGCGCTTCGCTTCATCAGCCGCAGCGCCGATTTGTCGATGATATAGCGCGTCTGCTCCGTAAGCGGACAATGAAGCGAGATAATATCCGAATTTTTGAAAAGCTCCTCCTTTGAAACATAGTCGATACCGCTGTTTTCCGCAGGATACGGGTCGTAGGCGATGACGTTCATTCCGAAACCGCGGCAGATGTCGATGAACACCCTTCCGATTTTTCCCGTACCGATAATTCCTGCCGTTTTCCCGTGCAAATCAAATCCCGTAAGCCCGTTCAGGCTGAAATTGAAGTCGCGCGTCCGAATATAAGCGCGCGGGATTTTTCGGTTCAGCGCGAGAACAAGCCCCATTGCGTGTTCCGCAACGGCATACGGCGAATACGCGGGAACGCGCAGCACGCGGATTTTTCCCCTTGCGGCGGACAGCGCAACGTTGTTAAATCCCGCGCACCGCAGAAGTATTACCTCAACGCCCAGCTTCGCCAGAATATCAATCGTTTTCTCGTTGATATTGTCGTTCACGAACGCGCAAACCGCCCTGAAACCTTCGGCAAGCTTTGCGTTTTCGGGTCGAAGCCTGCCCTCAAAATACTCTATCTCAAACTTTGTGTTGAACCTGTCGAACCATTCTTTATCGTAAGGTTTTGCGTCAAAAAAAGCTATTTTTTCCATAAAAATTCTCCTTATTTCAGTTTGCAATTGTAGCTTTCGCCGATTTTCGCTCAATTATGCTTGACAAACGGCAAAAATGCTTTTATAATATCTTTATGGAATAAATCTGAGGGTGTGTTTTATGGAAAAATCAACGCGGCTGAAAAAAGCCGTTTTCTTTATTGTTTTGTCGGCGCTTTCCTTTGCATTTATGAATTTGTTCGTGAGAATGTCGGGAGATGTTCCGATTATCCAGAAAACGTTTTTCCGAAACCTTTTCGCAGTTACAATCGCGTCCGTTATGATGATAAAGCACAAACACAAAATTCTTCCAAAAAAGGAAGAAGCGTTTGACCTTATAATGCGGTCGGGTTTCGGATATCTCGGCGTTATCTGCAACTTCTTCGCGCTCACAAATCTCGCCGCCGCTGACGCTTCTATGCTAAACAAAATCTCGCCGTTTTTCGCAATCGTTTTTTCGGGTATTCTTCTGAAAGAACGCGCAAACTGGGTTCAATGGATAATCGTAATCGCGGCTTTCGGAGGAGCGCTTTTCGTGCTGAAGCCAACGCTCTCGAACGTTCAGCTTCTCCCGTCAATCGCGGGGCTTTTTGGCGGAGCGTGCGCGGGACTTGCATACGCTTTCGTCCGCAGAGCCTCGTCAAAGGGCGTTCCGGGATATTATATCGTGTTCTTTTTCTCCGCATTTTCAACGCTCTGCGCGCTTCCGTTCGTCATATTCGGTTATTCGCCGATGTCGCTTGAACAGCTTCTTTGCCTTATAGGAGCGGGCTGCGCGGCGGCAGGCGGTCAGTATTCGATTACCGCGGCTTATTCATACGCGCCTGCAAAAGAAGTTTCGATTTACGACTATTCCTCGATTATCTTCACGGCAATTCTCGGTTATTTCTTTATGAACGAAATCCCCGACTCGCTTAGCTTTATCGGTTTTATCATCATTATCGCAGCAGCCGTCGCAATGTTCGTTTACAATAACAGAAAGCAAAATCACACGAATGTCAATAATGACTGAAAATAACAAAAAACCGGAGCGAAAAGCCCCGGTTTTGTCTTGCCAAAATGCGATTATTCTTCGACAATCTTTGCGTCAACGACATTCTTTTTGATGCTCTCAATGCCGTTCTTGCAGCCGGATTTCGCCTTATAGCCCTCGCCCGTCGCGATAATCTGACCGTTCTTTGCTTTGAGGCGGAAACGGAACTCGCCCTTCTTGTCCTCGTAAATCTCGAACTTCGGGTTCTTCTCGGTCGTGAAGCCCTCAACCGTCTGGTCCTCGACAGCCGCCACGGGTGCGTTTGTCATAACGCTGTTTACGCCGTTTTTGCACGCCTCGAGCGAATTATACGTTTCGCTCGTCGCGATAATTTCGCCGTTTCCTGCCTTGAGATTGAACATAAACCCATCGTTCTTGGTCTTTTTGATTTCAAACTTGCCCATATTTTTCCGTCCTTTCAAGATTTTGGTTCGCCGATACTATAATGTCATTTTAGCACGCTTCCGCCCTTTTGTCAAGCTTTTCGGCAAAATTTTCCGCTTTTTTCTTCCGTGAACATATTGCAAAAAATCCTTGACAAATTTATTCTTTTGTGATATAATATTTTTTGGTAAATTTTGATTTATTCATAGGCTGATGTGGCGAAATCGGCAGACGCAAGGGACTTAAAATCCCTCGGTGGCAACACCGTACCGGTTCAAGTCCGGTCATCAGCACCAGGCAGCGCACCCATTTTTATTATAAATGGGTGTGTTTCTTTTATTAGGAGGTTGATAATATGTTAAGCTTGAATGAATTATTAATTAAAGAGTTATCGAAAGTTTCACAATATAGTGATTCTTTTCTTGAAAAGAAAAAAATAATTGACAACGAAAGCAATACGTCATCAGATGAATCGGAAATCGAAATTAGCAAGGACATTATATTGGACTTTTTAACAAAATCTGGATATGAGTTTACCCAAGCAAATTTTGATATGGCTGAAAAATACCTTAGGTCATTGGAAAAGCAAAAACTGTCAACAACTTTACAAAATGCAGGAAAAATGCCAGATATTAGATATAATACAATAAACCACTTACACGATTTATCTAGTGAAGAACTAAACTCGCTCCTTTTTCTCGATATTCTCAACAACCTTTTAAGTATTAACAACAACCTCACCAAAAAGAAAGAGTATACATATTCCGTTGTAACAATCAAAGACGGATTTGGGGGTTCTACCAAACAATTTGAAATGCAGCAAGCATTGAATAAGTATGCCAAAAACGGATATCGCCTTGTTAGTTCATTTACAAATGAGTTAGGAAAACGCTCAACAACAATTGCAAATTGTAATATTAACTCAACCGTTGATGAAATTATTTTAATTTTTGAAAAAGAAGTAGATAATGAATAGTGAAAAACCCCGCCAAATACGGCGGTGACTTAGGAAAACATTGAAGCAAGGAACGGTG
>UMHM01070485.1_pt1 | contig 35145 bp, 29 predicted proteins | sample 1965501 | NCBI WGS metagenome assembly UMHM01 (sample SAMEA4836095, study PRJEB28245) | human gut metagenome | biome: gut microbiome; material: fecal sample | place: Denmark | collected 2008
ATTCCGAGGTACGGAACGGGATGGAGGACACGGTTGGTACACCACAATGGGTACTGGTGTACGAAATGTACGGAAAGAAGGATTTATACACAAGATGAAGCCACACCGAAGCCAACGCAGATGAGACCGGCGTGCGGAGGAAAGGGAAAGGGAAAGGGAGGAAAGGGAAAGGGAGGAAAAGGCGAAGGAAGAAAAGGAGAAGGAGGAAAGGGAGGAAAAGGCGAAGGAAGAAAAGGAGAAGGAGGAAAGGGAAGAAAAGGCGAAGGAAGAAAAGGAGGAAAGGGAGAAGGAGGAAAGGGCTGAGGGATCAGTACTGCCGCGGGCCGAAGATGGAGGTGCCGATGCGGACGATGGTGGCGCCGTGGCGGATGGCTAGGGGCCAGTCGTGGGACATTCCGATGGAGAGCTCGGTGAAGTCGGTCAGCTGGGGATAACGGGTGTCCAGACGTTGCTTGAAGGACTGGATGCGGGCGAAATCGGACTCGACAACAGTGTCGTCATCGGTGTGGGTGGCCATTCCCATCAGGCCGTGGATGCGGACGTGCTGGTAGGAACGGCCGCCGGCATATTCATCAAGGATGGACTCGATTTCTTGCTCGGTGAGGCCGCCTTTGGTTAGTTCGGCGCCGAGGTGGAGTTCCAATAGGACGTTGACGGTCCGGGAATTGACCGAGGCCCAGTTGTCGATCAGGTCCAGAAGGTGGCGGGAGTCCACGGACTCGACCAAAGAGGCATACGGAAGAACCAACTTCAGTTTGTTGGTCTGAAGATGGCCGATGAAATGCCACTCGATGTCCTGCGGGAGCTGCAGGGCTTTGGCGGCGAACTCCTGAGGACGGTTCTCTCCGAAACAGCGCTGGCCGGCCTGATAGGCGGTCAGAATGTCCGGGAACGGATGGAATTTGGAAACTGCCACCAGTTTAACCCCCGATGGCAGTTCCTTTTTGATATTATTAAGATTCTCTTCTATCATTCCGTAAAGGATTTACTGGAATCAAAAAAGTCTTTATTATTTGAATATTGTTTACGTCCCTTCCTCCTAAATCAGGAATCCTGTTAAAAGTGTCAAATAAAAGAGAATACTCCTAAAATTCAGACAACAAAACCTAAACAAATTCAAAATATTCATTTAGCCTGGCTTAGCGGCGGCCTTTCTGCTGCTCCCTCTGCATCTGTGCCTGCATCCTCTGGGCCTCCTCAAGACGCTGCTGCCACTTGCTCTTAGGCATCTTCTTGCCCTCGGTGGCCTTCAGTTTGGCAAGAATCTCGTCCGGATTCACGAACCACTTTCTGATCACCCAGGTCTCAAGCATCGTGATGAGGTTGGAGAGCAGGTAGTAGTAGCTCAAACCGGCGGAGAGGCTGTTACAGATGAAGAACATCATTATAGGCATCATCCACACGCTCATAAAGCGCATCGAAGCCATCTGAGGATCATCGGCTCCTGGCTGGGATGCGGTCGTTATCTTCGAATAGAAAAACATTGACACGGCCATCAGCAGGGCGAACAATGACAGGTGATCGCCGATCAGCGGAATCCTCGTACCGAAATCGATGATGGAATCGTAAGCGCTCAAGTCATCGGCCCACAGGAAAGACTGCTGACGCAGCTCGATGGAAGCCGGGAAGAAGCGGAACATCGCCCACAGGATCGGGAACTGGAGGAGCATCGGCAGACAGCCGCCCATCGGGCTGATACCGGCCCTCTTGTATAGATCCATCTGAGCCTGCTGCTTCTTGAGAGCGTCCTCCTGCTTAGGGTACTTCTGGCTCAGCTTGTCGATCTCAGGCTTGATGGCCTGCATCTTGGCGGATGAGGAGTACGACTTGTAGGCGAACGGAAGCACGACAATCTTGATGAATATGGTCATCAACAGGATGATGATTCCGAAGTTGGAGATGAACCTGTGCAGGAAGTCGAACAGAGGAATGATCACGAATCTCGTGAACCAACCAACGAGCCAACCTCCCAGCGGGATGATCTTCTCGTACTTCTGGTCGAAGGACTTGAGGGTCTTGAAGTGGTTAGGACCGAAGTAGAACTCGAACGGAACCACCGTCTCGTGCTGTCCCGGCTGGAAATCCATCCTCAGACGCGCCTCACCGGTCATCAGGTTGTGGCTCTCGTCGTCCTCAGGGAAATAGTTCAGCGCGAAATCAGCCGACGCGAACTCCTGCGGAGACCTCATGATGGCAGAGAAGAACTGCTGCTGGAATGCGAACCAAGACACCCTGGCATCGACACGTTTCTGCGCGCTGCGGCCCTTGGCGATGGCCTCCGGTTTCTTCTCACCGTTGAAATAGTAGTCAAGTTTGGAGTACTGGACCTCACTCTTGTAGCCCTTCTCCATCCTCGGCATGGTCACGAAATAATCCACATCGAACGAGAACACATTCTTAGGAATGACATTCTCCATTCCCACGAACGAGAGATAATTCTTCACTGAATATGATCCTTCGGCAATCGAATATCTCTGCTCGATGTAGCCGCCACCAGCGAAAGGCAGACGCATCGCAAGCGAAGTGTCAGTCTTCTCGGCGACCACAAAGTTGAAGTCCGCGGTATTGATCGTCTCTCCGGCATAGACCTGAATGTCATAGCGGCTCATCTCCGGCTTGAAGATGAAAAGCTCACCACCACCGTAGCTGCTATATTCATTGATTTTCACTGAATATGGCTGCGCACCTTTCGTGGTGAAAGCCACCTCGAACTTGTCGTTGGCCAAGGTAACGATCTGAGCCTCCGCTGAATGAGCGGCCTCAAGGAGAGAATCCTTATAGATGCTCACCGGAGCGGCGGCCACCTGAGCGACCGAAGCCGTGTCGGAGGACATTCTCTGGGCCGCCTCAACGGCGGCGATCGAGTCGGCCTGAATCTGTTTGACCAACGCTATCGAGTCCAACTGTGCCTGATAGGCGGCCTGTTTCTGATACTGTTTGTTCTGATAGAAGGTAAAGCCGAACAGGAGCAAGCCTATCAGGACAATACCTGTGATTGTGTTCTTATCCATTCTTGATTACTTCTCTTCTTCGCTCTCCTCTGCCTTGCGGATCTTTGCCTCAAGATCCTTCAGTTCCTGCTTCGCCGCGTCGATCCTCTCCTGCATCTTCTGGATCAGAGGAGCGGAGTTCTTGGATGACGAGAAGAAACCTATGTTGTTCTCGTAGGTGTCAATGTCTTGCTGGAGCTTGTTGTACTGCTGCACAAGACGATCCTTCTCGCTGAGCGGCTTTCTGGAGAATCCACCGTTCCTGCCACTGTTGCCGGCACCCTGTCTCGGAGCCCTGAGTGAGAAATCCGGGAACTTGGCCTGCATAGCCTCTGTGTAAGCGGCCAGAATGCTTTCCTTCTCCTTGAACGGAACGAATCCGATTCCCTGCCACTTGTCAGCGAAGGCGCGGGCGGCATCGCGGTCAGCCGCCGCGTCACCTGAGAGGACATATTCATTGATCTCTTCGATGAGAGCCTTCTTGGCCTTGAGGTTGCCGTGGAAGTCATTCTCCGGCTTGGCGTTCTTGTCGCGCTCGTTGAAGAACTCATCGCAGGCGGCGCGGAAACGCTTCCAAAGCTGCTCAGACTTCTTGCGAGGCACGGCGCCGATCTCCTTCCACTGCTTCTGCAGGGCGATCAGAGCCTCTGTGGTCTTCTTCCACTCCTTGCTGTCCTTCAAGGCCTCGGCCTGCTCGATCAGGGAGAGCTTCTTCTCCATATTCTCGTTCATCGAGTCCTTGAACTGGGTGTAATATTCCCTCTTGCGGGAGAAGAACTTGTCGCAGGCGGCGCGGAAGCGGTCGTAGATCTTCTGGTTCTCCTTTCTGGTGGCGAATCCGATGGTCCTCCACTTCTTCTGAATATCCTCGATCTCGGTTGAGAGGGCGTTCCACTCGTTTGATGACTTGACTTCCTTCTCGGCGATGGCCTCGACCTGCTCGCAGAGCTTGGTCTTCTCGGCAAGGTTCTCCTGCTGCTTCTCCTTCTGGCCCTCGAAGTAGGCCTGATATTTCTTGTTTATGACGGCTGTGGCGGCCTTGAAACGATCCCAGATGGAATCACGATATTCCTTTGCCACAGAGCCGAACTCCTTCCACTGCTCGTGGAGCTTCTGGAGCTCACGGAAAGCCTCGACGACATTCTCGTTCTCGGAAAGTCTCTCGGCGGCCTGGCAGAACTCCTCCTTGGCCTCAAGGTTCTTCTTGAAATCGAGATCCCTCAGATCGCGGTTGATCTTCACCATGTCGTAGAATTTCTCCACGTAGAACTGGTAGGTGTCGTTCAGGTCACGGAACTTTGTGGCCGGAACCGGACCGATCTCCCTCCAGCGGTTCTGGAGCTCACGGAAAGCCGGGAATGTGGAGTTCACATCCTCCTGCTTCTCGACGAGGTTCTTAAGATCCTCGATGACAGCCTGCTTCCGGGCGAAGTTCTCCTCCCTCTGGGCATCCTGCTGGCGATTATATTCAGCGCGCTCTTTCTTATAGTTGGCATAGACACCCTTGAAGGCGGTCTCCATGGCCTCGAACGGATTGTCCTTCACTTCCTCGGTCTGAGCCGCAGGGGCGACCTCATCGATCACATCCTCCCTTGACGAAGGCTCATCAACCTTCGCTCCAAAGCCGGCCTCGGCCTTCTCTTTTGAGAGTTTCTTGTAGAAAGCGGACTTGATGGCCTCAGCCTCCTTGTACCTCTTCATCCTGTCGTCGGCCTGGGAAAGCTTGTCGAACATGTCCGACAATTCAGCCAACGAAAGGCTTCCGAGATCAGCCGGAATCTCTCCGCCTTCCTCGGCCTGAACGGCTTCCTCGCCTCCTTCATTCGCATTCTCCACAACCTGTGGGGCCTCTTCAGCCTTGTCAGCGACCTCCTCGGCAACCTCCTGCGCCTTAAGATCTTCTACATTCTCATTGAGAGCCTTTGGAGCTTCCTCTACATCTGGGGTCACATTAACCTCAGGAATATTACCTTCACTCATAAAGCAGTTTAATTATAAGAGTTTCAACATATCCGCAAATATACCTAAAAAAACAATTAAAAACCCTATTTTTGCAAAAAGGAAAAACAATATTCTATGCGAATTGACATTCTTACAGTCGTTCCGGAACTTCTGGACAGTCCGCTGAGCCACTCGATCGTGGGGCGGGCGATCAAGAAAGGTCTGGTCGAAATACACGTCCACAACATCCGGAAATATGGCCTCGGCCCGCGCGCCACGGTGGATGACTACTGCTACGGCGGCGACGCGGGGATGGTGATGATGATCGAGCCGGTGGAGAAAATGATCGACGAGCTGAAGGCGGAGCGGGAATATGACGAAGTCATCTACATGTCCCCCGACGGCGAGCGTCTGAACCAAGGAATATCCAATGAGCTCTCCCTGAAGGAGAATCTCATCCTCCTCTGCGGCCATTATAAAGGAATAGACCACCGGATCAGGGAACATCTGGTGACCCGCGAGATCTCCGTGGGCGACTATGTGGTCAGCGGCGGCGAGATCCCGGCGGCCCTGCTGGCGGACTCCATCGTGAGATTGATTCCGGGAGCGTTGTCCGACGAGACCTCTGCCCTCAGCGACAGTTTCCAGGACGGCCTCCTCTCCCCTCCTGTCTATACACGCCCGGCCGACTACAAAGGCTGGAAGGTTCCTGAGGTCCTGTTGAGCGGAAATCCGAAACTCATCCGCGAATGGCAGGACGAGCAGGCTCTTGAGCGGACAAGGCTTCTCCGGCCGGAACTGCTCGGCGACACCGGCGGAAAGCACGATCAGGCGATCGTAAAATAAGAGAAGGTCCTGAAAAAAATCGCTTGACGAATAACCATTGGAAAACATTGATAGTCAATGGAGAAGATAGTTATTAACGTAAAACGTTTAAAAGTTTTCCGGAAAAAGGCTTGCTTAAACGTTTTTTTTGACTACTTTTGTCATCGGAAATGTGAGATACATCACACTCTAACGACTATGACCTTCTTTCAAAATAAGGTAATACACTACTAACTAACCGAAAAAAGTCCGCAGCGATGTGGGCTTTTTTGTTTTTCAGTCAGATATTATTTTTATATCAGCAAAGTTTATGGCCATAAAGTTTATGGCCATAAAGATCGAACTATGAGATATTATGACAGAAACCGTGAATTGGCTCTCCTTAAAGATATTCAGAAAAAATCTTTCGGAGAGTTCTCAAAAATGACCGTACTTAAAGGTCGGCGCAGGATAGGAAAAACAACTCTGGGAATTCTATCAATGGAGGGGACGGACACTGTCTATTTATTTGTTGCAAGAAAGGCAGAAGCCGATCTTTGCAGTGAATATGCAGAGGCGATAAGGCAGACATTAAAAGAATTTGTCCCACAAGGAATCTATCATTTCAAGGACATATTCGCAATGCTGATGAATATAGGCAAGCATCGATCATTCAATCTGTTCATTGACGAATTCCAGGATTTTCCATATGTCAATCCTGCAATCTACTCTGACATTCAGGATGTTTGGGATCGCGAGCGAAGAAATGCCAAGGTCAATATGGTGGTAAGCGGATCCGTTTGCTCGATGATGGAAAAATATCCAAAGACGAGAAGCAACCTCTGTTCGGTAGAGCCGATATGACGCTCAGTCTTGAGCCATTCAGGACAGATGTCTTGAAAGAAATAATGGCGGACCACAAAGAGAATTACAACAATGATGACCTTCTCGCGCTATATTGTTTTTCCGGAGGCGTTCCCAAATATGTCGAGCTGCTGATGGATAATGACTGCACAGATATGGAAAAGATGGTCGAATATATGACAAGACCGGATTCTCAGTTTTTCGATGAGGGCAGGAATATGCTGATTCAAGAGTTCGGGAAACAGTATGCCACTTATTTCTCGATTCTTGGGCTTATTGCGGCTGGAGATGTCACACTCCCCCAGATAGAAGGAATGCTTGGAGAAAAAAGTCTGGGCGGACAAATGAAAGTTCTGGAGGAAGAATATGGACTGATCAAGAAAAAGAGACCTATCAGAGCCAACAATACCTCTAAGACCGTCCGATATGAAATCAATGACATTTTTCTTCGTTTTTGATTCAGGTACTTCTATAAATATCGTTCATTGATAGAGATAAAGAACTATTCCGCATTGTCGGAACTGATCAAAAATGAGTATTCGACATATTCAGGACGTATTCTGGAAAGATGGTTCCGGCAAAAGATGATGGAATCGCAACAGTACGCGGAAATCGGTGCCTGGTGGCATCCCCGCAAAGGTAATGCAGACACCCCAGACAATGAAATCGACATAGTTACCGTAAGACTTGACGGTAAAGTTCAAGCATACGAAGTTAAACGGAACAAGAACAAATATTCCAAAGAGTTACTGAGTGAAAAAGTGGCTGATCTAAGCCACAGCGCATTCGGCAACACAAACATAACTTTCGGATGCCTGTCATTAGAGGATATGTAATTATCCCATAGCAGAAGCGTTATTGCCGAGTGGAGCGTCATCAGTTGGCTATCAATATGTTACAAAACAGTGCCGGAACATCCAGAAGGGCAGCATTTTATAACAGACTAATTTACAACATATTACAATACAGCATCTCTTCTTATGATAATGGCCGTCCTGACAAATAATCTGACCAGGTCACAAAATCAGAACCGCTTGAGAGCCTTCACCAGCCAACGGACGAGAGTCGGGGCGAGCATCGAAAGTGCTATGATGTATGGAGTCAAAAGCACTGATGTTGTCAAGGTATATCTCATTTCGGAAAGGTAAAGCAAGGGTATAAGCGCCAACGCAAAAAGCACGATCTTGACAGCCAGCGGTCTTGTCAGCCGATATGCGGTCCTGCTTCTTGCCAGCACAGCTATAGAAAGCCCTGCGGTCAGCATCGCCAACTCTCTGAATAGACACAATGTGGAATACGCGAATGGAGTCAACGTCTGTTCCTGCCACACACTGTCAGGCAACATATACGAACAATATCCCAGCGCCATCATACCAACCAAGAAGGCTACGAGTGCCACCCGCGCCACATTCTTCCGGCAAAGCCCCGACACTTCACTACTCACATAGGTGGCAACATAAATTTTTGTTTTGGCGGTGGTGGTGGCCTATTCCTCGAATTCGGAATCGGCTACTCATTCTAACTCATATTCTTCCCGTGGCAGTTGCGGTAGGAAAGGTGGTTGCCGCAATATTTTGGCATTTATTCAAGAATGAAATATCATTTATTTTGTGTAGGTTTGTATTCTGAAAGATTGTAAGTGTTATGACAATAATTGATAAAGCCATAAGCAGAAAGAGATTAACTGAACTGGCACAGAACTTCTATGGTGAAATGATCAAAGGAGTTGTGGACATCGACAGACAGATTATGGCGCTGGATGCCGAACTGCATTCTGATTTGGAGAAACTCTTACTTGAGAATGGCTCAAATCAGGAATCTCTATGGGGGATCAACTTGTACCCTGATGTTGAGGGGGATGACTTCATTGAATTCGACTCACTTATCAACATCAGCCCTCGAAGAAATAACTTCAGCAGAAATGTGGAAGATGAGGCGATACGTGGTCAAATCCGTTCAATAGTCAACAATCTTATCAAATGACAGAAACACGACTTCCAGTAAAACCTGATAAGGATAAATGGGCGGCGATGGATTTCATCTCGCAGATGGCGAATATTGGAAGCGAGGTCGGGCGAACCTTGAAATGGAAGCAAAAGGGAAACACCGCACTGGCCAAAAACGCGTTTATCCGGGCTCTTGACTTATTCGACCTGACAATCAAAGTAGGACGTAAAAATGGCTCACAATCGTCCAGAGACTCAATGCTCAGGGAAGTACTTATGGCAAGAGACCAATTTTGCGAAGAATACCTTTCTGAAGACAGCAATGCTATAGCTCGATCAGACCGGTATTTCTCTCAATTCGCCAAAGCGTGCGCTCTCAGGTCGGGGAGATAAGGAATTTTGGTCTTCTAACTCATATTCTTCCCGTGGCAGTTGCGGTAGGAAAGGTGGCTGCCGCATGGGCACGGGGCGTCCGGCGGTGTCGGGGGGACGAACAGGCCGAGGATAGGGTTCTTCTTGATCATGGTCTGGATCGGGTCATCTTCGGTCTGCAACACGACCTTCAGACAGTTCTTCTCGTTTGAAGAGTAACCTTTGAGAAGCCATTTCGGAAGGGTGTTGGCGTAGGCGGCCACAATCTCCATACATTCGTCATAATCTTCGAACGACTCAATGTCCTCCTGCTTGCGGGAAACGCTTGCGAATATGGCCTCCGTGGTGTCGTTCTTGCCGAACATCTGGGCGTTCATCCAGATGTCGTGCTCCTCATGGATCAAGTCCTCACCGGCATAGCCAAGATTGCCAAGCATCTCCACCAACTTCCGGCCTTCCTCTGAGTCAAGGCCATAGACAAAATACGGCGAACCGGCACCAGCCCTCAAAGCCTCCTGCGGGGTGAAAGGACGCAGCGACTCTATCGCTGAATATTCCTTCCTGCCCTTGAGGATTTCCTCGGGATCGAATATGTTCGGAGCGCACATGTAGCGCTCACCGTCAGAATCGACCCTGCAAAGCTTCATCACAGGGCTCTCATAGACCATATTCGTGAAATACTCAATGCTGTGTCTGCCGGAGAATTCCCAGTAGTCCAGCATCTTGTCGAAGAACTCGTCCACTGTCATGATGCCGTAGAGGCAGAGGTAACCCAAGGCAGCGCGCTCCATTTCGAACAGGCCGCTGAGCTCGCCCTCCTTCAGCACGTCATCAATATGCGGGGCGACGACATCGTACATGTCCTTAGGAAGCCATACCTCTCTGAAATTCTCGTCCGAGGTGTCCGAGCCAAGGAGTTTGACCGTCTCCAGAACCGACGGGAAATCAGGGTAATCCAGGTATAGCGGCACTCCCGGACCGGCCTCGACCAGCCTTTTCAGAAGCCTCAGATCCCTCTCAAGCATCCTGCCCAGCCATTCAGCCGGCCTTTCGATTATGTACGCGCCAAGCCTGTCCACAAACTCAGGCTTGCGGACCTTCGTCGGAACATCAGCTCCAAAGTACTGTCGGATGTCCTCCAACTCGACTCTTGGGAAACTTTCAAGAGCCTTGAATATGACGTTACGCTTCTGTTTCATAATGAAAGAAGTGCTTGAATAAATTTGTTCAACGGGAAGTGGAGCATAGGAGAATCGAACTCCTGACCTTTTGAATGCCATTCAAACGCTCTACCAACTGAGCTAATACCCCATTGGGATTGCAAAGATAGACAAAATCTTTCAATCCGCAAATTTTTCCTCACTATTCATGAATATTTTTGGTCATTTTATATTAGTTTCCCAAGTCAATCATCCATGGTTCGCTCTCCATATAGCAATTGCAAAGCGACGGGCGCGTTTTTCCGCGCAGGATTTCTTAACTTTGTCTGATAGTCGCCTCTGATTATGGTCACATCCCTTGCAGCGGCAATATTAAATCAATGAATATAAATGGATAACGGAAAGAAACTGATGACGATGGCGGCCGCCGCGATGTCCGTGTGCGGATGCGCCAGGAATGAGGCACAGAAACCCAATGTGGTGTTCCTGCTGTTCGATGACCTCGGCTATGGGGACTTGGGATGTTACGGGCAGGAGAAGATCGAGACCCCTAACATAGACGCCCTGGCGTCCCAGGGGCTTCTCTTCACGGACATGTACACGGCGGCTCCGCTGTCGTCTCCGTCAAGGTGCTGCCTTTTGACTGGCAAACACATGGGACACAGCCAGATACGCAACAACGAGGAGCATTTCACGCCTACCGACAGCCTCGGATGGAACGGAGTGTTCCTGAACCCGGAGGAGCAGGGACAGTTCCCGCTGGAGGAAGGGACGAAGACCATCGCCACGATGATGCAGTCGGCTGGCTACAAGACCGCCATGGTCGGGAAATGGGGACTTGGATTCCCGAAGAGCGCGTCACTTCCGAACACGATGGGCTTCGACTATTTCTACGGATTCAACTGTCAGGCGCTTGCCCACTCCTACTACCCTGTCAAGCTGTGGGAGAACGGCGTGGAGGTCGAGACGGGCAACGAGCTTGTGGTCCAGGGCTGTAAGTTTCCAGAGGGCTTGGACAAATACGATGTGAACAACTATACCCAGTACGGAGGCGAGCACTACAGCTGTGACCTGATGTACGACAAGATGGTCAAGTTCGTGGAGGACAACGCGTCCTCTCCATTCTTCGTGATGTGGACCACGACCGTGCCGCACAGCGCGGTGCAGGCTCCTCTGGACGAGGTGATGCACTACGTGGACAAACTCGGGGACGAGGAGCCGTGCACGGATCCCGGGATGTACCTCCCGAACAGGTACCCGCACGCCACCTACGCAGCGATGGTCACCCACATCGACAAGCAAGTGGGAGACCTGGTGCAAAAACTGAAGGATCTGGGAATATGGGAAAACACGATATTCATTGTCACTTCCGACAACGGCCCGGCAAGCAACGGCAATTCGCCGATGGAATATTTCCGCAGCGGTGGTCCGTTCAAATGCGGAAAGGGCTGGGGCAAGTCCTCGCTGCACGAAGGTGGCATCAGGATGCCGTTTGTGCTGCGCTGGGGTGAAGGAAAGCAGTGCGAGAAGATACAGCACATCTCCAGTTTCGCAGACATCATGCCTACTCTCGCCGAGATCGTCGGTGTCGAGGCTCCGGAGAATGACGGAGTGTCATTCGCACCCACTGTCCTTTCCCAAACCGCAGGCGGACAACAGTACAGCCACGCGAGCGGCATAAAGTCCGGAGAGCAGAAGGAGCATGAATATCTCTACTGGGAGTTCCCGGGGTCGAAAGGCTGGGTGGCCGTGCGCATGGGCGAGTGGAAAGGCATCGTGCGTAAGGTGCTGAAAGGGAACACCGGAATGGAGCTTTACAATCTGAAGGAGGATCCGCGCGAGTCAAAGGATGTGGCTTCGGAGCATCCGGAGATCGTGAAAGAGATGTGGAAGGCGGTCAAGGAAAGCCATCGGGAGGCCAATCCGGACGTGCCTAAGTTCAACATGGAGATCAATTATCCGGACTCTCTGTAGCAATCCGGAAAAACGGAACGAGGGCTGGCCGTTGGATTTCGGCCAGCCCTCGTTCATATTCAAAGGCGGTTATCGCTCGTCCTGAAACTTGAGGATCGGCTGACGCGCCGCCGTGGTCTCGTCCGGACGGGTGATCGGAGCGTTGTGAGGAGCGCTCTTGAGAATGGCGGGATCCTCCGCGGCCTCAATGGCGATCTTCTTCATCACCTCGATGAAAGCGTCCAAAGTCTCGATCGACTCAGTCTCCGTAGGCTCGATCATAATGGCCTGATGGAAGAGCAGAGGGAAGTAGATCGTCGGAGCGTGGAAACCGAAGTCGAGAAGCCTCTTGGCGACATCCAGTGTCGTGGCGCCTTCTCTCTCAACGGTTCCATCCGCGGCCTTCCTTGCGCCGTCGTTCACAAGGCCGTCATAGACGAACTCGTGCTTGCAGACGGTCGGGATCGGAAGCTTGTAGTACTCCTTGAGGCTCTCCTTGATGTAGTTGGCGCCGAGGGTGGCGTACTTGCCGACCAACTTGACGTTCTCACGACCAAGCGAAAGGATGTAGGCATAGGCCCTGAGGATCACGCCGAAGTTGCCCAGAAATCCAGACACCTCACCGGCGGTCTTCTCGCAGCCGTCAGCGTTCTTATTCTCATCGCTCTTGCCCACACCGGCACGTCCACGTACCTTGAACTGGCCATATTCATCCTTGACCACCTTAGGAACAGGAAGGTAAGGGACCAGTTTCTCGCAGACTCCGACAGGGCCTGAGCCTGGACCGCCGCCACCGTGAGGGGTGGAGAACGACTTGTGCAGGTTCAGGTGCAGGATGTCGAATCCCATATCGCCTGGACGGGCCACGCCGATGAGCGGGTTCATATTCGCTCCATCATAGTAGAGAAGGCCTCCGCATCCGTGGATGAGGGCGGCGATCTCCTCTATGTCCTTCTCGAAGAGTCCGAGGGTGTTAGGGTTCGTCATCATGATGCCGGCGATGTCGTCGCCCAAAAGCGGTTTGAGGTCGTTCACGTCCACGAGACCGTCTGCCTTGGACTTAACGACAACCACTTCCAGACCGCAGACAGCGGCGCTGGCAGGGTTTGTACCGTGAGCGCTGTCCGGCACGATCACCTTGGTTCTCTTCAGATCCCCGTTAAGGATGTGGTACTGACGCATGATCATCAGACCGGTCAGCTCACCGTGGGCGCCGGCGCAAGGATTGAACGTGAAATGGGACATTCCCGTGATCGCGGCCAAAGCCTTGTCCATATTATAGTAAACCTCCAGGGCGCCCTGAACCGTGGACGCAGGCTGCAACGGATGCAGCCCGAGGAAGCCTTTCATCCCGGCGATCTCCTCGTTGATCTTCGGGTTGTACTTCATCGTGCAGCTTCCCAGAGGATAGAATCCGGTGTCCACACCGAAATTCATCTGGGAGAGGTTCGTGTAGTGACGCACGACATCAACCTCGCTCACCTGAGGAAGTCCAACTGCCTCGGACCTTCTGAGTCCAGCCGGAATCTCGTCAGTGGTGGAAGTCCACTCGTTCTTGCCGAGGGAATAGCCGACTCTCCCCTCTTTGGAGAGTTCGAAAATAAGCTTATCGTAATATTTCATACTTCTTAGGCCTCCTTCACCAACGCGACGAGAGCGTCAATCTCGGCTTTCGTCCTTCTTTCAGTAGCACAGAAACTTACATAGCCTTCCTCTGTCTCAAGTCCGGCGAAGAATCCACCGTCGTGCAGCTTGATGTGAAGCCTCTCGACAGGCATCAGCGGCTTGAGCACGAACTCCTTGAGGAACGGCTTGTCAAACACCTCGGCGAACTTGCCGGTCTTAAGAAGCTCATCGTGGAGATAATGCGCCGCGGCGTAGGAGCGGTCGTTGACCTCCTTGAGTCCCTTCGGGCCCATAAGCGACATATAGACAGTCACATAAAGGGCCATAAGGCTTTCGTTGGAACAGATGTTGGACGTGGCTTTCTCACGGCGGATGTGCTGCTCGCGGGCCTGAAGGGTCAGACAGAAGCAGCGGCGGCCCTGAGTGTCACGGGTCTCACCGACAATCCTTCCGGGGAGCTTGCGGACATATTCCTTCCTGCAGGCCATGAAGCCCACGTAAGGGCCGCCGAAACTCATCGGGACGCCGAGGCTCTGGCCGTCACCGACAGCGATGTCAGCGCCCCACTCCGCAGGAGTCTTCAGCACCGCGAGAGCGGAAGGGTCGCAATATTCAATGAATATTCCGCCTTCCTCGTGGATGGCCTCAGCGAAGCCGGTCAGGTCCTCGACGATTCCGTAGCGGTTGATCGAAGGGACGATGACTCCGGCGACATCATTCTTGGCAAGCTCGGCCTTCATGCAGTCCGGGCAGGTCTGTCCGTCCTTGCAAGGAACCAGGGCCAGTTCGATGCCGTGGTAGCCGGCGTAGGTCTGGATTGTCTTGATGACGTTAGGAAGCAGGGAGGATGAAACCAGCACCCTTGACTTGCGCTTCGTGCAGGTCGGAGCCATCTTCACGGCCTCGGCGGCTGCTGTCGGGCCGTCGTACATCGAAGCGTTGCTGATGTCAAGCCCTGTCAGCGCGCAGATCATGCTCTGGTACTCGAAAATGTACCTGAGGGTTCCCTGCGAAATCTCGGCCTGATAAGGAGTGTACGCCGTCAGGAACTCCGAACGGGATGTGATGTAAGGAACGACAGACGGTGTGTAGTGGTCGTAGGCACCCTGACCGACGAACACCTTCAGTTTCTCGTCCTTCTTGTCCAGAGACTCGAAGAAGTCCCTGACCTCCTGCTCGGACATTGCCTCCGGCAGGTCATATTCACCCTTGAAGATGACATCCTTCGGGACATCGGAATAGAGGTCGTCCAAAGACTTCACCCCTACGCGGCCGAGCATCGCGCGGACATCATCTTCAGTGTGAGGAAAATAAGGGAAAGATGACATATTACTCGCCGATCTTTGCCTTGTAAGCGGCCGCGTCCAAAAGGGTGTCAACCTGTGAAGGATCGCTCATCTCGACCTTGATGATCCATGCCTCGTAAGCGTCCTCGTTGATCTTCTCTGGAGTGTCCTCAAGTTCTGGATTGACCTCGACAACCTTTCCGGACACAGGAGAGAGAAGCTCGCTGGAAGCCTTCACGCTCTCAAGAGCGCCGAATTCCTCACCGGCCTCAACCTCGTCGTCAACCTCAGGGAGGTCGGCGTAAGTGATGTCGCCAAGCTCCTTCTGCGCGAAATCTGAAATACCGATGACGGCGATGCCGCCTTCAACCTTTACCCACTCGTGGTCCTCGCTGTAACGGAGGCCTTCTACTACTTTGCTCATAGTGAATCTATTAATTTATGAATATATTATCTAAAACGCTTGCTGAATCTCTACTTCTTATAATTAGTCTGATAGAATCTCTTCTTCACAACCTTTCCCGGGAACACCTTCTTGCGGATGCGCACGGAAAGCGGAGCGTCAAGAGCGCCACATTCCCTCTTCACGAGGGCGAAGCAGATGCTCTTGCCCAGCGAGATGCTGTGGTAGCCAGTGGTCACAACTCCGACCTCTGTGCCGTCCTCAAGCTCGACCGGATAGCCGGCGCGAGGAATGGCCTTGTCCGCAAGCTCGATGCCCACGAGCTTCATCTTGGTGCCGTTGGCCTTCTGGTCAGCGATGGCCTCCTTGCCGATGAACTCGTCCTTGTCCAGTTTGCAGAACATACTGAAACCGGCGACTACAGGAGAGATCTCCGGAGTAAGCTCGTCACCGTACAGAGGCAGACCGGCCTCGAAACGCAGGGTGTCACGGCAACCGAGTCCGCAAGGCACCACACCGGCCTTCAGGAAAGCGTCCCAGTACTTCACGATGAGGCCCGGAGCCGCGTAGATCTCGAATCCGTCCTCGCCAGTGTAACCGGTACGGCTGATGATGACCCTCATTCCGGCATCCTCGAAATCCTTGAATGTGTAGAATGTCAGGCTGGCGGCATCGGCGGCGTAACCGAGAACCTTCACGAGTGTCTCCTCGGCCTTAGGGCCCTGGAGCGCGATCTGTCCCCAGTTGTCGGAATCGTTGACCAATTTCACATCGTAACCCTCGGCGTGATCCTTTATCCAGAGGAAATCCTTCTCGATGTTGGCGGCGTTCACCACGAGAAGATAGTGGTCAGCGGTGAACTCCTTGTAAACCAGAAGATCATCCACGGTGCCACCGTCAGGGTAAAGCATCATTCCGTACAGCACCTGACCAGGAACCATAGGACGGATGTCATTGGTGAATATGTGGTTGACGAATTTTTCCGCATCCGGGCCGCTGACGAAGATCTCACCCATGTGAGACACATCGAACATACCCACATTGTTGCGGACCGCCAGATGCTCCTCTGTGATCGAAGAGTACTGAATCGGCATATCGAATCCAGCGAAAGGACTCATCTTGGCTCCAAGAGCCACGTGGCTGTCATGAAGACAGGTAACTTTGAGTTGCTCCTCCATAATCAATTATCAGTGTTTAGTATATAATATTCAAGAAATATTAAAGCGCGAGCCTGAGCCCGAAAGTACCTTTGATGTTCTTGGCAGGCATGTACGACCTGTTGGTGATGCGGCAGGCATCCCAGCGGCTGGCGCAGCTTCCGCCACGGAGAATCCTCGTCCCGCCCTCAATGGCGCCGACAGGATTGACCTGGGAGTCTTTTGAATATTCCGCAGCGCGGTCATAGCACCACTCCCAGACGTTTCCGCTCATGTCGTATATTCCCAACTCGTTGGCCTTGCGGGTCTTGACATCCTGCGGTTTTGACTTCGCATTGTCAAGGAACCACATCGCGTCATAATCGTTGGAACCGCTGAAGCCATAGTGACGGGACTTCTGGCCACCTCTGGCGGCATATTCCCACTCAGCCTCGGTCGGAAGACGGAACTTGCGGCCGGTCATTGTGTTGAGTCTGCTGATGAAGGTCTGGCAGTTGTACCAGGAGACGTTTCCGACAGGCTTCTGAGGTTCATCCAAGTCGTTAAGATAAGGTACAGAACCCATCACGGCGTTCCAAAGGGCGACGGTCACCTCGGTCTCCCCTATCCCGAAATCGTCAAGAGTGACAGGATGGGCCGGAAGTTCGTTCTCCGGGACAGAGAAATTATTGTACGGCGCATCCGAGGTATTATATCCCATTGAAAATGTTCCACCTTTGACTTTCACCATCCTGAAAGTCACGTCACCGACAGTGAAGACTTCCGGTTTCGCGTCCGAAGCGTCAATTTTCTCACGGTCAATAGCCGTTCCTTCAATCGGTCCCAAGATGGCGTCCGTCAACACATCTTCCGTCAGCTGCGCAAGCCTGAAACCGACCTTGGCCTTCTTGGTGTGACAATCCACCTCCATCCTTTCCAAGACGGTGCGGACAACCTTGCCATCCTTCCCGGCAGGTCCTTCCGGATCAATGGCCAGCTCCATAGGCTTGAAATATTCATCACTCGTGGCTCCCTCAGGCACAGCGTCATAACTGTCAAGGCACCATTCAGCGACAGAAGTGAAATCCTTACCGTTCTGAATCTTCTGGGCATATTCCCACTGAGCCTCGGTCGGAAGTATGAATATCTTGCCGGTGGCTTTGTTCAGCTTGCCCAGGAACTTCACGGCATCGTTCCAGGACACCATATCGGCCGGAGCGTCCGGGTTCTGCACGGAACTCGGGTTACTGCCCATAACCGCCGTCCACAGAGCCTGTGAGACCGGCTTGGAGCTGATGACGAATCCGCCAAGGGCGACCTCGTGAGGAATCCCGTTAGTGATTTTCCTGCGGTTGTCCGCGGAAAGCCCCATCGTGTAGTGTCCGGCCGGGATCTTGACCATATCAAACGTGACGTCCCCGACTGTATATTCCATCTGGTAGTCCACTTTCACGGGCTTCTGTACCGTTGTCTTGCAGGCCGAAACCGACAGAGCGGCGGCCAAAACGGCGGTAATGTTTAAAATTTTATTCATTTTACGCAATATTCTTAAAAATCACAATCTCAAATGTAATCAAAAACTTTCAATTTGAAAACACTGTCAACGAATGTCACGGATTTTCCTGTGCAGGTTTTCAGGCAGAAGCTCAGTCAGATGGCCTCTGGCACTTTTCGGGACAAAAATCTTTTTCAACGACGCCCCGTAGAACGCATCGTCACCGATGAACTCAAGACCGGCCGGAAGAACAATTTCCTCCAATGACTCGCAGGCCAGAAAAGCACCGGCGCCGATCGCCTTCAACCCCTTGTTGAATTTCACCTTGTTCAGCGAGAAGCACTCCTCGAAAGCGCCGTCCCCGATGGCGACCAATCCGGCAGGACAACTTACAGAACGAAGTTCCCAGCATCCGAAAAAAGCCCCGTCTCCAATGAATATCAAGTCCTTGGGCAAACGGATGCTTTTCAGCCAGCCACATTCGCGGAAAGCCTCGCGCCCGATGTGCGTGACCGTCGGGGGGAGGAATATCTTGTCAAGGAACGAAGCCCTCTCCTCTTCGGGAATATCCTCGCCGATCTTCCTGTCCTCGGCCATATAGGGTTGAAACGCGAAAACTCCGTCACAGATGACTTTTGTGCCATCCTTGACGTGAACCTCGCTCGGATAGTTCTCAGCGTCCAGCAGCTTTGTGCCGTCAGCTGAGTAATTGCAACAATTGTCATTGTCCCAGACATCACACCCGCGGTCCTTTTCGGTGGCCGACGTGTCAAGTCTGAGAACTTGTAGCCAGTCTTGCATATTCAGAAAATATTATGTCAGAAAGATTTCAGGAACTCGAGATCTTTTTTGAGCATTATCTTAGGCTCCATCAAGGCGACTTTCTGGAACAGTTTGAACTGGTTGGCTTTGGAAAGATAGACCTTGTCCTCGTGCTTTCCCTTGCGCCACCATTTGTAGAAGCCGATAGGGTCGTTCTCGAACGGGATTCTCGCCAGGATCTCCGATGTGTAGCCCGGAAAGTCGATCGTCAGGCCAAGCCCCATAAACTGCTTGTAGTACTGCTGGTCAGCCCTTCGCAGCTTGCTCATCAACGGGTTATAGACCTCGAAAGTGTCCACCTGCATCGTCTTTTCCCTGACGATCATCCTGTGGATCCTGACCGAATCGTAGTTCAGCCACGAACCGACCCTCAATGTCTTGGGGCCCTCGTCTGTGTCAAGGGTCAATTCATCCATCGAGTAATACACCTTCTCCGGGTCGAGAGGATAAACTTGATCGGTTTCCGCCATAGCAAACGACTTTTTAAAACATTACGACAAAGATAGACAAAAAAATTGTCCAAAGAAAGCCGTGGGAGGGCAGAAAAAACGTTTCCGCACGGAAATCAGGGAAAGCAGGCTCCTAAAAATGAAATTTCTTGTGCTTCAGCCACAGGCCGTAAACCTCGCTCACATTGCCGGCGGTCACGAATGACTTGATGCCTTCCCGCTTGAGGAACTCCATCAGATTGGAGAACTCCTCCTGCGTCAGGAGCGACTGTATCTCTATGCTCTTCTCGCCGGTATAGCCGCCGATTACCTCGTAGAGGCTGCATCCTCTTCCAAGCTGGTCGATGATGAAACGGCGTATCCTGTCATATTCATTGGAAATCACACAGACTCTTTTCCGCTTGTTCAGGCTGGCGGTGAAGTAGTCCACGACCAGGCCGTTGATCCACGTGCCGATCAGGCCGATGATCACCATCTTGAAAGGATTGATGGCGAAGGCTGTGCAGCAGATCATCGCTCCGGCCACCGACACGGAAGCTCCGATGTCGAAATGCAGGTACTTGTTGACAATCTTCGCCAGGATGTCGAGACCACCGGTGGAGGCGTTGATGTTGAACAGGATAGCCTGTGAGAGACTAAGAAGGAGAACAAAGCAGCAGAGGTCGAACCAGATGTCGCCCATCACGGAAGTCGTACCCGGTTCCATCAGGCTCTGATAAGGCATCACCCACGCCCAGAAATCCATCAGAGGCCCGAGGATCATGGCCGTATAGACCGTCTTTGCCCCGAATTCCTCACCGATCAGCAGCCAGGCCAGAACCAAGAGTATGGCGTTGATGATGACCACGAAGAGAGAGACTTTGATCTGGATGCCGAAGAAGGTCTCGAATATTCCCGAAAGGACAATTGACAGACCGGACACCGTGCCGATGATAAGTTTGCTTGGAACAAGGAAATAGTAGACTGCCGCGGCGGCTACCATCATGCCGAGGGTCATGATTATGACTTCTTTCCAGAACTGCCCGGTGGCCACCAACCCTGCGACCTTTTGAATCTTCTCGTTCATTATAATTAGTGTTATCTTTATTTGTCATTCCAAAAACCGGGCGCAAAGTTAGAACTATTTTCCGGAAATCTCCTTTTTTTCACGCCATTTCTCAATCCCGCCCGCCAGGTGATGGAAAACCAGATAAATTTCGTACATTTGGGAGATTTATGAAGAATATGAATCACTGGCAACACTAAAACAAAGAACACAATGAGAAGAATCGTTTCGCTTCTGGCTATCTGCGCCGCGCTTGTTTCCTGCGGGAACACCGGCGGCAAATCCACCGGAGATGAGTTCCAGTCCATCAACTGGAGAGACAATGACGCCGCGGCGGTCATCTGCGTGGGCATGTACACCAAAGAGTCCGACCTGAGAGACTCCTGGCTGTTAGAACGTTACTCAAAGTCCTACGGTCTGGAGAATCTGGAGACCGTACAGACGAAGGGTGATGAGTGGTACATCGTCATCCCGCGCCACTCCAAGGCGACAGTAAAGGTCAACGCGGTCGAGATCGACGAGAACTGCAACCTCCATAAGAGCATGCTGCTCGCCGAGAGGGACGGGAGGCCTTTCCTGCTGAGGTGCAACGTTTCGGATCTGTACTGCAACGTCGCCATCAGCATCGAGGGCAAAGACGGCAAGCCATTGGTGGACTATTCCCCGATGATCAGTCTGAAGGACGGATCGGTGGTCACCCCTGACGACGACGGGGACTCGGCGACCGTTCTGGACATCACGGACAAGTTCCTGCCGATAAAGCCTTCCGCCAGCGCGGACTACATAGTCCATGAATATACCGAAAGCTACCCCATAAAGAACAAGATCACCGCCCGCGTGCAGGACGGAAAAGCTTTCGTCAGACTGTCCCGTGGCATCGACGAATGTCCTGAAGGTGAATATGAGATCGAGGACCTGTCCGGAAAGTGCCGCGGTGTGTTCATCGGCAACATCGGCCAGGACATCAATCCGATCGTCTGTCTGGCGATGGAGAACGGAGGACTTGAGATCTTCAGCCTTTTCAGCGCGACACAGACCGGCAGGTTCGACAGCAGCGGCCCTCTGGACGGCTTCAAGGACATCGAGGCGTTCAAGGACAGCACAGTGGTGGACACTGTCGACGGAGAGTTCGCCGGAGCCTACGTCACCATATTCGCCTTGGACAAGAACGGCGACGCCAAGGAGATCGAGCTCACACCATCATTGAACGCGGAGATCTCCTTCCTACAGAATAACGACGATGGCAAGATCACCGAGCATAAGATAGTCATAACCCAAGACTGGAAGATCACCTACTCAACCTCCTGGTTCGAAGGCGACCCGATCGAAGAGTACCGCGGCCGCATCCGTCCGCTGAAAGCAGACTACGACAACCATGTCTTTGAATATTCATACGTGTTCTTCGAGCGTCTGCACTATTCCCAAGACATGATGGCCTCTTCTGAGAAAATCAATCTGGCCGGCTCATTCAGACACACCTCCGATAACTCAGGGTATCTGGTAACCCCTCTGTCCGGTCCTCTGACATTCGGTGCCCAGGACACCGGCAGCGTGTTCTACGAGTATACCTACCTCCGCAACATGCCGCAATCCGATTCCGGAGAGGAGGCTGAATAGTCCCCATGTCCCAGCAGGGACTCCACAGGCGACTTTCGCCACGATTTCCGCTCGCAGGGTCTCAACGGGGACTCAGCAGGCGGGTTTCACCGCGATTTCCGCTCGCAGGCTCTCAACGGGGACTCCACAGGCGACTTTCGCCGCGATTTCCGCTCGCAGGGCCGCAGCGCATCCGGGGACTACTGCCGGGAATCAGGGTAGCGGGATTTCGCGAATCGGGTCATCATACAGAATCTGGAGGCGAAGCAGTTCTGTTCTGAGGCTGTCGGTCAGTGATTCGGTGCCTGGGACACCGTAGAGATTGTGCATTTCAGAAGGATCCTCAAGGAGGTCATAGAGTTCCCAGCAGTTGATGTCACCGTAGAAACGGATAAGTTTGTAACGATCCGTGCGGATGCCGAAGTGTTTTCTTACCGCATGCTCGGCGGGATATTCGTAATAATGATAGTAGATGGAATTGCGCCAGTCCTCCGTCTTCCCTCCTTCGAGCAACGGCAGGAATGAGACACCGTGCATGTCCTCCGGCACATCCACTCCTGCGAACTCGAGAATCGTCGGAGCATAGTCGATGTTCTGGACCAACTCTTCTATGTCGCCCTTGCGACCGCCGGGGATACGGACAAGCAAAGGTGTCCTGAAAGACTCCTCGTACATGAAACGCTTGTCGAACCAGCCGTGTTCACCCATATAGAAGCCCTGGTCGGACGTGTAGACTATCATCGTGTTGTCCATCAAACCATTTGATTCAAGGTAATCCAGCAGGCGACCCACGTTTCTGTCCACGGAGTGGATAACGCGGAGATAGTCGCGCATGTACTGACGGTACTTCCATCGGGCAAGGGCATCCCCGTCCAGCCCCTGCCTCTTGAACTCCTCGATGATCGGATCATAGTGGGCATCCCAGACTTTCTTCTGCCCGGGAGTAAAGCGATCGTACAAACTCCTTCCAGCCTGTTCAAGGCCAGTGGAGGTATGGATCTCATTCTCTTTGTCGGCGAGTTTGAGGTCATAGACAAGATCCATGTCCTTCACGACGCTCATTTCCTGGAGCGAGGCGGGAATGCGGCCATCATATTCATCATAGAAATTATCAGGAAGAGGGAATTCCGCGTCACTGAACAGTTCCAGATCACACAGATCAGGCATCCACGTCCTGTGGGGAGCCTTGTGGTGGACAAAAAGGCAGAAAGGACGGTCTTTGTCGCGCTCCTTATCAAGCCACTCCAGCGCAAGGTCGGTGATGATGTTCGTAGCATAGCCTTCCCTGCACACCCTCTCGCCGTCACGGATAAAAGTAGGATTGTAATAGTCTCCCTGCCCTACAAGAATATCCCAGTGATCGAACCCGGTCGGATCCGAGACCAGATGCCACTTCCCTATCATCGCTGTCTGGTAGCCGGCAGCCTGGAGGATTTTCGGGAATGTCTGCTGCCCTCCGTCAAAGGTTGTGGTGTTGTCGGTGAAGCCATTGGCGTGGCTATGCTTTCCCGTCAGCATACAAGCCCGGCTCGGGCCACTCAGCGAGTTCGCCACGAAACTGTTCGTGAAACGTGCCCCCTCGTCCGCGATGCGGTCGATGTTCGGTGTCCTGATGAAGCGGCTGTCATAGGCACTGATTGTCTGATACGAGTGGTCATCGCACATGATGTAGATGACATTCAATCTCTTAGCCTCACCATCCCCGTCATCTTTCCGTGACCCGCAGGAAACAAAAGAGGCCACCGTCAGCGTCCCGGTCAACGTACATGCAACCGCCGTCAAAGTCCTGTTACTCATCAATCAAAGTGGTTTTTGCGAATATAACACTTAATAACAATTCAAACAAATCAGATCCGCAGATTATCATATACGAAAAGAAGGCACTTCCTCTACAGGAAATGCCTTCTCACACTCAATTCTGAAAGCGCGTTCAGACGGAATAATCCGGGCTATTTGCGGCAGGCGTCGGCGATGACCTTCTCGCTGCGGGCGATGAAGTCGGAAAGGGCTTTGCCTTTCAGCAGACCGTTGGAAAGAAGGGCGAGGTCGATCACCTGCTTGAGGATGTCGTTGCCGGCGGCATATTCATCAACCTCAGCCTGATGGGCATCCTTGATGGCCTGACGCTCGTCGTTGATTCTCTTCTTCTCGTCCTCGGAAGCGTCCTTGCCAGGCTCGGCAGGAAGTTCCTGCATCGGAGTGATCTTGGATTTGGCCTCGGTGACTATTCCGGCCATGACCGGATTCTCAAGGTTCACGGTGATGTTGAACGACTCCGGCATATTCCCGTAGAAGTTCATTCCGCCTCCCATCGCGCTCATCTCGCGGTAACGCCTCATGAACTCGTTACGGGTGATGATCACCGGAGCGGCGTTCTCGCCAAGGTTGTCGGCCTCCACGAAGTAGTCGTTGCCCTTCGGCAGGACGGCTTTGAACATCGCGCTGAGGTCATCCTTGTCGGACTGGGTCATCTCAGGCTTTACCTTCTCGTTCTTAGGGATGAGGTTGTCGATCGTGTCGGAATCCACACGGGCGAACCTTGTGTCAGGGATCTTCTGCTCCAGAAGGTTGACGTAGTGGGCGTCCAGCTCGCAGTCCATCAGAAGCACATCATACCCTTTGTTCTTCGCCGCCTCGATGAAAGCGTACTGCTCGTCAGTGTCGGTTGCATAGAGGTAAACGACCTTCTTGTCCTTGTCGGTCTGGTTCTCGGCGATGGCCTTGCGGTAGTCCTCCAGAGAGAAATACTTGCCGTCCGTGTTCTTGAACAGGGCGAACTTCAGAGCCCTCTCGCAGAACTTCTCGTCGGAGAGCATGCCATATTCAATGAACAGTTTGAGGTTGTCCCACTTTTTCTCCCAAGCGTCACGCTCGTTCTTGAATATCTCCTCCAGTCTGTCGGCCACCTTCTTGGTGATGTAGGTCGAGATCTTCTTGACATTCTCGTCGGCCTGCAGGTAGCTTCTGGAGACGTTAAGAGGAATGTCCGGAGAGTCGATGACACCGTGCAGAAGCGTCAGGAAGTCAGGGACGATGTTGTCCACGTGGTCGGTGACGAACATCTGGTTGCAGTAAAGCTGGATGTTGTTCTTCTCGATCGCCATCCTGTCCTTGATCTTCGGGAAGTAGAGGATTCCGGTGAGGTTGAACGGATAGTCCACGTTCAGATGGATGTAGAACAGAGGGTCTTCCTTCATCGGGTAGAGATCCCTGTAGAACTTCATATAGTCCTCTTCCTTCAGTTCGGAAGGTTTGCGGGTCCACAGAGGCTCGATCTTGTTGATGACGTTGTCCTTGTCGGTGTCGACATATTTGCCGTCCTTCCATTCCTGTTCCTTGCCGAAGACGACCGGAACCGGCATGAACTTGCAGTACTTGTCCAGTAGCTGCTGGATCTTACCTTTTGTGCCGTAGTCCTTGGCGGCCTCGTCGTCAAGGTAAAGTGTGATGACGGTGCCTCTCTCAGCCTTGTCGCAAGGCCCCATCTCGAACTCCGGGTTGCCCTCGCAGCTCCAGATCACGCCCTTAGCGCCTTCTTTCCAGGAAAGAGACTCAATCGTCACCTTCTTCGCGACCATAAACGCGGAATAGAATCCCAATCCGAAGTGGCCGATGATGTTCTGGTCCTTGTACTTCTCAAGGAACTCTCCAGCTGAAGAGAACGCTATCTGGTTGATGTACTTGTCAATCTCCTCATCGGTCATACCGATACCGTTATCGATGATCTTCAACGTCTTGGTATCCTCGTCAAGCTCGACGCGCACCTTAAGCTCACCAAGCTCGCCCTTGAAGTCTCCGTTCGAGGCGATGGCCTTCATCTTCTGCGAAGCGTCCACTGCGTTCGCGACCAGCTCCCTCAGGAAAATCTCGTGATCCGAATAGAGGAACTGCTTGATGACCGGGAATATGTTCTCGGTCGTCACTCCAATCTGTCCTTTGTTTGCCATAATATCTTTCATTTTTAAATTTTACGAATATATTCAGTCGGCTCCACCTTCTGATGAAGCTGGTTCAAGGATAGTCAAAATATGTTCCAAGAGATTCAGACTGACAAATTGTCATTCCTCTTCACAGGACTTCAAGAACCGCCACAAGGTATTCCGGTCCACCTTGCAGATCTTGGCGATCTTGCGCTGTGACATTCTCACCGCCATCAACTCCGCGATCAAGGTCCTCTTTCCGTACAGCTTACGTTTCTCCAACGCCGTCTTCCGTCCTTTAGGCCTGCCAAGCACCACACCCTCGGCCCTCTTCCGCGCCAACGCCTCCTTCGTCCTCTGGCTGATAAGATTGCGTTCGATCTCCGCCGACAGCCCGAAAGCGAACGCCAGCACCTTGCTCTGAATATCCTCACCCAGCCGATAGTTGTCCTTGATCGTCCACACCTTGCACTCCTTGGTCATACAGATGTTGAGTATCTCCATAATCATAAACAGGTTACGCCCCAACCTCGAAAGTTCCGCGCAGATGATCAGATCATCCTTCCGCACACGCCGAAGCAGCGTCCCCAACTCCCTTTTACTATAGGATTTGGTTCCGCTGATGGTCTCCTCTATCCACCCGTCGATGGACAGATGTTCCCTCTCGCAGAAGTTATTGATTTCAAACCTTTGATTCTCAACAGTCTGTTTGTCGCTGCTGACCCGAATGTAGCCGTAATTCATAGTTCTCTACCTCCTCTTTCCTTTCGCCTCACCCGCATCAGAATCCTACGCCCCGCGGAAAGAAACCGAAGCCGCTCCGATGCCCGCCCCAAAGATAGCCAATGTCCACAACAATTCCAAGCCCTATGATTCATAAATATTTACATTTCGCTCGTCATTCACTCACCACGCCTCTCCACAGTCCCTCCATGGCAACACTGTTGGCCTTTTTCGCCGCCCAGCACCCCACTTCGGAACTCTTCAGTAACGCTTTTGGCCTTTTTCGCTGCCAAACATCTCCCGTCGGAACCCTCAGGCGACACTTTTGCCCTTTTTTGCCGCCCGAAACCTCACTTCGGAACCCTTCAGCGACACTTTAGACCATTTCTGCCACCTTGCAAGTATGCAACCAATATTCCCGGATAGCGCAGTCAGCTCATCTATCGCACCTAAAACGACATTCTACTGATAACGACCAAGTTACAATTCCAGGTGTGAATATAATCGCACACCTGAAAGTCAAAGAACCCTCTACAGTGCCCCCTATTGGCGCCCCACCCTTCCAGGTGCGAAATACTACGCGCACCTGGAACTGCATTTATCCTATAATCATTAAGTTGCAGTTCTAGGTGCTGATGTAATCGATCTCCTGAATTATTGCCATATTGTCGAATAATATGTAGTCACCTCCTCCCAGCCACGTGATGTCATCACCAATCTGGGCGTATATGTTCAGCAACAGGGCACAACCTGCGGATTCTCCGGCCCCTCCGCCTGGGTAGTCCTCACCCCCATCGAACAGAGCATCAAGCGAAAGATCGAAAGCATCGGGAAACCGCTGAGGGACTGGGATATCAGCATCAATTACGGCATAAAGACCGGTTACAACGACGCCTTTATAATCACAACCGAAAGGCGCGACGAGATCCTTTCGAACTGTAAGTCCGAGGAAGAGCGCCAAAGAACGGAGGCGATCATTAGGCCAATTTTGAGAGGCCGCGACATCAAGCGCTACTCCTACGACTGGGCCGGACTGTGGCTGATTTGGATTCCGTGGCACTTCCCGCTCCATCTTGACTCCAGCATTCAAGGTTCGTCAGCCGAAGCCGAGCAAGCGTTTATGGACCAATATCCATCTGTTTATCAGCACCTTTTACTCTACAAACCCCAGCTATCTGCAAGGAACAAGGCCGAGACTGGTATCCGCTACGAATGGTATGCCCTGCAAAGGTGGGGCGCCAACTATTCGGACGACTTTTCTCAGCCGAAAATCGTGTGGATAGAACTGACTGACGAATCCAAATTCGCATTGTCAACGGACGGCCTCATTCCTTTGAACACAGTGTTCTTTATGGTTGGGAAGCACATCAAATACCTGTTGGCGGTTATCAATTCTTCTTTGATCCATTGGTATTTCCAGAACACCTTGGGATCCACTTCCGGTGTAGGAACGAACCGTTGGCTGAAATACACAGTGGAATGCATCCCGGTTCCGTTAATCCAAGACGATGCGGAATGGGAATCGTTAGTCGATGATATTCAAAAATATAAGCGAGACTCAAAGGATAGTGCTGTCCTTGAAAACATCATCGACAACAAAGTCTTCGACCTCTATGGCCTTTCTGAAGATGAACGTGCCTTCACTTTAAATAGTCATACAAAAAGATAGGGAAAGAATTCAATATGGCGACACTTTCGTTAATATCCACATATTTGCTTTTTTGCGCTTCAAATATGTCTTTTTGATTGATGGTTGATTTCCGTAAAGGTAGCGTATTACTATCAGACACCAAATAATTAGCCTTGCATACATTCTGGAATTTCAACTTTTCCCAATTGTCAGCAACCTTTTGCCTCTCGGTTTTAACAAGATCGATAAAACGAAAAGCCTTGGCTTCTGAATATGCGAAACGCTCTGCATTACCCTTAAACTTGTGGCTGGCACATTCTTCCCTTGTCGCCACATACCGCCTATAATTCGCATCCGGTATTTCTTTGGTATATTTCAAAGACTCAATCATCGGATAGTTGATATACAACTTTCCGTTTTCGGTTTCGTCACTGAAAAAGTCCAACATTTCATCCAATATACCATTGACTTTCTGTGTTCCTAATCTATTCTGAAAATCATAATCGAAGAATAGGAATATCTGGGAGAACATGGTATCCAAACGCTTGTCTTCTGGCAGGTATATATTATTTTCTTTGAAAGGTAAAGATCGGAACAAGTCATATTCATTAGCCCTCAGGTTTGAGTATAATGTCGGAAGGTCGTGCTCGCATTTTAAAACGCATAGCTCTTCCTTCGACAAGAACAGTTCCCCTATCGAATCGAATACCATTGGTTCGGCCTTGCCACCTTCAAATACGAATAATATCATACGGCAAAAGTTCCACCTCTATACAGTTTCTCCAAATTATGTCCAAAACGTAGCTCTTTGTCCGTAAGGTCGCATATCGCATTGATTTTATTGTCTTTCAGGATAAAGAAGCAATCCGGTCGCAGCAAGTCATTGGAAAGCAGGAAAGTATCGTGGGTTGTCAAGAATAATTGGTTGTCACTCTTGAACAATCTACGGCAAAGGGTGTATGAAAGCTCATAATGATAGAAGGCATCGAATTCATCAATGAAGATAAAAGAAGCGTTCACCATTTCTTTAAGCCAGTAATATTGCAACTCCAGATTCAATGTGCCTGTAGAAGCCACCTGCAAGAAAGGAATGCGAACATCATTGATTACAACATAAAGCATATTCTCGCCTTGATTGGGCTTGGCGAACGCAAAATTCTGTCCACTCACCTCTTTCAGAAACTCTGAAAAATCTTCTGTGAGTTGATTATTTATTATGTACTCTTCTATGTTGCTGCCTCCTTCTTTAAGGCCGATAAATTCTCGATTGTCAAGGCTTCTGAAAAATAACATATTCTCCACAAAATCGCGGAGTTTCAGCAACGCGTGTCCTTTGGGGAAAGGTACGACACTCAAAAGATAGTTGACAATTGAAATATTGTTGGCGCTGTTTCTTACACTATCTATCGCCATATCCGTCAGCGCAAAGTCTTTATTTAAGCGCAAAGTGCCTGCATCATTATAGAACAACTCTTTTTCATTCAGAAAAAGTTGCTCTTTTACCAGTTCTCCTTTAAGTTCTTTTGCCACCTTGGAATATTTATACAATATAGTGTCATCCTCGAACTTGAATACATATTCAAAATTTACAGGCTGATTGTAATTGTATGCGGAAGCATAGTTCAAATAGTAATCCGGCTTTTTCCATTTATGCGACAAGTGATTGGCTATGTCGAATACGGCCAATCCCAAGTTGCTTTTTCCAGCCCCGTTAGGACCATAAATGATGCCGTTTTTCAGGATGTTGTCTTTAATGGCATTCTGATTAAAAGAATAATTGCTGGGATGCGACAAGTCCCACTCTATCTTGTCCGCAAAACCGCGATAGTTATTTACCGAAAATTTTATTAACATAGTAATCGATATTTCAACATTCGCCACAAATATACTAATAAAATATTATTCCGTAAATATTTTACGGAATAATGGGGTTGATAATATGGCGATAAGCAAATATCACGCTTATCAACCGATGGTCCGTATGTGGTTTACGGGGCGGTTTCTCGAAGAGGAATGCGATTATTTGAACAAATGTCCTATTTTAGTTATAATCCTCTGAATCCCGTTATATTACATATCCTCTAATGAAAGGCACCTTACGGTTCTTTTGTACCGTCTGATCCGTTTTTCTTTCTGAATAAAGAAGCGGACCTTCTCTTCCATTGTTTCTTTATCGAATTTTTCAGGATTGCGTTTGACTTCAATGATCTCGGCGTTTTTGTCATCGGAACTGACAGCGACAATGTCAATCTCACATTGCTGATGGTTACCCTTGGAGTCGGTATATCCTTTAGGATCCCACCAACTACCGATCGCACGATAGTTCATTTCTTCCATCATCTTGGCTTTGAAATATCGTTCGAGAGTGTCTCCGGTATATGTGGTGTAGTCATCTGACATTACCTTTGCCAGCAGAGGATACTGTCCGATCTCTATCATCATCTGGTTCTTCTCAATGTAACGGAACCAGAATCTTAAAAAAACATCACTGATTTCGTAACGTACTGTCTGAGACTTGCTTCCGGCCCACATCGGGCGTTTTTTCCCTATGAGGTTATAAGTCTCCTCAAGCTTCGACAACTGTCCTCCGATACTTTTTGATCCAAGGTATGTGGCGATCTCCGCCTGGGTGTTGTAACCTTCGGAGATGGCTTCCAGAATAGAGAAATATGTCCCATACTTCCTGCCAAACTCTTGAATAAGCAGTTTGCGACCTTCCTCAATGAACGGAGAGTCCGGTTTGCAAATATACCGGATCATCCCATCTTTGGTCAACGCCTCGGCATCAACAAAGAGCTCAATGTATTTCGGCACTCCGCCCGTGTATGCGTAAAGCGCAAGAAGATCGTCATTTGTGTACCCTGGGACATATTCATTCATCACTTCCTTGAGAACAGATGGAGCGAAAGGGTACAATTTTATAGTGTGGTCGTCTCTTCCGTACAATGGCTCCTTCTTATCCTTAAAAAGTTTAGTCATAAGTGAATATATGGAGCCGCTCACGATAAGATTGACATTAGTCTTCAGACGGAATTGATCCCAATAATTCTGAATGTCAGAGAATATGGAAGGGTTGACCTCGCTGAAATTTTGAAACTCATCTATGACAAGCGTGAATTTCCTATGCTCTCCGACCTGCATCAGAATGGCGAAAATATCCTTGAATGAAGTGATCCCGTCCGGAACGAAAAGACCAAGTTTGGTGCGTATCTCGCCTGTGAACTCAGCGCAAAGCACAGCCTCGTTTTTCTTCCCGACGAAAAAATACAGGTATTCCTCCCCTGACATAGATTTATCTATCAGAGTGGTCTTTCCGATTCTTCGCCTTCCTGTGACAACCGTCAGCATTGAGTGGTTATCGTAAGAACGATTCTTCATTTCACGCAGTTGCGCCAATTGTTCTGTCCTGTCAAAGAATTTCATATCGCATTTTTTACAGTCGTAAATTTTACAGCCATTGCAAAGTTATTGAATATATTGGAATTTTCAAATACTTAATAAATTAGTAGTGTGAAAGAACTTTTTCTTTCACACTACTATAGGACGACTTTTCTCAGCCGAAAATAATGTATCCAAATATGACCAAGTTTATCCCTTTTTATTATGACGAGAAAGGGTTCTATCAAAATGACAAATCTTTTATGATAACAGGGAATCACTTGGCATATCTGACAGCATTTTTGAATTCATCACTTTTCAAATTCTGCTTCCTTGACAATTTCCCGGAATTGCAAGGAGGAACACGGGAATTGAGGAAAATATTTTTTGACAAGATTCCGGTTCTGAATGTATCGGATGATGTCAATGATGAATTTAAGGTGCTTGTAAATGAAATTCAAACTAAATATTCAAAAGAGAAAGCTATAGCTATTGACAATATGCTATTTGATTTATATGACTTGACTAAGGCAGAGCGTGATGCAATCGGTTTTATTGAAATCAAATGATGTAAAACTCTATTGTCACATTTTATGACTTCTTCAATATAAACCACATTATCGCTTCCATAAGTTTTACGACCGAATACTGGTCGTGAAGCCTGTGGAAGCGACGATAGTACCCAAACCGTTTTGTAAATCGAGTGTCACTTTCTTCTCACTCTGGCTGATACGATGATGAACCATACATCAGCATCTCTATCAACTCTTTTTTCTTTTCAGGAGTTAAGATAAATTCAATTGATGAATATGGCTCTTTTAAATTGACAATGAAATCCCTTCCGGGGCCTTGTGCGATACTATGAACATAGTCAACGTTTATAAGGTTCTGCCGGTTGGCCCGGAAGAACAAGTCCTTTGGAAGAACGGATTCCATCTCAATAAGAGAGTCGTCAATGGATCCCCACGTCCCATCAGCCAAGAACACCCTTGTGTTGTCAGCCTCGGAGTTCAGATAACAGACTTCAGTCGGCCTGCATACGATATGGCAGTGCCCTTGGTCTAGTAAGATACGCTTTAGAGGTTGATTTTTTCCGAAAGACATATTTAATAATAACATTTGTAATTTTTAATTCTTGTCTTATATTTTTTTGAAATATAAGTAGAAAGTGCCGGCTATTGGTTTGTAATCGCAATCATAGATAGTTGCATCTACATGGATAGTCATAGTCCCATTTTCGAATTTGTTTATCATCGATTTATGTATTCCATTCAAAGCCACATTATAGTCATCTCTATAGTTATATTCTTTTGCCGGAAAACTTAACTTTGGGTTGTTGGAAGAGTCTAGTCTCCCAATGAAGGATGATTCAAGGTATCCGCAACCGTAATCATAATAGTTGTTGTCTATTTTTCTAACATCATGATACGGAATATAGTAGTCAACGTCTATTTCGTTTTGAGCTGCCGGATTTTGATATATTTTTGCAAAACGTTTATTTTCAAGGAAACCCTGAAGATTCTTGAATTCATAAATCAAATCCTCATTGGCTATCCCGTCTCCGTTCAAGTCAATATTATCCGTGCTCCATACTGCTTTTTCAAGGTAGTATGTGCCGCAAAAAGTATCTGCGTAATGCTGCTCAGGAGAGTCTTGCGGCTCTTTACTGCAAGATAGTAAGCATAGCAATTCTATGCTTACTATCAATATATTCCTTGCTTTCATTGCTTTATCTGATGTCAGTTGGAAGAAAAGTTATTGTGACAGCACCTACACTTGTACTGCTGACAATATAGCCCGGCATGTTAGTCCCATTAACGTTCTCGGTGATTGGTTTTGATAATATATTGCTGGTGTATTCGAAAGGCTCCATACCTAAATCCTCACTATCAAGGGTCGTTGTGTATGACAATGTTGCGCTTTCAGTATCATCTTTAGTGTTCCCATATTTTACTCCAAAACTACCTTTAACTCCTTTTACGCTTCCAGAAATATTGCCGTCAACGCTGAAATTTGAGGTATACCTGTAAGTTCTGGTTCTTGTATATGTTTTTGTTTCAGAATCATCAATCTCTGAGATCTGAACATAAATATCCGTGGATTCGTTAGAAATGTCCCATTCAGGCAGATATACGGGATTCTCTGGATAAATCCATTTCGGAACAAGATCCTCAGGGTTAAAATAGTAGATGTAATGTCCCCTTTCCAATCCTGTCTGATGCTTATATTTTCGTCTGACTTTACTTAAGTCGTAGACATCACGAGCACATTCCGGAAGTAGAATTTTCTTTGCGATATATCCATCGTTACCTTTACCCTTTATTCCAATGAATATGTCAAATTGGAACGCAAAGCTTCCTTCAGTCCAAATCTCATTATATAGCTCAGTGGAATCCTTTGAATTTTTTCTTCCTATAACATCTATTGTTTCATGCAATTTAGGATCGTCATTTTGGTCTGCTATAAAACCATAAGCACCTTTGGATATCTTAAAACGGTATAGTTGTTCGCGAATATAGCCGCGATAGACGCCGTGATCCGTATTACTTTTACTCATACCATAATACACATAATCTCTCTGGCAAGCACCGTCAATAGATTTATCTTCGAACTCACTATACGCTTTTATGAGAAGAGGATCGATAGCGCTTTCTGGAACGAAATCCGAACTACCTGTTACTGGCATCAAGACTGGGTCATAGTGCCATTTACGGTTTGCTCTGGTTTGGATGTTGGTGTTATCGAATTCCTTATGTGTGAATTCGTAGGTTGCTTCGGAAGATCTGGTTCTCGCATTGGAGACCCTTAGACGTCCATTATTCTTTACTATCAGAACAGGATATGATGGAAAACCATCTGTCTCTACAGTATCATAGACAGATCCATTGTAATAAATGACGTGCTTGTCTCCATCGTCTTTCCTGCTGACAGTCACAAAGTCGTCGTTTGTGTCCCACGAATCGGCGGAATAGCCGTTTATCCAGCTCCAATCCGGCACGAAGATATTCAGCAACGGGCAATTTGATTCTATTTGCTCCAGTTTGTCCTCCGTGGTGTATTTTAACAAAGCCTCTCTGAAGGATATTCCTGATGAAAGTCTCTCGTTTTTGACGAAAGGATAGAAAACATCATAGTCCTTGTCGAACTGTTTGAGAGACTCCACCTTGATGAAATCACGCAAATCCTTGTCGTTTGCGACAGCCTTCGAGAGAATGACAGTGAAATCATCCAAAGACGATGATTCTGTTTCGGCAGTTGGTTCAGAAATCGAATCTCCTTTTATAGGAACTTCCTTTTCGCAGGAAATTGTGGATAGGCAGATCAGTGCTATAGTCGTTGTTTGTATAATAGTTTTTAACATATCTTTACGTTTTTTGTTTAGTGACTGCAAAGGTATGTCGATAGACAGTCATTTCCAAAAGAACTTAACTGAATGTGACAAATATGATGCCGAACCTTACAGAATCAAGATTGAAGAAATAAAATGATGGGGGATAAGCTTTTTCAAAAGGTCATAATAAAATCAATACTTCGGTAAAATTTACCGTACTAAAAAGTTAAATAATGGAAGCCGGGTGACCGGTTCCGCTATATAAAAGTTCATTG
>UMHM01043134.1_pt1 | contig 34967 bp, 22 predicted proteins | sample 1965501 | NCBI WGS metagenome assembly UMHM01 (sample SAMEA4836095, study PRJEB28245) | human gut metagenome | biome: gut microbiome; material: fecal sample | place: Denmark | collected 2008
GGGATGTCGGCGGCGATGAAGGCGTTGCGGCGTTCGCGGCAGGTGCCGCAGAGGCCGCAGTGGTGTTCGCCGCCTTTGTAGCAGGAGTAGGTGTGGGAGAAGTCGACGTCGAGCATGGCGCCGAGCTGCACGATTTCTTCTTTGCTGCAGTCGATGAAGGGGCGCACGATTTCGAGCTGGGCGTAGGTGCCGAGGTGGATGGCGAGGCCCATGGCCATCATGAATTCTTCGCGGCAGTCGGGGTAGAGGTCGTGGTCGCCGGCGTGGGCGGCGATGACGATGCCTTCGGCGCCTTTGCTTTCGGCGATGCCGGCTGCGATGGAGAGGAAGATGCCGTTGCGGAAGGGTACGACGGTTTGCTTCATGTTTTTATCGGCGTACTCTTCGGTGGGGATGGCGTCTGCGCCGCTGAGCAGGGCGCTGCTGAGGTGCTGCGCGATGGTTTGGAGGTCGATTTCGATGTAGGGGACTTGAAGCTGTTCGGCTTGCCAGCGGGCGCAGGCGAGCTCTCGGTCGGCGTGGTTGCTGCCGTAGCGGAAGGAGAGGGCGCAGAGGACTTCGTGGTGGGTTTTGGCCCAGTGGAGGGCGGTGACGGAGTCGAGTCCGCCGGAGAGGAGTACAGCGACTTTCATATGGGTTTGCGCGGGGTGAGGAGGGGCTTAGCGGGGGCGGTTTTCGGGGCGGTGTTCGGCGATGGTGGTGAGGCGGATGCCGCCGCGCGCGCCGAATCGGCCTTCGACTTTCATCCACGCGGGGTCAATGGCGGCGACGAGGTCGTCGAGGATGCGGTTGACGATTTGTTCGTTGAAGGCGGGGTAGTTGCGGTAGGAGGCGAGGTAGTATTTGAGGCTTTTGGTTTCGACGATGCTGGCGGCGGGGCTGTAGGTGATGGTGAGGTGGCAGCTGTCCGGCTGGCCGGTGACGGGGCAGAGGGAGGAGAATTCGGTGGTGTCGAGTTCGATGACGTAGGGGCGCTGCGGGGAGCGGTTCGGGAAGGCTTCGAGTTTGGCGTCGTCGGGGGAGCTGAAGAAGGCGCTGTGTTTGCCGAGGAGGGTGAGTTTGTCGTTTTCCATGGATGGGGGGTGAAGGGGGTGGGGGCTGCCCGCGCGGCGCTCGGGGCGGCGCCGCGGCGGGCGGCTCGGGGCTCAGGCTTTGGTGAGGCGATATTCGGTTTTGCCGTCTTTCATGGCCCAGCCGAGTTCGGCGAGTTTGGCGCGGAGTTCGTCGGCCTTGGCCCAGTCTTTGGCCTGGCGGGCGGCCCAGCGTTCGTCGGCGATGGCGCGGATGTCGTCCGGGACTTCGATCTGGGCGTCGGGGTCGGGGAGTTCGAGGCCGAGGGCTTCGGTGATGAAGCGGAAGGCGCGGCGCGTGGCTTCGGCTTCAGCGGGGCTGAGTTCGGCGGGTTTGACGGTTTTGATGGCGCTGAAGACGTGGCCGAGGGCTTCGGGGGTGTTGAGGTCGTCTTCGAGGCTGGCCCAGGCGGGGGCGAAGATGCCGAGTTCCGGGCGGTTCTTGATGAGGTCTCGGTAGCCGGGTTCTTTGGTGCCGGGGCAGGCTCGGGCGAGTTCTTTGTCGAAGCGCCCGAGTTTGTTGAGGGCTGAGGCGGCGTCTTTGAGGCCGCTGAGGGTGAAGTTGAGGGGGCGGCGGTAGTAGGCGCCGGCGAGCACGTAGCGCAGGGCGGCGGGGCTGTAGCCCATGTCGCGCAGCTGGTCGAGGGTGTACATGTTGCCGAGGCTCTTGCTCATTTTGGCGCCGTCGACGAGCAGGTGGGTGACGTGGAACCAGTGGCGCGCGCTTTCGCCGCCGCAGGCGCAGCGGCTTTGGGCGATTTCGTTCTCGTGGTGCGGGAAGATGAGGTCGACGCCGCCGGAGTGCAGGTCAAAGGTGTCGCCGAGGTATTTGTGGCTCATGGCGGAGCACTCGAGGTGCCAGCCGGGGCGCCCTTCGCCCCAGGGGGAGGGCCAGTAGTTCGGGCCGTCTTCGGGGCGGCGGGCTTTCCAGAGGACGAAGTCGGCGACGCTGTCTTTCTCATACTCGTCGGCGTCGGCGCGGGTGTTGGCGGTTTTGCCGAGGTCGAGCTCTTGCCGGTCGAGGTGGGCGAGGCGGCCGTAGTCGCTGTAGGAGGAGATGCGGAAGTAGACGGAGCCGTCGTCGCTGCGGTAGGCGTGGCCTTTCTCCATGAGTTTTTCGACGAGCTCGATCTGCTCTTTGATGTGGCCGACGGCGCTGGGTTCGACGTGCGGCGGCAGGCAGTTGAGGGCTTTGCAGTCGTCGTGGAATTTGGCGGTCCACACGGCGGTGTAGTCGGCCAGAGGGCAGTGCTGGGCCTGCGAGTTGCGGATGGTTTTGTCGTCGACGTCGGTGATGTTGCGCACGTGTTTGGTGCGCAGGCCGCCGAGTTCGACGACGCGGCGGAAGACGTCCTGCACGACGAAGGTGCGGAAGTTGCCGATGTGAGCTGCCGCGTACACGGTCGGGCCGCAACAGTAGAAGCGGAGGGTCTTGCCGTCTTCTGCCTGTACGGGCTTGGTGGCCCCCGACTGCGTATCGTATAAGTTCAACATAGCCCGGCCAGTATGCCCCCTTTCTCTCCGGCTGTCAAGTCTCTCTTGCGGCGCTGCCGCGCTGCGGCGGCTTGCCGGGGGCGGTGCGGCTGCGGGGTGGCGGGCGGCGGGGCTTGCGGCGGGCTTCGGCGGGGCTGCTGAGGGGGTGCTGTGGGGGCGCGCGGCGGGGAGTTGGGGAGGGGTGGCGCGTACAGCGGCTCAGGGGGTCTGCGGCTTTTCGGCGGGGGTGGCGGCTGCTTCAGGCTGCGAGCTGCCGGAGGAGGGCTGCGCGTTGTCGGAGCTCGGCGCGTCGCCGGAGCTCTGGGTGCCGTCGGCTGGGGTGGCGGAGGCGGCAGGCTGCGCGTTGTCGGAGCTCGGTGCATCGGCGGAGCTCTTGGCGCTGTTTGCAGCGGTGGCGGGGCTGTCGCCGTTCGCTTGGACATCGGCGGGTGTGGCTGGGGGCTCGTTGCTGTCGGCACTCTGTTGGCGCTGCTTGAGGGCTTCGCGGGCGTAGTAGTTGAGGACGTCGTCGATGGTGCGAGGGAACCAGCTGCTGCCGGAGGTGCTGGGTGCGGGCTGGGCTTCGGGGAGGCTGGCGGCGACTTTCCGCGGGGCCGGCGGGGCGCTTTCCTTGCGGATGACGCCCGGGGGGAAGGTTTGGACTTTGTAGCAGCGCCGCAGCAGGAGGCGCTTTTCATGGGCGGTGTTGTGCGGCAGGAACCAGACTTCGAAGGTGGCGCCGAAGAAGTCGTGGGCTTTGCCTTCGCGGATGCTGAAGAGGGGGCTTTGGGCTTGCAGGTGCCCGGGCTGCTCGGCGCTGTCCGGCATGTTCGCGTCGGGGGCGCCGTCGGTGGCGGCCGGGGTTGTCTGCTGGCCCGTCTGCTGGCCCGTCTGCTCAGCCGCGGCGGCTTGGGCCTTGCTGCTTTCGCTCGCCTCGCTGTGTGGGCTGAGGGTTTCGACGGCGTCGCCGGGGAAGTCGTGGCGGTAGAGGGTGTCGGGGTTCTGACCGTAGCGCGCGGGGCAGGTGAAGACGCGCAGGATGTTGTTGGTGCTCATGTCTGAGATGATGAGCATGAGGACGCCGGCTTCTCCGGGGTTGCAGTAGACTTCGGCTTGGTAGACGCCGAGCTGGGTGGGGGGCTCTGAGACGCGCAGTTCGGGGGTGCTGCCTTCGAGCTCGCGCTGGCCTTCGCAGATGCGCTTGATGGTTTCGGGGCTGGGGTCTTGCGCGAGCTCGGCCATGCTGTTGTCGATGGCGCTCAAGGCGGCGTTGAGGGCGCGCTTGGCGTCTTCCGCGGTCGGCATGCCGCGCGCGGCGAGTTGCAGGTAGTGGCGCCCGCCGAGGTCGATGGCGAGGTCGGGCATGGGTTCGCCGGGGCTGCGCGGCTCGGGCATGGCGTCGCCGGGTTTGACGACGACGTAGTCGACGGGTAGTTCGCTGCCGTTTTCAAGGGAGCAGAAGTTGGCGTGGACGACGCAGAGGGTGTTTTTTTGCATCGGCAGGCAGACCATCATGTGCCCGGGTTCGGTGTGGAAGGCGGGTGTTTGCGGGATGTGCGACCAGCGCGGGGCTGTGCTGAGGTATTGGCTGAGCAGGTCGCGGTGTTTGCTTTCCAACAGGCTGAGGTTGGGGGTGAGGCTGATGGTGGAGGTGCCGGCTTGGGTGTCTCGGGTGTTGATGACGAGGGAGGAGGGGCCGAGTAACTGGTCGGCGGCGGGGTAGAGGATGTCGGTTTTCTGGATGGGCTCTTTGTCGTGCGGGGTGGGCAGGGGCGGGGGGTCGGCAGCGAGGGTCATGAGCAGCCAGGCGCCGAGGGTGAGACCCCAGCAGAGCAGCCAGAGCAGCAGGTGGATGAGGGAACGCGTGTAGTTGAGCCTCAGGAGATAATAGAGGATGGTGGCGGCGCCGCAGACGAGGGAGCTGAGGAAGGTGACGGCGATGATGAGGCCGGCGGTGCGGCTGTCGGTGAGCCAGTGGGGCAGGGCGCTGAGTTGGTGGTGCCAGAGGATGGGGATGTTGCAGAGCAGCACGATGATGGCGCCGACGTAGTGGATGCGCCACGAGGCGGCGAGGAGGCGTGAGAGTCGCTGGCGTGTCATGGGCGCGCGGGGGGCGGGAAGAGTTCCGGATGGCTGAGGATGAAGCGGGCGGCTTGCAGGCGCGGCGGGTCTTCCCGCAGGTAGATGTATTGCTGGCGCAGCAGCTGCCAGCTTTCTTCGGTGAGCGGGCCGGCGGCGAGGGCTTGGTCGATCAGCCGGGCGTGCGCGTCGGCGCCGAGGTCTCGCAGGGCGGCGGGGGCTTGTTGCAGGTCGTCGGGGTGCAGGAGCCCGGGCTCGTCGCGGGTGAGGGCGCGGTCGACGCGGCAGCAGAGGATGAGGTCTTGGAGCTGCTCTTGCGCGATGCCGCTGAGCTGCTCCAGATAGGGGCTGAGTTGCTCTTCGTCGGGGGCGGGCAATTTGCGGTGCCGGAGCTCGAGCAGGTGGGCGGCGCAGCTCATTTGCGGGTCGCCGGAGTGGAGGTAGGGCTCGATGGTGGGCCAGGCTGCGTCGCCTTCCTGCTCGTAGAGCATCTCGAGCAGTTGGGAGAGGGGCAGGGCGGCGTTGCAGTCGATCATGTCGTCCTTCGAGGCGGGGAGCATGCGACTGAGGCGCTCGATGGCGGGGCGCAGTTGCTCGGCGGGCATGGGCCACTTGAGCTCGGCGAGGGCTTCCAGCAGGGTGCCGGGGCCGCTTTCGATGAAGTGTTCGGCGTGGGTCCAGAGGGGGAGGGCGGCGATGTGGGCTTGGGCGCCGTCGCGGTCGACGAGTTGGAGGAAGCGCAGCAGGTTTTTGAGCTCCTGCTGCTGCGCCGTGCTGGTGAGGGGGCGGCGCAGTTGGTGGTCGAGCCGGTGGAGGGCCAGGGGAACGGCGGGGAGGCAGCTCTGTCGCAGCTGCTCGCGGGCGGCGGCGGGCAGCGGGCCGTTCCACTGCTCGAGCTTGCGCTGCACGTAGGCGGCGAAGGCGGCGGGTGCTTCGGGGATGCTCTCGGCGGCGGGTGCTTCGCGCAGCAGGCCTCGGCTTTGCAGTTCGCGGGTGAAGGCGGCGTCGCCCAGCAGGTAGAGGCGGGCGCTGTTGCCGTGCTCGTCGGGGGTGTCGGGGTTGGCGCCGGCGGCGAGCAGCTCGATGACGTGCTGGCGCAGCAGCTGCTTGATGCTGCCGGGGGTGCCCGCGCCGCTGAGCAGGCGGCAGCTGTGGAGGAGATCCTGCTGCGCGGTGCTCTGCCGGGCTGCGGCGGCTGCTGCGGAGCTGCCGCTCGGCTGTGAGGCGGAGGCTCGGCCGGGCTTGGCGGAGGCGGGCGGCTCGGCGGGCTTGGCTGCTTCGGCGAGCTTGGCGGACGGGGTGGGCGCAGTGGATGGGCTTCCCGCGGACGCTTCGGTGGCTCGGGCGGCGGGGGCCGCAGGGGCAGGCGAGGCGGCGGGTGCAGCAGCGGGGCTCTCAGCGGGCGGCGGGCCGGCGGGCTCGTCAGCCATGGCTTCGGCGGCCTCGGCGCCGGTCAGGGCGGGGCCGAGGAGCAGGATGCCCTTCAGCAGGGCGGAGGAGGGGCCGGGGAGGGGTGTCATGGCTGCGCGGGGGTGTCGGCGGCAACGGCGGTGGCTGCCGGGGTGGCGGGAGCTGCGGGGGCGGCGACGGCCGGGCGGGGCTGAAAGGTGTCGGCGTGTTGCAGGATGTAGCGCGAGGTGGCGATTTCCAGCTCGAAGGCGGCGTCGCTCATGCGTGAGGAGAGTTCGTCGAGCTTGTCGGGTTGGTCGAGGTTCTGCGTGAGCTCGCGGTAAAACTGCTCGGCGCGCGGGGCGCCGATGTCGTCGATGTCGCGGAGCAGCTGCTCGATGTCGGCTTTGGGGAGGCGGCCGTACCACAGCTCTTGCAGCGAGGTGAGGCGCCGCACTTTGCGCGCGGGCTCGCTGCTGAGGTCGACGGGGCTGCTTGTGCCGGAATCGTCTCCGGCGTCACTGCCGAGGTGATCACTGCGGCGGTGCAGCCAGTCGCTCAGCCCTTGGTCTCGCCCGGTGGGGAGGCCCCGCTGCAGCAGCAGCGCTCGCCAGGCTCCGGCTTGCAGGGGAAGAGCTTCGTCGCGGAGCAGCGGGGAGGCAGCCTCCTCGGCGTCGGGGCAGCGGGCCAGCAGCTCCAGCAGCATGGCGCTCAGCTCGCCTTCGTCCTCGGCCAGCGCTTGGCGCGCCTGCTGCGTGATGAAGGCGGAGGGCAAGGTGATGTTCGGCGTTTCGATCAGGCTGCGGATGAGCAGGCTGTAGAGGTGGTGGCAGAGCTCGGCGCCGGGGCTCGCTTGGGATGGGTGGCTCCAGAGCGGCAGGCTCTGCACGATGGCGGAGCAGCGCGCTGCGTCGTGTTTCGCCAGCATGGCCAGCGCCTTCGGCAGGGCCATTTCGCAGAGCTCGGACTGTGCCATGTCGGGCGTCGGGCTGAGGGCCTGAGCGACGACGGCGACGTCTTCATCGCGCAGCTTGAAGTCCGGGTAGAGCGAGTAGCGGCAGATTTCAGCAAGTAGGGGAACGCCGGAGCTGAAGTGCTGCTCGGGCGGGATGAAGTCGATGTGCTCCGCGCGCAGTCGCGCCATCAGTCCGGGGCTGCCGGCGATGAAGTCCGCCGCGGTGAAGCCCGGGAACTCCGAGCTGTCGCTGCCGCCGGCCAGCAGGGGATCCGCGCCTTCGCGCAGCAACAGCACGATGGCGTCCGCCAAGCGGGAGCTGCGCTCTTCAACGCCTTCGCTGAGGGGGCCGGCGCCGTGTCGCAGGCTGTAATAGAGCTTGGCGGCCGCGCGCAGGGGGCTGTCTCCGTCGACGCCGGGGGCATTCACATCCGCCCCGCGGCTGATCAGCAGCCGCATGCAGTCTACAGCGCCGGGCGAGGCGCCGGCGGCGGCCTCGGCCAGCACCTGAAGCGGGCGGCGATCCGCGCCGTCGCCCTGAGGCAGCGCATCCAGCAGGCACTCGAGCGCCCGGCTCCATCCGTTGGCGGCGGCTGCTGCCGTGCAGGGAATTTCGCCGCTCTCGCAGGGCAGCATGGGTCTCAGCGGCAGCCCGGCATCGAGCAGCTTGAGCAAGACGCTCTCATGGCTTTGCCGGCAGGCTAGGAGCAGCAGCGGCGTGCCGCCCGGCCCGGGCTGCGAGAGGTCGGCGCCGCCCTGCACCAGCACCTCGATGAGCCGCGCGACGGCGGCGGGGTCATCGGGCTCGTCCCCGTACTCCGTCAGCGCGAAGCTCAGCGGGGTGTCCCCGGCCGTGTTCCGGCCGTCGGGCAGCTTGTCGAGCGCCCGCGCATTCGGGTCCGCCCCGTCGAGCAGCAGGCAGCGCGCAAGCTCGGGCTTTTTGAAGAAGCAGGCCAGATGCAGCATGCTGTAGCCGCCCTCGGCATCCGGCAGGCGGTAGCGCGCGTCAGCGGTCACGGCAAAGTGGTCGACGAGCCGATGCAGCGAGGCAAGCTGCTCGTCTTCGGCATCGGCCATCGCGCCGGGCTGAAGCTGATCGCAGACTTCGGCAAACTCCTCCGCGGCCTCGGGCGTGGCGTGTCCGCGCGTCTCGCCGCCGCAGCCGCAGAGCACTGCGGCTGCGCAGAGAGAGACAAGTGCTCGGCGTGCCCCCGCGCGGGTCATGCGCTCATTTTATTACAGAGGCTGCCGGCTTGCAAGCCGTAAAAGCGGCTCAGCATGTCACTACCGTATTGAGGTGAGCCACGTGCACCTCGCCCGGGTGGAATTCCTGCAAGGCCGCCTTGAGCGCTGCGCTGCACTCACTTTCGCCGTGCACCAGATAGACGCAGCTCTTGCTGCCACCCGTGCGGCGGAAGTAGCCGAGCAGCTCGTCGTGGTCCGCGTGGCCCGAGAAGGAATCGAGCGAGCAGATCTGCGCGCGCACGGGGTAGATGTCGCCGAGAATGCGCACCTCGCGGTCTCCGTTCAGAATGCGGCGGCCGAGCGTGTTGGCCGCGCAGTAGCCGACGAAGAGCACCGTGTTGTTGTCTCGGCTGATGCCGTTTTTGAGGTGGTGCAGAATGCGCCCCGCCTCGCACATGCCCGAGGCCGAGATGATGATGGCGCGCTCGCGCATCGTGTTGAGTCGCTGGGACTCCGTAACCGTGCGCACCATGTGCAGCTGCTCGAAGCCGAAGGGATCGCGCTCGGCGAAGAGGAAGTCGTACACTTCCTTGTTGAAGCACTCCGGGTGGATGCGGAAGATCTCCGTCGCGCTCACCGCCATCGGGCTGTCCACGTAGACCTGGTAGTTGGGCAGGCGCCCTTCGCGGTAGGCGCGGTTGAGCAGGTAGAGCAGCTGCTGCGTGCGCTCCACGGCAAAGGCGGGGATGTAGACATTGCCGCCGCGCTTCATGGCGTTGCGGATCGTGCGGCAGAAGGTCTCGTCATCGCGGCTGGGCGCCTCGTGGTGGCGGCCGCCGTAGGTGCTCTCCATGAGCATGATATCGACATCGGGCACCGGCACGGGATCGCGCAGCAGCTCATTGTGGCCGCGGCCGACGTCGCCCGAGAAGAGCAGGCGCTTGTGCTTTCCGTCATCCTGATCGTCGATGTCGAGCACCACCTGCGCTGCCCCGAGAATGTGGCCGGCGTCATAAAAGGTCAGCGTGACACCCGGGGCGATGGGGAAGCTCATCTCATAGCCGATGGTGATGAAGCGGCGCAGGCACTGCTCGGCGTCCTGCTCCGTATAGACCACCTCGGCCACGTGGCCCTGGCCGCCGCGGCGGCGATCCATCTTGTTGAGGAAGGCGACGTCGCTGGCCTGAATGCGAGCCGCATCCGCCAGCATGATCTGGCAGAGGTCGCGCGTGGCGTAGGTTGTGTAGATGTAGCCGGGGAAGCCCTTTTTGACCAGATTGGGCAGGTTGCCCGAGTGGTCGATGTGGGCGTGCGAGAGCACGACGCAGTCGATGCTCTTCGGGTCGAAGTAGGGGAAATCGCGGTTGATGCGCAGCTCGTCCTGACGGTGCCCCTGATACATGCCGCAGTCCAGCAGAATGCGCTTGCCGTTGACGTCGATGAGGTGTTGCGAGCCGGTCGTGGTATCGGCTGCGCCGCAGAAAGTGATCTTCATGGTATGATATTAGCCCTGCCTCAAGCGTTTGGCAAGCTGATTCTGCCGTTATTTGTGGGATGCAGGAGAAGAGACACCGATACGGCCCCCGGCTTGAGTGGGGGAGATGCGGGGGAGAAATCTCGCTGGGGAGATCCTAGGAGTGGTCCGTCCAAGAAATCCCCGAGCTCAGGACTGCTCGGGAGATGTGTTGCACGGCGACGGCCCGCCCAGCCTCTCCGGAAGAGGCGTAATGGTGGCTGGATTGCCGATGGCCAGATGCCCGGAAGGAATGTCTCGGTTGACGAGGGTTCCGGCGGCGATGACGCAGTCGTCGCCAATCGTCACGCCTTTGAGGATGATGCAGCGCATGCCGATGTAGCAGCGCCGGCCAATGGTGATGGCCTTGCCCTTGCGGTGCGGTCCTTTGCGCCCGAGCCACCCGCACTGAGGGTCGTACTCGTGCTCCTTGCAATCGTAGATGACGGTGTCAGGCCCGACAATGGTGTAGCTGCCGATGCTCACCTTGTCGGCACAGATAATCTGGCACCCGCTGAGTCCGCAGTGCGCCGCGATGTGGATTTCGGCTCCCGGAGAGACGGTAGAGAGCTCCATGGGGAGCCGTATCAGCGTATTGTAGCGGATGCGCGAGTGCAGAACGACCTCATCCCCGATGACGATGCGCGATCCCGGACAGCGAAAGAAACGGGGCCGACCCGAGATGATGCAGTTCTTCCCCACTTCGATACCTCGGCAACGGTAAAAAACGGAGCACAGGCGGTAAAATTGACGGAAGAGATAGGATTTGAGACTCATGGTGTCGGGGGGCGTGATAAAATGTCCGTGTAGATCATGCAAAGAGATTGGTGCATGGTCTCCGCCGAGAGAGCCCGGCGGCAAGCCTCTTGTCCCCACGCTCCCATTGAGAGAGAGGTCTGCCGGTCTCGCGTCATGGCGAGGACGGCGCGGATAAAGCCTTCGGTGTCATGCGGGGGAATGATGAATCCGGATTTGCCCTCTTCAACGTGTTGCTTGCTGCCGCATTCGGTGCTGAGGGCAACGGGCAATCCCATCACGCGAGCCTCCTTGACTACGGTTGGCCCCGTATCAGCGAGGCTGGCGTGGACAAGCCCCCAAGCCTTCTGCATTTGATGAACGACTTCATCGCGGGAAATACGCCCGAGACAGCGGATGTTGTGAGGCAAGTTCGGGTGGTTGTCCTCTGAGACACCGGCAAGGTTGAGGGTGACGTGGGATAATCTCTCGTCGCGAAAGGCTTGGATGAGTGTCTCGATGTTTTTGAGGGGAGTATCAGACCCGGCATAGAGGACGCTCGGGGTTTCGGAGAGATCGCGCTCCTTGTCAAAAAAGCGCTGCTCGACGGCATATTCGAGGTGGTGAATTGCAGCTTGAGGCGCTAACTCTCTGACGCGCTCTTCGGCCCACGGAGACTCGGTGGTGATGTCTTGATAATGTCGGAGAGACTTTTTTTCGAAGTGGCTTTGCCGGACGAAAAAGGGGGGCATCTGGCCTCGTTCGACATAGCCCGTGAGGCTCCCCTGAAGGGAGAGAAGTCTTTTACCCCTGAAATCGCCTCCGCAGAGGGCGTAGCAGTCCTCTGTGCCCCAAGCATGGACAAGAACCGGGCCGACTTGTCTGAGAGCTCTCGCTACGGCCCACCGCTCTCGGATATATTGGGTAAATTGCCCGATCGTTCGACTGCCGCGTGGCAGAACGTGAACGAACTGTCCCTTAGCCTCAATAATCCGGGCTGACGAGACAGCTTTGTTCAGCGTAACCCAGTGGATTTCATACTCACTCTGTCCCTCAAAGGCTTGAAAGAGCGCGGAGAGCCAGACGGCATAGTGTCCGACAGGTTTCGGAAAGCCTGGATCGGCCTCAGAAGGTTGAAAATCCGCGAGGATGGCAATGCGGGGGCCGGAGGAGCAACTCATCGCTTGATCAGGGTACGGTAGAGAGTCATCACCCCGGCAAAAAGGGGCAGCGGAAGGCAGCGGAGCAGGGAGAAGAGTCCTTTGCCGCCGGCTTGTTTGCGAACGCGCAGGCGGTGGAGAGTGGAGCCTGTCCAGTAGCCGTGCCAGAGCTCTCGTCCTTCGATAGCAGACTTAATCATGTTGAGGACATCTTGTCCGCGTCTCGTCATTTCGGGGTGCTGCCGTACGTAATGTTGCATTTTGTCAAGCTCCTCACGGAGAGGTCGGCGAGTAATGTCGTTATACTTGTCATGAAAGAGCTCAAGCCGAACGAGAGCTTTGTAGTTGTCTTTGCCATCATCTCCCCCTCGACACATGTTATTGCTGCCCACTCGGATATAAGAGATGGGATGATCAAAGAAGACAGCATTTCCCAGAACAGCGCAACGGTAGAAAGCGGTCAGATCATCAATGTAGTATCCGTCTGTGGGCAATTCACCGAAGGTGCGAAAGTGCTTCATCGACCACACTTGGTGAGACCAAGACTTGCCCCCGTCAGAAAGGCCTGAGAAATACTTCATGCTCGGCTTATCCGACTTTGTGGTGAAGGATGACACCGAGCAGAGCGTTGCTGCCCTCCTGAGAACGTCGGCCTCCTCCTTGTCCGTGAAGTTCTCCACGGTGCCGAACACCATGCTGGCTTCGGGGTGGGCGGCAATCGCGCGGCCGATGAGGGTGCAGCGATCGACAGCGGAGATATCGTCGTCATCGGCGCGAACCATCCAGTCAGACTCCACGAACTGAGCTGCATGGTTGGTGTTCCCTGCCAGATGTAGATTGCGCGGAGTCTGCGTCAGAACCACGCGGCGCGGGCCCTTGTAGGCGGCCACGCACTCCTTCATGATCTCGTAGGTCTGATCCGTCGAGCAGTCGTCGGAAAAGATGTACTCGAGCTCGCCCTCGTAATCTTGGGCAAAGGCACTTTCAATTGCTGTGCGAATGTAGCGCTCGCGGTTGTGAGACAGCAGCACGTAGGACAGCTTTGGCAGATCTGGCATGGGCGGAGCGGAGTGGTGAAGGTGAGAAAAGCGAGGAAGTCCTCGGCGAGTACTGCTTGAGGGAGGGCTGGGAAGACGAAGAGAGTCGTATGCCGGCCGGAATGGTGCGGAGAAGGTCCTCTGCCGCCCATCCGCTGCGGTGCGTCCGTGAGAAGCGAAAAAGGAGAGAGGAGGAGAGAGGCGGCGGAGCCCAGCCTCTGAGTCCTCACCGAGGCTGAAGGACCCGTTTGAGAGATCGAAGGGCTCCCTCTCTGCGAAGGCGCTTCTGCTCCGGAGGATGCCGCCCTGCTCGATCTCGTGAAAACGGCGACCTTTGCGACAACTGCGGGACACGACTCCAACCGCTGTGTTCTCTGCCGTCAGGCAGCCCCTCGCAGCACATCCTCCGGCGGCGACCCGAAAGGGGCGGAAGTCAGATCAATCGCACCCGGAGCTGCCCCGAATGGAGATGATCCAAAGTTGAGACCCGAAGATCAAGCCCGTGCACGAGCCGGGGCAAGCCCGTGCAAGCGGCCTCCCCGGCCGGGTGAGGGCAGGGGAGGCCGGCACAAGAGAGCTTACTTCTTGTTCACGCGAGCAAACTGCTTGAGGCGCAGGCCGTTGAGGTGGATGAAGCCCGAGGCGTCATCCTGGTTGTAATCCTCATCCGTGTAGTCGCCCTCCATCGTCGCGATCGCGTAGCTGTAGAGCGAGTTCGGGCTGCGGCGGCCGGCGTACATCACGTTGCCCTTGTAGAGCTTGAGGCGCACCTCGCCGTTCACAGTCTCCTGCGTCTTGGTCACGAGAGCCTGGATGGCCTCGCGCTCCGGCGCAAACCAGAAGCCGTTGTACACCATGGCGGCATACTCGGGAATGAGAGAATCGCGCACCTTCTGAGCCTCGCGATCCATCGTGATCGTCTCGATATCGCGGTGAGCAGCCAGCAGAATCGTGCCGCCGGGAGTCTCGTAGATGCCGCGGCTCTTCATGCCCACGAAGCGGTTCTCGACGATATCCACGCGGCCGATGCCGTGCAGACCGCCGAGGTAGTTGAGCACCAGCATCACGCCCAGCGGATCGAGCAGCGTGTAGCCGTCGCGCTCGCCCTTCACGTTGGCGGAAGCGCCCACCTTGGCGATGATCTCATCGAGCCCTTCCGTCTGAAGGCCGATGATATCACCCTTCTCAAAGAGGCACTGGAGGTACTGAGGCTTGTCGGGAGCCTCCTCCGGCGACTGGGAGAGCACGTACATGCGGCGATCCTCCTCCTTCGTGGCGTCGTACCACGTATCCTCGAGAATGCCGGCCTCGTAGGAGATGTGCAGCAGGTTGCGGTCCATCGAGTAGGGCTTCTTCACGCTCTGGCGAATGGGAATGTTGTGGCTCTCAGCGTACTGAATCAGCTCCGTGCGGCCGGGGAACTGCTCGCGCCACTCCTTCATGCGCCAGGGAGCAATCACCTGAAGCTGCGGAGCCAGCGCATTGATCGAGAGCTCGAAGCGCACCTGGTCATTGCCCTTGCCCGTGGCGCCGTGGGCAATCGCGTCGGCACCCTCGGCGAGAGCGACGTCCACCATCGCCTTCGAGATGCAGGGGCGGGCGATGGACGTGCCCAGCAGGTAGCGACCCTCGTACACGGCATTGGCCTGGAACATCGGGAAAATGTAGTTGGCGGCGAAGTCAGCCTTGAGATCGCCGACGATGCACTTGGAAGCCCCCGTGGCGAGAGCCTTCTCCACGATGCCGTCGAGCTCTTCGGCCTGACCCACATCGGCGCAGTAAGCGATGATTTCCGCGTTGTATTTCTCCTTGAGCCACACCAGAAGGACGGATGTGTCAAGGCCACCGGAGTATGCGAGAACGATCTTCATAATCACACGGGCTCGTGGCGGTTTACCACGTGCACGCGGTCAGTATACGCCAGTTGCGCCTTCTGATAAAGCAAAATTTAGCCCGCGTGTCGGGATTTTTGCTTGCCAGTTTGCAGCCGCCGTGAAAAGATAGAGGCGTGCAATACCATCAGGCCATCATCACCGGAGCCTCCTCGGGCTTGGGAGCCGCCTTCGCGCGTGAGCTTGCTCCCCGCGTCTCGCGCCTCGACCTCGTCGCCCGCCGCGCCGAGAGGCTGCGCGAACTGGCCGCCGAGCTCTCCGCCGCTTACCCCGATCTGCGTGTCGAGACGCACCCCTGTGATCTGGCCGACGCCACCGCGCGCGGCGAGCTTCAGGAAACGCTGAGCGGCGCTGAGCGCAGCGGCGGCCCCCTCCTGCTCATCAACAACGCCGGCCTCGGCGATTACGGAGACTTCGCCGGCTCGGATCCCGAGCGCAACCGCAGCATCATCGACGTGAACATCACCGCGCTCGTCGCCCTCAGCCGCGCCCTGCTGCCCGGCATCATGCGCCGCGGCGGCGGCATCATCAACATCGCCTCGCTCGCTGCCGAGCTGCCGATCCCCGACTTCGCCCTCTACGCCGCCAGCAAGGCCTTCGTCGCGAGCTTCAGCGAGGCGCTGAGGCTCGAGCTGCGCGAAGCCGGCATCCCCGTGCTGGCCGTTTGCCCCGGGCCCGTCCATACCGGCTTCGGGCAGGTCGCGCGGCGCTCGGGTTGCAGCGACGGGCGCTCCGCCTTCCACGACGCCTTCTACACCCCCGTCCCCACCGTCATCCGTGGCAGCCTGCGAGCCCTCGAGCTCGGCCGCCCGCGCTACTACCCCTCGCGCCGCGTGCAACTCGCCGCCCTGCTGCTGCGCCTCACCCCGCTGACCCTGCTGAGGCTCATCCTCGCCCGCCGCCCGCGCCGCATCAGCCGCAGCTCCTGAGGCCGCAGTTCCTGAGCCCTGTTGCCGCGGGCGCCGCTCTTTAGGACTCCCCTTCCGCACCTCCTGCTTTCTCACCCTCCCGTTCCCCTTCTCCCCGCTCATCACCATGCTCACCCCCCGCCGGAAAAACGGACGCCGTTTCGGCCTCAGCCCCTTCCGCATCGGGCTGCTGGCCGTCCTCCTGCTGGCCGCAGGCTCCCTCTACACCCCCTATCCCGCCGCCCTCGTCAGGGCCCTGCTCGGGCGTGCCGAAAGCGACGCCCAGCCCAGCGCCGGAGCCGCCGACAGCCCTGCACCCAACGAAGCCGCCCCCGTGCCCGTCATCATGCCCGACGAGAGCCCCGACCGCCGGACACCACCCCCCACCATCTGGAAGCACGAGGCCCGCTTCACCATGCCCGCCATCAACCTGCCGCCCTTTCCTCCCGCGCTGCCCGAGCGCGTCGAGCCCGGCAACTACGAGCACATCGCCAGCATGAGCAAGGGCATCAACATCGTCGGCAACGTCCACTTCCGCCGCGGCAGCACCGCCAGCCGAGACCGCCTCAAGCGCCAGGCCTACGCCGTCAAAGTCTCCCTCGAGCTCCTGCTGCCCCACGCCGCGGAGGGCCGCGAGCTGCTGCACGCCAACCCGAAGCTGCCCGACGTGCTGCCGGGCTTTGACGCCCTCATGCAGAAGGCCCGCGTCTCGCGCTGGTTTAACGCCCTCTACCTCCACAAACAGAACCGCATCCGCAAAAACGCCTCCACTCTCACCCGCTTGCTCGACCGCCACAACTACCTCGACACCGACACCATCCTCGAGATCGAGGCGCCGACGAGCCGCCGCAAGCTCCTCTGGATCCAGGCCGACATGGACGTCGTCTCCGATGGCTCGGACGGCGACCGCCTGCCGACCATGCCCGACAAAATCCTCAAGAGCGACAACTACCAGCCCTCCACCTCCTACTTCTGGCGCAAGCGCAGCAAGACACCCAACCCCCTGCTGGCCCCCTGGCAGGAGCGCCTGCGCAAGCAGAAGGCCCAGAAAGCCTCCGCCTCCGTCATCGCTCACACCGAGACCGTCATCGACAACCTCAAAACCTTCAGCTACCTGCTCGCGGAGTACGACCCCTTCATCGTCATCCCCCTCACCCTGTGCGAAGGCTCGGACAACGGCTACCGCCCGTCCCCCGGTGACTACGCCGTCGTCATCGTCGGCAAGCGTGTCTTCCCCGCCATCGTCGGCGACTACGGGCCGAACTTCAAGACCGGCGAAGCCTCCCTGCGCCTCGCCCGAGAGGTGAATCCCCGGGCCGGCGTCTACGCCCGCGCCGTCTCCGACCTCGGCGTCAGCTACCTCATCTTCCCGGGATCGGCGGAAGAGGAGAAGGGCCCCATTGACTACGACCGCCTCAACGAGCGCTGCCTCGAGCTGCTGGAGGACATCGGCGGCCTGGCTCCGGGAGCCTCCTTCGTGCGACTCAGCGACAAACTCGCGCCGAAGAACGACCCCTCCTCGGACAAGGGCGATGCCGCAAAGGATGGCGACGCAAAGGCCGACGACGTGAAGGACGGTGAAAAAGACTCTGCAAAGGACGGCGATAAAAAGACCTCAGGTGCCGAGAGCTCCGAAGCCTCTCGAGCCGCGCGTGCGGCCTCTGCGACGGGCGCGAACTCGCGCGATGCCCTGCGCGGCGATGAGCCTCCCCGTCTCCCGGCCATCCCCGCCTGAGCCCGGCACCTACTCAGCCCCGCCCGACCAAGTCCGGCATGGTCCTGCCCCGCCCGAATAGGCTCGGCTCCGACGGAGTGCTGCTCCGCTTTAGGCCTCCTCCGGCCGAGGCAATCCGCCCTGAGGCAAACAAGCCTGTGCACGGTCCTGTTCCTGGTTCCTTGCATTTTGACTTGCAGCCTCTTGCTCTCTGTCTTGCCCCCGGCCTCAGGCGCTCAGCCTTGCCCGGTTCCCCGCCTCGGGTCGGCTGCGGCGTTACCGCTGCATTACCGCAGACTGTCCCCAAGTTTCGTCACCGCGACATGTCGCCGAGTTGTATCACCGTGGTGTTTACCCGCTACCGGCCCGAGCCCACCGGCCCGGTAGCGGGCAGGTCGAGCACACGCCCCGCTTGCCCTTGCCACGGCGCGGATTCCGTGTTGAACTGGGGGCATGCAAGACAACCCCATCGTCCTCGGATTCACGGCCGGCGAACTGAGCCCCTGGCTCGAGTCGCGCTTCGATCTGCAGGCCTACCAGCGCGGCGCGGCCGTGCTCAAAAACTTCCTCGTCCAGCCCTACGGCGGCATCCGACGTCGCTACGGCACGAAGTGGATCGGACCGGCCTACGATCAGGAGTCGGGAGCCGTGCGTCTCGTCCCCTTCCGCTTCTCTGAGTCCGACGTCCTCATGCTCGAATTTTTCCCCGGCGGCATGCGCGTCTACCGCGACGCCGCTCTGGTGACCGGCGACGACGGCGAACCCTACGTGCTCGACGTCCCCTGGGACAGCGCCGACGTCATCGCCGCGATGGAGCCCGTGCAAGTCAACGACGTCATCTACGTCACGCACCCCCACTTTCCCCCCTACGCCCTGAGTCGCTACGCCGACAACCAATGGACCTGCACCGAGCTGAGCCTGCAACCTTACCCGCGCGAATCCTACCAGCTTCAGGACGGCTTGCTCGTCGTCTCCATGCATCAGGGCGGCGAAACCGCAACCCTCGAGACCGAGTCACCCACCCTCCGCTTCACGTCGGACATGGCCGGGCGGGAATACGTGCTCGCCGACGCACCCATCTCACCGCAGACCTACTTCCTCAACCGCAGTTACCCGCTGACCACGGTCGAGCTGCCCGATCTCGAGACGAGCTCCGTCTTTCCCGGCTCCGTCTACCACACCTACGACGAGGCTGAGGGTATGTACCACTTTTATTACTGCCGCAGCCCCTACAGCAAGTCCATGTTCACCGGCAGCAAATCGCCGCTCGACTACCGCCTCTGCTTCATCCCCGGCGCCTTCGTCCTTGACGAAAACCGCATGCCCTTCGAAGTCTGCGGCGATTGGGAGCTTGAAACCTACGGCGAGTGGAACGGCATGTGGGAGCTGTGGCGCAGCTACGACTCATCGCTGACGCTCAACGACTACACCCAGTGGCAGTGGACCTGCCTGCACTCCTTTCATCAGGACGGCTCGCAGGAGCGCAAAAACTGGGCCTTCTCGGGCTCCGAAGATCGCCCCTGCCGCATGGTGCTCATCTGCAAGGCTCAGTCCACAAAACCGCTGCCCGCCATGCTCTGCTTCCGCCTGCTGGGCGGGCAGCGCGAATACAAACTTCGCATCGTCTCGGTAGAGAGCGAAACGAAGGCGACGGCCGAAGTGCTGACCCCCTATCTGGACGAGCCCAAGGTCTTTTCAACCCGCAGCTGGAGCTTCGGCGCCTTCGGCTCGCGCAACGGCTACCCCTCCTTCTGCAACCTGCATCAGGGGCGCCTCTGGTTCGGCGGCACCGCCGGGCAGCCCACTACCCTCTTCGGCAGCAGCGTCGATGACTACGGCAACTTCCTCGTCGGCTCCAACGACGACGACGCTCTGCACGTGACAATGGCCACCTCGGATCAAAGCCGCATCTGCTGGATATGCCCCGCACGCAGCCTGCTCGTGGGCACCACCTCCAGCGAATGGACCCTCAGCACGGCATCGGGCTCCGCCATCACCGCCACGACGGCCCTCTTCAGCCGCCAGTCCTCCGTGGGCAGCGACCGACTCGGCGCCAATGGCGTCGAAAACACCGTCTTCTACGTGCAGCGCGGCGGCAAGCGCCTGCGCGAAATCTCCTACAAACTCGAAGCCGACGGCTTTACCTCCACCGATACCAGCCTGCTTGCCGAGCACCTCTTTGAGGCCGGCGTGCGTGAGTGGACCGTGCAGAAGGGCAGCAACACCCAGCTCTGGGTGCTGATGCGAGACGGACTGCTGGCCGTGCTGACCATGAATGCCGAGCAGCAAGTCACCGCATGGCAGCGCGTGGAGTTCCCCGGGCGCGAGGTGCTGCACCTCTCCGCCCTCACGAGCTCCGACAGCAACGAGGACGAGCTGTGGCTCGTGCTGCGCAATCGCGCCTCGGGCTGCGTGAGCCTCGAGCGCATGGTGGAGGGCGCCTCCTTCGTCGACGGCGCCGTGAGCTGCGCGACCGACGGGGGAGCCGCCCTGAGCGTCAGCCTGCCGCATCTGGCCGGGCTCGAGGTCTGCGCCCGGGCCTACCTGCCCGAGAAGGCCGACGACACCGCCGCGGGTGAAACCGCTTCAGCCGACGCTTCCGCCGCAATGGAGGCCGTTGCCGCTAATTCATCCGCTGATGTATCGGGCGCAGAGGCTCTCCCCTCGCTCCGGCTGAGCGTGTCGAGCGACGGTGCGCTGGACCTGCCCGCGACAGCAACCGGCGCCGTCTGGGAGATCGGCTCTGTCTTCACCTCCGAATTGCAGTCCATGCCGCAGGAGCGGGAGGTGAACTTCAACACCGTGCGCCAAGTCGGGCGCGTGAAACTGCGCGTGCGCGAAAGCGATCCCTCCTTTGAGTATCGCGTGGCACACGTCGCGCGCTGGGAGCAGTATGAGCCTCGGCGCGACGGCTTGACCGGGCCGTATACCGGCGCCATCCGCCTGACCAACCTCCCGCAGCCCGGGGTGGCGCAGGGCTTCTGCCTGCGCTACGACGGGGCAGGGGACTTCCGCCTGCTCTCGCTCGTGATGGAGGTGGATACGCACGGGCGTTGAGCCTTTCCGATTTTCGTCATGTGACATGGGTGTGACACATGCGGGGTAATGGGCGGCTAGCTGTCGGGAGACAGCTAGCCGTTTCCTGTTCGCCCTTGGGGCGTGCCCGATCTGCGCCACTCGGCAATCCCTTTGCCGCCCGCAACCTCAATCCGGCTGAGGTTACGTACACAGGGCCCGAGTTCTTTCAAACTTTTTGCTCCCGTACGAAAAAAGTTGGAGAAGGAGCGCTCCGTCGCGGCCTTCTCGGAGTCTTTGTGGAAGTGCCGCGGCTCCCTGACGAAGCGTTCGAAGGCTTGGCGAGGCGTCGGCACTCACCCCAAGCCGCGCCTCTTTTCCGAATCCGAAGACCGCTCCTTTGAGAAAAGACCACGTCGGAACGCCCTCCCACGAGACCCGGGCGAGAGGTCCGGATGACCAGCGTGCATCAGACTGCATCCGGCCTGCCGATCTCCGAAGCCGGGGAAGAGCCTGGGGGCGCACCAAGATGCACCCCGACGCAGAAAGAGGTGGGGAATGCGGGAGGCCGCAGGACGCGGGAGGACGCGGGAGGATGTGGGAGGATGTGGGAGGCCCGCTCGCCTTCCCCATAAACGCAAAAAGGCGGGCTGCCCGCGTGGGGCAACCCGCCGGTACTCAGACCTTATTGCAGAATGAGGCGCTTGCGGCTTACATCATGCCGCCCATACCGCCCATGCCGCCGTCGGCGGCGCCGGTGCCGCAGCTGCAGCCCTTCTTCTCGGGCAGATCAGCGATGAGGCACTCCGTCGTGAGCATGAGGCCGGCAATCGAAGCAGCGTTCTGCAGAGCCGAGCGCGTGACCTTCGTCGGGTCGACAACGCCGCTGGTCAGCAGATCTTCGTAGGCGTCGGTGACAACGTTGTAGCCCTGCGTCGGGGACTCAAGACCCTTGACCTTCTCGACGATCAGAGCAGCCTCGCGGCCGGCGTTCTCAACGAGCTGGCGAAGCGGAGCCTCGACGGCGCGGTAGACGATGTCGGCACCCGTCTTCTCGTCGCCCGTCAGGTTGAGGCCGCAGATGGCCTTCTGAGCGCGGATGAGAGCCACACCGCCGCCGGGAACGATACCCTCCTCCACCGCAGCGCGCGTGGCATGCAGGGCGTCGTCGACGCGGTCCTTCTTCTCCTTCATCTCAGTCTCGGTAGCGGCACCGACCTTGATGACGGCCACACCGCCGGCCAGCTTGGCCAGACGCTCCTGGAGCTTCTCGCGGTCGTAATCGCTGGTGGAGTCGGCAATCTGCTTGCGGATCTGGCCGACGCGGGCGGAGATGTCCGCGGACTTGCCGGCACCTTCGATGATGACGGTGGTGTCCTTGGTGACCACGACGCGCTTGGCCATGCCGAGCTGGGAGATCTCAACGCTGTCAAGCTTCAGGCCGAGATCCTCGGAGATGCACTGACCGCCGGTGAGAATGGCGATGTCCTGCAGCATGGCCTTGCGGCGATCGCCGAAGCCCGGAGCCTTGACGGCGCAGGCCTTCAGGGCACCGCGCAGGCTGTTGACCACCAGAGCGGCCAGAGCTTCGCCCTCGACGTCCTCAGCGATGATGAGCAGGGGCTTGCCGGCCTTGGCGACCTTCTCAAGCACGGGCAGCAGATCCTTGAGGTTGCCGATCTTCTTCTCGAAGATCAGGATGTAGGGGTTCTCGAGAACGGCCTCCATCGAGTCAGCGTTGGTCACGAAGTAGGGGGACAGATAGCCCTTGTCGAACTGCATACCCTCGACCACGTCCAGCGAAGTGTCGATGCCCTTGGCTTCCTCAACGGTGATGGTGCCGTCCTTGCCGACCTTGTCCATAGCCTCGGCAATGATGTTGCCGATCTCGGAGTCCCAGTTGGCCGAAACCGTGGCCACCTGAGCAATCTCCTTCGAGGAGTCCACCGGCTTGGAGATCTTCTTGAGCTCATCCACCACGGCGGCAGCGGCCTTGTTGATGCCGCGCTGCAGCGAGATGGGGTTCGCACCGGCGGTGACGTTGCGCAGACCCTCGCGGTAGATGCTCTCAGCGAGCACCGTAGCCGTCGTGGTACCGTCACCGGCGATGTCGTTGGTCTTGCTGGAGACCTCACGGACGAGCTGGGCACCCATGTTCTCATAGGCGTCCTCGAGCTCGACCTCCTTGGCGACGGTCACGCCGTCCTTGGTGATGCTCGGCGAGCCGAACTTCTTGTCGATGACGACGTTGCGCCCGGCCGGGCCCAGCGTGCTCTTCACAGCCTTGGCGATCTTGGTGACACCGTTGAGCAGGCTCTGACGAGCGGCCTCTTCAAATGAAAGTTGTTTAGCCATATGTGTGTTTCTTGTTTAAGGGTTAACAGTTGGTTCAGTCAATGATGGCGAGAATGTCGCTCTCGTTCAGAATGGTGTAGGTGGTGCCGTCGACGGTGACTTCCGTGCCGCCGTACTTCGTGATGAGCACCTTATCGTTCACCGCAACGTTGAAGGGAATCGGCTGGCCGTCCTTGTCGCGACCGCCGGTACCGATGGCGCGCACGATGGCTTCCTGAGGTTTCTCCTTGGCGGTGTCCGGCAGGAAAAGACCGCCGGCGGTCTTGCTCTCAGCTTCGACGCGCTCCACGAGCACGCGCTGTCCGATGGGTTTAATCATGGTCTTGTCTATGTTTTGGTTGTTTGAAGTGGTAATTCTTCCTGTTCGGAAAGAGGGGGGGAGTCGAGGCAGGTGCTCGATGAGCGGGCTCCTGCCCCGACGGTGATGGTTTACTTGTTGTCGTCGTCGTCAACGACTTCGGCATCAACGACTTTGCCCTTGGCCTTGCGCGGGCCGCCCTCGCTGCTGTCGCCGGCAGGCTCGCTGTAGGCGGGTCCGCCCTGCTGAGCGGCAGCCTGCTGAGCCGCCTGATTGAGGTCGCCGAGCATCTTCTCAAGCTCAGTCGTCAGGCTCTTGCACTTCTCCGCATCCTTGGCTTCAGCCGCGGCCTTCAGGGCCTTGACCTTCTCCTCGATGGGCTGCGTGATCTGAGCCGGGGCCTTGTCGCCGAGCTCCTTGATCTGGCGCTCGACATTGTGAGCCAGCGAGTCCGCCTTGTTGATGGCCTCGATGTCCTCGGCCTTGCGGCGATCCTCCTCGGCGTGAGCCTCAGCATCCTTCTTGGCGCGCTCGATTTCCTCCTTGGAGAGGCCGGACGAGCCCTGAATGGAGATGTTCTGCTCCTTGCCGGTGTTCTTGTCCTTCGCTGTGACCTTGAGGATGCCGTTGGCATCGATATCAAAGGTCACTTCGATCTGCGGGACGCCGCGCGGAGCCGGCTGGATGCCGTCGAGCTTGAAGTTGCCCAGCAGCTTGTTGTCGTTGAACATGCGGCGCTCACCCTGGCAGATGCGGATGTCCACCGCAGGCTGGTTGTCGGCCGCCGTCGAGAAGACCTGGCTCTTGCGCACCGGGATGGTGGTGTTGCGGTCGATCATCGGCGTGGCGATGCCGCCCATCGTCTCGATGGAGAGCGTCAGCGGGGTGACATCCAGCAGCAGCACGTCGTTGACATCGCCCATGAGCACGCCGCCCTGAATAGCGGCACCCACGGCCACGACCTCATCGGGGTTCACACCCTTGTGCGGCTCCTTGCCGGCGAGGCGGTGAGCCATCTCCTGCACGGCGGGCATGCGGGTCATACCGCCGACGAGCACCAGCTCGTTGATGTCGCTGGTGGTCAGGCCGGCCGCCGCGATGCAGTTCTTCACCGGGGTCGCGGTGCGCTCCAGCAGGTTCTCCGTGAGCTGCTCGAGCTTCGAGCGCGTCAGCGTCATCTGAATGTGCTTCGGGCCCGTGGCGTCCATCGTGATGAAGGGCAGGGAGATGTCGTAGCTCTGCGTCGAGCTCAGGGCGATTTTCGCCTTCTCAGCCTCCTCCTTGATGCGCTGCAGGGCGTCTGTCTGCTTCGAGATGTCCATGCCCTCCTTGGCCTTGAACTCAGCGAGAATCCAGTTGATGACCGCGTTGTCCCAGTCATCACCGCCGAGGTGGGTGTCACCGTCGCTGGCCTTCACTTCGAAGACGCCGTCGCCGATCTCCAGCACCGAGATATCGAAGGTACCGCCACCGAGGTCGTACACGGCAATCTGCTCATTGCTCTTCTTGTCCAGACCGTAGGCCAGAGCAGCCGCCGTCGGCTCGTTGATGATGCGGCGCACCTTCAAACCGGCGATTTCACCGGCCGCCTTCGTGGCGTTACGCTGAGCGTCGTTGAAGTATGCCGGCACCGTGATGACGGCCTCCGTGATCGTCTCGCCGAGCTTGGCCTCAGCGTCAGCTTTGAGCTTCGAGAGCACCATGGCGCTGATCTCCTGCGGAGAGTAAACCTTCGTCTCGCCGGCGACCTCCACCTGAATGTGGGCATCGCCGTTCGGGGCCTCAACGATGGTGTACGGAACCTTTTTGTCCTCCTCCGTCAGCTCCGAGTACTTGCGGCCGATCAAACGCTTGGCCGAGAAAATCGTGTTGCGCGGGTTCGTGACGGCCTGGCGCTTGGCGGCCTGACCGACGATGCGTTCGCCGCTCTTGGTGAAGGCGACGATCGACGGAGTCGTGCGGGCGCCTTCGCTGTTCTCCAGAACAGTCGCCTGACCGCCCTCCATGACGGCCATGCAGGAGTTGGTGGTACCGAGGTCAATACCGAGAATTTTGCTCATCGTGTTACTTCCTTTCTGATCAAGTGTTGTGTGGTTGTTTCTTCCGGCACTTGGCCGGTTGCTTTGTCCGCCTTTTATTATGCAAAGGCCGTGCCAATTTTAAAAATCTTGAATTATCAGCGCTTTGCGATGATGGAGTCTCGCCGGTGGCCATCTATAATGCGGTGTTATGCCACAGTATGTACAAGATGCCGCACGTTGGTGCGACTTTTTGCCGCAGAGCTGCGGCTGTCGTGCACCTGCGTGCCAAGTTTACGCTCGGCTGTGCAGCCGAAGGGGCAGGGGGGCTGCTGCCGGCGGGGGCGGCTTCGGGCGGAGGTGCCGCGCTCTGCACAGGCGCTTGGCCCCCGATACTCGGCACAAAAAAGCCCCGTCGCCCGAGAAGGGCGACGGGGGAGATAAGGGAAAGGCTTGGAGGAGCCTCAGGCCTGCGGATCGGCGGGAGCCTCCGCATCCGCCGGGGCGGCCGGAGCTTCAGGCGCCTCGGCCTCAGGAGCCCCGGGCGCCTCTGCGGCCGGTGCGCAAGCCTCGGAAGGCTCGGCTGCATCGCCTTCGGCGGCGGGGGCTTCGTCAGACGCCGGAGCCTCTGCAGGGGCCAGCTCGGGCTCGGCTGCCGGAGCTTCTGCGGGAGCAGGCTCCGACGGCGTCGGAGTTCCGGTGGCCTTCGGAGCATCGGCCTTGGGGGCCTGCGCCTTCTTGGCTCGCTTGCCGCTGCGCCTCGACGGCGTTTCCACCTTCGTAGGCTGGGGAGCGGCGCTGCCCTTGGGGTACCAGATGGAGTTGTCCGCCGTCACGACGATGAAGCCCTGCTCCATCAGCCAGATCATGTCCGCCACATAGGGAGCGTAGGCATCGACGGAAGCCTGCTTGCCTGCCTCATCCTCAGCCGCAGGCACGCCGGAGAGCGCCGCGCACATCGCATCCACCTTGCCGCCGGAATTCTCCTTCGTCCAGTTCACGATGGCCATCATGCGATCCGCCAGCACCATGTCCGCCGGAATCGCGCGCACGCGGCTCGGCCCGGTGTAGTGGTGGCCCTGCCACTTGTAGATGGGAATGTGGTGGCGGGCCAACCCATGGCAGAGATTCGGAATGAGCATCTGCGGGAAGCGCGCCGTCTTGTCGGACAAAATGGACAGGTGAGCGGCGAGCCCGGGCGAGAGGCGGGACTTCGGCGTCGCACCGTTGACGAAAACCTTGTCCACCACCTCGTAGACATCGCCGTAGTGGTGCTCGCGGAAGTCGGCCTCCACGGCTGCGGCATCCTGGAGCACGACTTCCTCGGCCCCCTCGCGCAGCGGCTTCCAGACCGTCGTGTGGCTCACCTGCTTCAGCCAGTCGGCGAGAGCCTCCTCGCTCTTGTTCGTCACAATGCGAGCCTTGAAGCTGCTCAGATCCATCGACGCATACTTGCGGCGGTAGAGCCGCATGAGGCTGGCCTGATAGCCGTGCCAGTTCGCCGGGCCGATGAGCTCCCCGCCCAGCGAGCACTTGGCCACGGAGCTGAAGCTGCCCGCAGGCGCCTCTGTCTCCACCTCCTCGCGCTTGTAAAACTTGCCGAACCACTCAGCCTTCCAGAGGTAGGCCACAGCCTCCTGCTCCGTGAGCCAGCAGGCGCCGTCCCCGAGTTTGGAGTGAATCATCATCGGGCCATCCTCGAGCTTCATGAAGACGAGGTCGTAGCGATCCTTCGCCGCCATGACAACGCGGGCGAGATCGAGGAGGGGCAGGGCCCTCTTCTGGCGGTGAATCTGCGTGGCGAAAATCTCCAGGATGCTGTTGGCCGGGCGCAGCTCGACGCGCAGACCGGCAGCAGGAGCCGGCAGCTGGCGCGGAGCCCTCTCCGGGCGCCCCTCTCTTCTCTGCGGGCGACCCTCGCGGCCTTCGCGCTTCGTAGCGCGATCCCCGTCGCGGCGCTCTCTGTCAAACGGGCGGCGCTCCCCACCGTCCCTGCGGCGAGCCGGGCGCTCGCGGCGGGGCATCTCCTCGTAAACCTGCGGCTTCGGTGTCTCTCCGCCCTTGCGTGCCCAAGCCGGGCCGAACTGGAAGGCGGTCAACTCCGACAGATTAAAGGGCGTCGTGCCCTCCTGATGATTTTCATCCATATCAATGCGTTCTGTAACTAACGTTAAGCTTAGCCTAAAAAGAGCTTCATGGCAACTTTTTTCTGCCTTGCTTTTCTGAAAAAATGGCCATGGACTCACTCGCGCAGGAATTCAACGCCGAGAATGCAGATATCATCCTCCTGTTCCGAGCTGCGCGTAAAGTTGTGCATGCAGGCCAGCGAGATGTTGATCATCTCACCGATATTGATCGGGCGGCGCTCCTGAAGATAGTTCATGATGCGCACGGCCCCCAGCTCATCGCCCGCGGGATTGTGCGCCTCGGTGAGACCGTCTGTGTAGAGCATGAGCTTCATGCCGGCCTCCAGCGGAATCTCACTCTCGCGGAAGAGCGCGCTCTCAATGAGCCCGAGCGCGGGGGAGCGCGGAATCGCCGGCAGAAGAGCCTTGCCGTCAGCCGTCATCACAATGGGCGCGGGATGACCCGCGCCCGAGAGCGTGAGGCGCTGCTTGTCGAGATCGAGGTAGACGTAGCAGGCCGTGGCAAACATCGTGATGTGCGCCTGGCTGAAAATGCGATAGAGCTGTCGGTTGAGCGAAGAGAGCAAAAGCCCGGGCGTATCGGCGAGGTTTGCCACCTGTTCCATCAGCCCCCGCAGCATAGCCGCGATCAGCGCCGCGCTCACGCCGTGCCCCATGACATCGCAGATGAGCATCCCCACGCCCGAATCCCGCACCGGAAACACCTCAAAGCAATCGCCGGCAACCCCCGTGGACGGCATATAAACATGGCGGAACGTCGCGCGGCGCGTGCTGCCGTCCGCCGGCGACTGCCACACGCGGTCGCGCAGGCGCAGCGGCTGCAGCGCCCTCTGCACCTCCTTCGCGAGGCTGATCTCCTTCTCCAGCGCGCGGTTGCGCTGATCGAGCTGCTCGGCCAGCTTGCGGTAGCGGCGCTGCGCCTCAATGAGCTCCGTCACATCGGACGAAATGCCCACGATGCCCTTGATACTCCCGTCGTGGGCGTACCAGGGGAACTTCGACACGCGGCTCCAGCTGTTGTGCGTGACGCCGTCCTTCCACGTCTCGTGGTGAATGCGGTTCGTAATGGGGATCCCCGTCTCCATGATCTCCACCTCCTCCGCCCGGGCAACCTCAGCCATCGCCGCCGTGAAGAAATTGCTGTCGCGACAGCCGATGAGATCCGACGGCGTGCGCACATGCATCTTGCGCGCCGTCGCCTCATTGGCCAGCACGAAGCGCGACTCGCGATTCTTGAAATAAATATTGTCGGGCAGGTAGTTAATCAGCGTACGGAAGAAATTCTGATCCTCCAGCGCGCGCATGTCCGACATTTTGCGGCGCGTAATATCAACCCACACCCCCACCAGCCGCCGCGGCTTCATGTCCTCCCCGCGCTCCAGCAGCCCATTGACGCGAATCCAGCGCCAGCCGCGCGAGCGCAGATTGAGCAGGCGCACCTCCACGCGCATGGGCGAAGCCGCAGCCATCGGCATGTCGATGTAGCGCTGCACGCTGCTGCGGAAAAACTGGCGATCCTCCGGGTGAATCGTGCGCTCACTCTCCGTGAAGATATTCGGCGCCAGCTCCTGGAAGGGCAGACCCATCATCCGCAGGCACTGCTCGGTGTAGAAAATCTCACCGCTCTCCATGTCCCAGCAGTAGACGCCCTCCTCAGCGGCGCGAAGCGCCTTTCGCACCATCTCCCAGTTGAAAACACCGGGTGCGGCGTGTTGTTGGTGATGAAAGCTGGCGTCGTCTGTCATTTACCGAAAATTTTACCGCATCCGCAGGGCTTTTCAAGCAGAAAATGCGAAAAACTCGCTTTCCATCGTCAACAATTTGCCTTTCCTGCATGACACAAAGTTGGAAAATTTCAGCCGATAAAAACTTGACAACGCGAAGCATTAAGGGTAGAGTCTCCCGCGATATGACGAGTCAAGGAAAGTCTTTGAAGTTGGCTGCTCTCGGTCTGGCATCCGCCGCCGCCATGCTGGGGTTGACATCCTGCTTGGTGGGTCCCGACTACGAGAAGCATGAAATGAGCGTGCCTGCGGCTTTCCGCGGCGCGCCGAGTATGGATACCTCCATCGCCTCCCTTCCGTGGTGGGATGTCATCAAGGATCCGGACCTGACCTCCCTGCTCCTCGACACCTTCCGCAACAACCACTCCCTCAAGGCGACGCTCGCCAACGTTGACAGCGCTCGCCAGACGATCACCGTGACGCAGGCCCCCATCTTCCCCTGGCTGGCCTACGGCGGCAGCGTCTCCAAGGGCGCGAACCAGAGCGGCGGCTCAACCATCATGAACAGCGGCGGTATGACCACGGCCCCCGGCTCGCTGGCCGCCTCCGCCTCTTGGGAACTTGACATCTGGGGCCGCACGCGCCGCTCCGTCGAGTCCGCCGAGGCCGACTATCTCTCCGCCGAGCAGGAGCTCCGCTCCCTCCAGCTCTCCCTGCTGCGCCAAGTCGCCACGGGCTACCTTCAGCTGCTCATGCTCGACGAGCAGCTCCGCATCCAGAAAGCCTGCGTTGAATCCTATCGCCAGTCCCTGGAGTACTACGAGTACCGACTTCAGTACGAGGTGAGCAACATTCTGGCCGTGCAGTCCAGCCGCGCCGCCCTTGCCGCCGCGCAGGCCCAGGTCCCGGCGCTCGAAACGCAAATCGTCCAGCTTGAAAACACGCTCAGCGTCCTCGCCGGCCGCGTCCCCGGCCACATCCGCCGCCGCGGCAACCTCACCGACTACGCCGGCTCCTCCGAGGTGCCGACCGGCATCCCTGCTGACATCCTGGCCCACCGCCCCGACGTCCTCGCCGCTGAGCAGAAGATCCGCTCCGCCAACGCCAAGGTCGGCGTCGCCATCGCCGACTACTTCCCCACCATCACCCTGACGGCTGCCGGCGGCATGGCCTCGGCCGACCTCATGACGAGCGTCCGCAAGGGAACGGGTTGGGGCATGGGCGCCAGCCTCTCGGGCCCGCTCTTCCGCGCCGGCTCGCTGCGCGCCTCTGAGAAGATCGCCCGCAACAACCTCGTTGCCGCCGTTGCGGACTACGAAGACACCGTCCTCACCGCCCTCAGCGAAGTCTCCTCAACCCTCGTCCAGCGCATCAAGCTGCGCAGCATCATGCAGAAGCAGGAGGAAGCCGTCGTCTCCTACCGAAGCTACCTCGACGCCTGCCTTGAGCGCGTCAAGACCGGCTACTCCGACTACTACGAAGTGCTCACCGCCCAGCAGAACCTCTTCCCGGCCGAGCAGAAACTGGCTGAATACCGCTACCAGTACGCCGCCTGCATCCCGACCCTCTACGCCCAGCTGGGCGGCGGTTGGCAGCAGAGCTCGGAGGAGATCCGCGCCGGCAAGTCCGCGCAGAGCAACCAGGCTCAGTAAAACACCGCCGAACCACACAGCAAAGCAGGGGCCTCACAGCCCCCGCCATCACCCTGTCGGCCGCCGCCTGCCCTCGGCATGCGGCGGCCTCTTTTGCACCCCTTTGCCGCGCCAAATAGCCCCTTTGGCCCTGAATCGGCTTGACAATATCATCACTTCTGGCATAAAGAAGGGCATGCGAATTGTAATGATGGCAACCGGGGACATCGCGATTCCCTGCCTGCAAACCCTCCTGAAGACCGGAGAGTTGGTGGCTCTCGTGACCCAACCCGATCGCCCCTCCGGCAGACACCAGCAACTCACCCCTCCCCGCGTGAAAACCCTCGCGGAAGAGGCCGGGCTGCCCGTCTACCAACCCGAGCGCATGCGCGATGAAGCAGCCATCGAACGCCTCCGCTCGTGGGAGCCCGACGTCGTCGTCGTCATGGCCTACGGACAAATCCTCTCCCAAGCCGTCATCGACGTCCCTCGCATCGCCTGCATCAACGTCCACGCCTCCCTCCTGCCGCGCCACCGCGGAGCCTCGTGCATCCAAGCTGCCATCGAAGCCGGCGACGACGAAACCGGCATCACCGTCATGCACGTCGTCCGCAAACTCGACGCCGGCGACATCATCTGCCAGGCCTCCATCCCCCTCAACGGCACCGAAACCGCCGAAAGCCTCCACGACGACCTCGCGCAGCTCGCCCCCGACCCCCTCCTCGACGCCCTCGAATGCCTGCGCGAAGGCACCGACGATCGCGAAGAGCAGGACGAATCCCTCATGACCTACGCGCCGAAACTCACCCGCGCCGACGGCCTCATTGACTGGACGCAGCCCGCCTTCCAAATCGCCCGCAAAATCCGCGCCTACCACTCCTGGCCCGGCACCTACACCATCTACCCCTCCGTCAAATCCGGCGGCGACAAAAACCTCAAAATCTTCCCCCCCGTCGAGCTCTTCTCCCATATCACCAAACCCGTCACCGCCGTCCCCGGCATGGTGCTCGAATCCGGCCCCGACGGCATGCTCGTCTCCTGCGGCGGCCCCCGCGGCGGCGCCCTGCGCATCAAAACCCTCCAGCCCCCCGGCGCCCGCAAAATGAACGCCGAAAGCTTCTTTGCCGGCCACCGCATCCCCCCCGGCACCATCCTCGGTGTACCCACCCCCTCCTGAAGCAAGGGCCGACGAACCGAAAGAGCAGGGGCGAGAACCGAACCCCCTCGCCGCAGCCCGCACCGCCGCTTGACCCGGCGCTCCGCTGCAACCGGCGCGCCTTTTCGCTTGCCTTCGGCAGCAGGCTAGGTTAGAATGACTCCGATATGAGTCACAACCTCTTCATTGAATACCCCAAATGCAGCACCTGCAAAAAAGCAGCCGCTTGGCTGCGCGAGCAGGGCTACGACTACTGCGACCGCAACATCGTCGAGCAAAACCCCAGCCTTGAAGAACTGCGCAGCTGGTGGCAAGCCAGCGGCCTGCCCCTGCGCCGCTTCTTCAACACCTCCGGCATGAAATACCGCGAAATGCAGTTGGCCTCCAAACTCCCCACCATGAGCGAGCAAGAGCAGCTCGAACTGCTCGCCTCAGACGGCATGCTCGTCAAGCGCCCCCTGCTCGTCACGGACAAAGGCATCGTCCCCGGCTTCAAAGCCGAAACTTGGGCTGAGAAACTCTCCTGAGCCCGGGCGGGGCACCGCACAGCATCAGGCCGGCAGCGGGCACAACCCCTGCCGGCCTCATCGTGCCCGCGGCTCACCCTCACAGATCCGGCCAAGCGTGGCGAGGATAGCGCCCCGCGAGATCCTTCTTCATCTGCGGATAACCGTTGCGCCAGAACGAAGGCAAATCATCCGTCACCTGATACGGCCGCTGATTGGGCGCCAGCACCTCCACCAAGCAGCGCACCCGACCCTCGGCAATCACCGGCGTCTCCGCCACCCCGAAAAGCTGCTGACACTTCAGCGAAATCACCGGCCTGCCGTCCTCGCGATACAGCAACTTCACCTCGCGCCCGTTAGCCAAGCGCAACTGGCGGGGCGCATAGCGATCCAGACACTCCCGCTGCCAGCCGCTCAGCCACTCGCGGAGAATCGGCAGCACCGGCCGCTCGCGAATCTCCTTGTAGCTCACCGCCCCCTCGCAGAGCATCGTCACCGCCACCCGGCGATCCTCCTCCTCAAAACCCGGAAGCTCCAGCTCCGGCATCGCCTCCCGCAGGCAGTGCAAGCGGCGAATCCACTGCAACACGTGCCCGTCCCAGCCCTCCAGCACCAGATGGCCTCGCAGCACCTGATCCGCCAGCAGAGGCGCCGCCTCATCCGGCGTCGCATCCCCGGCCTCAGCCTCCACCACCACCAAATCGCGATACATCGCACGTCGAAACGCCAGAACCCGCCTGCGCGACGGCTCGTAGCGCGCCGTCCGCTCCTCGCGAAGCGGCACATCGCCGAGCTCCAGCCGCGTGCAGCGGCTCAGGCGCGTCTCCACAGACTTCCCGCCCACCTCCGTCACCTCCGCCGCTAGAAACAACTCGCAGCCCTTCGCCACCGAATCCCCCGCAATGCGGCCGCTGCGGCGCCCCGTCAGCCGCGCCGTCCCCGTCGCCACACTGTTGCGCGCCGCCACATTCCCCGGGAAGGCCCCCAGAAGCGCCCGCGTCAGCCCCTCGCGGCAGGATTCAAAATGAAGCTCCGGCGTCGAGCGCATCAGCTGGCGGAACGCCGCAAGCACCTCGCGCGCCGCCCTCCCCATAACCCCCATCCTCCCGCAGGCCCCCGCATCAAAGCGCTCGCGCGCCGCATAGAGCACCGCACGCCACTCCGCCTGAAAATCCGAATAATCACCCTCCTCCCGCAGCCGATCACTCAGCCCCGAACCCATCGCCACCGGCTCCGCCTGCAGCAGCGCGCACACCGCCGCAGCCTCCGCCTCACAGCCCCCCTCGCGACTCAGCAACATCAACTTCGCCAGCACCGGCGGCAGAGGAAAGCGCAGCAGCGCCCTCCCCGTCGCCGAAAGACCTCCATCCTCCGCCACCGCCCCGAGATCCTCCAGCAACTCCCACGCGCGATCGCACTGCACCTGCGTCGGCGCATCCGGCCAGGCAAAGCCCATCATCCCCGCCTTCCCGCGATAGCCCCAGGCCAGCAAGTGCAAAAACGCCGAGGAAAGATCCGCCCGGTGCACCTCCGGCGACGGAAAAGCCGGGCGCCGACGCTGCTCCGCCTCACTCCAGAGGCGCACACAGCGCCCCGGCCCCAAGCGCCCCGCGCGCCCCGCCCGCTGCTCCGCCTGAGCCTGAGAAATCGGCACCACGTGCAGCGTCGAAATCCCCCGCTGCGGATCCCAGCGCGCCTCGCGTGCCGTCCCCGCATCCACCACCGAGCGCACCCCCTCAATCGTCAGCGACGTCTCCGCAATATTCGTCGCCACAATCACGCGCGGGCGCTCCCCACGCTCCACCGCCCGCGCCTGAGCCTCAGGCGACAACTGACCGTGCAGCGGGAACACATCGCGCCCCCGCATCCAGCCCACCCGCTCCAGAATCTCCACCGTGCGGCGAATCTCATACGCCCCCGGCAAAAACACCAGCACATCCCCCGCATCCCCCGACTCGCACAACTCCCGCACCGCCTCACCGCACTGCTCCCACACCGGCTGCGCCCGCACCACCCCGCGCGCATCGCGGCTCGCCACCGGCGGGCGATAGCGCACCTCCACCGGAAACAGACGCCCCTCCGCCCGCAGCACGCGCGCCTGCGGCAAATACCCCTGCAACTTGTCGAGCTCCAGCGTCGCCGACATCACAAAAACACCGAGATCCGAGCGCCTCCCCCGCTGCAGCTCCAGCACGCGCGCCAAGCACAAATCCCCCGACAAGCGCCGCTCATGCACCTCATCGAACACCACCGCCGACACCCCCTCGAGCAAAGCATCCTCCGTCAGACGCCGCTCCAGCACACCATCCGTCGTGAACAGAATCCGCGTCTTTTTCCCGAAGCGCGCATCAAAGCGCACACTGTAGCCCACCTCCTCGCCCAGCGGACAGGGGAAGCAGCGGGCCACATACGACGCGAGAAGGCGCGCAGCCAGGCGCCGCGGCTGCACCACCAGCACACAGCCGCGCTCCCCGCAACCCGCATCCAGCAGCATGCGCGGCACCTGAGTCGACTTGCCCGACCCCGTCGGCGCACTCAGCAGCACACAAAAACCCGGGCGAGACGCCGCCTCCACAACCTCCTCACGAATCGCATCAATCGGTAACATCCCCGCCATTCTGCCACAGAAACGCGCGAAAAGAAAGCCGAAAGCCTCCCCCGCTCATGTGTGCGCTCACCCCACACATCTCCCCACCCGCCGCACGAAACAACACCGAACACCCACGAGCGCGCACCCGAGCCCGACAAGCCCGAAACCCCCACCGCCCCACCCGCCCGGCGGGCGAACAATCAAGCCAGCCTCAGTAAAACGGCAGCTCCGCAACCCAAGCCGCGCCTCCGCTCCCCGGAGACTCAAAAAATGCCCCAAAAAATGGCCGCTTAGCATCAGCGACTTGCGAAGAATCTGCAAAAAATCCGCAAAAAAAGCAAAAATTCAGCGAAAAAAGCTTGACGTTGGCGGAGTCGATCTGTATAATCGGCGGCACCCCGACACGGGGCGGCCCGA
>UMHM01077261.1_pt1 | contig 34771 bp, 29 predicted proteins | sample 1965501 | NCBI WGS metagenome assembly UMHM01 (sample SAMEA4836095, study PRJEB28245) | human gut metagenome | biome: gut microbiome; material: fecal sample | place: Denmark | collected 2008
CCTTTTTTATTAAGCTGAAACTTCTTTATCCGTTACAGCCCCTATGGCCCCCTTTTAAAGGTTGATTTATTTCTAGTTTTATATATTCATAAAAAAGCTGTAACGAAATTTATTCATTTCACTACAGCTCCTTTTTAATTCATATATTCCGTATCAAAAATATCATCATTTAATTCTTCGTCAATCATTTGGAAAAGCAATTCTTCGATATCCTTGCCATTCTCTAATTGTTCAAATAGGTCAGGTCTTTCATAGAACATTTTATTAAAGAAGAATCCTGAAACTAATTGTTCATTCTGTTCATCTAAAGAACGACGTTCATTTTCTTCTACCCAAGGGCCATCGTTTTTAGATTCAATAACTTGAATGCGCTCTAACTCAATTTCTACATCACTTAGTTCTTCATCTAATAATTTTCCTGTTACTGGGTAAAATTCATCGGCTTCAGAATCAAAGAATGAAAGAAGGAACATGTCACCTTTTTCTAGACATAGATCGGCTATAGAACACATTTGCATTTCTTCCATTGAGTAATCAATACCTTCACAGTTGATCATAAAGTCATAGCTACAAACGATGTCTAAGCATGACATCACAAAGTAAGTCATATCTGCTAATGGCAGTCTTTTAGGGAATGTGACTGTTCTAGTGGTATCATCCAATTGAAATTGAATCGTACAAATTTGAAATTTTTCCATTAAGAATGCCGTCTTTTCTTCAATACACACTTTTATACCTTCTTCAAAAGAACAGTCATGAAGATTAGAACTATAGTCTAATAATTCATGTAGATAGGAATTCGCAATTTCTTGCAGTAAAAAGAATTGATATTTTTTATCATCTGGTGCATAACGAAATAATTCATTCAATGCGGGTTCTAATTTTTTGCTTTTTGTGATGGCTTCTAAAGTCATTTCCATCGTAGCATCCATTTGTTTTTCTAATTTCTTTTTCATTTTTCTACTCCAAATTGTTTTAACATTTCAAATATATCTTCAATTTCTTCTAAATTGTCTTCTACTAATGGAATTTTTAGTTCTCCACAAATATATTCGAGCCAATTTAAAATATATGGATTTCTAGCATATACATGTTTAGGCTTACCAAAATGTTCAATGGCACCAAAGAAATTATTCATGATGACTTCGTAGTCTTCCTGATCAGGATGTATTAAATCAAAATGAAGAATTTGATTGTTTCTTAAATCAAATACAATATATGCCAAAGGATTAATAGGTCTTTCAAAACCAGTATCATTTGTGGGAACCATCATATAGTCTATATCAATCGCAAGTTCTAAATCACTTGTTTCAATATTTTTAAAATGATCAATTAAATTTGTGTCATTTACATAAATTGTGTTATATCGATCAGGCTCTTCTGGTCTAGGTACTGTGTATGAAAACCAATTTCCATCCTCATCCTTTTGCGTATAATAGATGTCTCCATTTTCAAAAACGGATTCTTGATATTCTTCATGCTTCAGTGTTTCCAGTAAACCTTTATATGTTTCTATCAACATTTTTACTTCACCATAATTAGGTAAGCTAGGAAAGCTTTTCTTTTCAAATGCTTTGAAATAAATCCAGTTTCCATTTCCACGAAAACGAAGACCTAATTGTTTGATGATTGAATACATGTCTTTATCTACTTCATCTCGATTTCCCCAATAACAAGTAATGCAGTTTTGATCCGACATGACAAATGTGGCGGGTACATTATAGTCATCATTGCAGATTTGACAAAAATCACTATATCCTTCCATACCGTGATAAACACTAATACCTGTACATGTTCCACTTTTGCCCATAATAGATACGAAGTTTGGTTCGTCATTTTTTTGGGTTTCAACCGCAATTAAATCTAAATCCCAATAAGATTGCCAAGGTTTTAGTTTTGTGATTTCTAATGTAAGTTCATAAAGTTCTTTCCATTGTTCAAGTGTTGCTTGTTTTGCCATAATAATTCCTCAACTTTATTATATTAATAGTAACATTGAAGAACGTGAAACTCAATTAAGATTCCTTTACGATTTTTCCACTTATATGTTCAGGAATGAGTTCAAAACATTGCACACTAGGTCCTGAATACTTTAATTCATGAACAATATAGTCTTGATCATTGGTAAATTTTAAACAGAGTTTTGTACAGATTTCTTTGATTTTTTCGGGATCATCTACAGTTTGAATCTTTCCAAATACAATTACACTATGATAATGAGTGGCCCATTCATCATCTTTCTTAAATCCCTTATCTATGACGCAAAAGCTAGCTTTGTCACTTTGTTTTAAACAATCTATCTTATGTCCTTCTTTAGCGCCATGAAAATAAATATGCCCACTCTTTTCATCATACCAATGAGTAATAGGAAATCCATATGGATAACCCGAATCACTCATTAAAGATAGTACACCATGTGGTTCATTAATAAGTATTTCAATACATTTTTCTTCCGATAATTGTTGTTTAAATCTTCGCATTGTTTTAAACATAGTTTTCACTCCTTTAACTAAAAAGGTGTAAATTAAATTACACCCTTATAAATTTGAATTCATAAATTCAATGATTCCAGTTTCAACTTCATTTTTAATTTCATTATAATTATGAATTTCATGACGATAGCCAGAATATAATTTAGTAGTAACATGATGTCCAGTTTCTACAAGCCAGTTGCTGACTTGACATACACCCAGACCATATTCACCAACAGGATCTTGATCCCCGGCAATATTATAAATAGGTAGTTCGATAGGTACTTTTCTTGCCCATTGCGTTCCTTCAATCACAAGCATCATTTGAATAAAATCATAAATAGAACGATTGCTTGTGGGTCTTGTGAAGGCGTCAAAAGGATCTTGTGCATGATCAATTTGTACATATGGATCATGGCAGATCCATTCGTTTCCAATTTGAATTTCACCACAACGTTCACACATCCAGCCCATAAGTGAGCCTACAATATTTGGATCAGATTCTGTACCGTGTCCTGCATCAATGATTTCTTTTAATTTTTTCCCAACTTCTTTTGCTCCACGAAAAACACCTGTTGTGCCACAAATTGTTGCACCATTCAATTCATTTCCGTATTTCGCAATAAAATCTCTAGTGATAAATGAACCCATACTGTGACCAAACAAGAAGTAAGGTAAATTAGGATACTTTTCACATACAATTTCCTTTAATGTGTGCTCATCCTCCATCATTGTGTGACATCCTTTGTCTCCCCAGTCACCCCATGCATTATTTACTATCGCAGTTTTTCCATGGCCTACATGATCATCAGCTGCAACAATATAGCCAGCGTCCAAGAAAGCCGATATCATATGGATATAGCGTCTTGAATGTTCACCAAATCCATGAATTAATTGAACGATTCCATTCGGCTTGCAGGCAGGAACATAAATCCAACCTTGTACTTGATCACGTTCATTATAAGATCTAAAAGATACTTCGTGTAACATGTAATAATCCTCCTTTTTTTTGTAATGTTAACTCGTCCTATATCTGTTTTCATTATACTCCTACAAAAAAACTATGTCATTTTGTCGACATAGTTTTCTTCATAAATTTATAAACAACGTAGGCGAGTACAATTCCTGCAAGTATGTCTGTTGGATAGTGAACTCCCACATAGAGTCTAGAAAAGGCAATTAGTATCGCAAGTATTATAACTAGAATGCTGTATTTTTTTGGTAGACCATCATAAACCATAAAAGCACAAATAAAGGCAGAAGCCGTGTGCCCCGATGGAAATGAGTAATCAGTTGGTTTATCAACTAATGGAATCAATTGATTAAATGTATCAAATGGTCTAGGTCTTTGAAAAATAAGTTTTAATACAATGAATAATACTGTACAAATCAAAAATGCAATGATTGTTTCTTTTGCGAGCTTTCTAGTGTCTTTATTTTTCTTGAACATATAGAGTAATACAATTGCGAGAAGTGCATATAAAAAGTATTCATTGGTAATTAAAGTAAAGAATGGAGTTAATATATAGTGACGAATATTTTCTTGTATAAATAATAAAATTTGAATATCCATAGAAATTTTCCTTTCAATAGGAGTATTATACATATATATAGATAGGAAGTGAAGCTATGCGACTAGAAAGAATAAGTTGGAAAGATTGTGAAGAATATTTTAAGAAACATGATATGGTTATTTTAACTACGGGGAGTACAGAAAATCATGGAATTCATAATCCTTTAGGGACAGATACAATGATTCCTAATAAAATATTAGATCTTGTAGAAAAACAAAGTGACATATTGATTGCACCTACTTTGCCTTATGGAGATGCGGATTTCCATACAGAATATACGGGAACAATTTCGATTGGTAGTGACTTATTAGAAATGGTAATGGAAAGAATTAGTGATCGATTATATGATTGTGGGGCCAGACATTTCGTGTTTTTGAATGGTCATGGAGGGAATAGTCATGCATTAAGCAAGGTGTGTCGTCATTTATATAAAAAGGGTGCCGTGGGAACAATTTTTGATTGGTGGACGATTGCTGGAAAAATCAATCCAGAATGGGCTGGAGGCCATGGTGCAGGTCAGGAAACGGCTGCGATGTTGTATGTGGATGAAAGCTTAGTTCAAAAGGATAAAATAGAAGATTCGAATTTGAATGTTTTTACACCTTCTTTAACGGCATCTAATGCACAAACAGTCAACTTTAAAGGTGTGGATATTCCAGTCCCAAGAAGCAATCGTTTGAGTAGTGATAATGGCTGGTTTGGCAAGGACCATCCTAAATATGCAACGTATGAATGGGGTAAAGAGATGGTAGAAGCTACAGCTGATTTTCTTGTGGAATACATGAAAGAATTCCAAAAATTGTAGTAATTCATTTCGAGTTGAACTATAATAAATATATAAATTAGGGGACAAAACATTTTGTCTCTTTTCTTTTCGGATGGAGGCTATAAATGGAAATCATTATATTAATATTATTATGCATTGTGATTGTATGTTTAATTGTTTTACTTGTGCAAAATAAGTCTAAAGAAGTTCTTTCTTCGAATTCAGATTCTTTGATTCTACAAAAGAATTTTGAGTATTTATTAAAACAAGTACAGGATGTACAGAAGAGCCAAGCCACTTCTAGATTGAGTCTAAACCAAATGGAAGACTATTTATATCGTATGAATATGGTTATGACTAATACAAAATTAAGAGGAAACTGGGGAGAATATCAATTGGATATGCTTCTAAGTGTATATTGTGGACAGAATCCTGCAATTTATTCTATGCAGTATACTTTACCCAACGGAAAAATTGCAGATTGCGCATTTCATTTACCGGATACAAAAAAGGTGTTGTGTATCGATTCTAAATTTCCGATGGAAAACTATTTGAATTTACAGGAAGATGAAGATACATATCTAAGACCTTTTAAAATGAATATGAAAAAACATATTGATGATGTAGCGAATAAATATATCAATATGGATACAATGCCATACGCATTACTATTTGTACCCAGTGAAGCTATTTATCAATTTGTTTGTGCTAAGTGCGATGACTTATTTACATATGCTTTACAAAAACGAGTGATGCTTGTCTCACCAACAACACTTGTAGCAGAAGTTATGACTTTGTTATCAAGTACAAAGGATTTTTATAGAACAAGTCATATGGAAGAGATTGAACGAAATATATTATTGCTGCAGGAAGATGCGAATCGTCTTGTGGAAAGAAGCATAAAGGCAGAAAAAACTTTGGAAACTTTAGCAACACAATTTCATAATGTTTCTATTTCTGCGCAAAAATTATCAAGTCGAATGACAAAGATGGGAGAAGACGAATGATTAGTACATTAAAAGGAAATTTATCAATGTTGGATTTTGATTTGATCGTAGATCCAACGAACCAACAGATTTTACCTATGCAAGGGGTAAGTGCACAAATTTTTCATCAAGCGGGAAATGAAATGAAAAAGGCTTGCCAGGCATTAAATGGCTTAGAAGTAGGAAAGGCAAAAATGACGGATGCTTTTAAACTACCGTGTAAAGCTGTTATTCATACATGTGGACCACGCTATATAGATGGAACACATAATGAAAATGAATATTTAGCAGCATGTTATTGGAACAGTATGGCATTAGCTTATGATTACATGCGTAAGCACAATATGGAATCGATTAATATTGCATTCCCATGTATTTCTACTGGTATCAATGGATATCCAAATCATGAGGCTTGCTTAATTGCAATTCAAACAGTGAAGCGTTTAATGAATAAATTTCCAGAAACAAAAGTGATACATGTTTGTTTTGTATGTGATAAAACAGAAGATTATATGCTGTATAAAGAGGCGTTAAAATTACGATGAAATCGATGGTGGATCAATCACATGAATTTTTGAAGCCAGTTTTGCATAAACAAGCAGTATGTATTGATGCAACATTAGGGCAAGGAAAAGATACAGATTTTTTTCTATCTATGGATGTGCATAAGGTGTATGGTTTTGAAATTCAAAGGGATGTATTTGAAAATACAAAAACCAGATTTGAGGATAATAGGACTTGTTTCTTTAATATTGGACATGAGCATATGAAACGGTATATTCATGAACCAGTAGATGCGATTATTTTTAATTTTGGTTATTTTCCAAATGGAAATCATGAAATAGTGACTCAATCTTCATCGAGTGTAATGGCGGTTGAACAAGCATTGTATCTTTTAAAAGTAAAAGGAAGAATGGCACTTGTGATGTATCCACATGAATCTGGTAAAAAAGAAGCAAAGTGTGTTGAGAATTTTTTAAAGACGCAAACAGGAATTCAGGTTCAAAAAGTACAAAACCTATTAGTGGATCATTGCCCATATTTATTATTGATTGAGAAAAGAAGATAAATAAAGAGACAACGCGACATTACGTTGCCTTATTTGTTTTGAAGCATGAAATAATAAACTTCTGGTTTTGCCATGAAGCGAAGATTTGTGTGTGTACAACCGACTCCTGTTGAAATTATATATGGAAAGGAAAGCTTTTTTGCATGAGAACGATTCAATAGTTTGGAACCATTGATTGATTTATATCCTCCTAAAACAGGGAATGTAATTTGTGTTCCATGCGAATGTCCGCATAGTGCAAGTGAAATGGATTTTGTTGATAATTCTTCATTTGTGATGGCATCTGGCATGTGAGAAATCAATAAATTATATTGTTCATTTGAGGTTGAAATTTTATTGATTTTTGGCTGACTGGATAAAGCACTTAAAGTAATGCCATCATCTTGTTCATTTGTGAGTAAAATGGTTTTATTTTCCAATATTTCAAATTGAGACTGAGTTAAAATTGAACGTACAACATCATTGTTTGCCTCGTCTTTTTCACCTAAAACACAGAATTTACCTAAAGGAGCATGAATAGAGGATAGTTTTTTGGTGATATAAGTTCTATCTTTTTGTGTCATTTCGCAAGATGTGTCAAAAAGATCTCCACCGAAAATGAGAATATCTGGATCTAAATGTTGGATTGTATCAAAGAGCTTATTAGCTCTTTCTTTGTTTTCAAATTTACCATACTGTAAATCTGTAAAATATACAATGGAGATATCATTCATAGATTTAGGGATTTTTGCGTCTTTTAGAGTTTGATATTGAATGTTTAATTGATTTGGCTCAATCTTTTTTGCGAATGTTAGTGATCCAAGCATGCTGAATACAATTGCGAAAAGAATGAGAATGATAATAAACATTTTCTTTTGTAAATTTGTCATGTTCTTATTTTAGCATACATAAAAAGAAAAGACATCACTAGGATGCCTTTGACGTTCTTGACTTTCTTGCATAGAAACCATTTTTACGATTTTTTTGAAGTTCTTCCATTGTTTGTTTTGAATTTAGAATAACGGGAATTACAATAGGGTTTCGATGTGTTTTCTTATATAAGAAGGGTTCTAAAGTAGAACGAACGCAGTTCTTAATTTCAGAGAAAGTTGTTTTTTCTTTCATCTTTTCTTGAAGTGAATTGTTTACAATATATTCAGCTTCTTTAATTAATCCCTGTGAGTCTTTAATAAAGACAAAACCACGAGATACAATGACAGGGCGCATTAGAATTTTATTTTCTTTTGAATCAATAGCTAAGATGACAGCCACTAAGCCATTGTCTGCTAAGATACGACGATCTTTTAATACAGCTGTTGATAGTCCAGAAATGTCATTTCCATCCACATAGATATCATCACCTTGATATCGCCAATCACTTTGAAGTACTTTATGGTTTCTTAGAATAAGAATATCACCATTTGCACAAACAAAGATATTCTCTTTAGGAATACCAGTTTCAATTGCCGTCTGACGGTGTTGCATCAACATCTTATATTCACCATGAATTGGCATGAAATAAGTTGGACGAATTAATTGTAACATTAATTTTTGTTCTTCTTTTGAAGCATGCCCTGTAGTATGCAGGTTGTTCAAAATGGATTTAGTTAATACGGTTGCACCGGATCTAAACAAGTTGTCAATAACTTTGTTGACACTAGATTGATTTCCTGGAATTGGATTGCTAGAGAAGACAATCGTATCACCTGGTTTTAAGTGAATAAAGCGGTGTGTGCCTTTTGCGATTCTTGATAGAGCTGCAAGAGGCTCCCCTTGACTTCCTGTGCAGATGATACATACTTTTTCATCTGGGGTATAAGCTAGTTCTTCAGGACTTAAAAAGTCAGAATTCTTCGCTTTAATTGTACCCATTTTTCTTCCAATATCGACAACATTTTCCATGCTTCGACCAAAGACAATTACTTTTCTACCAAATTTTGTAGCAGCTTCGATGATCTGCGCAACACGATGTACGTTGGATGCGAATGTGGCAACAATTAGACGTTGTTTTGTTTTACGCATGATATCTTGGATCTCGTTTGCGACTTTTCTTTCTGAAATTGAGAAATCTTCAACTCCAGAATTGGTAGAGTCTGACATCAATAAGTCAGGTTTTGTAACTCCGATAAATGCCATTTTTTGATAATCGGCATTGGTTCCAACCGGTGTTAAATCAAATTTGAAGTCACCAGTATGAACGATAGATCCATTAGGACATGTGATATGTACGCCTAAAGAATCAGGGATAGAGTGGATGGTATTAAAGAAACCAACTTTAAAATATTTTGTTGTGATACTTGAATTTTCATCAATTTCTATAATTTTTGTTTTTTCTAATCCTTTATGTTCACTTAACTTTTTAAGGATCAAAGCTTTAGCAAAACGTGGGGCATAAATTGCATCAATTTGGACTTGTTTTAGTAAAAATGGAATTCCTCCGATGTGATCTTCATGACCGTGGGTAATTACTAAAAACTTTCTTTTTTTGTTCATGCGAATGAGATGATGATAATCTGGAATCACATAATCGACTCCAAGTAATTCATCACCAGGGAACAAAACACCACAATCTACGATACAGATTTCATTTTCGTGTTCGTAGCAATACATATTTTTACCAACTTCTCCTAAGCCACCTAAAGCGTAGATTAAAGTATCACCTTTTTCAACGTGATTTTTTGGATTGTATGGTTTTTTGTTCGATGCATGCCCAAACGCTTGCTCTTGTGTTTTTGGCATATTCGACCTCTTTCTATATTAATGATTCTAGTTTTATTATAGCAAAGCTATGCAATTTAAAAAAGCAGAAGCTTAAATGACTTCTGCCTCTTCATCACTTTTCCAAGGATTTTTGGCATCAATATGATCATAGAAAAGGGTACCTGACAAGTGGTCGATTTCATGTTGAAGGCAAATCGCAAAATAGCCTTCTGCAGAAAGCGTGATATTTTTATCTTGAATTAGATCATAGCCACGAACTTTGATACGTGCATGACGGAAAACGTGGCCTGGATGTTCACCTTTTACAGATAAACAGCCCTCTCCATTATCTAAATATGCATTTTGTACAGATTCAGAAATGATTTTTGGATTCACTAAAGCAACTTCATCCACACCATCCTCATATGGGATTACGACTGCAATCATTTGTTTTAAAACACCAACTTGAACAGCGGCAATACCAACGGCAGGCTGTAGACCTTCTGCTTCGGCGATTTCATCATCCTGTGAATTACGCACATACTCTAGCATAGCTTCTAATAGCTCTCTATCTTCACTTGATAAAGGCAATGAAACAGGTTTGCTATGCATACGAATTCTTTCATCTGTATCTAAAATAATATCTTTGCTTGTTATTTTCATAGTAATCATCCTCGCAAGTATTCTATAGCATTTTCGAATTCTTGACAAATGATTTTTGAAAATATGGTAAAATAGGATTTATGATGGGGGGATTTTCATGTCCAAACAAACAAAAAAGGGGAAGTTATCATTTTTATTCTTAGATTCTAAATGTGATAAATATATTAACTGGGCAGTTGCGATTCTTTTGTTGATTGGAACATTTACTATTGTTTCGACCAACGTAGGAAAAACCACATACGCTCCAAATATTGTTTCCAAGGTTCTCTTTAAACAATGTGTGTTTGTAGTTTGTGGGTATATTGCTATGTTGTTTATGAATAAATTATTTCGTTTTCGATGGTTTGCATTCTTTGAATTGCTGATTTTACCCATTTGTTTGTTGATCCTCGTACTTCCATTTGCGTTTCCTGAAATCGGTGGAAGTCATGCGTGGATTCAATTTGCGGGCATGTCTTTGCAGCCAAGTGAATTCGCAAAGCCGCTTATTCTTATTGTGTGTGCGACATGTCTTTATCGTTCGAAGAAAAAAACGGCTATGCTAAAAGAAAAGGGGAAGTTATTCAAAAAAGCTTGGATTGTATATGTCTGTATCAGTGTAATTATTGTAGGACAAAAGGATTATGGAACATTGGCAATTATTAGTTTTATTTTTTTGACTTGCATTATGATACCTAAGTATCCTGTATTGCAACGCTCTCAACGTGTTTTGAAATTATGTCTATATAGTGGAATTGTTGCTGCAGTGGTTTTGTTTGGAATCACAAATATTGGTACTGATATTTTAAAAAATACACCGTTAGCCCATGTTGCAGTACGTATTGAAAATTTTAAAGATCCATATGCAGATGTATATGGAGATGGCTATCAACCAGCCAATTCATTATATGGAATCGCAAGTTCTAATATTATAGGAAAAGGGATTGGGAATTCAACACGTAAATATGGTTATTTGACACAAGCAGACAATGATTATATTTTGGCTGTACTTATTGAAGAAACAGGTGTTTTTGGATTATTTGGATTGGTTATTTTATATGGTATAATTGAGTATCGTTTATTTTATTATGCTTTTAAGACAAGTGAAGATATGTATAAAATTATTTTAGGAGGAACGGGCGTGTATCTCTTTATGCATTTTTTCTTAAATGCAGGTGGAGTCGCTTGCTTGATTCCTCTTACAGGTGTTCCTTTATTATTTATTAGTAGTGGAGGAACGAGTTTAATCTCAATTATGATGACGATGGGACTGGCTCAAAATTGTATTTGTGCGATACGAAGAAAGGAGATGGATCGTTATTTATGAGAATTGTAGCAGGAAAGTATGGTTCTAGATCACTAAAGAGTCCTAAAAATGATGCGACTCGACCTACACAGGATAAAATTAAAGGAGCTATTTTTTCAAGCCTTGGCAATATGTTTGATGGTGGAAATTTTTTAGATTGCTACAGTGGAACAGGAAATATGGGACTTGAAGCGGTAAGCCGTGGAATGAATCATGCGACTTTAGTCGACAACAATAAAGGAGCAGTTTCTGTTATTAAGGAGAATGTAAAAAGCTTAAAGGCAGATAAAGAGACAAAAATCATTTGTGGGAATATATTTAGTGTATTAGAGCGTTTAACATTAAAATATGATGTGGTTTATATCGATCCTCCATACGCAAAACAGGAAAATGAGAAATTGCTTCAAAGACTAGATGATCTGGATTTGGTAAAGATGGACGGAATTGTCGTAATCGAAAGCTTACAAGAAGAGATTTGGCCAGATCAAATGGCATCTTTTATAAAATATAAAGAAAAAACATATGGAATTACGCGTATTTCATATTTTCGAAGGGAGAATGAAGAATGAAAATCGCAGCTTTTTGTGGAACTTTTGACCCAGTAACATATGGGCATTTAGATATTATTGAAAGAGCAAGTAAATTGTTTGATCAACTTGTTGTTTTTATTTCCCCAAACTCCGATAAAAACAATGAGTTTAATGAAGAAAAAAGATTAAAATGGTTGAATGAGGCAACTAAAAATATGCCGAATGTAATATGTAAAATTCAATCAGGATTAGTAGTGGATGCATGTAAAAGTGTAAATGCTACTGTGCTGGTACGTGGAATTCGTAATGGCGTGGATTGTACATACGAGCAAAATATGGCTTTTATGAATGCAAGATTGGATGATCATATTGAAACGGTTTGTTTGTTTACACGACCAGAATTAAGTTTATATTCAAGTTCAAACGTAAGGGAACTATTTAAATATGGACAGGATATATCTGGCTTTGTACCTGCTTGTGTATTAGAAGATCTGAAAAAAGGAGAATAAAAATGGAAAAATTTATCGATTGGTTAAAGGCAAATGGATATAGTTATAAAGATGAAAATATTTATTTGGAGGCTTGCACACACTCGTCATATGCAAATGAGCATCATCGTGAAATGGGGGATAACGAGCGCCTAGAATTCATGGGAGATTCAGTTTTGCAGATATGGAGTGCGACGCAGTTGTTTTTGATGAAACCAAAAATGCGTGAAGGTCAAATGACTACACTTCGTGCACAGACAGTATGTGAATCAACATTAGCTGTATTGAATAGACAACTAGGATGGTATGAATTTTTACGGTTAGGTGTTGGTGAAGAAAAAACAGGTGGACGTCATAGAGAAAGTATTTTAGCAGATCAGTTTGAAGCATGTATTGGAGCTATTTACATTGATCAAGGATATGCGGTTTGTGATGAAATCTTGACAAAATACATGAAGCCGGTATTTAAACAAGAAAAAAGTGAAGCTGTAACAGACTATAAGACACATCTTCAAGAAGTGATTCAGGCAGATTCTAGAAAGACAATTCAATATAAATTATTAGAAGAAAAAGGTCCTAGTAATGCACCAACTTTTACTATGGGTGTATATTTGGATGATATTTTATTAGGACAAGGAACGAGCAGTACAAAGAAAAAGGCGGAACAAAAAGCAGCTAAGGATGCTTTTGAAAAGATGGCAAAATAAAATGGAAGTATTTGAGAAATTACTAGATTCGGAATTATATGCTTATTTTAAAAATGCAACTTTTTACGAGAATCCTGTATTTCATACAGCCCATAAAATAGTTGATTTTTACATTGAATTTGAGAATGTGATTCCTTTAGAAATTTATGAACAGATCATCACGAAGCTTCAGCTTTCTTTGCACGCCCATGTAAAATTGCATATGCATACAAAGAATAGTGCTATTGAAATGGATGAACTGGATCGTTATGTAAATTATTTTGTGGAAAAATATAATGATGTAAAAGATTTTCGCTTCCTTCATCCCTATTTAGAAAATGAAACGATTTGTTTCTCTACTCGAGATGAGGCTCGACTTGCCGCTTTAAATTTGGCTTTACCTTCATTAATGGAAAAGTTAGCGGATGTAGGGATTACACAGGAAATTGTATGTAAGAAAGTAGAAGATGATGCTGCAATCGAAACGGCTAAAGTAGAAGTTGCGCCTGTTTCAGTCAAACCAGAACCTGTGAAGAAACAATATTCTTCTTCAAATAATTACAAAAAGGAATCTGCTACAACATATAAAATTGCAGACTTACAGGTTGGCTTTTCGAATGTACAAATCGAAGGACATATTTTCGATATTGATAATCGTGTAATGAAGAGTGGAAAAACTCTACAGATGCTTTATATCAGCGATTATGATGATGCGATTGTCGCAAAACGTTTTGAAGGAGCCAGATGTCCAATAGAAGAAATTCTAGCTGTAAAAAAAGGAATGCACGTTGTATTAACTGGAGAAGTTGTTTATGATTCATTCTCTAAGTGTGATTCTTTTATGGTGCGTAAACTTGAAATCACAGAAGAAAAGAAAAGAATCGATCATGCACAGGTAAAAAGAACAGAATGGCATGTACACTCTAATTTTTCTGAAATGGATGGGGTTTGTGCTATTGAAGAATTTATTCAAACTGCCTATGACTGGGGTATGGACTCAATTGGTGTATGTGATCATCAGGTCGTACAGGCATTCCCAATGGCTCAGCATAAAATTGAGGCTTTATCTAAAAAAAATCCAAACCGTGAATTTAAAATGTTGTATGGTTGTGAAATGTTAGTAGCTGATTCGAAGTATCACATTGTTTATAATAGTGATCATAGAAAACTTGAAGATGCTACATTTGTCGTATTTGACTTAGAAACAACCGGCCTTTCAAATACGCGTGATGAAATTATTGAATTTGGTGGTGTGAAAATTAAGAATCGTGAAGAAATTGGGCGTAAACAAATGTTTATCAATCCAAAACGTACAATTCCTGCACATATTTCAAATTTGACACATATTACGCAAAATGATGTCGATCGTGCAAAACCAATTGAAGATGCATTAGAAGAATTGTTAGATTTTATTGGTGATTCTATTTTGGTTGCACATAATGCGACATTTGACGTTGGCTTTATGAATGCGGCCTGCAGAAAAACGGGACGTAAAGAATTAACAAATCCAGTTATTGATACATTGCCATTATCATATGCGATGCTTCCGGATGATCAGAAGCGTTTTAACTTAGGAAGTGTATGTCGCCACTATCGTGTAAGCTATGATGGAGAAGGTGCACACCGTGCAGATTATGATGCAGATGTTCTTTCACAGGTTATGTATCATATGATGAATCAATTGGGTCATGAAGCAACATTAGATACATTGGTTGATATGGAAGGTGGATGTGAAAAATATTGTGCAAAGAAGCCTTATGAAAGGAATCGTCCATACCATATGACGGTGTATGCAAAAAATAAAGATGGTTTAAAAGAATTGTTTGAATTGATTACTTTATCCCACACACAATATTTAGTGAGTATGGGAAAAGAAAATGGTCAACCTCGTATTATTAAAGAGGAAATTTCTAAGAAATGGAATCATGGAAATTTATTGATTGGTTCCTCTTGTCAAAATGGTGAAATTTTTGAATTAGCACATACGCGAAGTAAAAAAGAATTATTAGAAGCGATGACCTATTATGATTATATTGAATTGCAGCCATTAGACTGTTATAAGAATTTATTAGATCGTGGAAGTGTTACGAATGTAGATGACTTAAAGTGGTATTTACAATTTATTTATGATACCGCAAAAGAAGCAGGTAAGATGGTCATTGCGTCTAGTGATGCACATTATGTAAATTCAAATGAAAAACGTCTTCGTGATGTCTATATCAATGCGAAAGCAATCGGGAATGCTAGGCATCCCCTATATATTTACAATAAGCAATTACGGAAGGCTACAAGCAATCCAAATCAGCACTTGTTGACAACAGATGAAATGTTGAAGGCATTTGAATGGATGGGAGAAGATGTTGCTTATGAAATTGTTGTAGAAAATACGAATAAATTAAAACTATTAACAGAACCAATTTTTCCAATCAAAGATAAATTGTATCCGCCTGATATCGAGGGCTCAGATCAGAAACTGCGTGATATTTGTTTTGAAACAGCACATGAATGGTATGGAAAAGATTTGCCAGATATAGTTGAAAAACGATTAACACGTGAATTAGACAGTATCATTGGTCATGGTTACTATGTGGTTTATTATATTTCACATTTACTTGTAAAAAAGAGCAATGATGATGGGTATCTAGTTGGTTCGCGTGGATCCGTAGGTTCGAGCTTTGTTGCAACCATGTCAAATATTACGGAGGTAAATCCATTAACGCCACATTATGTATGTAAGAATTGCCAACATTATGAGTTTTTAGAGAGTGATGAGGCAAAATCTGGTTTTGATTTACCAGATAAGGTTTGTCCAGTTTGTGGTGAAATTATGCGTGGAGATGGTCAGGATATTCCTTTTGAGACTTTCTTAGGCTTTGAAGGGGATAAAGTTCCCGATATTGATTTGAATTTTTCGGGTGAATATCAGCCCAATGCCCATGCATATACGAAAGAAGTTTTTGGAGATGATCACGTATTTAGAGCGGGTACTGTAGGTACAGTACAGGAAAAGACGGCATATGGATATGTAAAGGGCTTTGAAGAAGAAATGGAGTGCGAGCCTTTCAATGAAGCAAAGCGTATTGATTTAGCGAAAGGCTGCGAAGGTGTAAAAAGGACAACGGGGCAACACCCAGGAGGAATAGTCGTTGTTCCTTTGGATATGGATGTTCATGATTTTACACCGGTTCAGTACCCTGCCAATAACCCGAACGCAACATGGAAGACAACACATTTTGATTTCCATCAGATTCATGATAATATTTTGAAATTTGATATTTTAGGACATGTGGATCCAACAGCCATGAAGATGCTAGAAAGAATCACGGGTGTAAATGTTCGTCAGATTCCAATGAATGATCAAGCTACAATGGCAATTTTCTCAACAACGGATTCGTTAAAAATAGATACGACAAAATATAATGAAGTAACAGGAGCGGCTGGGATTCCTGAGTTTGGTACGCCATTTGTTCGTGGTATTCTTGAACTTACAAAACCGACTACATTTGCAGAACTCGTAACAATTTCAGGCTTATCTCATGGTACGGATGTTTGGTTGGGAAATGCCAAAGATTTAATTGACAATGGTACTTGTAAGTTGAATGAAGTTATTGGTTGTCGTGACGATATTATGGTTGATTTAATGGGTTATGGTGTTAAGCCAAAATTATCTTTTACGATTATGGAAAGTGTTCGTAAAGGTAAAGGTTTGAAAGATGAATGGGTTACGGAAATGAAAGCCAATAATGTACCTGAATGGTTTATTGATTCGTGTACAAAAATCAAGTACATGTTCCCAAAGGCCCATGCCGTTGCTTATGTTATGATGGCAGTACGTATCGCATGGTTTAAAGTGCATATGCCAGTACATTATTATTGTATGTATTTTAGTATACGTTGCGATGCCTACGATGTACAGACAATGATTCAGGGGGAGGCTGCCATTCGTCAAAGAATGGCGGACATCAAACACATGAAAGAGGATAAAACACAAAAACCAAGTGACAAAGAATTAGCTATTTATGATACTTTAGAATTAGCTCTAGAAATGGTTTTACGTGGTTTTAGATTCTCAAATATCAGTATTAATCGTAGTGCGGCTACTGAATTTATTGTAGATCCAGATGATCCAAAAGCGATTATTCCGCCTTTCACAAGTATTGATGGCTTGGGTTCAAACGTAGGCTTGTCTGTTGTTAAGGCAAGAGAAGAAAAACCATTCTTATCGAAAGAAGATGTATTGAAGCGAACACAGCTTTCAAAAACGTTGGTTGAAAAATTAGCGGACATGAATGCTTTAGAGGGATTGGATGAAGAGAATCAAATGACACTGTTTTAGCAGTGTCTTTCTTTTTGTTCACATGTAAATTTTTACATTTATGTAATTATGTGTTAAAATATTTGCATTATTGGAGGAGAGTTATGGAAAAGAAAGGATACAATATTACACTTGGAATTTTCATTGGTTTAATTGCCGGTGTAATTATTGGAATTATAATGCCTAGCTGGGCAAATACAGCTTTAAGTGTCGTTGCATCAATTTATATGTCGGCATTGAAAATGATGATTTTCCCACTCGTATTCACAAGTTTAGTTATGGGAATCATCGGTATTGGAGATATTGCGAAAACCGGTAAGGTAGGGTTACATGCCTTATTATGGTATACAGGTACGACGGCTTTAGCTTCTGGTTTAGGTTTGGTTTTGCCTCGTATGTTGCATTTGGGAAAAAATGCACATATCGTAGCGACAAAAACACAGGTAGAGGCAGCTACATTTAATGGTTTACTAGATACATTACAGAATATTATTCCATCTAATCCAGTGGAGGCCTTTGCATCAGGAAATATGCTTCAAGTTCTAGCGTTTGCGGTGATTATTGGACTTGCTTGCTTGACAATTCAAGAAAAGGCGGATCCATTTATTAATTTGTGTGATTCAATTTATCAAATTTCAATCTTTATTATTAGTAAGATTATGTATTTTACACCATTTGGTGTTTTTGCATGTATTGCGACAGTCATGTATTCAAATGGAGTTGATACGATGCTTCAATTAGGTCAAGTATTATTAGCTTTATATCTTACATTCTATTTATATGCTTTTATTATTTGTGGTGGAATGGTTAAGTTTTTTGGGAAATATAGCCCAATTCAATTTTTTAAAGATATTGCACCAGCCGGGTTAAATGCATTTGGAACCTGTTCAAGTAGTGCAACGATTCCTATTTCATTAAAGTGTGCAACTGAGAAGATTGGTATTCCTGAAGAAATCACTTCGTTGACTTTGCCTTTAGGGGCAACAATCAATATGGATGCTGTTTCAATTTTAATGTCATTTATGATTACATTCTTTGCGACTGCTTTAGGTATTGATTTAAGTATCGGAACAATGATTACCGTTTTAGCTTGTAATGTATTATTAAGTATTGGTACTCCAGGTGTTCCAGGAGGTGCTATTGCAGCATTTGCGGCTCTATGCCCAATTGCAGGTATTCCGACAAATCAAATTCTAGGAGTTTATATTTCAATTAATACATTGTGTGATATGGGAGCCACTTGTGTCAATGTTATTGGGGATTTAGCTTGTTCTACAGTTTTGAAACAAACATTGCATTTTAAAAATGAAAAATAATAGGAAGACAAATAAAACAATCAGTGAATTTAAAGAATTTATTGCCAATTATTGGTATTTTGATTGGTGGTCTTGATTTTACAGGATTAAAGGTTCAAGTTGGTACGGCCACAATAACGTATGGAAATTTTATCCAAAATGTTGTAGATTTTTTGATTGTTGCTGCATGCATCTTTTCGATGTTGAAATTCTTGGCACATTTTAAAAAGACAACGAATGGTCAGCTTGATCAGGAAGAACCCAAAAAAGATGACACTGTTGTCTTATTAGAGGAGATTCGTGATTTGTTGAAGGCTAGTAGAGTAGATAAATAAAGTAAATTAAATATGTAACTAACAAGAGTATACCGGCTTTTTTGTCGAGTACTCTTGTTTTTTTTGTGCAAACATAAAGAACAAGTCCAATGAATATTGCGACAAATGAGTCGATAAGAAAGTGAGATTCAAATGGAACAGGTGTAATTAATGCACTAGATCCTACGACAAATAAGATATTGAAGATATTAGATCCAATGATGTTTCCAATCGCAATATCGGCATTTCCTTTTTTTGCAGCTGTTACCGAAGTCACAAGTTCCGGTAGGGATGTTCCAAGAGCTACAATTGTTAATCCGATAAATCTTTGGCTAACCCCTAATGAGATGGCAATGTTTGTAGCTGCATCAACCGCAAAATTACTTCCAATCATTAAACAAACAAGTCCTAATGGAATAAACAATGGATTTGTTTTTTTGATTTCCGTTTCTTCGGTTTGATTCTTTGTCATTCTAAAAATGTAGTACAAGTAACCTAGGAAGAATAACCATAAAACAATTCCATCAAGACGAGAAATGTTTTTATTGATCCCTTGTAGAATTAATACAAGTGTTACAAGCATCATAAATGGCATTTCATATTTTATTGTACTATTTTGAATATGTAATGGGCGAATCAGTGCAGTGATCCCTAGAATGATACCGATATTTAAGATATTACTTCCAACCACATTTCCAATGGTGATAGCTGCATTGGATTTTAATGCGGCTGTAATAGAAACAAAGGCTTCTGGAAGACTTGTACCCATCGCGACAATTGTTAGTCCAATGATAAGTTGTGGTATACCAAAGCGCGAGGCAATACTGCTTGCTCCATCGACAAACCAATCAGCGCCTTTCAGTAGTAGAATAAATCCTAATACTAATAAAATGATATTCATATGTTTTCCTCCTGGACCAGATAAAATAAAAAGACTCTGGTCTTATTCACCAAAGTCTTGCCATTTCATCACAGTCCGGATTTAACATCGTATTGACGAAGCTGTAAACACATATTTGTGCCGGCTACTCCCTTTATGCGTTCATTATACATATTTTACTCAAAAGATTCTATAGCTAAATGTAAAAAAATCTTAACAAATGTTAACAAATTAGCAAAGCTACATTGATAATAGAAATCTTTCTTTTTTTCTATTAAGCTTGTGATATAATAAAGTGAAATTTGAAAGGATTGAGAAAATGGTATTTCTTTTATTAGTATTAGGTATGGTCCTTTTAATGAAGGGGGCAGACTTGTTTGTGGATGGCAGTGCAAGTGTGGCTCGTAAATTAAAAGTGCCTTCAGTTATTATTGGTTTGACAATTGTTGCCCTTGGAACGAGTTTACCAGAAGCAAGTGTGAGTATTACAGCTGGTTTAATGGGCAGTAACGAAATTGCAATTTCAAATATTGTAGGTTCTAATATTTTCAACACTTTAGTTGTAGTTGGGACGAGTGCAGTTATCACTCCATTTTTAATGGATAAGGATATTTTGAATCGTGATTTAAAAATTAACATTTTAGTTAGTATTTTGTTATCTATCTTTGTATTGAATGGAATGTTGAATCGCTTTGAAGGAATAATCTTCTTGGTGGGCTTAGTTTTGTTCATTTTAAACTTGATTCGCAGTGCTAAAAAGAATCGTGTTGAGGATGAGAAAGTTGAAACTTTATCGGGAATCAAATGTTTGATTTATATCGTTATTGGTGTTGCGTGTATTATTTGGGGTGGAGATATCACTGTAGATAGTGCAAAACAAATTGCCGCTATGCTAGGTATGAGTGATACGTTGATTGGTTTAACGGTTGTTTCCATTGGTACTTCTTTACCAGAACTTGTTACAAGTGTTGTTGCGGCAAGAAAAGGTGAGAGTGGATTATCTTTAGGAAATGCGATTGGAAGCAACATTATGAATATCTTATTTATTTTGGGTGCATCAAGTACAATTCATCCGATTGCGGCTACTTCACAGAATATTATTGATACTTTTGTCTTGATTGGTGTTTCTCTATTGATTTATGGCATTGCCAAAAAGGGAGATACAATGACAAGAAAAAAGGGGATCTTTATGATCCTCGTATATGTCATTTATATGATTTATATTATTGTACGCTAGGCAAGTCCTAGCTTTTTTTCTTTCCTTGGGAAAGGATAGCACGAATGGAATTGAATAAAATAGGCTTATATTCGTCTATAGGAAGTGGTTGGCTGTGAAGAATGCTGTTGTAACAAGTACTTCCGGTTAGCTCAACTATAAGATAGAGTATGACTTCGGAGTTTTCAAATTCATATCCATTTGCGGTCGCAATTTCGTTGAATTCTTTGATTAAATTGAAACTATCATTGTCGATAGCCGTATTTAATTGGGCATGGAACACGCCCCAAGAAAGGTTTCTTTCTACGAATTTCAAAATCAAAGGATTAGATTCTAAACGAATTAAAACTTGATTAATCAAGAAGATAACGGAGTCTTCAAAATTACGAATATCATTTTTCTCTAATTGTTTGTGGGCTTCTTCAAAAAGGCGATGTGCTTCTTTTTGAATTAGAATATCGCGTATTTGGTATTTATCTTTGAAATAAAGATAGAATGTTCCTTTTGCGACTCCCGCGTTTTTTACAATATCATTAACAGAGACATTCGTAATGTCTTCTTTTGTGAATAGATTAAAGGCAGCCTGTAAGAGGTTGTTTTCTTTTATTTTTTTATTTTCGATTATTTTGCTTTTCATGCTTATCACCATCCCTTATTATAAACAATAATTAGAAAAATTCAATTAAAAATGACCGATTGAACATATTAAAACAATTGTATATTAGGAATTTAAAAAAAATAAAATAAAAATATTGACTAGCGGTCAGTTAGGTACTATACTCTTCACGTAGTAAAGGAAAGGATAGAAAAAAGGTGATTCGATATGGATAAGATGTCAAAATGGATAGTTAAATATCGTAATATGATTTTGGCTGTAGCCATTGTGCTTTTAATTCCAAGTGCTATTGGTTATTTCAACACAAATATTAATTACGATTTATTATCTTATTTACCTTCAACTTCAGAATCTATGAAAACGCAACAGATTCTAGGAGATGATTTTAACTTATCGAGTGTAGACTTCTTGGTTGTCAACAACAAGACAGATCAAGAGGCTGCAAAAATTAAAGAAGAAATCAATAAAATTGATGGGGTTGAAAAATGTATTTGGAGAGATGACGTATTAGATATTTCAATTCCAAAACAAGCAATTCCAGAAAGTATTCAAGATATGCTGTATTCAGGGGATAGTACAATGATGATTGTTACATTTAAAGAGCCAACGTCATCTATGCGTACAATGAATGCAATCAGTAAAATTAAGAAATATACAAAAGATGATTGCTACTTAGGTGGTATGTCAGCTATCAGTGAAGATACAAAAGATCAGACAGAACATGATACACCAATCTATGCAGGCATTGCAGTTGTATTATGTATGATCGTATTGTTCTTAGGATTAGAGAGTACGATTGCTCCAGTTGTATTTATGTTAGGAATGATTTTCCCTATTGTTTATAACTTTGGTACAAACGTGTTCTTAGGCGAAATTAGTTATATCACAAAGGCTTTAGCAGTTGTATTACAGTTAGCTGTTACATTGGATTATTCGATTTTCTTGTTACATAGATATCAAGAAGAGAAACAAAATCTTCCTAATGAAGAGGCTATGGCAAAAGCGATTAAGGCGACATTTACATCCATTACATCTAGTTCAATCACAACAATTGCTGGTTTCGTTGCTTTATGTGTTATGCAATTAACATTAGGTAGAGATATCGGTATTGTTATGGCGAAAGGTGTTGTTCTTGGCGTATTATCAACCATTTTTATCTTGCCTAGCTTATTGATGTTCTTTGATAAGACAATTGAAAAGTATAAACATAAAACCATCTTGAATGAATTACATAAAGTTCCACACTTTGTGATTAGACATTATAAGAAAATCTTGGTTGCCTTTGTATTGATTTTTATTCCATTTGGATATGGACAATCACATACAAATATTTATTATGATTTGATTTCAGGTATGCCAGATGATTTTGCGAGTATCATTGGTACAAATCAATTAAAAGATAAGTTTGATATGACAACAACTCATTTCGTTTTAGTGGATGATAAATTAACAACGAGTGAAATTCAGAATATGTGTTCTGAAATTAAAGATTTAAAAGGAATTCATAACGTGTTAGCTTATGAAGAATTTGTAGGTCCAGGACTTGCATCTAACTTTACACCTAGTGTTGTCAAAGAAATTTTCCAAAATGGTGGAAAAAAATTAATTGTTGTAAATAGTGACTACAAAGCAGCTACAACAGAATTAAATACACAATTAGATAAAATGGATACGATCATTCATAAATATGATAAAAAAGGCATGATTGGTGGAGAAGGAAGTATGACACGTGATTTGATCACAACAACAGATACAGACTTTGCGATGGTTAACGTATTATCTGTTATTATGATTTTCATTATCGTTGCTCTTACATTTAAATCATTTGCACTTCCAGTTATCCTAGTGCTAACAATTGAATTTGCGATTACTATCAATATGGGTATTCCATTCTTTACGGGAAGTACACTTCCATTTATCGCAAGTATGGTCATTGGAACTATTCAGTTAGGGGCTACAGTTGACTACGCGATTTTAATGACAACACGTTTTAAAGAAGAATTATCACATGGTAAAAAGGTCAAGGAAGCTGCTTTGATTGCGATGGAAAAATCTAGCGTGTCAATTATGACAAGTGGATTCTCATTCTTTGCCGCATGTATTGGTGTAAGTTTTATAGCTAAGATGGATTTAATTAAATCATTAGTAATCTTATTAGCACGTGGTGCATTAATTTCAGTCGTAAGTATCTTATTAGTATTGCCTTCATTGTTGATTTTCTGCCATAAGTTCATTGAAAAGACGACAAAGAACTGGCCAGAATCAAACATGGAAGCGAAAGGAGAATAAATATGAATTTAAATCATACAGTAAAAGTAGTTGGTAGTGTATTGTTGAGTGCAGTAATGGCAGGAAGTATGATGCCTGTGACTGTATTCGCTCAAAATAATGATGAAAATCCTACAGAAAAAACAGAAACTGTTTATTCTGTATTAAACTCAGACGGTTCCATCAGTGATACAATTGTATCTAGCTGGTTACATGATGAGGATGGAATCAATAATATTAAAGAAACTTTAAACTTAACGGATGTTAAGAATATTAAATCAAATGAAAAACCATCAAAAGATGGAAATACATATACATGGAATGCAAATGGAAATGATGTGTATTATGAAGGTACAGCTACAAAACAGCTTCCTGTATCTGTTAAAATTCGTTATGAATTAGATGGTCAAGAAATGTCTGCTAAGGACATGGAAGGTAAGTCAGGACATTTAAAATTAACTATTTCTTTCACAAATAATTATTCAGAAGTTAAAAATATTAATGGTAAATCCATTGTTATTCATCCTAGTTATTTAGCTGGTGGAATGTTAAATATGAGTACGGGTAAGTTCTCAAATGTAAAATGTGAATCAGGTAAAATCGTGAATGATGGTACAAACGAAATGTTGGCATTTGCGAATATTCCTGGTTTGAATGAGACATTAAGATCTGCAGGTTTAGACAAAGTAAACGATCAATTAGGAATCAGTGATGATGTAACAGTTGAAGCTGATGTAAATGATTTTGATTTAGGATCAATCATGATTGGGATGACGAATGAAATTGATTTGGCAAGCGAATTAGGTGAAATTGGTTCTGTATCTGAATTAACAGATGGAGTCGATCAATTAATTGAAGCTGATGATCAATTGATTGATGGATCAAAACAATTGTATGATGGAACAACTCAATTAAAAGAACAAGCTGCTCCATTAACAGGTTCTTCTGATCAGGTAAGACAATTATCGGCAGGTGCTATTCAATTAAATGATGGTGTTAAAGCATTACAGACAGGATTAACATCTTATACAAATGGTGTCGATACATTAGCTGCTGGAAGTCAACAGTTGTATGGAATTCCACAAGGTGTGTCTCAAATCCAGAATGGAGTTTCAGGTAATTTAGGTCAAGGAAAAACAAATCTATTGGATGGTGCAACTCAATTAAATGAAGGCTTAAAACAATTAGAAGCACAAGTCAATGCGATTACACCAGATCAATTGGAGACTATGCAAAGTCAAGTTTCTACATCTATGAAAACATTAGAAGGCATGAAGACTCTTTTGGGTAATGATGTACAAACACTAACAACTTTACAAACTACATTAAATGGAGCTGTAAAAACGTTAGATACTTTAGCTAATTCAGAAACGGGTGAATTGACACAAAAAATTGGCGCTGTCATGAAGGATGTTGTTACTTTGAAAGCACAAATTGACAATGATAAAACAATTATTGACTCGCATAATCAAGATATTACAAATAAAGTAAAAGATATTAATGATCAAATTGATACAATCAATTCACAAATCAATACAGCTGTAAATTTGGCAAATAGGAATATTGATACTGCATATGCAAATGCAAATAGTGAAATTGAGAGTGCAGCACAAAAAGCTGAGGCCCAAAGGGATACAGAATTAGCAGCTCAAATTCGTGCATGTAAATTACAAGTTGCTCAAAAGGTAGCAGTACCAAGTGTTGAAAATGGTATGTTATTAAATCATATTGATTTAGGTGAATTAAAGTCATTTGATGAAGTGAATACAAATGATCTTGCATCACACATTCAAGATTTGAATAATGAAATGAGCAAAATTGAAAAAACTTTAGCTGGAATGGAAAAACAGCTAAATGGTGCAAAGGCACTTATTTTAGGTGAAAACTTAGATGGAACGGCTGGATTAGCTGGAGATGTTCAAAATGCAATTAATACATTAGGTCAAATGAATTCTATGTTGGATACATATACAGCAGATGATTCAACAATGAATTTCAAAGAGTTAGTAACTGATTTACAAGTTGCTACTAAGAAATTATCTGCAGGTTCTGAAGGTATCTTAGGTGGGGTTCAACAAGTAAATGCTGGATTAACACAACTTCAAAAGAAATCTGAAGCAGGTATTACTCAAGTTGCTGAGGGAAGTAAAACATTATCTTCAAATAGTGCTACATTAAATGGTGGTGCTTCTACATTATCAGAAGCCACAGGAACATTAGCTGGTAAGAGTGGAACCTTTAATGAAATGGCTGATGGATTAGACACATTAGGTGAAGCATTTGAAACATTGAATTCAGGCGCTAAAGAATTATACGAAGGTAATGAAAAATTCAAGTCGGAAGGATTGGATCAATTAAAAGAAAAGGTTGATTTAGGTGTTGGTGAACTTGAAACGTTACAAGATGTAATGGATGCAATTCAAACTATGAATAAAGAATGTGCTTCTTATTCAGGAGCTCCAGAAGGTGCTACAGTAACTAGTCGTTACGTATTCCGTACAAAAGAAGAAAGTTCTAAATAGTTAAAAAAAAGGTGTTCTACGGAATACCTTTTAATTTGATATTCTTATTTAAGCGTGTTAGAATAAAGAAGAAAACGTATATGGGGGTATATAATAATGAAACATATTAATACAGTAGATACACGTAACTTGTGTGAAAGCGCAAAAAATGGTGGATGTGGAGAATGCCAAACTTCTTGCCAATCAGCATGTAAAACTAGCTGTGGTATTGCCAACCAAGCTTGCGAAAATAACAAAGAAAGTAAGTAATAAAGAAATGCCGAAGTTATTCGGCTTTTTTAGAGTCTTTTTAATGCCGCCTCTATTGGCAGCATTTTTATATTATGAGGGAGGAAGTATACATGATTCATCAGTATAAGATGTTTAATCAGAATATAGTATTGGATATTTGTTCAGGAAGCATTCATGTGGTAGATGAAATCGCATATGACATGATTGCTGGATTTTTGGATAAAGATAAAAATGCTTTAGTTCTAGAAATGAAAGAAAAATATCCTGAAGTGGAAACGTCTGAATTAGAAGAATGCTACGGCCAGATTTTAGAATTACAAGAACAAGGTCGTTTATTTAGTGAAGATACATATGAGCCAATGGCAGGTCAATTAAAGGCAAAGACAAGTGGAGTGATTAAAGCATTATGTCTTCATGTTGCTCACACTTGTAACTTAAATTGTTCTTATTGTTTTGCCAGCCAAGGAAAATATCATGGAGATCGTGCTTTGATGAGCTTTGAAACAGGAAAACGTGCTCTTGATTTTTTAGTGGAAAATTCAGGTACTCGTAGAAACTTAGAGGTAGATTTCTTCGGTGGAGAACCACTAATGAATTTTGATGTGGTTAAACAATTAGTTGCTTATGCTCGAGGCATCGAAAAAGAAGCTGGAAAGAATTTCCGTTTTACCTTAACAACAAATGGTATGTTGATTGATGATGATGTGATTGATTTTGCGAACAAAGAAATGAGCAATGTTGTTTTAAGCTTAGATGGACGTAAAGAAATTCATGATCGCTACCGTGTAGATTATTCAGGAAAGGGAAGCTATGATACGATTATTCCTAAATTCCAAAAATTTGTAAAAGCTCGTGAAGGAAAAAATTATTATATGCGTGGTACTTTTACACATGCAAATCCAGACTTTCTAAAAGATGTTCAACAAATGTTGGATTTAGGTTTTAGAGAATTAAGTATGGAACCTGTTGTGGCAAGTTCAAATGATCCAGCCGCTCTAAATGAAGCCGATCGTGAAGTTGTCATGAAGCAATATGAAGATTTGGCCAAGTTGATGCTTGATTATGATGATAAGAAAGATCCATTTACTTTCTATCACTATATGATTGATTTAAAAGGTGGACCATGTATTTATAAACGTATTTCCGGATGCGGTTCAGGAACTGAATATATGGCCGTTACACCATGGGGAGATCTATATCCTTGTCACCAATTTGTAGGGGAAGAAGCCTTTAAATTAGGAGATATCTATACAGGTGTCACAAATAAAAAAGTTCAGGATGAATTTGCATCATGTAACGTATATGCACGTAAAGAGTGTGCAGATTGCTGGGCCAGATTATATTGTTCTGGAGGATGTGCAGCCAATGCTTATCATGCGACTGGATCTGTTAAAGGCGTATATAAAGAGGGTTGTGAACTATTCTGTAAACGACTAGAGTGTGCACTTGCCGTGGCTATTATTCGTGATATGAAAGAAAATAATCATGAAGACGCCGATTGTTAGTTTTCTAAATTCGTATCAAGATAGAACACCTGTAAGAATGCATATGCCAGGCCATAAAGGTGTGGGTATTTTTGGCTTTGAAGGAATGGACCTTACAGAAATTAATGGGGCAGATGAATTATTTGCAGCAGAAGGAATCATTAAGGAAAGTGAGCAAAATGCATCTTCTTTATTTGGGTGTCCAACCTATTATTCAACGCAAGGATCCACTTTATGTATTCAAACGATGTGCACGATATTATGTCAAGATGCCAAAAGTAAAGGTAAGAAGCCTAAGATTCTAGCAGGAAGAAATGCACATCGAAGCTTTATTCATGCAGCTGCGCTTCTAGATTTTGACGTTGCATGGCTTTATGGAAATAATGACTACTTATCTTGTAAAATCAGTCCAGAAACTTTAGAAAAGGAAATTGTTGAAAATCATCCAACGGCTGTATATCTGACAAATCCGGATTATTTAGGAAATCTTTTGGATATTACCGCTTTAGCTTCTATATGCAAAAAGTACAATGTATTACTTGCCATCGACAATGCGCATGGAGCGTATCTTCGTTTTCTGAAAGATTCTTTACACCCCATTGATTTAGGTGCTGATCTATGTTGTGATTCGGCCCATAAAACACTACCTGTACTTACTGGTGGAGCTTACCTTCACTTAAGTGATTCTTTGAATCAAGTATGGGGAAATGATGTAAAGCATTTTATGGAATATTTTTCTTCCACAAGCCCATCCTATTTGATTATGGCCTCTTTAGATGCGGCAAATGATGTGTTGGATCGTACATTTAGAAGCTCTTTATCTGAATGTATTAGATATGTGGATTCTTTGAAAAATAAGTTAGTTCAACGCGGATACACTATCTTATCTGGGGAACCCATGAAGATTACGATTTCAACTAAAGATTATGGATATACTGGAAATGAAATTGCATATTTTTTAATGGATCGTGATATTTACCCTGAATTCTACGACTCTGACTATATTGTATTCATGCCATCTCCATATAATACAAATGCTGATTTTGAAAGATTAGAAGAGTGTTTATGTAAAATTCAAAGAAAATCCGTAGTATTCAATTTATTTCCTAAGCTAGAACACGTAAAGAAAGTTATGAATATCCGTGAAGCTTTATTTGCACCGAGTATGAAGGTAGATGTTTCTAAATCATTAGGACAAATATGTTCAAGTGTTACTGTATCTTGTCCTCCAGCTATTCTTCCAGTGATTCCAGGCGAAGTAATCAGTGCATGTGCAATCGAAGTCATGAAATATTATGGAATTGAATCTGTACGAGTTGTCAAATAACGACAGCTCTTTTTTCTTTTGTATATGTGAAACCGCTAACAATTGAAGTATAATGTAATAAAAAGGAAACATAATATAAGGAGGACAATCATATGTTTGACAAATTATTTGATCCCATACAAATACGTGGTATGGAAATGCGAAATCGCATCGTAATGTCTGCGATGGGAACACACGAAAGTGCAGAAAGTGAAGATGGAAAGAGTGTTACGGATAAGCTAATTGCGTACCATGTGGCTCGTGCAAAAGGTGGAAATGGATTAAATACAGTTGAAGTTACAAGTGTTGATGAAGCTAGTGCTCCACATGGATTTTTATCTATTGCCGAAGATAAGTATATTCTTGGATTTAGAAAATTAAATGATGCCGTGCATGAAGCTGGTGGAAAAACTTGCGTACAATTATGGCAAGGCGGTTTAGCTGTAGCTTCGGATCAAACGGCGCAGATTTTAGTACCAAATGATTTACCATTAAGCCCACAATATACAGTGCCAGCTATCACAAACGAAAGATTGCTCGATATAATAGATAAGTTTGGACAAGCCGCAAGACGTGCAGTAGAAGCGGGATTTGATTGTTTGGAATTCCATTGTGCACACAACTATTTACCACACTCAATGTTGTCAGGTGGAATCAACCATAGAAGTGATGAGTGGGGTGGATCTTTTGAAAATCGTAAAAAATTCCCATTGGAATGTATTAAATCCATTCGTGCTAATATGCCAGAAAACATGCCACTATTCATGCGTGTGGATTGTCATGATGATATGTTAGATGGTGGACTAACGGTTGAAGAAGTGATTGAATTCTGTAAAGATGCTAAAGAATTCGGTGTTGATGTTTTAAATATTAGTCGTGGAAATATCTTAACGGCAGCGACACTCTATGAAGTAGCTCCAGTTGATATTGAAAATGGATTTAACGTAGAAGATGCAGCTCGCATTCGTAAAGAAACGGGCATGTTGACAATGCCGTGTGGACGTATCAATACGCCTGAATTTGCCGAAAAAATCTTAGAAGAGGATAAGGCAGATTTAGTTGTCATGGCACGTGCTCAGCTAGCCGATGCTAACTTCTGTAATAAGGCAAAGGAAGGTAAAATCAATCAGATTCGCTATTGTATCGGATGTAACCAAGGTTGCTACGACTCATTCTGCGCCTCTCTATATAATCCAGCTATTAAACACATTACATGTATGCGAAATCCTGGCTTATTAGAAGAGGATACATTAGGCTTAAAACAAGGATCTGTTTCTAAAAAAGTTGTTATCTTAGGTGGCGGAATTGCAGGTATGGAAGCGGCTCTAGATTTAAAAGAAACAGGCAATACACCAATCTTATTTGAAAAGAGTGAAAGTCTTGGTGGACAATTCTTATTGGCTGGTGCTATTTCAGCTAAAAAAGATTTTAAGAATGCCGTAGACAAAATGATTTTGAATATTCAAGAATCTGGTATTGAGGTGCACTTAAATACTGTTGTTACTAAGGAAATGCTAGAAGAGATTAAACCGGATGCACTCATTGTTGCGATTGGATCAAGTCCATTTGTACTTCCAATTGAGGGTAGTGAAAAGGCAATTATTGCACATGATGTATTAAGTAAAAAAGTAGAGGTACCAGGTGATAATGTAGTCATTATTGGTGGTGGTCTTGTTGGTTTTGAGACAGCCGAGTTCTTAGCTGCAAGACAAAAGAAAATCACTGTTTTAGAAATGAAGGAAAAAGCTTTGCAAGATTTAGGACCATTGCGTCAGATTACAGCTCAGTTTGCAATGGCACAAATGCCAATCACAATTGAAACAAGTGCAACTGTTGAAAAAATTGAGGATCATGTAGTTGTTGCGAGCGGAAAAGAATATCCATACGATAGTGTGATTATGGCGGTTGGATCGAAATCAAATGATACAAGTATGTATGCCAATCTAAGTATTCCAACATATATTGTTGGTGACTGCAAGAAAGCAGGTGTTGCCTTAGATGCATTTAAAGATGCTTATCATGCAGTATTAGAAATTAATAAGTGAAGTCTTAATCGGCTTCACTTTTAAATTGGTCAATATATTTTTGTACGGATTTAGTCATTTCTTTTGAAAAATCTGAATTGTATTTTCGATTACAGAAAGCTGTTGCCCATTCATTTAATGTTTTATTTCCAGCTTTGTGTTCAAACATATCTTTTAATTCCTGTTTGTCTTTTCTATGATATTGATCAACACAAACAATATCTTCTAATTGACAACGCTCGGGTTTTTGTCTTTTAAAATGATCACTTGCAGGATATCCAAGTACTAACATGCATACAGGGACTACATATTTGCTTAGATTTAATAATTCTCTATGTAAATCATGCTGTTCTAGAATGTCACCAATGTAACAAGATCCAATTCCTAAACTTTCGGCAGCTACAACTGCATTTTGTGCGGCAATGGTCGCATCCGTTGTGGCTAATAATAAATCACCTACGCCTGGTTTTCTTGGGGTGCAGTTTTCATGATGAAATAAATCATACCATTTTTGAAAGTCAGCACAGAAAATCAAAACCATTTTCGCCTGATTGATGAAGGGTTGGTTGTCACACGTTTTAGATAGTGTTTCTTGTAGTTTCTTATCTTGTATATCAATGATGGTATACATTTGTTGGTTTCCTGCACTTGGTGCCTGCATGCAAGCTTCTAATATCAATTTTCTTTCTTCTTGTGATATTACTATATCTTCAAATATACGACAAGACTTACGGTCAAATAAACTTTGAATGATTGGATTCATAAACATTCCTTCTTTCTTTTGAAATTATTTTACAATAGTTATGATATTATTTAAGTATGAAACTACAAGAAATTAAAAAGAATGCACACAAAAATGTAAGAACACATTATGCGACCTATTTAGTACTATGTTTGGCTGCTGTATTGATGGGAAGTGAATTCAGTTCGACTTTATCACTTTTAAAACAAGATAATGCCAAAAGTGTTTCAGGCTTATTAATGCACTCTTCTTTTGTGAAATCGATGACATCTTTATTTCCTGAAGGTGTCTTTGGCACAACCAATGGTGTATTTGCGCATGTCGTAAATGGAATTACTTCAGGGTCCTTTGTGAAGACACTATTTTTAGGCTTTTCAACGATTGTTCATTCGAAAGATATTGCGAGTATTTGTTTTGTCGTGATAGGTTTATGCATCTCTGTATTCTATAGAGTGTATATTGTGAATGTATTGCCAGTTATTAATCGCAGACTATTTTTAGAAGGAAGAGTTTATGCAAAACTTCCATTTGATCGATTGGTTTATTTAATGCGAATTCGCAAGCAGATGCATGTTGCGTTCGTGAAACTTATGAAGTCTATTATTTTAACAGTTATGAATTTTACAGTTGTAGGTGGAATCTACTTTTACTACGTATATATTTTAGTGGATTATATTTTAGCTGAAAATCCTACTATATCTTTAAAGGATGTATTTTCTTTGTCTAGAAGTATGATGAAGGGGCATAAATTTGAATGTTTTAAATGGCAGCTATCTATGGCCGGATGGTACTTATTAGATGTTTGTACATTTGGGATTAGTGCGTTATTTTATTCAAATATGTATCGCATGGCTGTGATGAGTGAATTTTATACACTAAGAAGAAAAGAATTTCAGAGTGCCATTTTAAATGATACGTATTTATTTGAAAAACCAAGTAGTGCTTTGATGCGAAATACGTATTCAGATGTAATTGCGGCATTGAATGCGAAAAATCCAATTGAAAATGCGTATACAGGAATGAAGAAGTTCTTATGTGATAATTTTGGGATCATCTTTCATTTGAGTTCTAAAGAAAAACAATATGAGAGATATACCTACGATAAGATGGAAGCTGAAACTATGATTACCGAAGTATATCTACTTTGTTATCCAGTAAGGCTATCTCCAATTGAAGAGGCGTATAAGAAGTCAAATCTTCGTGTATTACATCCAAATCGAAATTATACATTAACATCTATTTTAGTCTGTTTCTTCTTTATGTGTTTTTTTGGATGGGTTTGGGAAGTGAGTCTATCTATGATTAGCTATGGAAGATTCGTGAATCGCGGTGTTTTACATGGTCCATGGATTCCTATTTATGGTTTTGGCTGTGTTTTGATTTTACTTTTATTAAAACGATTTAGAATGCGACCCAAAGTTGAATTTAGTATGGCCGTACTTTTGTGTGGCTTTATTGAATATTTCACAGGTTTCTTTTTAGAATTAACACACAATGGTCAAAAATGGTGGGATTATACAGGCTATTTCTTGAATCTTCATGGAAGAATTTGTGCCGAAGGCTTATTGGTGTTTGGCATTGGTGGTATGGCCTTTGTCTATGTGATTGCACCACTTATTGATAATTGGGTTAAGGAGCATTTGAATAAAAAATTATCTGTCGCATGTTTAGTTTTACTTCTTTTATTTGGTGGGGACGTGATTTATTCGCACTTTGAACCCAATATTGGAGAGGGTGTGACAAGATGATAAAAAAATTAAATGGAAATCAAATCAAGATGATTGCGATTATTGCCATGTTTATGGATCATTTCGCAACCACGTTGTATCCGCATTATGAAAAATTTTGGTGGCTTTTATTGATTCATTTCATTGGTCGGCTTGCTGCACCTATTATGTGGTTTATGGTGGTTGAAGGCTATATACATACGCATAGTTTAAAGAAATATTTAGAAAGATTATTTGTCTTTTCAATCCTTGCTCACTTTGCGTATAACTTCTGTTTTGGCATATCTTTGATCCCATTAAGGGATTCTGTGCTAAATCAGACAAGTATTATATGGCCATTATTCTTGTCTGTGATTGGTTTATGGGTAGAAGATCAAGAATGGAAAGATGTAAAGAAGATAGGATGTATTCTCATTCTTTGTTTATTGGCATTTCCAAGTGACTGGTCATGTTTTCCCGTTCTTTGTACAAACCATATTTATAAAAATCAAGGCAATTTAAAGAAACAAGTATTAGGTATGGCCTTATATATTTCCATGTATGTAATGGTCTATTGTTTATGTATTGATGTAGCTTATGGTTTATTACAGTTTGGTATTATTTTAGTATATCCAATTATGTCTTTATATGATGG
>UMHM01073248.1_pt1 | contig 34577 bp, 35 predicted proteins | sample 1965501 | NCBI WGS metagenome assembly UMHM01 (sample SAMEA4836095, study PRJEB28245) | human gut metagenome | biome: gut microbiome; material: fecal sample | place: Denmark | collected 2008
CGCACAACAAGCACGCGCAAATGCTTACTTTTTCCGTCGCTCGCTCGCCTGTATAGGCAATTTCTCGTCAGGACTCATTACATTTGCCAATTAACTTCGGCGCCCTTTTATTAGTGGGTGCACGACCCGTGCCTTCGGTGCCGATTTCATAAGGGTACACAAGACACCTTTCCGGGGTGTGGCTCAAGTGTTGGTACTCGACTCGTGTTTGTGTCTTTTACAACAAAAAAAACGCCGCTGAAAAACGGCGTTTTGATTTTAATACCGATTGAAAGTCGTTCTTGGTTTATCTCACTTGTAAACAGGTCACTCGAAAAAGTTTTCGGAGATAGGGGTAAGGGGAAGGGGTACTTTTACAAAAGTCCCCTTCCCCCTTAAACTCACTTTATTTTATTCCACGCTTCCGCGTTATCCCTGCGCGTCGACAGCGGTGTGACGGAAATATACCCGTTCATTGTGGCGTCGGTGTCTATTGTCAGGTCGTCGCCGTAGTTGTACACCATGTAGCCCTGTTGGTCAAAGTGGTGCTCGTCCACGGCAATAAAGTCGTCTGTGTAGTACGCCCCGCCCATACGCGTAGGCAAAATGCCGCGTACTTCAAGCGGAATGTTGACGTTGTACACATCATTGTGCGCAAACAGATTGCGGCTTGCAAAAAAGTTGTAAATGTCGTCAAGCCATGCTTCGGCAGTGTCGAATGAGGTGTATTCGGTGCTCAGCGCAATGCCGTTGATTCCGCGCAGCGACGCTTCGAAAATAGCACCTACGGTGCCGCTGTACAGCATGTCCTCGCCAAGGTTGTAACCTTTGTTTATGCCGCTTATTACAAGGTCGTAGTTTTCCTTAAGTCCCAGCGTGGCGTAACGCACACAGTCTACAGGCGTACTGTCAACGCAGTATGCTCGCGCGTTAGGCGCAAAGTCGTCGCGACGGGTAATTTCAATGGGCGTATGTATGCAAATGGCATGGCTTTTGCCGCTTTGTTGCGTTTTGGGTGCTGCTATTACAATTTCGTCAAAGTGTTTTGCCGCCCACTTGGCAACTATGTGCAAGCCTGTCGAGTCTATTCCGTCGTCGTTTGTAAGCAGAACTTTCATTTTTACAGCCATCCCTCGTGAGTGTTTTTGTATTCGGCAACCATCCGGTCTGCGTCGGCAAGCAACGCCTTGATTTCACGCTTGTTGTACAGTGTTGCGCCGCACGTACACTGGTGACCGCCGCCGCGATACTTTTCCGCAAGCGTATTTATTTCGATAAATCGGCTGCGCAAACGCACGCGTATTGTGCCGTCGGGCATATCGATAAAGGCAATCCACACAATGCTGCCCTTAATGCTGTTGAGAAAACTTACCGCCTCGCTTGCCTGTTCCGTGCTGAGGTTAAACTGTTGCTGCATTGCGTTCGTTACGTGAATGTGCGCCACGCCCGCAGGGGTAATGCTCATTTTTTTGTGAATATACGCTTCGTACTTGAAGTAGTCGAAGTCCTCGAGGTACAAATTGGCAAACAGACGGTCCGTGTCGATGCCGTAATCGAGAAGCATGCCTGCAAGTCGCAAGGTTTCGCCTGTTGTGGATTCGTAGCGGAAACGTCCGCTGTCCGTCACCATGCCGGTGTACACGTAGGTTGCGGCTTGATTGTCAATTACAAGCTGATCGGCAAGTTCGCGAAAAAAGTAGGCAACCATTTCGCAAACGCTGCTGCGACGGTCCTCAACCCACATAATGTCGCCGTATGGCTGGATGTTGATGTGGTGGTCGATTTTGATAAGTTCCTTTGCAAGCCCGATTTTGCTGTTGCTTATGCGCTCTTGGGTGGCTGTGTCAAACACGATTGCAAGGGCATTTTCGTACATTTCATCGGGCAGTTGAGGTTCGTCGTCGCCAAGGAACGCAAGGTAGTCGCTTTTGTCCTCGGCAACAAGGTGTATGTCTTTGTCGGGAAAGGTCAGGCGCAGCATGCGCGTAAAGCCTTTTGTACTGCCTATTGCGTCGCCGTCGGGGCGGATGTGGCGTGACACTATGATCCGGTCGTAACTTTTGATTTTGTCAAGTATGGCTTGCAATGTGGCAAACGTGGTGGTGTCGGACATGTAGATAGGCTCCTTTGTTGTTGTATATTTTGTTGCAGCGTCGGCTTGTTTTCGGCTGGTCGTCGTTTGTTTGGCTGTGTCGTCGGCAAGTTCCGACGGTACGCGGCGTTCAGCGCGCGTTTGTAATCAGTTCGTCAAGGTCCGACAGAAGTTTCATTGCCGTTTCGCGATCGGGTACGGTGCAGCCGCTTGCTTTTGCATGACCGCCGCCGCCGTACTTGACGGCAATGGGGTTGATGTTGAAACTGCGACTGCGAAGTTCGCACAATATGCCGTCGTCGCTTTCGGTAAAGTTGACCCAGTTTTCAACGCCCTTAATGTCGCCCATCACCCCCACGTATGCGCGTGAAACGGAAGTTGCAGGCATGCCCAGCGCGGCAACGTCGGCTGCGGTGTTGTAGATGTAGGCGTTATGCGCAGGTGTAAGTTGAATTTTCATTGCAAAACTTGCGCGCGTCTGCACGGCGGACAGTTCCTCACAGTACAGGTTGGTGTAGATATCCGTCGGCTTGAAGTCGTATTTGGTAAGCAGCGAAGCAAGTCGGAAAGTGTTGCTGGTAGTGCTGTCGAAGCGAAAACGTCCGCTGTCCGTCACCATACCGGTAAACAGACTTTTTGCCGCAAGGTCGGTGAGGGTAAGTTTGTTTTTGATCAGGAAGTCGGCAAGCAGTCCGCAGCAGGATTCGTAATTGCTGTCCACGATGTCGACGTCGCAAATGTCCTCACACTTAAGGTGGTGGTCGAAGCGCAACGTTGCCGCCGCCGTCTTGTATCGGTCGTCGGAAATAAGAAAACTTGCGCCGCAGTCCAGCACAATTGCCAGTGCGCCGTCGTAAGTTTCGTCGGGAATGTCGTCGGGTGTGCTGTTTTCCATAAAGGCAAAACGTCCCGCGCCGTCACCTGCGATGAAAATGTGTTTCTCGGGGAAGGTGGCTTTGAGCGTTTCCGCAAGACCCACCTGGCTGCCTATTGCGTCGCCGTCGGGGTTTTTGTGGCGATGTATGATTATCGTGTCGAATTTTTGTATCAGCGTTAACGCTTTTTTGTGCATGGCGATTCTCCGTTAGTGTTTTATGTGACATATCATTTTACCATATACTTCACTTTATGTCAAACACGACTTTATGTCAGACACGAACGTCGTCAAGCGGCGCGAAAAGAGGCAAAAAAGAAGCGGAAAACCCATTGTCGGCTTTCCGCTTGGCTGTATTTGATTGATTTTGCAATGTGGCACGTGTTTGCCGTCACGCTTGCAGTTGTTGGCGGCGGTAACGTGAATGCGGCACTTTACTTTTTGTTTTCCTTTGCCCAGATACGCATACGTTGCGCATGGTCGAGGATTGCCTTGCGCAGACGAATGTTTTGCGGCGTAACTTCAACGTACTCGTCATCGGCGATAAATTCAAGGCATTGTTCAAGGGACAGAATCGTGGGCGGCGTAAGTTTAAGCGCTTCGTCGCTTCCGCTTGCACGGCAGTTTGTAAGGTGCTTTGTTTTGCACACGTTTACGGAAATGTCGTCCTCGCGGCTGTTTTCGCCGACGACCATGCCTGCGTACACGGGTACGCCCACGCCTACAAACAGAGTGCAACGTTCCTGCGCGTTAAACAGACCGTAAGCGGTGGTGACGCCGTCCTCGAAGCAGACAAGGCTGCCGCGGCTACGTTCGGGTACGTCGCCTTTGTAGGGTTCGTAACTGTCAAATACGCTGCTCATTACGCCGAAACCTTTGGTGTCGGTAAGCAGTTCGCTGCGGTAACCGATAAGGCAACGGGACGGAATTTTGAATTCCAGACGTGTGCCGCCCTGACTGTCGGGTACCATGTTGATGAGTTCCGCCTTGCGCTGACCGAGTTTGCTCATTACACTGCCGACGTAGGCTTCGGGCACTTCGACAACAAGGTATTCCATGGGTTCGCAACGTACGCCGTTGATGTCGCGGAAAATAACTTTCGGGCGCGAAACCTGAAATTCGTATCCCTCGCGGCGCATGTTTTCAATAAGAATGGACAGGTGCAGTTCTCCCCTGCCGTACACCTTGAAGCAGTCGGGGCTTTCCGTTTCTTCCACACGCATGGACACGTTGGTTTCCACTTCCTTAAACAGGCGTGCGCGCAGGTGACGGCTGGTGACAAACTTGCCCTCTTTGCCTGCAAAGGGGCTGTTGTTTACCATAAACATCATGCTGATTGTCGGTTCGTCGATGTGCACGAAGGGCAGCGGCTCTACGCAGTCGATAGCGGTGACGGTGTCGCCGATGTTCATGTCGGCAAGTCCGTTTACGGCAACGATGTCGCCCATGTCGCCTTCGGGACAGTCGACGCGCTTGAGTCCTTCAAACTGGTACAAGCGAGCAACCTTGCTGGCAGTGCGTGTGCCGTCGTGGTGGCAAACGACAACCTGCTGACCTACGTCGATGTGCCCGCGGTTAACCTTGCCGATGCCTATTCTGCCTACGTATTCGTCGTAGTCAATGTTGCAGATAAGCAGTTGCAAGCCGCCTTCGAGGTCGCCTTCGGGTGCCGGGATTTCCGACAAAATGGCGTCAAGCAGCGGTGCCATGTTTGTGCCGTGCCGGGCAAGCGTGGTGGAAGCCCAACCCTGCTTTGCGCTGGCGTAAATTACTTTGAAGTCGAACTGGTCGTCGTTTGCGCCCAGTTCCATAAACAGTTCCATTATCTGCTCGCGCAGTTCGTGCTCGTCAAATTCGCCTTTGTCAACCTTGTTGATGACAACCAACGCTTTTTTGCCGAGCCCGAGGGCCTTTTTCAGTACGTAGCGCGTTTGCGGCATGCAACCTTCGATTGCGTCCACAAGCAGAAGTACGCCGTCCACCATGGACAGGATACGTTCCACTTCGCCACCGAAGTCCGCGTGTCCCGGGGTGTCGATAATGTTGATTTTTGTGCCGTTGTAGTGTATTGCGGTGTTTTTGGCAAGAATGGTAATTCCGCGTTCGCGTTCGATGTCGTTGCTGTCCATCACGCGTTCGGCAACTACTTCGTTTGCACGGAAGATGCCGTTTTGCTTCAGCAACTGATCGACAAGTGTTGTCTTGCCGTGGTCTACGTGGGCAATTATTGCAATGTTTCTGATGTCGTTTCTTTTCATACCTTTTCCTCTGATGTGACAGTAGCGACTACTGTCGTCCGACTTATTGGCGGTTTTTATCCATAACTAAAAGATTATACTACCTTATACGTAGTTTAGTCAAACGCTTGACAAAATAATTGACGATTACGTTCAAAAAAAAAGTGAACAGAAACCGTTGTGGCATGGGTTGGTGGGCGGTTTTAACTAATCGCCGTTTGCCCGCATATATTATACGGTAATATATTTGCGGAGAAATTTTATGTGCGGAATATTCGGTATGGTTGGCGACAATTGCGTAAAAGGTACCATTGACAGTTTGCGCGCGCTTGAGTATCGAGGCTACGACAGTGTGGGCGTTTCGGTGAAGGACGAGGACGGTCTGCATGTGGAAAAAGTCGTCGGTCGGTCACAAAATTTAGCATACGTACGTGAAAAATACATACATGCGACAAGTTGTATCGGGCATACGAGGTGGGCGACGCACGGGGCGGTTACCCGTGAAAACGCACACCCGTTTTTGTCCTACGGCGGCGATTTTGCCATAGTGCACAACGGCGTTATCGACAACTGGAGCGCACTCAAAACAATGCTGACGGACGGCGGCGTGCAGTTTACCTCGCAGACGGACAGCGAAACGATTGCCCATCTTTTGCAGAAAAACTACGACGGTGACGTACTTTCATGCGTGTGTAAAACGGCAAAAATGCTTAAGGGCGCGTATGCCGTGGCAGTGCAGACTACTTTTGACGACAATCTGTATGTCGTTAAAAAGCGAAGTCCGCTGGTCGTAGGCAGTTCGGACGGCGGCAACTGCGTGTGCAGCGACGTCAGGTGTATTGCACGCTATGCAGAAACGGTGGCGTTGCTTCCGGACGACGCGGTGGCGGTTGTCGGCAAAAACGTGACTTTTTACGACTACGACGGCAACATGCTTGAAGCGGACTTTTTCTGCCCGGACAAAAACGATGTGGTTGTGCCGGAAGAGGAAGTTATGTTGTCGGAAATATACGAAATTCCCGACAAAATACGTGCGGCAAAACGCGGATATATTGGGCAAGGCGGAATCGGAATTCCGGCGCGCAGACTGCGTGGATTCAATCGGATTTATCTGCTCGGGTGCGGCACGGCGTATCACAGCGGACTGGAAACGGCAGCGGTCGTGCGTAAATTTATGGACGTGGACGTCATTCCCGTGGTTGCAAGCGAATTTGTGTACGACAATTACCCCGTGGACGAACGGACGCTTGCTTTTTGTATCAGTCAAAGCGGTGAAACGGCGGATACTATACGCAGTGCCGAACGCGTTACGGCAAATGGTGGCTACGCGTATGCCGTAACAAACACCGACGCGTCGGGACTTGTTTTTGTCTGCAACCGTAGCGTAAACGTGTGCGCAGGCGGTGAGTTTGCAGTGGCAAGCACCAAAGCGTACAACTGTCAGTTGGCTACGCTTTTGTTGCTGTTTGCCGACATTGCCGTCGCTCGCAGGTGCGTTGTGCCGGAATTCAAAAACGAAGTGTGCCGTGCATTGGACAAAGCCGCCAATGCCGCCGCCATTGCGCTGGAGCAGTCGTCGCGCATAGAAATGCTTGCCGAAGAAATAAAGGATTGTTCGTCGGTGTTTTTCATAGGGCGTACCGTCGATTACCCGACGGCAGAGGAAGGCGCGCTTAAGCTGAAAGAAATAAGTTACATGCACTGTGAGGCGTATCCAGCAGGGGAACTGAAACACGGCGCGCTTGCCATGGTGGAACGCGGCGTTGCCGTGATTGCCGTGGCGACGGACATAAGTCTTGCCGAACGCACCGAAGCAAGCCTTGCCGAGGCGAGAAGTCGCGGTGCAAGGGTGCTGTGTGTAAGCCCTTACGACATGACTGCGGAATGCGTGTCATTGCCTGTCGTCGGGTGTCTTGTCAGCGGCATCGTGTCGGTAATCCCGTTGCAACTTCTGGCATACTACGTTGCCGTGAAACTCGGCAGGGACGTGGACAAACCGAGAAACCTTGCCAAGTCCGTCACTGTAGAGTAGTGCGGTGCGCGTCGCTGCTTTGCGGTTGACAACGCAGAAAAATAAGTGTAAAATATTGTCAATAAAGAACTGAAACGACAGTTTTTCGGCTTTTTTTTGTGAACGTCGGATGGGTCGTTTCTCGGGAATTTTTGCTGCAAATGTCGTGGAAAAACGCATACGTATGCAAAAATTCGTTACAAGGGACGTTATGAAATATTTTACACACAGTGTGCCGTCGTCGCTTGACACAACGGCATTGTACGGCAAACGTACAATAAGGGAACACTTGCGCTACAACATGTTGCTTGCAACATTCAAGGCAAACTTCGGCGCAGACGGTTGCTGTTTTGCAAGTGCCCCCGGTCGCGTCGAAGTCATCGGCAATCACACCGATCACAACGGCGGAAGTGTAATCGGCGCAACGGTTGACACCGACATGTTGTGCGCGTTTGCCACAAACAAAAACGGTGTTGTGCACATTAAAAACAAGGGGCGCGCCGACGTGGTGTTTGCCCTGGACGACATCGACAATGTAGAGCCCGGAAGTATCGGCATGGTTAAGGGCGTGTTGAGTTATCTCAGGCTGCAAGGCTACAACGTTGGCGGTTTCAATGCGGTGTTGGATTCTAAAATTCCGTCGGGCGCAGGGCTCAGTTCCGGCGCGGCGTTGCAGGTGCTTGTAGGGTGCGTGGTCAACGCGCTGTACAACGACGGGAAAATTTCCGCCGAATCCCTTGCCAAAGCGGGGCAATATGCGGAAAATAAATACTTCGGAAAACCCTGCGGACTACTGGACCAGGGTGCGATTGCTCTCGGCGGCATTGTAGCAATGGATTTTGCCTGCGGGTTTACGTACAGTCGTTTTCCGTCCATACTTACCGACTACAACCTTGTAGTCGTCAACACGGGCGGCAGTCATGCGCCGCTTACCGCTTTGTACGCGCAAATTCCCGAAGATATGGAGGCTGTGGCGAAGTTTTTCGGGGCGGAAAGACTGTGCGAAGTAGAGCCGTCGCATTTTTACGGCGACTACGAAAACGTGTGCCGATGCGTGGGCGAGCGGCAGGTCAAGCGTGCGAAACATTTTTTTGACGAGTGCGACAGGGTTGCGCAAATGAAGGTCGCGCTTCAAAGCGGCAATCAACATGACTTTGTGCGTCTTGTAAACGAAAGCGGCGACAGCAGCATGAATTTGCTTGGCAATTGCAGTTACGACGGCAACTCGGCAATAAAGGACGCCGTGTGTATGGCTCGTAAAATTTGTCCCGACGGCGCGGCTCGTGTTCATGGCGGCGGCTTTGCCGGTACCGTTTTGTGTGTCGTTCCAAAAAACAAATGCGTCAGGTTTCTGCTGGATATGAGTATGAACTACGGCCCCGACAACGTCAGAAAACTGTCTGTAAGAAGTTGCGGTGCATGTGTGTTGTAAAAATGTTTGATTAACTATATTGAAATAAAAAAAACACAAACGAATTTTACTTCGCCTGTGTTTTTTTTAGTTGATGTGCTTTTTTTATTATGTTTGACCTTTTACTTTTACTCGAATACCGCGCGAAGATTGCTCGGCAATGGCAACGGTTTTGCAAGCGAGCGACGTTGAACAAGTTCCAGCAGTCGTTGTATCGCTTTGTCGCGTTCGCTTTGACTTAATCCGTCAAGTTTGTTCATTATTTGCATTGCACGCGGATTGCGAGTAACGTACACGTTGTCAACCTCGTACCCGGACGTGATTTGTTCGGTCAATTGCGCGACAAATTGCTTGTATTGTTCGTGCGAGGTGAATTCTTTGGTTTGCAGCGCAACAAGGCAGTTGCGTTTGTAAATTATGCATTTGGCTCGCACGACTTTTTCGTTGGCGGCAGCAAGTTTGGCGATTTTCTCCTCGCTTGTAGTGGCATATGCCGCAACCGATGTTGTAAGTATTGCAATCATGGAAAGTACGCACAGCGCGTACAAAAAGTGTTTCATTTTTCCTCCGTATCGGGCGCCGATGTTTGTGGCGTGACGTTACCGTCGTGTTAACGACATTGTTTTGTAAAAGGCTCGACCAAAATTTTTTTTGAAAATTATAAAATCGCTTTGAAAAATTTTTTTTGTAACGAACCGATCTCTTTTTGCCCGACCGTTGGTTAGTATTTGCAATAATCGCGGAATTATTTGTTGTAACGTGAAAAAAAACGCAATCGGGGTTTTTGTGTAGCTGCAAGCCATTTAATACATTTTGCGACATTGCTTTGTCTGCGAAAGTTCTTCAAAAGTGTAATTTGTAACAAATAATCTTGTTTTTCGACGTTTTGCAGATGATACAATGAAAAAAATGCGAAACCGAGGTGAAACATATGGACCAAGTCATGCCGATAATTGCGATTTGCGCCGTAGGGCTGTGTGCCGCCGTCGGGTATTTGTTGTTTGTCGCAGTCAATGCATTGCGTAAAAGGTTTGGCAAACACGGCAATGTAATTGAGATAGACGACGACACTTTGGTGGTGGATTTGCGTGAGTATCGCCGAAAAAAACGCAGACCTTGACAAGCGACATAAGGTATGGTACAATAACTCTATCGGTTGCATTGACAGACAAAACTTACCGCTTGATGCGCAACATCGCATTGAAGAACAAATTAGTTGCCCTGATTGAAAGTCGGGCGCAGCCCGGTTAAGTTTTGTCGCACAGTCGCGCGGCTCGTTACAAGTGTAAAAGCAATGCCCGAACGGCAGTCTGTGACCGAAAAGAAAACCCGAAAACGGAGGTTACTATGGACAAAAAAATTCTGGCAGGTATGATTGACCACACCTTGCTTAAACCTGCAAAGAAGAGCCAACTCGACGCACTTTGCAACGAAGCAATCCAATACGGCTTCGCTTCGGTTTGCGTAAACCCCTGCAACGTAAAGTATTGCGCAAAATTGCTTGACGGTACAAAAGTGAAAGTTTGCACCGTAATAGGCTTTCCTCTCGGTGAAAACACCGTGCCCGTAAAGGTGTTTGAAACCAAAAACGCTATCAAAAACGGTGCGACGGAAATCGACATGGTTATCAACCAATCCTGGGCAAAAACAGGCAACTGGAGCAAAGTCGAGAAGGAAATTGCCGCCGTCAAAAAGGCTTGCGGCGACATTACGCTTAAAGTAATTCTGGAAACGTGCAACCTTACCGACAAACAACTTGTTGCGGCTTGCAATGCGGCGGTTGAGGCAGGCGCACAGTTTGTAAAGACGAGTACCGGCTTCGGCACGGGCGGCGCAACTGTCGAGGACGTAAAAGTGATGGCGGATATCGTTCATCAGCACGGACTTAAGGTCAAGGCAAGCGGAGGTATCCACACCTACGAAGAAGCCGTGGCGATGGTTGAAGCAGGTGCCGATCGTATCGGCGCAAGCGCGGGAGTACAAATCTGCGGAAAATAAAGTTTACAAAATTGCTGTGTTTGTTGTAATTTTCAAACAACTTAACAAAATACTTGCGTATCGCAGAGCAATGTGATACAATTGAGTCACAACAAAATTCTTTGGGGCGTGGTGCAATTCCACACCGATAGTTACAGCCTATGAACATGCGCCGCTTGCGGTGCGTGCCGAACGGGTGAAATTCCCGTGCCGACGGTACAGTCCGGATGAGAAAAGAAATTTTTTGTCAGGGTTAGTTTAGCCACAACTAACAACCTTATGCAATTTTTCGCCCCGAATTTTCGGGGCGTTTTTTTGTGCCCGAAAGTTCCGGTCTGCCTGTGTGCGACCGATGAATAAAAGGAAGGTTTTATGGAAAACGAACAAAACAAAACTTTGCAAAACAGCAATGAAACAGAAGTTAAGCAAGATGTCGGACAAACGACCGACGGTAACGAAAAAAACGATACGTATGCAAAAATCGATGACAAAAGCGACGAAAATAAGCAGAAAAAGGAAAGAAACGACAGAAGTTTTTCTGTGTCGCTGATTGCGAAACTGGCGATACTTTCGGCAATGGCGGTAGTGCTGTTGTACATCGAATTTCCGCTGCTGCCTGCAACGCCCTGGCTTAAACTTAACGTGTCCGATGTGCCAACGCTGCTTGCTTCGTTTATGTTCGGGCCGATTTCGGGAATAGTGGTCAACGGCGTAAAAGTGGGCGTCTGTCTGCTTGTCCGTGGGACTTCGACGGCGTTTGTCGGCGACCTGAGCAACCTTGTCAGTGGCACTTTGTATGCCCTCGTTGCAGGTATCATTTATATGTTGCACCGCAACAAAAAAGGCGCAATTGTCGCGCTTACGGTAAGCAGCGTAACTTTTTGCGTTGCCATGTGGGTGTGCAATCAGTTTTTCCTGTTGCCGCTGTTTGGTATGAGCGATCCTGCAGTGCTGTATCCTGCGCTGTGGTGGACGTTGCTGTTCAACGTAATCAAGACGACGATTACCTGTCTTATCACATTCTTTTTGTACAAGGGCACGCACCGTTTGTTTGCCAAATTCTGATTACCGCAAGGAACGGAACATGATGGTGTAAAAGTTAGCATAATTGACGTGTGACATGATGTGTAAAACGAAAATAAGTGATGTCAGAACTGCTTTTACCCACACTGCAGCGGCTTGCAACTTAATGATTAAAGCTAAAGTCATGCGCCTTATTGCGTAAAAATGCGCATTAAGGCGCAATTTTGTTGCCTTTTGGCGGCATACGGTAGTATAATTTAATGGACATATAGTGAGTGTCGTTTAACGCATAATCAGCCGCCGTCACAAGCCGAGGCTTGACCGCTATTTATTTACAATCACAAATAGTTTATGGCTGTAACTCTGATCGTGCACGCTCGGATGCCAAAAATTGTTAGTGACGGCGAATGGAACCGCTGAAGTTAGTTTGCTGTCGGCGGCGAGAAGTTGACCGCAAAAGCATTTGAAAGATGAAAACATACTTATCGCATTCCGTTGAGGAAACAAAACAAATAGCAAAAGACCTGGCGACAACGCTTAAAGGTGGCGAAACGTTGCTTCTCGAGGGTGACCTTGGCGCAGGCAAAACGCACTTCGCAAAGGGACTTGCCGAAGGGCTGGGCATTGACGAACTTGTCACCAGCCCGACTTTTACGTTGCACAACATTTACGAGGGCGGCAGACTTACGCTCAATCACTTCGACTTTTACCGTGTGGACAACCCCGAGGACGTGGAAATGCTTGGCCTTACCGACTACTTCAGTACGCCCGACGGCGTTGCGGCGATCGAATGGAGCGCAAACGTAAAGTCGCTGCTTCCAAGGCACACGCGCACCGTAACCATTACCTGTGGACAGGGCGGCGAATGCGACAACATGCGAAAAATTACAATCGACGACTGAGCTTAAATGACATTGTGACGTTTACGACACGTCGGGCCCCAATATACGAGGAAAAATGAAAGTACTTGCAATAGACACGACCACCAAAGACATGATGGTGGCAGTGATTACGGAAAACGAAATTTTTGACGCGTCGGCGTTGAACCTTGGTACGCATCACAGCGAAATGTTGTGCGGCGCGGTTGCCGACGTCCTTAAAAAGGCAAATGTAACGTTTGCCGATCTTGATGCCTACGCATGCGCAATCGGACCGGGAAGTTTTACGGGGATTCGCATCGGAGTTTCCACTGTAAAGGGTTATGCGACTGCCTGCCCGAAACGGTACATTGCCGTCAACTGTCTGCAAGCAATAGGCGAAAGCGACAAACTCGGCGCGACGGGCGCAGGCTTTATCGATGCAGGCAACGGCTACTACTATGCCGACTTCGCAAACGGTGTTGAGCCTTGCCTTGTTTCGTACGAATTTGCCGACGAGCACAAAAACGTCCCGGTTGCCGCGCTTGCAAACGAGTACTTTGACGGCTTTGTAAATATAGTGCGCAAACGCTTTGCCGAAGCATCTTTCGACGAGGAACTTACGCCGCTGTACATACGCAAAAGTCAGGCGGAGGAACGCAGATGATAGAAAAACTTAGCTACACGATGCCGACGGTATTTCAACTTGCCGACATTGAAAAGGCATGTTTCGGACGTGACGCGTGGAGTATTGCAGCGCTTCGCGGCGAGTTTTGCAACAATTACTCGCACATGTTCGGTGAAGTGGATGTCGGCAAAATCGTAGGCTACGTGTGCGTGCGCGTTATGTATGAGGAAGCGCAGGTGTGCAACATTGCCGTGCTTGAAAGTTACCGCCGTCGAGGGATAGCCTCGTCACTGATTGCCGAAATGGAACGATTTGCTGCGGAAAACGGCTGTCTGCGTTCGGAACTGGAAGTGAACACTGCCAACGAAGCCGCCGTAAAACTGTACGAAAAGTGCGGGTACAAGGCTGTCGGCGTACGCAAAAACTTTTATCGCAAGTCGCGGTTCCCGTCTTGCGACGCTTACACAATGGTAAAGGCGCTTGCCGAAGGCGGCGAATTGCCCGAAGAATAGAGTTTGTAACGCGCCGTGCGGGTCAGTTGCTTTTTGCCGAGGTCATAAGTTGCTTCAACGTTTCGACGTGCAGTTGTTCGTCCAGTATTATGCGTTCGACAAGTGCTTCAACCTGTTCGTTGCGCATTACCATAAGCATCTTTTTGTACTCGGCAATGGCGTTGAGCTCGCTTTTGAGGTCGTCCATCAACATTTTTTGAATGTTGGTGCTTTGCGAAACGCACCCCGAATTGTACGGCACGTTGCCGCCCGGGCGTTGCGTAACAGTTGGCGTTACCCCGAGTTTGTACATGGTTGTGCCAAGCAGCTTAAAGTGATGCATTTCCGTCATCGATATGCCCATCAGTATTTCGGCGGTCTGTTCGTCGGCGGTTTGCAGCAGGAAGTTCTGGTAGGCGTACTGCAAGACGGCAGTCAGTTCGCCGCTTACCGTCGCGTATGCAAAAGACAATATTTGTCCTGTACGCACGTCGGCTACAAGGTTGTCAAGCATGGGATAAGGCAGGTCGCAGGCAATTGGTTTCACGTTGTACTCCGATTCGTTTCCAGTGTATGCCGTATTGCCGTCAAGTGTTACGAAAGCGGCGTTTGTAGGTAATTAAATCCAAATCGTTTTCACCCGGCAGCATAAAGGCTGTTTTTTTATTTGTTTATTTGCCGAAAGTATCTTATCTGAAAAATTTCCGGTTAAAGTTTCAGAAAAGTGACAAAATTCTTAAAAACAGCATACAGTGATGTATGCCCACAATATCCGTTACCGTTATTTGCAAAAATGAACAAGAAAATTTGAAAAGGCTTTTCCCGTGCCTGGGATTTGCCGATGAAGTGGTGTTTGTCGACACAGGTTCGACTGACGACAGTGTGGAAACTGCAGCCTCTTTCGGCGCAAAAATATATGAGTTCAAGTGGTGCGACGACTTTGCGAAAGCACGGAACTTTGCGATAAGCAAGGCAAGTTGCGACTACGTCATGTGGGTTGATTGCGACGATATTTTAAGCATACGTACACAAAATTTAATTACCGAATGGAAGAAAAACCCCGTCCATAGTTGTGCGGATTTTTACTACATGAAGTATGTAGTCGGCGACAAATTCAAGACGGCGTTTTGGCGTGAACGACTTGTGCGAAATTGCGACAAATGCAGGTTTGTCGGTTTTATTCACGAAGTTATTCCGCCCTTCGGTCAAAAGCGAACGTTTGACGGCGAAGTGATTCACGTGAGTAATGCCGACCATTCCGCAAGAAACCTTGCGATGTATCGTAAGGCGCAAACGAGAGGTAAACGTTTTACGGCAAGAGACAAGTATTACTTTGCGCGTACATTGTATGATTGCGGTTTGTGCGAAGAAGCAATGGCGCAGTTTGACTGCGCATCACGCTGCCGCTCGTTGTCATTGACGGAAGTAGTTGACTGCAAAATGCACATCGCAAAAATGCGACTTAACCTGGGTGAAAACAGACGTGCGCTTGACGTTGCTTTGTCTGCCGTTCGCCTTTTGCCGCCGTCGCCCGAAGTGTGCTGCGTTGTCGGCGATTGCTTTAGGCAATGTCAACAAATGACTACTGCCGTCGGTTGGTACCTCTTGGCAACGCGCGCGGAATACAGCGGCGGTTTTGCCTACGATTACTACCGCCGTTACTATCCGTACATGCGCCTTTCGGAAGTTTTTTCCTTTCTCGGTGACGACGGTCAATCGGCGTATTACGCCAATTGCGCCGACCTGTATGTGGAAAAGCGGTAATTGCATGGGAAAAACACTTTTTGCAAAAATGGTTTTCCCCGCAAATGCCATTTTCAAATTAAAAATCACACGCCCAATCTTAAATTTTTGTTTTCAAATTTTTCGTTCCATAGTTAAAATTTATGATGTCTTTATTTTTGTCAATGTCGTTACGGCGGGTTTTTGATTGACAAAAGTTGACGACAATCTTTATAATAATATTCGTGAAAGTTTGGCAGTTTGCGCAAAGCCTTGGAAGCGGTGCAAAGCGTCGGGCAACCCTTTTAACTCTGCGGACAGGAATCCGCTGTAATACAAAGGACAACATATGCACTTTTTCAGTTTATTATCAATGGTAACCGACGTGTCTTCGGTGCTCATTTCGCTGGTGGAACTTCTCGGCGGTCTGGGCGCATTCCTTATCGCTGTCAAAATCATGTCCGACACGATGAATCGCCTTACCAACGTAGGTTTGCGCAAGCTGTTCCAACGCCTTGACAACAAGCGTTTTCTCGGTGTAGGTCTCGGCGCGCTGACGTCCGCGGTACTGCACAGTTCGGCAATCACCACGGTAATGGTAGTAGGTTTCGTCAACAGCGGCGTAATGGCTCTTGCCGAAGCGGTAACCATTATCATGGGCGCAAACATCGGTACGACGTTTACCGCGCTGGTGGCGGCGCTGGGTACCAGTTTCGACTTTATGGCATATGCAACGGTGCTGACTCTTGTCGGCATGATGATGTGCAGCATTGCCAAAAAGGACAAATGGCGCAACGTCGGCTACATGGTTGCAGGCTTGGGACTTATATTCGTGTCATTGCAATTTATGCAGGCAGCGGTCGAGCCTATCAAACAAAGCGAAGAAGTGCGAAACTTTGTGGCAAGCGTAACAAATCCGTTTCTGATGTTGCTTGTCGGTATGGTGCTGACATTCGTTTTGCAATCCAGTACCGCGCTGACAACAATACTTATCAGCATGGCGGACGTGTTCTGCGTGTCACTTGGCGGCAATCCGTCTATCACAAACGCGGTGTTGTTTATCATTCTCGGCAGCAACATCGGTACATGCTTTACTACACTCATTGCTTCCGTCGGTGCAAACACCAATGCAAAACGAGCGGCGTTTCTGCACCTGCTGTTCAACGTGCTCGGGTCGGTGCTGTTCTTTATTCTGCTTGCACTCTGGCCGGACTTTTCGACTGTCACGCTCGGTTCGTGGCTGCCCGGCAAACCTGCACTGCAAATCGCCGTGTTCCATACAATTTTCAACACAAGCTGCACGCTGATTTTTTTGCCTTTCTGCAATCTGCTGGTCAAAATCGCTCAACTTGTGGTGCCGGACAAAACCGACAACAAGGCGCGCACGACGTTGTATATCGACGAACGTTTTCTTCCTACGCCCAGTATCGCGCTGTATCAGGCTAAAAAGGAAGCCAAACACGTCGGCGACCTTGTAATGGAAACCTGCGATGTGGCAATAGAGGCTTTTCTGAAGTCCGACGCCGAAGCGGAAAAAACCGTCACGGAAAACCTTGAACAAATCGCCGAACTCAACCAGAAGGTCGTCAGATATCTTGTCAATATTTCTGCAAACACGTCGACAACAATGCACAGCGAAGGTAGCATTTCCAGCATGTACTACGTGCTTGGCGACATAATGCGTATCGGTGACCTGTCAACCAACATCTGCAAATATACACGCAAGGTCGCGGACGGACAAATTACCTTTACTTACATCGTGTACGGCGAGGTTAAGGAAATGTACGACAAAGTGCGCGACATGTACGACGTTGCAATGGACTGCTTCCTGACAAAGGACGAGAGCAAACTTGCCGACGTCGAACGCGCCGAGGAAGAAGTCGACCGCACGCGTAAACAACTTGTGGCAAAGCACTTCGAACGCCTTAACAAGGGTGAATGCAACCCCGAAAGCAACGGTGTGTTTGTAAACCTTGTTGGCAACATCGAACGTATGGCAGACCACCTTACGTTTATTGCGGAAAGTATCAACAAACGCCCCGGCGACGACAAGTAATCGCGTTGCGGCGCAAAAGCGTGGTTTGGCAAACTGCGCAAACGACGTTTTTTTGCACAAGTCGTCAAACAATGTGCAAAAAAGGTACAAATATATCTGATTACCTCATCTCGGGTTGCCTTTTTATGAAAATTGTTGTATAATAAGAAACGTAAAAAGGTAGCGGCGGAAACCGAAGCCCTTGCTGTTTATCGGCGCACTCAACAGCGCAAACGAATAATCAAACCCGAAAAAGCGCACGGAGACAACAGGTATTGGCGGCTCGGCGAGAGGTAACAAACACGGCAGCATCGCAGGCTCGCCCGTCAAGGTCGGACGGCTTGCGGCAATGAAAATATAATCAGGCAGTTGCCTGAACAAGGAGCGTTCATCATGAACAAAATGACAATCAGAGATGTAGACGTAAAAGGCAAAAAATGTCTTGTCCGCGTGGACTTTAACGTGCCCATGAAGGACGGCGTCATCACCGACGAAAACCGTATTAACGGTGCACTTCCCACAATCAAGTATCTGATGGAGCACGGTGCAAAGGTTATTCTGTGCAGCCACCTCGGCAAGCCTCACAACATTTACACGCCCAATTTCAAACTTAACAAAAAGGAAAAGGCTGCTCTCGAAGCGCTGCCCGAAACGGAACGCGCCGCAGCCGAAGCGGAAATGCGCGCAAAGGCACTTAAGGGCGACGCCAAGAAGTTCAGCCTTAAACCCGTTGCCGACCGCCTCAACCAACTGCTTGACGGCAAAGTGACGTTTGCTACCGACATTGTAGGCGAGGACGCTTGCGCCAAGGTTGCCGCTATGAAAGACGGCGACGTAGTGCTGCTTGAAAACACCCGTTTCGACGCAGGCGAAGAAGGCCGCGACCTTGAATTTTGCAAAAAGTTGGCTGCTTTTGCCGACATCTACGTAAACGACGCATTCGGTACGGCTCACCGCAGCCACGCAAGTACCGCCGCAATCGTTGAATACGGTCTTGTCAAGACGGCTGTCTGCGGATTCCTTATCGAAAAGGAACTGTCCGTAATGGCTGACGCGCTGGAACACCCCGTGCACCCGTTCGTTGCTATTCTTGGCGGCGCAAAGGTTGCCGACAAACTTAACGTAATCAACAACCTGCTTGAAAAGTGCGACACGCTGATTATCGGTGGTGGTATGGCGTACACATTCCTTAAGGCTAAGGGATACGAAGTGGGCAAATCATTGCTTGACGAAGAAAAAATCGACTACTGCAATCAAATGATGGCTAAGGCGAAAGCCGAAGGCAAAAAATTGCTGTTGCCCATCGACTGCGTTACTATTGCCGAGTTCCCCAACCCCATTGACGCGCCTATCGAAACTGTTGTTGTAGACGCGGACAAGATTCCTGCCGATCGCGAAAGCGCAGACATCGGACCCAAGACGAGAGAACTTTACGCCGAAGCAATCAAGAGCGCAAAGACGGTAATCTGGAACGGCCCCATGGGTATTTTTGAAAACCCGACCCTCGCGCAAGGTACATTCGCGGTTGCCAAAGCAATGGCAGAAAGCGACGCTACTACCATTATCGGCGGTGGCGACAGCGCAGCGGCAGTGGCGCAACTTGGATTCGCCGACAAGATGTCTCACGTCAGCACAGGCGGCGGCGCAAGTCTGGAATTGTTTGAGGGGAAGGTTTTGCCGGGTATTGCCTGCTTGAACGACAAACAATAATTTAAGTTGGCGACGGCGTATATGTGCACATCTTGGCACTGCGTGGTCACGCGGCTGCGGGTTATGTACGCTTAGTACACGCCCCTTGCCGCCCGCCCCAGCTGTGCCAATCTGCACGCATCTCCGCCGTCGCTTTCAAAAATTGGACATTGCGACTTGGCAAAAATCTGTGCCCTCGCTTTCAAGAATAGAGTTTAACACCAATCTACTCCCTTGTTGTTTTGTGGAGGGGATAGTATTGAAAGCCCTCGCTTTCAAAAATTGGACATCGCGACTTGGCAAAAATCTGTGCCCTCGCTTTCAAGAAATGTTTTTCCGTTGTCGCATTCAGAACGGGAATTTTGGAAAGGGGCGCAGAAAAAACACTTTTGTCAAAAAGGTTTGCCCCGCAGGCAAATGCTCAAATTAAACAAAATACGTAAATCATACCAAAAGAAGGTTTTCACATGAAAAACAAGATTATTGCGGGTAACTGGAAAATGAACAAAACCCGTAAGGAAACGGAACAACTGATTACCGAACTTGTACCCCTGGTCAAGGATACAAACAACACCGTCATTATCTGCGTGCCTTACACCGACCTTGACGTTGCCGTGCGCCTGACAAAGGGCACAAACATTCACGTCGGTGCGGAAAATTGCCACTGGAAGGAAAGCGGTGCGTTTACGGGCGAAGTCGCTCCGTCCATGCTGACGGAACTGGGCGTGGAATACGTCGTAATCGGTCACAGCGAACGTCGCACTTACTTCGGCGAAACGGACGCAACCGTACTTGCTCGTACCAAGGCTGCGCTTGCCGCAGGTCTTAAACCGATTGTTTGTATCGGCGAAACGCTGGAAGAACGCAACGGCGGCAACATGGAAAAGGTACTTTCTCGTCAGGTGCTTGAAGGCTTTGCCGACATCACGGCAGATGAACTGGCAAACATCATTGTCGCTTACGAACCCGTTTGGGCAATCGGTACCGGCGTAACAGCCACCGACGAACAGGCAAACGATGCAATCGGATACGTCAGAAGCGTATTTGAAGGCAAGTACGGCAAGGAAGTTGCCGACAAACTGTACATTCAGTACGGCGGCAGCATGAACGACAAAAATGCCGAAGGTTTGCTCAACATGCCGCAAATCGACGGCGGTCTTATCGGCGGCGCAAGCCTTGTGGCAACCAAGTTTGCTGCAGTGGTGCACGCCCACAAGTAAGACGCAAATGTAATCGAATTTTGCATACGTATGCGATTTTTGATTACCAAAATTGTTATTTTGGTACAGGCGGCGACAGACAGCGAGTTGCCGCTTTGTGCCGCTAATGTGTGATGCTTGCGGTTTTGTCAACAGGCATCTCAACAATACAAGAGGTTTTTTATGGACAAAAAAATTACTGCATTGGTAATCATGGACGGCTACGGTCTGTCCAAACAAGCAAAAGGCAACGCAGTCGGTGTGGAATGCAGCCCCTACGTACATTACCTTATGACCAACTATCCCACGACAACGCTTGATGCAAGCGGTCTTGCCGTAGGTCTGCCCGAAGGTCAGATGGGCAACAGCGAAGTAGGTCACCTCAACATGGGTGCAGGTCGCGTTGTCTATCAGGAACTTACCCGTATCACCAAGAGCATTGCCGACGGCGACTTCTTCACCAATCCCGCTTTTCTGAGCGCGGTGGAATACGTCAAAAAGAACAACGGCAAGTTGCACATTATGGGTCTAATGAGTAACGGCGGCGTTCACAGTCACATCAATCACTGCAAAGCACTGCTTGACTTTGCCAAGCAACAGGGTCTGGACAATGCCTACGTACATTGTTTCATGGACGGTCGCGACGTGTCGCCTACAAGCGGCGCAGGTTTCGTTGCCGAACTTCAGACAAAAATGGACGAAATTTCCTTCGGTAAAATCGCAACGGTCATCGGTCGTTACTACGCAATGGACCGCGACAATCGTTGGGATCGCGAAGAAAAGGCATATGACGCGCTTGCGCTCGGTCGCGGTGTAAACAGTGCGGAAAACGCAGTCGACGCGCTTAACAAAAGTTACGCCGACGGCGTTACGGACGAATTTGTGCTGCCTACCGTGATTACGGAAAACGGCAAACCCGTTGCCACAATCGAAAACGGAGACGCCGTAATCTTCTTCAACTTCCGTCCCGACCGCGCTCGCGAAATTACGCGTGCGTTTACTCAACCCGGCTTTGACGGTTTCGACCTGAAGGGCAAAAACCGCAAGGTTCATTGGGTGTGCATGACCCAGTACGACGAAAAGTTTGTCAATGTGGACATTGCTTACCGTCCCGAAACGCTTGTAAACACCCTTGGCGAGTATCTTGCAAAGTGCAACAAAACGCAACTGCGTATTGCCGAAACGGAAAAATACGCACACGTAACTTTCTTCTTCAACGGCGGCGTCGAAGCCCCCAACGAAGGCGAAACGCGTATCCTTGTTCCGTCGCCCAAAGTTGCAACATACGACCTGCAACCGGAAATGTCCGCTAACGAAGTTTGCAGCCGCGCCGTTGCCGAAATCGAAAAGGGCAAGTACGACGTGATGATCCTCAACTACGCAAACTGCGACATGGTGGGACACACCGGCGTCATCCCTGCTACGGAAAAGGCTGTCGCAACGGTGGACGAGTGCGTGCGCAAGGTTGTTGAAGCAATTCTGCAAAACGGCGGTCGCGTGTTTGTAACAGCAGACCACGGCAACGCCGAAAAAATGCTTGACGAAAACGGCAAACCGTTTACGGCGCATACAACAAACAAAGTGCCGTTCATCATGGTGGACGAGGCTGCTCGCGGCAACGTAACGTTACACCCGGGTGCGCTTTGCGACATTGCGCCCACAATGCTTTACTCGATGGGTATGGAAATTCCTGCCGAAATGACGGGAAAACCGCTTATTGACGAAAAGTAAACTTGCTTTTTAGCAAAAATAAGTTGCAAAATGTGTAGCGGTGTGCTATACTACTAAAGCATAAAATAGGTTGAAGGGGCGATTTGTGCACTTTTTCGACCAATGACGGAGGTTTCAAGGTGCTTAATCTTTTATCTTTTGCGGCTAATTCGGCTGCTTACGTAGTGTTGGTTGTCAGAATCGTCCTTGCAGTATTGGCACTTGTCGCTGCAGGTTTCATCACATTTGTCGTAATGAAACAATCGGGCAACACCGACGGTATGGAAGCAATGACCGGATCATACAAGCAATCGGATGATTTGGACGACAGCAACGGAAAAAACACGGGCTCTCGTAAGGAAGCAAAACTTAAGTTTTGGACTTACATTGCCGCAGGCGTGCTTGCCGTATGCTGCATTGCAATGTTGATTTTGGCTGCATTCGTGGCTTAACAACAATCAAACCAAACAAAAGAAGGCGATTGACTTGTGCAATCGCCTTTTATGTTGCAATTTTTCGGCAAGCGGTGATAACGGACAGGGGAGCCTGTTTGTAGTTTATTTTCTGAATAATGCAAAATAAACTAACCATATTAAAATCAAAAACCTTAACAGTAGCAGGGTAATTAAATTATAATGAATATCAACGAAAAAATACTACAACTTATTGCCGATTGCGGAGCGAAAAATTTGTCGCTTAAGCAGATTTACTCGCTTGTCGGTTGTCAAAGTACTGCCGACCGCCGCATTGTGGAAGCAGCCCTCGAAGCATTGACCAAGCAAATGCAACTTGTTTACGACCCCGACGCTCACCGTTTCCGCCTGCCGCGCGAAGGTGAATTCGGTACGGCGGTGTTTCAGGCAAATGCAAAAGGCTTTGGTTTTCTGCTTATGGACGACGGTCACGACCTGTTTGTGCCTGCAAGCAAAACCAACGGCGCGTTTAACGGAGACACGGTGCAGTACCGCCGCGTACCGGGCACCGACGACGAAGCGGAAATAGTGTGCGTGAAGCAGCGCGGCATGACGTCTATTGTCGGTACGGTGGACAAGGAAGGCGGCGCGATTTTTGTAGTGCCCGACGACAGACGTTTTATCAGCGACGTTTTTGTGCCGAAAAAGGCGGCATTCGGCGCGCGTCACGGGCAAAAGGTGGTTGTGCGCATTACGCAGTATCCGCGGGACAACCGCGACAACCCCGAAGGCGAGGTCGTGCAGGTGCTGGGTTACCCTGATGACAAGGACGTGGACATGCTGTCCGTTGCACTCAGTATGGGTGTGCGCACGCAGTTTCCGTCGGAAGTTACGGCTCGCGCTGCAAAGCTGCCGACAGAAGTTTCGGAAAAGGATATTGCAAACAGACGCAACCTTCGCGACGAAACGATATTTACCATTGACGGCGACGACGCCAAGGACCTTGACGACGCGGTGTCCGTTGCGCTGAATAGCGACGGCACCTATACGCTTGGTGTGCACATTGCCGACGTAAGCAACTACGTAAAGCCCGGCGACGACATCGACAAGGAAGCGTTTATGCGCGGCACCAGCGTTTATTTTCCGCAAAACGTGTTCCCCATGTTGCCTACGGAACTAAGCAACGGTGTTTGTTCGCTGTACGAAGGCGTTGACCGCCTGACATTAAGTTGCGAAATGAACATAAACAGCCACGGCAAAGTGCTGTCTTACGACATTTTTCCGTCGGTAATTCGCAGTTGTCACCGCATGACCTACAACGACGTGCAGGCAATATTTGACGGCGACAAAGTGCTTGCCGAACGCTACGCCGACATAGTGCCCACATTGCAGACAATGCAAAAACTTGCCAAAATCCTGCAAAAGAAGCGCGACCAACGCGGCAATATCGACTTTGCGGGGCGCGAAGTGTATTTTGTGTACGACGGCGCCGGGCGCGTAGTTGACGTCAAACCTTACGAGCACACTTTTGCACACCAACTGATTGAAGAATTTATGATTGTCGCCAACGAATCGGTTGCCGACTACGCTACGGAACTTGGACTGCCATTTGTCTACCGCGTGCACGACAAACCCGACGAGGAAAAGTTGGAAACGCTTATGGCATTGATGAAGGGCGTAGGTATCGACGTCAAGCATAGCCGGGAAATTTGCAGCAGCGTATTGCAGGACGCCCTCGCCAAAGCGGAGCAAACGCCGTACTACAACCTGATAAACGACGTGATGTTGCGCACAATGCAAAAGGCAAAGTACAGCACGGTAAACAGCGGTCACTTCGGACTGGCAAGCAGGCGTTACTGTCACTTTACTTCGCCCATTCGTCGTTATCCCGACCTGACAATTCATCGCATTCTTAAAACGGCAATTGTCGGCAAAATGACGGAAAAAGCACTGCGCGCTTACTCAGACATGGCGGAAGATTGCGCGCGCCAAAGCAGTATTCGCGAAAAGGTTGCCGACGAGGCGGAACGTAAAGCCGACGATGTGAAGAAGTGTCAGTATGCAGAGACAATTGTCGGACAGAGTTTTGAAGCGGTGGTGTCGGGCGTTACGGAAAGCGGAATTTTTTGCGAGTTGCATAGCACCGTGGAAGGCTTTGTATCGGTGGACAAACTTGGCGGCTACTTCAGGTACGACAGGCAGCGTTTTTGTCTGTACAACGACGCCGTTACAATTTCGCTCGGCGACAAAATCCGCGTTACGGTTGTCGGCGTAAACATGGCTGCAACCCGTATCGAAATGAGCCCGACGGAAGAATGACGACAAAATCGCCGTTTGTTGTTGCAATCGGGCAGAGATTACTATATAATAGTTACTATGAAACAAATTTGTACAAACAAAAAAGCACGTCACGACTACTTTGTAGTGGAAACGTTGGAATGTGGCATAAATCTTGTCGGGTGCGAGGTGAAGTCGCTACGCAGAGGCGAGGTTAACCTTAACGACAGTTACTGCCGTGTGGACAACGGTACTCTGCTGCTTGTCGGGTGCCATATCAAAAACTACGACAAGGGCAGTTACAGCAACGTAGACAGCCGTCGCGACCGCAGATTGCTTGCACACAAGCGTGAAATAATGCGACTGCTCGGCAAAGTGAAGGAAAAGGGGTACAGTATCGTACCACTGTCCATGTACTTCAAGGGCAGTCTTGTCAAGGTGGAAATCGCGCTTGTCAAGGGTAAACAAAACTTTGACAAAAAGCAGACAATCAAGGAAAACGACATCAACCGCGAGGCTCAACGCGCCGTTTCCGACTACAAGGAACGTCACAGATGAGCGCGAGGAAATTTGCCTTTGACGGCGTGGATTTTTCTCGCGTGGCAATTGTCGGTAGTCCGGGCAGCGGCAAGACAACACTTTCGGTGCGGCTTGAAAGTATTCTGCAAGTGGCGGCAGTGCATCTTGATCGCGAGTTGTGGTTGCCCGGTTGGCAACTTCGCCCCGAGGAAGAGCGCAAAAAGATACACGACGGGCTGATTGCAGCCGACAGGTGGCTTATCGACGGAATGTGGGGCAGTCTTGTTGCCGACAGGTATTGCCGCGCAACGGTTGTTGTTCACCTCGATTACCCGTGGACATTGTGTCTTGCAAGGGCGCACAGACGTTGCCGAAACAGCCGCGGACAACAGCGGTTCGACATGGCTGACGGTTGCCCCGACAAAATGGACGGCGAATTTGTGCGGTATATTATGCGCTTCGACAGGCTTGTCGGGCGCAAACTTCGCGCGCTTGAGGCGGAACACCCCGAAGTGACCTTGTTTCGCCTGCGTTCGCCTCGCCAGACCGAACGGTTTGTAAAACAATTGACGGAATTTTTCAGTAATTAAACAGGACTATCGACGTATCGGTAGTCCTGTTTTTTGTTTGCAGAAGAAGTTGTGGCGTTTGAATTGGCACCGAATGCACAGGGGTGCAGCAAAAGGGCGCCGAAGTGAATTGACGCGTATTTCGCCCAAAATTCACCTGCAATCAACATTGCTTCGACGGTTTCTTTGTAACGTGGTCTATCTACCCACTGCCGTGTTGTCGTTGTGCCTGTCGCGCAGTTCCTCAATCGGGTGTTGCGCCGTTTCGTAGCGGTAATCCTTGTTGTTGTCTGCAATGTACTTTTCAATCACGTTGTGGCTTGCAACTTCGTTGTCGCTGCCGTTTACCTGGCTTTGATACTCAAAAAAGTTTGCGTCGCACGGCAATTTGCCTACGTCTAAGTAATCTTCGCCGTCGCTTGTCAGGTTTACCGTTTCGGCAAGCACTTTGCGCACGTACTCGATGTTGCTGTGAAATGTCAACAGCTCAGGGAAGTCGCCCTGCGGTATCACTTGTTGCCAGACCTTGTTTTCGTACTTGGTCAGCAGTTCGCACGCCTTTTGCAAGTGGCACAACTCGTCGTTGAAGTGCTGTTCCCAAATCTTTTTGACGCGCGGGTCGGTTTCGTCCTCAGACAGAGAGTAGTACAGGTAGCACTCGGTGTATTCGTGCATCAGCAGTTCCTCAAGCCACGTGCAAGTGGTGTCTTTCAGACCGCCGTACAGCGACACGTGCTGTTCCTCGATCATGCCGATTTCCGTAAATAGTTGCCGCCCGAGGTTGTTCTGGTAAAAATTCGCCTGATTCATGTAGTAGTTCATCGTTTGCTGTTCCGCCGCGGTCAGAATGTTGATGTCCAGTTTGGTCAGCGCGCCTGCCTGTTTGAAGTTGACAAAACGTTTGATTTCGTCCGTCGGAAAGCGGTGTTCGGCAATGGTGGGGCGACCGGGCATAAGTTCGGTGTAGCCGCCTACAAGCCGTTCCGCCTCGATACCTTTGTCCATTTCCAGCAGGTCGGCGTAGCGGTACAGATGGTCGAAGTCTTCAAGCAAAGCAAAGTCCATTGCTGCCTTTACGTATTTGTTGCTTTCGCGCTCGGCAAAAATGGCTGTCAGGTCAACCGCAAGTTGCTCGTAGCCGATAGTATGTTCCAGTACGCTTTCACCGATGGGTTTCAATGCGGCAATGCGTTTCTGTTGTTGCTGTTCCTTGCGGCGAAGTAACGCCAGTTCGCGTCTCAGGTCATTGTTGCGTTCGTGTCTGTGGAATTGGTGACTGAACCATACCGCCTCGAATTCCGCGCCGTTGGCAAGAATTATGCGTACGCGCGTGTAAGGGTCTACTTCAAACTTGTTGTAGGGCTTGACGGCAAGTTCCTTCCAACTGTAAAAGTCTTGCGACATTTTTAGCGGTTTTTCGTTAAAAGGGTTCATACTCATTTGGTTGTTCTCCTTGTAATGTATTGTGTCGGTAGATGTAGTGTTGACGTATTTTTACCGTTTTACACGTTTCGACGTCAGGTTTTGCGGCGGTTGTTGCCTGCCGATTGCGCACGCAAATTAGTTGTTGTCCGTGTTGCGATTGTCCATTGTAATGATTGTCGGCGGTGTAAAAAAAACAATACCGGTTTTGTCGGGACAAACCTTAGATACTATTTATGAAATAGTAGGGTTAATTTCGCCATCACTAACAACCTTGGGGATGTCCTTTCTCGTTCTTTCGGGTGGACGTTCGCTCAGTGTACATCCAGTACATCCTCGCTCGCTATCACCCGAAATAATCGAAAAAATCCAATCCCCAAGGCGCGAAGCGTTTTTGCGTGCGTGGCGGCGAGATAATTAAAGGCAAATGACCGAAACTGTACTGTACGTACAGTGAGTGTCGTTTAACGCATAATTAGCCGCCGACACACTCGCAAAAATTATTAGTTATGACTAAATTAACCCTAGACTGTCGGCTATTTGTGAAATAGTAGCGCGTTGTAAAAAAATAGTGTTATAAAGCGGACAAAATTGGTGATTGTTCGCTGTTGAATAGTAAAATTTGCCGTTCAGTGGCAAAAATCGGCGTTTCACGCTTCGGGTGAAACAGCTTGTCCACATGCTGAAATAAAAATGTGGATAACTTTGTGGATAAGTGCATAACTTGAGGACTTTTTAACGGTATCGTGTCGAAAATTGTCGATACTGCAATGTGTATGCGATAGAAATGTTTGTTTGCGACGCATTCGGGTGTGGACAGAAAATGTGCACAAGTGCGTAACTAAACGCCGTCAGAGGGCTTAAGTGGCGCACTTTCGGCAAAAAAACGTCCGTTTGAGGTTGCGTGCGAAAGTTTACTTACGCATGAAGTATCAGGAAAATCGAAGGAGAAAAAACTTGTTTTGCGTGATAAAGTGGCGAAAAGTTGCCGCGATATTGATGCTTGTAGTCATTTGCGAATTGACCTTATGTGTGTACATGATGTTCGGGCGTGAGCCGACCAGAAGCACCGCAAGCGTTGGCTGTACGATAGTTGTAGACGCCGGGCACGGTGGCATTGACGGCGGTGTGATAGCGGCAGACGGCACCAAGGAATCCGACCTCAATCTGACCTACGCAAATACACTCGGGCGCAAGTTGGCGGAATGCGGCTTCAACGTTGTCTACACGCGCAAAACCCGGGATGGTTTGTACGGGGTGCCGACAGCCGGGTTCAAACGTCGCGACATGCAAGCCAGGAAGAAAATCGTTGTCGATTCGTCTGCAAATCTCGTGGTCAGTATACATATGAACAGATATCCTAAAAGTTCGGCGCGAAGCGGTCCGCAGGTGTTTTTCCAGAAGGACAGTGACAAGGGGCAACGTTTTGCCGATTGCATGCAACGTGTACTTAACGACCTGACGGGTAACGACTACCAGTCGCTGGGCGGCGACTTTTACATGTGCCGGGAGATGCCCTGTCCGTCGGTAATTTGCGAATGCGGCTTTCTAAGCAACGACGGCGACGTTTCACGATTGAAAGACGAAACGTATCGCGAGTTGTTTTGCGACGAACTGCTTCGGGCGGTTGTGTACTTTTTGTCCGACAACGATTGACCGCACGCGTTAAACGTTGTAAAATAGGTGCATGATTACAAAAGTTACCGACTACCTGACAAAACTCGGAATAAATTACACATTGCTGCACCATCCGGCGGTGGTCACGACGGAAGAGTCCAAACAAATAGTGCACGTTGACAATTGCGCTTCCTGCAAAAGCCTGTACGTCAAGGACAAGAAGTCCGACAACTACTACATGGTGGTGTTGCCCTTTGACAAACGTGCAGATATGCGCGGACTTGCGGCGTATGTAGGCTGTGCCAAGTTTGAATTTGCAACGGAAGAAAAATTGTTTGCCGACCTCGGCGTTCACCGCGGAAGCGTTTCGCCGTATGCCTTTCTCAACGAGGACACGACAAACTACAGTGCGCCGCTGCTTATCGACCGCGAAGTGTGGAATGCCGAACGCGTAAAATTTCACCCGTGTGACAACACCGCAACCGTGGTGGTTACGCTTGTTGACTTCAAAAAGTTTATTGCAAGCATAAACAAGCAAACAATCGTGGTGGACGACTGATTTTTGTGGCATTTGCCATTTGCTGCACTTAACGAACGTCCACTCGAAAGAACGAAAAAGGACATTCCGAAGGTTGTCGGTAATGACGTTAACCCTATTTTTTTTGTCGTATTTTCGACAATTAAATGTTGCTTTACGTTTTGAAATATGATATAATAAACAAGACAAGGTTAGCGGAACGAAATGTCTTGTTAATAAATACGGAGGAACTAATCATGGCAAAGAAAAAAAGCGGAAGTCTTGCAAATGCAATTATGGGTTTGCCCTGGATCGTACGCCTGCTGCTGGCTATCTTCCTTGACGTTGTTTACGGTATTGCCCGTTTTGTCGACGGCTTGGCGCAGCGCAACGTCCTGAAAATAATCATCGGTTTTTTGTGGATCTTCTACGGATTGGGTATCGGCTGGATTCTCGATATCATCTGCGTTATTGTCGGTGCAAGACCTATTTTGTTCTGATCACGAAACGACCTCGAAAGAGGCCGTTTTTTTTGTGCCTTTTTCATGTTGTTTCCTTTTGCTGTTTTGTATTCTGTTTTTTTGATTATTGGTTAAGTGAATTTGAGTAACGTTAATTTTTTATTTTGTTTTGCATTTTATACTAATCCCACGCATAAAATGTTGTATGAATTATCCGGAATGTCTGCCTGAAAATATCGCCGAAAAGTTGCGTAACGTGGACGGCGTGACGGAAGTTCGTCTGCGCGACGGACAAGCCGTAATCGTCAATTTCGGCGGTAGGCGTTACTACCTGTGCGACGGAGGTTTTACAAGGCAAATTTCCGGGGCGTTCATTTTTGAAGACAGTTGCGACGAGGTGATAAGGCGTGCTTGCGGGGGTTCGGTTTACGCATATGAAACAATGCTTGCCGACGGTTATTTTACGCTGTCAGACGGCACTCGCGTCGGCGTTGCGGGCGACTACGTAAAGGCAAACGGCGTGTTTCAATCCTTTACTTCGCTTTGTTTCCGGGTGCCTCACGAGTTGCGCTTTCCCGATGTATCCGTGCTTGCGGAATTGTACGCCTCCGGCGGAAGCGTGGTGTTTGTCGGACCGCCGTCGTCGGGCAAGACGACCGCACTTAAAAGTTTTGCGTCGTACCTGTCGGAGCGCGTCGACGTGGTGGTCGCGGACGAACGGCACGAATTGTCGGCAAACAATTTTACTGCCGATTGCGACGTCATACGCGGCGCGGACAAGCGTTACGCCTTCGAGGTTGCCGTGCGAAGTTTGTCTCCGCAGTGGGTCATCTGCGACGAGGTGACAAATGCCGATTTGCCATATGTCTGTGACTGCGTAAACAGCGGTGTAAACGTGGCATGCAGCGTGCACGGTACGTCAAAAGAAGATATCGAAAAACGCTTCGGCGACAAATTCAGTTGCTTTACAAAGGCTGTAATACTGGACAAGCGTCATTCCGTTCAGGTCGTTGACCTACAAAAAACGCCGACTATGACGAAAAGTAAGGAAATATAAAATACTATGTCAGGCATATTACTCTTGATTTGCTGTATTTTAGGCGGTTTTTGCGTGGGACTGTTTCTACAAAGGCGTGAGAAAGACTGCGTGACGTTTGTCGAGGATTTGCTCAGATACATTGACTTGTTGAGAGTCAACATAGATACCGAGCGTAAAAGTCTTGCCGTGTTTGACAGCGAATTTATCTCGCGGTGTGGAAAGCAGTTTTCCGACTACCGCTCGGGTACGGGCGGCGCACCGAGCAAACGTACAGGCAAACTTGCCGACGATTTTTTTGACGGCGTTGTGGCATGCAACAATTCGCAGCAACTGGCAAAACATCTCGATTACTACAAGGCTGTCGTGGCGGCACAACTGGCAGAAATGTCCTGCGGCGGCAAACGCAAAGGCTTGTATGTCAAACTGGGCTTACTGCTTGGCGCAATGGTCGGCTTGCTGTTTCTGTAAGGGCGCGGACAAGCCGTGCGGAAAATGTTTATCTGTGCAGGTGAGGTGGAATGGAACTTACCGTAATTTTCAAAATAGTGGCAGTCGGGCTGGTTACGGCAATTTGCGGACTGGTGCTGAAGCGTGCCGGGCGCGAAGAGATTGCAACCGTAGTGTCGCTGGTAGGACTGGCGGTGTCGCTTGTGATGATGCTGGACGTGGTCGTGCAGTTGTACGACACACTGCGTTCACTTTTCGGATTGTAGTATGGACGTGGTAAAAGTCGCCCTTTTTGCGGTGCTTTCGGCGGTGCTCGTATGTCTTGTCCGCCAGACAAAATCCGACTTCGCCGTAGCCGTCGCTGTGGTCAGCGGGGTAGTACTTGTAAGCCTTGTCTGCGACAACCTGTTTGAGGTTGTGTACGCCTTCTACGATTTGTCGGAGTCGGCAGGCGTGGATCACGTCGCGGTAAATTGCGTAATCAAGGTGGTGGGCATAGGCTACGTTGCGGAATTTGCATGCGGTATCTGCAACGACGCCGGCTGCAAAAGTATCGGCGACAAGGTGCTGCTTGCAAGCAAAGTGGCAATAATTCTGGTTGCGTTGCCTGTGGTGCAAAATCTGTTCGAGGCAATCAAGGGGTTGCTGTCGTGAAATGCCGCACTCTGTTTTTGCTTGTCGCATTGTTTGCGCTTGTTGCGGTGTGTACCTTTCCTTGCGTTGCACATGCCGACCAGACTGCCGAAGAGGAACTTACGGACAGCGTAGGCGACGCGCTGGACGGGCTGGACCTTACGGACTTTTCCGAAGCCGCCGCCGACTACATCGATTCCGTCACGGACAAGATACTTGCGCTTGCCTCGGGCGAGTTTGACGACGTCGGCAGTGTGTTTGCTTTGCTTGCGGAAATCTTTGTGGACGGGCTTGCGCAAACGCTGCCCGCATTGCTGTCCATTTTTGCCGTCACCGTCATTTGCGGTCTGTGTCGCAAAACCGCCGACGGGCTTGTGTCGCAAGGCACTGCGGAAGTGGTAAGTTTTGTAGGCATTGCCGTCATTTGCGTTACGCTTGTCGGGCTTCTTGCCATGGTGTACGCGCAGGTGTCGGCTGTCGTTGACAAAATCTGCGCCCTGTCCGACGCGGCAAACCCCGTTATGCTGACATTGCTTGTTGCGTGCGGCGGCGGCACTGTCATGAACGTCTGCCAGCCGGGCGTTGTGGTGTTCGGTTCTGTGATACTAAACCTTGTGCGCAATGTCGTTTTGCCACTTACGCTGTTCGGCAGTATGTTCGCGCTTGTAGGCAACTTGTCGGGCAGTATGCGGGTTGAAAAGTTGTCCGGTTTCCTGTCGGGGCTTTCGGGATGGGTAATCGGCGTGGTGTTTATGGTGTATTCCGCCTATACGTCGGTTGCCGGTATAACCGCCGCAAGTATCGACGGTGTGTCGGTACGCATGGCAAAGTTTGCTGCCAAAAACTACATTCCGATACTTGGCGGCTACGTTGCCGACGGCTTCGACACGGTGCTTGCAGGCGCGACCATAGTCAAAAACTGCTTCGGCGCGGTTGCGTTGTTTGTGCTGCTGCTTGCCGTCATTCGTCCCGTTGCGGCGGTGCTGTGCGTAAGCCTCGGTTTACAGGCGGTGTCTGCCGTTGCCGAACCCATTGCCGAGCAGCGCACAATCAAACTGCTGTCGGCGGTCGGCAAAACGTTGTCTATGTACGTTGCCGTCATTGCGGCGGTGGCGTTTATGTTTGCGTTGCAATTTATCGTGGCAATATGTTGCGCAAGCGGCGTGTAGGGGGTTGCGGTGAACGGTTGGATAATAACGGTTGCGGGCGTGGCTGTGCTGGGGGTGCTTTGCGACGTAATAATGCCCGACGGCGAAACGAAAAAGTATGTCCGCACGGTGCTGGGCGTAGTGGTCAGCCTTGTTACGGTGCAATATGTTGTAGGTTTGTTCGGCGGTGTGCGACAAGCAGACGCGCAACTTGCCTCTGCCGTGCAAAACTCGTACGTCGAGGACATTTCGGCGCGACGCACGGAGCAGAAACGCAAACTGCTTGCCGATGTGTGCGACTACAATGGCATTGCCGCAACCTTTGAAGTCAACGACGAGCAAAAGACAATCCGTTTTGCGCTTGACGGGCAAACGAGTGACGACAAACGCGCCGTGCTTACCGCGGCAGTGCAAAGCATTTTCGGGGCGGATTACAAGGCGGAGTTTACTACGGAACAAAAAGGAAACGACCATGAGCAAACTTAAAGATTGGACGGAAAAACTGAAAAGCAAAAAGTCGTTGCCGCTTGTAATTGCCGCAGTGCTTGCGTTGACGGTACTGTTTGTCGTATGTTTCGGCGGCAGTTTCGACAAAACAAGCGACGAACCTGCCTCTGCGCAATCATATATCGACGACTTGCAGAATAAACTTGTTAGCGTAATACAAAAAATCGACGGGTGCGGCCGAGCCGAAGTTGCCGTTGTTGCTTCCACCGAGGGCGGCTGCGAGTACGCCTACGAAACAAAAAGTCTGACCGACGGCGACAAGACCACGCAGACGACTTCCATCGTGCTTGTCAAAGGTCAGCCGATTGTCACAAAAACTTACACGCCGCAGGTGTCGGGCGTGGTGGTTGTTGCCGAGGGCGCGGATAACCCCGTTGTGAAATTTGAAATAATCAATCTGGTTGTAACGCTCACCGGGGTCGATCGCGACAACGTGCGGGTGTTTGCATACAAAGTTTAGGGAGGACACGACATGTCAAAAGGAAAGAAAATAGCACTTATTGTATCAATGGCTTTGTTGCTGGTTGTGGCGGCTGTGCTCAACGTTACGTTGCTTGCCGGCAACAAAAACGGCAACGAACAGGTTACGCCGACGGGCTTTTTCGCAACGGGGCGCAGCGACAGACAGTCCACGCGCAACTACGAAATTGCCGAACTTAATTCCATTTTGCAAATGGAAGGGGACGAGTACGCCGACGCGCGCAAAAACGCCCTTCAGCAAAAGCAGAACATCATCGACGCAATGGAAACGGAATTGTTGTTGGAAACGCTCCTCAGGGCGCAAGGGTTTGATGACGTGCTTGTTACGGTAAACGCGTCAAGCGACAACGTAAGCGTGATTGTGGACAAGGACGAACTTTCTCGTGAGGACACCGTGCGCATTTACAACATTATTGCGACCGAAGCCAAGGTTGCGCCGGAGTACGTCAAGATACTGTCGGTGTAACGTTGAAAGGCGAGTGAATATGCGTATAAAATTGCAATAAAGATTTTGTCTGCTTATGAATGATGTCATACCGAGCGAAGCCGCAGGCGAAGTCGAGTGAAATTCCCCCGACGGAACGGGGGAAATG
>UMHM01081475.1_pt1 | contig 34341 bp, 34 predicted proteins | sample 1965501 | NCBI WGS metagenome assembly UMHM01 (sample SAMEA4836095, study PRJEB28245) | human gut metagenome | biome: gut microbiome; material: fecal sample | place: Denmark | collected 2008
GCGCGGCTTATATCGCCGCCCTGAAGGACGGAGCTTTACGCCGCAATTTGGTAACGGCGTTCAGTTTCTGGCCGTACTTGATCCCTGCGTCGTGCCGTTACAAAAGAGTGCTCCGACATCGACGGAATCAAGTACGTAGTGCGCGCCGCAAAATTCGCAGGTCACGTCAACGGTCCCGCGTTCGGCAATGATTTTTTCAGCTTCGCTTTGGCCGAGATTTCGGACCATGGCTTCAATCCCTTGCTTGGAGCAACGGCAGCGGAAAACCGGCGTCAGTGTGGCAAGAACGTGCGGGTTGTCTTCCCAAAATAGGCGCTTTGCGACCGTATCGGCTTCAAGCTTTGTGAGTTCTTCGGCCCTGACGGTTTGTGCAAGGACGGTTAAAGATTCAAAGGATTCATCCTCGGGTTGTTCTGCGGCGCTCGTAACGAGGCCCCCGGACTCGGGCATTCTTTGGAGCATAACGCCGCCTACGGCTGCCTCATCGGCCGCAAGCCACAGCCGCGTCATCAGTTGCTCCGAGTGCGTCATGTACGACTCGAGCGTCGCGGCAACACCGGCATCTTCTAAAGCGACGACCCCCTGATAGGGTTCTTCCCCGGGCCTTCGGTCGGCAGCATCCAGAATCATGGCACAGCGCCCGTGCCCCGTGGCGTTGACAAGGTCTTTGAAAGCGGCTGTTGCGGGAACATCTTCCGGCGTCACACGCAGTTGGGCTGTGGCGCGGACAACCAGACCCGTGCGCACTTCCACGAGAGCAAGCCTCACCGGGCCGTCGCCTTGTAGTTGCAGCACGAGAGCCCCGTCAAACTTAAGGCTCCCGGCAAGAAGCACGGCCCCGGCACACATCTGGCCTAAAAGGAGTTTTACGGGTTCGGGTAAATGCTGGTTTTTCGTCATGGTCTGCCATGCCTCATCCATGTGGAGCACGGCGGCGCGACAGTTCTTTTCCGGAAAAAGCAGTTTGACGAGTTTGTCGGACATAGGTTCCTCAACGGAGAAAATTTTCGCTATTCTAACGAGATGCATTCGATTATTGATTTACACACGCATTCCAAAGCGAGCGACGGGGACTATTCGCCTGCCGCTTTGATGCAACTTGCGCGGGAAAACCACGTCTCGGTTTTAGCCCTCACCGATCACGATACGGTGGCCGGCGATGAGAAAGCGCGTGAGGCAGCGCGCGAGGGAGGAATAATCTTTATTCCGGGAATCGAACTATCGGCCAATTGGGGTCAGACGTGTATACACGTGGTGGGCCTTAATGTCGATACGGAAAACCCGCCGCTAAAGGACGCGTGCGTCAGGGCGGCGCGCCTGCGTGCCGAGCGCGCCGAAAAAATCGATGCGCGCTTTAAGAGTCTCGGCATTGACCATCTTTTAAAAGATGTCAAGGACATTTTCCCGGACGTCGTGAATGTTTCGCGTGCCCACTTTGCGCGTGCACTCATCTGCCGCGCTGTTGTGAAAAACGAGCAGGAAGCGTTCGACCGGTTTCTCGGCACACAAGGACCGGCCTATGTTCCGACAGGCTGGCCGGACCTTTCCGATGCGATTGCTTTAATTAGTCAAGCCGGAGGCGTTCCCGTCTTGGCGCACCCGCTTCGGTACCGATTTGCTTCGGACTTGGCCGGGGATGCGTTGGTCAAGGCGTTTGTGACAGCCGGCGGACAAGCCATTGAAGTGATAAGCGGCAGTCAAATCCCGCAGTGTTCGAGCCGATGTGCCGCCTGGGCTCGCAAATACGGACTTTTTGCCTCAACGGGGTCGGACTTTCATCGCCTCAGTACCGTAAGACCCATGCTCGGGCATCAGCCTGAGTTGCCCGCGGACCTAAACTGTGTCACAGAGCTTCTTGATCTTCCGAAACCTCAGTGATTGTCCGAGCGAGCTTGCTCACCGATTAAGTGCAGGCTGTCGAACTCGCGTTGGTTGCGACGGTGTTTGAGAATCACGCCGCACATACTGATGGCCACGGCCAGGCCGAACCCGGCCATCGTCGCCTGTACGGACACATCGCATTTAATGAGGATTGAGTATACGGCCAGCATGAGAAGAATCGAGGTGTTCTCATTGAAGTTTTGCACGGCAATCGAGCGCCCCGCACTCATCAAAACGTGTCCGCGATGCTGCAAGAGGGCATTCATCGGGACGACGAAAAAGCCGGCAAACGCACCGACGACAATCATCATGAGGCCGGCAAATAGGGCTGCATACCGAATCGAGTAGCCGAAAAGCGTAAGAGATCCCGGAATGAGCGATTCATGAAATCCGCTCATGGCCGCTACCAGCAATCCCATCGCAATGCCGACCGGCAAAACGCTGACGGATTTTTTAAGCGGCACGAAGGCGGCGGCCGTCACGGCGCCGAGCGCAATGCCGACCGAAACGACCGCTTGCAAGATAGCGCCTTGCGTCAGATTCATCCCGAGAGCGGCTTCCGCCCACTTTAAAACGAGAAACTGTAAGACGGCACCGGCACCCCAAAAGAGCGTTGTGACCGAAAGCGAAATTTGTCCGAGCCGGTCGGTCCAGAGTAGGTAGCACGAGTAGGCAAAATTACGAATGCTCGCGACCGGTTCAAAGGAGTTTTTGCTGTAGCGGGCTCCCGTATCGGGAATGGCAAGATTGACAGCAGCGGCGGCGGCATACACAAACACAATCACCGCAATGGCGGCCTCTGCTACGGTATGCAGACCCACGAGCGGCATATGAAAGAACGCGAGAATCGCAGCTCCGACATCGGGTTCGACAAGGATTCCTCCGAGCACGACGCCGAGAATGATCGAAACAACCGTCAGCCCCTCGATCCATCCGTTGGCAATCACAAGTTTTTCAGGCGGCAGAAGTTCGGTGAGAATTCCGTATTTAGCCGGCGAATACGCTGCCGCCCCGATGCCGACAACGGCGTAAGAAAGAAGGGGATGTGAGCCGAAAAGCATCATCAGGCACCCGGCGACCTTGACGGCATTGGTGATAAACATCACGCGTCCCTTGGGCATGAGATCGGCAAAGATGCCGACCCAACTTGCAAGGACCACATAGCTGATGACAAAGAAGAGCTTTAAAAGCGGCGTCATCCACCCGGGCGCTTGGATACTCGTCAAGAGTGCAATGGCTGCAATCAAAAGCGCATTGTCGGCTAAGCTCGACAAAAACTGTGCGCACATGATTGTATAAAAGCCGCGTTTCATTGGAATTCGCTCGCAAGAAGAATTGCGCGAATTTTACCCAATTGCGGCGTAAAGCTCCGCTCTTTAGGGCAAAGATATAAGCCGCGAGGTTCCGACTAGCACGTGACGATTTTCCGACAGGGGGACGAACGGTACGTCTCCGTTCAAACCGAGTACGAAATGTCGCCTCCCGAGCATGCCGCCGACAGTGTCGGCATGGACATGGGGTGCGTTCGTTTCTGCACGCACCCCGACGCTCCGTTCTTTGAGCCGTGCATCGCACCCAAGAAGGCATTTAAAAACTCAACCGAACCCGGAGCAGGCTCGAAAGAATGCAGAAGTTCGGGAAGAATCGGGACAAACAGAAAGTCGCGATGGCAAAGCTTGATCACCATATCGCCGATGTCCGATTGGAAAGCGTTGAGACCGGTCGGACACGTGCATACGGTGACGCCGCAGAATACAAGTCGCACCTGCCCGATATGCGATTGTTTTTAAAAAAACATCGCAAGAGGCCGGCATTGTTCAAATGCGTCTCCTGCGCTCATCGGGCAAACGCCGAAGCAGTGGGTGCAATCACATCAAAGAGCGCGGGCAAAGCTTGTTAGCCTGTGGGGAGTCTGAGAAGAAAGGTCAAGTGAATTCGGGGCAGTCTCAAAAGCCGGGACCGAGTCAGCCGCAGGAATCGACCGAAGTGATCTGCGGCGCACGCTGCTCGCAGTAGAGAATCTCCCTCGTTACGGTTAACAATCTTCCGGTAAGAACCTGCACAAATTGCGCAGAGGGTTTCGGTTAAAGGGCTTTCTCAAGCGACTCCTCCGGTTTTAAATAAAAACGATGGTAAAGGATGGCGGTCATCGCGGCTGTCAGAAAGAAACCGAACGCGAGCATCGTCGTTTGAACGGAAAGCTGAACTTTCACAAGGAGCGCATAGATGCCGAGCATCGTCAAAATCATCGTGTTTTCCGAAAGGTTTTGGACGGCAACGGCCTGACCCGAACTTAAAAGGAGTTGCCCGCGTCGTTGAAAGACCGCGTTCATCGGCACGAGAAAGAGCCCGGCGAGTGTTCCGACAACAATCATCATAAGGCACGCGACAAGGACACTTGTGCGTACGGTCTCGTGCAAAATTGTCACGGACCCGGGCACAAGGGACGACGAATAAAAACTCATAGCCGCTACGGACAGTCCCATGGCAACCCCTGTCCAGAGCACGTGAAACGCCCGGTGAATCGGGACGAGGCGTGCCGCAAGAACGGCGCCGAAGGCAATACCGACCGAGACAACGGCCTGAAGCATAGAGGCTTGCGAGAGCGGCAGACCCAAACGTTCGTCGGCCCAGCGCAAAACCAAAAATTGCAAGACGGCACCGGTACCCCAAAAAAGCGTTGTCACCAAAAGCGAGGAGACACAAAAAGTATCGGTGAAGATGGTTTTGCAAGTTTTGGCAAACGTAATCACGTTACCGAGAGCGTTAAAGCGTGCGTTCGGATATTTAGCACCCGTGTTGCAGATCTTCAGATTAATTAAGGCGGCGACGCCGTAAACGAGCGTCACGACGACAATGGCGGCATCGGCTAAGGTCGTTTGACCGGTGACGGTCATATGCATGAACCCGATGAGCGTCTTTCCGACCGCCGGGTCGACAAGAATGCCGCCCAAAACAATTCCGAGAATAATGGAAATTACGGTAAGACCTTCCATCCAACCGTTGGCAGCGACAAGTTTTTGGGGCGGAAGCATTTCCGCGAGAATGCCGTATTTGGCGGGTGAATACGCCGCGGCGCCCGCTCCGACTACCCCGTAGGCTAAAAGCGGGTGCGAGCCGAAAAGTAGGAGCAAGCATCCGCCGATCTTAATGAGGTTCGTGACAAACATCACGCGTCCTTTGGGCCACATGTCCGCAAGGACACCGACCCAGGAGGCAAGAAGAATGTAACTTAAAACGAAGACCAGACGTAAAAGCGGCGTCATCCAATCGGGCGCATTTAGGCTCGTTAGGAGGGCAATGGCGGCAATGAGCAGGGCATTATCAGCGAGGCTCGAAAAAAATTGCGCACCGAGTACGGGCGCGAGACGATGCATCATAAAACCTCTGAAGGAAAGCATTCGGAGTGTAGCATTAGGGCTTACAAAGTGCCGTGTGCGGTAACGAATCGTTGACCTTTTTTATTGAGAAGGACTCCTATGGCCAAACCCCGTGTCGAATATGTCTGCGAATCTTGCGGCGGAACCACCGTCAAGTGGCAGGGACGCTGTCCGCATTGCGGCGAGTGGAATACGATGAAAGAGTTTCGGATTCCCGACAAAACTGCTGCGCGTTTCGGGAGCAATGTTCATAAGGCGCTCCCCCTTAATCAAGTGACTGAGGCCGTGGATTTGTCACACGTTCAGGCGCTTGAGGTCCCGAGAACGCTTGTCGGGATCGAAGAGTTTGACCGCGTCACGGGAGGAGGCCTCGTTTCGGGAGGTGTGACACTGATCGGCGGCGATCCGGGAATCGGAAAGTCAACGCTCCTGTTGCAAGTAACGAGTAAGCTTGTTTCCTACGGGATACGGTGTTTGTATGTCACGGGGGAAGAATCGGCTTCGCAAGTAGCCTTACGCGCCAAGCGCTTGGGGATTGACCCTGCGGGTATCACGCTCATGAGTGAAATCGAAGTTGAGAAAATCGAAGCCGCCCTTTTAAGCCTTAAGCCCGCATTTGTTGTCATCGATTCGATTCAAACGCTTTTCTCGGCGGCCTTGGAAAGTGCTCTGGGAAGCGTGACACAAGTGCGCGAGTGTTCGGCACGATTAACGCGCTTGGCCAAAACAGCCGATATCACTCTCGTTTTCGTCGGACACGTCACGAAAGACGGGTCTTTAGCCGGCCCTCGGATTCTCGAACACATCGTTGATACGGTCCTGTATTTTGAAGGTGATACACATTCGAGTTTCCGGCTTGTTCGCGCCTTTAAGAACCGGTTCGGTGCCGTGAACGAACTCGGGGTCTTTGCCATGACCGATAAGGGCCTACGCGGCATTTCCAATCCGTCGGCAATTTTTTTGGCCGAACACAAGGAGGGCGTCGCCGGGAGCGTTGTCATGGTCACGCAAGAGGGAACGCGACCGCTTCTTGTGGAAGTGCAGGCGCTGGTCGATCCGACGCATTTGCCGACCCCTAAACGCCTTTGCGTGGGACTTGACGGGCAGCGTCTTTCGATGCTCCTTGCGGTCTTACACCGTCACGCCGGCATTTCGTGCTTTGATCAAGATGTCTTTGTTAATGCCGTCGGCGGTGTGAAAATCGCAGAACCTGCCAGCGACCTTGCTGTGATTCTTGCCGTCGTCAGTTCCGTCACCGACAAAGCGCTTTCTCGCGGGACGGTTGTTTTCGGGGAAGTGGGACTGGCCGGTGAAATCCGACCGGCGCCGCGCGGACAAGAGCGATTAAAGGAGGCCGCTAAGCTCGGTTTTTCTCGAGCGATTATTCCGAAGGCCAATGCCCCGAGGACGCCACCGGAGGGTCTTACGGTCATTGCCGTCGATCGCCTCGGCGATGCGATCGACGTCATTTAACGGCGCGGTTTCAAAAAGAGCGCTTCACTTTTTGTTTTTGCCGTCTTAGACCCAAATGGGACACATTCGGGCCGTTAGGGCATTCTTTTGCCTTCTTTTCTGGGAAAACCTGTCTGTTTCTGTAAGATGCCCATTTGCTTCGGATCAGTCGTAGCTCTATGGGGTTTTTCTTTTCACTTTTAGATAGGTTGGTTTTTTTCGGAACCATGCAGGGGACACAACGCACAGTAGAACACTCAGTCGGATTGGTTAAAACTCTCACGCTCATGCCGATTGTCATGATCGGTTTGGCGTATATCCAGCCGATGACTCTGTTTGATACCTTCGGGATTGTCTCTCAAATCACAAGCGGCCATGTTCCGAGCGCCTATGCGCTGGCGCTACTCGGGATTCTTTTTACGGCCTTTAGTTACGGAAAGCTTGTCGTCCGGTTTCCTTCTGCCGGATCGGCCTATACCTATGCCCAAAGGACCTTGTCGCCGACAATCGGCTTTATGGTCGGGTGGTCATCGCTTTTAGATTACCTTTTTATGCCGATGATCAACATTCTGCTTGCCAAGATTTACTTCGAGGCGATTGTCCTGTCGATTCCGAGTTGGATTTTCGTTGTCCTGCTGACGCTTTTTATGATTGCATGCAACTTAAGGAGCCTGAAGCTTGTCGCCGGTTTCAACGGAACGATTGTTTGCATTCAAATGGGCGTTGTGGCCGTGATTATCGGTCTGATTTCTTATGCTCTGATCGAGCAGGGCGGAACACCGTCTCTTTGGAGCATGAAACCCTTTTGGGATCAAAATGCCGCCGTGGTTCCGATGATGGCCGGGGCAGCGATTCTGTGCTTTTCGTTTTTGGGCTTTGACGGACTCTCACAACTGACGGAAGAGACCGTCGATGCTCAAAAAACAATGCCCAAGGCAATTTTCCTCACCGCTCTTTTGGGGGGCATTGTCTTTATCGTTGCAAGCTATTTTTTGCAGCGGTATTTTCCCGATATCAGTCGCTTCAAAGACCCGGAAGCCTCGCAACCTGAAATCATGCTCTACGTCGCAGGTCCCGTTTTCCAGTTCGTAATTTTGGTCTTTTCCAGTCTCACGGTTTTAGCTTCTGGCATGGCCGCGCACGCCGGCGTGTCGCGCCTCATGTATGTGATGGGACGCGACGGGGTTCTTCCCAAACGCTTTTTTGCTCGGCTTCATCCGACTTGGCATACGCCCGTTTTTAACATTCTTTTAGCCGGGGCCCTGTGCTTATTTGCCATCAAGATGGATCTGGTTCTTGCAACGGCCCTCATTAATTTCGGAGCTCTTGTGGCTTTTACCTTCGTCAATGTTTGCGTGATTGCCGAGTTTTTCGTGCGTCAGGGCAGACGCCGTAACTACGCGGATGTCTTTCACTACCTCCTGCTTCCGCTATGCGGATGCGCAAGCGTCGGAGTGTTGTGGATTCATCTTGAGACAACGGCGATGGTCTTGGGGCTGACGTGGGCTGCAGTGGGACTGGTCTATTTAGGCTTTTTAACGAAGGGGTTTCACAATCCCGTGCCGATGCTTCGTTAGGTTGAGCTCGGCAGGGGATTGCAAAAGCGGGAAACTTATTTTTGAGCGGAAAAAACGCTCTTAAAGTCGCTTAGGGCGCCGCGTTCACGAGCGGCAACGCGAAGAGCGCGTGATAAGGTTGCCATCTGATCGAGAGAGCGCTTTTTGGCATTTTCCTGTGCCTTGTCTTCTTCGATTTCCATTTTACGAACCAAATCCAAGACGTGTTCGGAAGCCTTGTGTTCCCGCAGGGCTGCAATCAGCGCCTTCTTATCAATGCCTTCACTGGCGAAAAAACCGGCAAGTTCTGCGGCGTGACTCTGAAAGAAATCTGCAACACTCTTATCTTCGTTTTCGTTCCATGGTGTAGGAACTAAGTATTCTTCTCTTGTCATAGCGGGTGCTCCTAAAAACAGTGAGGACTTTTCAAGTGTAAACCTTCTTTTGGAAAAGCTCCTTCTGAAGTTTGCGGATCTGCGAACGTTGCAAAGCGGAAAAACAATTTTGTAGACCGACGTACTTCATTTTCGGTATGAATCCCGAAGGGCTTTTATTTCGAAGGTAAGTTTGCACTTTAAGGTCATTCAATGTCCATGGATTTTTGTTTAATTCCTCGTTTTATTTCCTTTAACGACATGCCGCATCTTGAAAAGTAAGGAAATTGTCTCGTCTGATTGACGTACACCAAAAGTGTTGCAATTTGTAAGATCGTAAAGCAGACGGCCTCTTCTCTGAGTCCGGACATCGGAAAGAGCCTTCCGTTACGGTTTTATTTCGGGAGTCATCAATGGAAACCTCGCCTGGCGCGATCGTGCGAGGCTCGCACCGTCGAGAAAATCACGGACTGCGTATCTCACTAAAAGGACGGGAGTTAAGTTGTTTTCTTGCCGATGTGAATCAAGTGCTCTAGATTTGACTTGCAACGTGTCTTCCCGGTTCATCCGGGCAAAGGAGTCACAGTGAGTCCTGGTAAGCACCTTGACTTCTTTGTTACTTCGCCCGAAGTTAAAGTCCTCGAAAGTGACTCGGGTTGGGAAGCGAGCATTTTTAGGGACAGATACGCGTGGTGTCGTAGCGGGTTTGTTGCCTTTTTTCAGACGACGCCGACAAACGGACATGGGGGACCGACGGACAGTAAGTCCGCAAGCGGTGTTTTCGTCAAATCGGAAGAGAAAAAAGACGAGGGGGCTTTGCAAGGACACTCTCCTCACGCAAAGCCCGCTCGCGTGTCGTAAATCTGTGAAAACTCAAAGGGGAAGAAAAACGCTTTCGCAGATTGACCGACTTCAGTTGAGCTGAAATTGGAGGGTTTTCATCTCGGTACAAAGTGTGCGCGTCGGGGGCCGGCAAGTCCATGGAATTTTGTTCAATCGTGTGTTAAGCAATATTTAATGTTCCGTTACGCACTGAAAATAAAGATAACTTTCAGTTTTTCTCGGTGTTTCGCGGAATTGTTTCAAGTTGTAAGAACTCAGAAGATTCTCGTTTAAGCGATAGAAGAAAATCGAAGAAGGTGTTGGGAAAGCGCCGAAGATGAGTTTCTGAGAAGGGCGTTTAAAGCTCGTAAGGAGGAAAAGCACCGGAAACTTAGGGAGAGTCGAGCGGATTGATTCCGCCCAAAAAACCGAGGCTACTTATCTTGTGCGAAAACGTCTTTAAAGTCGCCTAAGGCGCCGCGTTCGCGAGCAGCCACACGGAGAGCCCGCGACAGGCGCGCCATATGGTCTAAGGTGCGCTTCTCGCCTTTCTTTTCCGTGATTTCCTCTTTGACGTCCATGGCATCGAGCGCCTGCTTGACGTAATCGGACGCCTTTTTTTCTTCTAAAGCATCGCGAAGGGTCTTTTTATCGATGCCTTGGCTGACAAAAAACTCAGCGAGTTTCTCGGCGTGCGTGCGGAAAAAATCGGCAGCACTGTTGTTTTGCTCTTCGGTCCAGATTGTTTTGTTTTCTTGAGTTGACATGGTTTTCTTTCTTAAAAAGGGAGGGTCGGTAACGCAAATTGCCGGAAGTTTACCGTTTTGACGTCGGTCAAAAGGGGTCCGGTCAAGCGTTAAAGGAATTTTAACGCTCGTTTTTCCTTCAGAACTCGGAAAGTTTCCGTTTTATGCAAGCTTTGCGGTATATTTGAAAAGGTTTCCGACGAACGTACTCTCTTTTCCTCGTTAAATCTGTTTCAATGATTCAGTACGATTTAAAAGACCTACGACTGTTTGTTTTGGTTGCACGCTTGCGCAGTTTTCGGCTTGCTGCCGAGCGGATGTTCATGACGGTTTCCGCCGCAAGCGTTCGAATTCGTAAACTCGAAGAGTCCTTTAAGACGCAACTTTTAATCCGTCATCCGCGGGACGTGGAACTGACGGAAGCCGGTGAACGGTTTCTCAAAGATGCCCAGACGGTTTTAGATCAAACCGATAACCTGGAAAACCACATGCAACGTTTTTCCGGGCGGCAAGACAATACGGTACGGCTTTTTACATCGTACTCGGCGATTACCGGGCGCCTGAAGTCGGATATTGCGCAATTCTTACTGCGCTATCCGGAAGTGAAAATCGACTTTACGATTATGCGTTCCCAGGATATTATCGAAGCGCTTTTAGAGGGGACGGCCGATATCGGTGTCTTCGGACATTCGGGTAAAGACCTCGAGAGTCTGCACTTTGTGCCGTACTTTACCTGTAAGTTTGCCGTTCTTTTTCAAAGTAAGACGGTTCGCGAACAGCACATCGGACGGCATATCAGCATTCGTCAATTGGGCGACTTTCCGCTTGTGGCGCTTCCGAAGGACACGTCGTTGCAGCTTTACTTAGAGGAGCATGCCAGGCAAGAAGGTGTGCGGTTAAATGTTCGGGCTCGTTTTCCGAATCTACAGGCCGGATTGGATACCCTCCGGGCTTTAAACGGCGCAATGCTCGTGCCGGCCGATTCGTCGATTACACGTGAAATCGATATGACGACCGTGGAACTTGACGAACCGTGGAATCAGCAAGACATCCGAATTTGTCTTCCGGCCGATCAGCGTCGAATTCGAAACGAAACACGACAACTTTTAGCGTTTCTCTTGTATGCGTCCCACGAAGATACAGGTTCGTTCGGTGATCTGCCCGACTATTTGTAATAAGCTGGGGGCAAGTTAGTTTTTCTCAGTCGCCCTCGACTTTGAGTTTGATACAATAGCGCCTCTTTTCGTGAGTTCTCTTGTTTCGGACGTAGTTATGAAAATTACCAAACTCTTGGCTTTAAATGCGAAACCGGCTAAGGCGCTTTTATCGCGCGCCAAGACGGTAACATTGACGTATGCCGAGCGAGTCACGCCTCCGAAGGCTTTCTCGTGCGGCGACGCCGAGCTCGAAAATGCGCTCGGACCGGTGCGTCCTCTGGAAATCGGTGACGTGTTAATCGATGAAAAAGGCGGGTTTTATGTGGTTCAGGCGGCTTCCGACCGCTTGATGCGTGTGACAGGCGACGCCCGGATGCTTCAGGAAGCGGCTTACGCGTTTTCCTCGCGCGGCGTGCGGTATGCCAAAACCGAGGACGGCTTTGCCATGATTGAAAATGAGCAATTCCGGACAATGCTCACAAGTGTCGGCTTGAAAACCGAGTCCGTCGTTGCTCCGTTTATTCCCGAAGCCCTTCCTGAGCCTGAAGAAGAGGAATCTTGCTGCTGTTGCGGACACCATCATCATGACGGCGAGTGCGGGTGCCATCATCACGATCACGATAATCAGTGTGATTGCGGATGCGGTCATCACCACGAAGATCATGATGAGGAGTGCGGCTGCGGATCCCATCACCACCATGACCGTGATGATCAATGCAGCTGCGGATGCCATCACCACCATCACGACGACGAGTGCGGGTGCGAGCACCATGAGCACGACAAGGGGTGTTGCGGGCATCACCGTTAAATGAAGACTTGTTCGGGGTTTGCCCGAACAAATTTAGGCGAGAGTGGCGAAATTGGTAGACGCAACAGGTTTAGGTCCTGTCGCCGTAAAAGGCGTGTCGGTTCGAGTCCGATCTCTCGTACCATTGGTTTTTTCCCTGTCCCGGCTCCTCCGGGCTTTCTTTTTTTTGCCTTTTTATATCGGTGCTACGCGTATCGGCGTGCCCTTAATAGCCCGTTTCTATCGCCGGCATGCATTTTTTGGGGGACGTTTTCGTTTTTCTTCCTGTATGCTTGACCTGACGAAATCGCGAGTGTTTTTTCCGAACTGACTTCGTTTGAAAACGAATTATCCGAATCCTTTTTGCGAGGTTACCCATGAGTCAACATATGAGTGTGCGTATCCGTGTTCCCATCGAGCCGGACAATCCGAGCATCGAACGCATTGAGTCTTTATGCGTCAAATGCGGGCTGTGTACTAAAGTATGCCGTGACCCGATCGGGGTGCTTGGTAAGTACGAATTACAGGAAACGGGAGATAAGGCCGTTTGCATTCACTGCGGACAGTGCGCCAATGTTTGTCCGACGGCTTCGATTGTCGAAAAAAGCGAGGTCGAGTCGGTTCAAAAAGCGCTTGCCGATACGACGAAGGTGGTTGTCTTTACAGCATCCCCGGCGGTTCGCGTTTCACTCGGAGAGGCGTTCGGAGCGGCTCCGGGCTCTTTTGTTCAAGGAAAGATGGTCGCCTTATTGCGCCGTCTCGGGGCCAATTATGTCTTTGATACCGATTTCGGGGCGGACTTGACGATTATGGAAGAGGCTCGAGAGCTTGCCGATCGCATCCGAAACGGCTCGGGGCCCCTGCCGCAGTTCACAAGTTGTTGTCCGGCATGGGTTAAGTTTTGTGAAATCTTCCACCCCGAGATACTCGGCAATCTTTCGCAAGCGAAAAGTCCGATTGCGATGCAGGGCGCGACGATTAAATCGTACTTTGCCAAGATTACGGGAATTGACCCTGCGGCCATCGTGAACGTGGCCGTGACGCCCTGTACGGCAAAAAAATTTGAAATTCGTCGTCCCGAAATGAATGCAGCAGGCCGGCGCATCGGGAAGCCCGAGATTCGCGATACCGACTACGTGATCACAGCGCGTGAGTTAGCGCGTTGGGCTAAAGAAGAAAAGATTGATTTTTCGGCGCTGCCCGAAAGTGCTTTCGATAGTCCCCTCGGAACGGCCTCGGGAGCCGGTGTGATTTTCGGGAACACGGGAGGGGTGATGGAAGCGGCCCTTCGCACGACCTATCACTTTCTCACGGGTAAGACCTTAACTCACGATGCCGTTAAGTTTGATTCCGTTCGAGGTTACGGCTCGGTGCGCGAGGCCACGGTGACCTTCGGCCAAACGACCATTCGGGCGGCTGTGGTTTACGGCACCAAAGAGGCCGATGCTGTTCTCAATGACATTTCGGCCGGTCGTCGTCATTATGACTTTATGGAAGTGATGACGTGCCCGGGCGGATGCATCGGAGGCGGAGGACAACCGAAACTTGCGTACGGAACCGAAGACGAGGGGCGGCGTGCGCGGATTGCCGCTTTGTATGCGCGCGATGAGGCTTTAACGCTTCGCTCGAGTTTTGAAAATCCCGAGATCGTCGCTGCCTATGAAGAGTTTTACGGGGCTCCGGGAAGTGACTTTGCAAAGGCCATGCTCCATACCGAGTACGTCGATCGGTCCGCCGACCTCGGGGAGGCGAACAAGAACTCAGACTTAACCCGCTCTCCGAGTCCGGAGAAATCTGCTCTCAAGCATCGCTTTCGCTGCAAGATCTGCGGGTATGTCCACGAGGCAGAAAGCCTTCCTGCGGATTTCACGTGTCCGCTTTGCCGTGCTCCCGCTTCCGAATTTGAGGAGATTTTATAGGCATGACAGGGTACGGTTCGATTTCAGGCGATATTGAGATTCGTCCGGAAAGACCGGAGGAGTTTCGGAAAACCGAGGAACTCGTGCGCGCGGCATTTTGGAATGTGTATCGACCCGGGTGCACGGAACACTTCGTATTGCATCGTTTAAGATCTGACCCGGCCTTTGTTCAGGACCTCGATTTGGTGTTAACGCTTGACGGACTTTTGGCGGCCCAGATTGTCTTTGTCCGCTCGAGCATTGACTGCGGCAAGGGCAGGCACCTTCCCGTGATGACGTTCGGACCCGTTTCCGTCGCGCCGGCTTTTCAAAAGCCCGGGCTCGGGTCGCTCCTTTTACGTGAGGCAATCAAACGCGCGAAGGCGCTCGGCGTCGGGGCTCTCTGTATTACCGGGGACGTCGCCTTTTACCGACGCTTCGGCTTTACGTATGCCGGCGAGTTTTCGATTCGCTATCGGGATGCCGATCCGAACGATACGGTTGTTCCGTACTTTCTTGTCAAAGAATTACACCTCGGATTTTTAACCGGCATCAGCGGCACGTATGCCGACCCGACCGTGTATTTTGCGGCTCAACGATTTGAGAAAGACTTCGAGCGCTTTGAAGCCACGTTCCCGCCACTGGAAAAGAAGGTTCTTGCCGGGCAACTTTTTAGCTAAAAGAACAGGCGCTCGGATTCTTCAGTCAGTTCTGTCTCAATGGCCTCGGCCAGTTCCGCAACGCATTGTGCATAAAAGTACGAACGGTTGTATTTAAGAAGCGAGACAAAGTTTTCACTTCCGATGAACCACTGAACGTCCCGTGCCCCCGTTTCATCGGTTTGCGGCAGATCAATGAGAAGAACCTTGGTGGTCGCGGGCGCGTCGATGGCCTCAAGCGGCTCGACTCCGGCATCCAGGAGATTTTGAAGCGTTGTGTTGGCCACGATTCCGCCTGCGTCCAAATCAAAAGCGTGGGAGACCGAACACGTGCAGGACCACTCCAGCGGCACGTTTTTGTTCCAACCGTAGTGGTGCATGAGGTTGGCCGTCGAGGCAATTGCATCGGGTGCCGAGTGCAGTAAATCGATTTTGCCGTCACAATCTAAGTCCACGCCGTACTTGAGAATGTTAGTCGGCATAAATTGCGGCATACCGACGGCTCCGGCGTAGCTTCCGCGTTGGGTGACCGGGTTAAAGTGTCCTTGCTCGCAAAGCACGAGGTAGGCGGCAAGCTCCTCGCGGAAAAACGCGCTTCGCCGTTCGTGATCAAAGGAAAGCGTGGTCAGAACATCTAAAACCCGAAAGCGTCCGAGTGATTGCCCGTAGAGTGTTTCAATGCCTAAAAGGGCTGTCAGGATTGAGCCGGGAATTCCCCATCGGTCTTCCGAATAAGTTAGCCACTCGGCATTGCGGCGCATGAATTTTGTGCCTTTTTTGATGCGTTCGCCCGTCAGAAACCGGCGTCGATAAAGACGCCAGTCGCGCACCGGAGCATTGTCAGCGGCGCCTTTTTCCATAAGGCGCTTGGAAGTTTTCACGTGGCGTGCTTTGGAAAGGACGGCAAGGATTGCACGCTCTTTTAAGCCGTAGCGAGCGGAAACTTTGCCTGCCCAGTCGATAACGTCCGGTCGCATTTCATAGCGTGCTTGATTGTCCGTGAAGGCATAGGCGCAAGGAATTTGAAGCGTAAAAAAAGACCCCGCGACAAGCTTCAGGACCTGTCGCCTCATGAAATCGGGTTTTTTTTCACGGTTCTTGCTCCTTCGGATGCGTCAGCCATTACGGTTTCCCGAAGTTTATGTACGTTGCCAATGCCGTCAAAATAGCCTATTCTCGCCCTCATAGCCACTTTCGAGGAATTTTTCGTATGGCCACGGGGTTCTTTACGCACAATCGGTGCTTGTCTGAGGACGAGGGGAGCACGAGTTTAGACCGTCCCGAGCGTATCGAGCAGATTCATACGCTCATGCAGGCAAGCGCCTTAGCGCGCCGTGTTCGGGTTTACCAAGCGAACTCGGCGAGCAAAGCCGATATCCTTCACGTTCACAGCCCCGAGTATCTCGAAAAACTCCGCGACCTTGCGCAAAAAGGAGCTGCCCTGACAGCAGAAACGCTTGTCACGCCGGAACTCCTTGAGGGTGCCTTTCTTAGCGCCGGTGCTGCCGTTGAGGCTGTCCGCGCGGTTCTTGACGGAACGCTGAAAAACGCCTTTGTCTGCGTCAGACCACCGGGACACCATGCCGGGCGCCGATTCGGAGGCGGGTTTTGTCTGATTAATTCGGCCGCTTGTGCAGTGCGTGCGGCAACACGAGTCCTCGGATGCCGCCGTGTGGTCCTGATGGATGTCGATGCCCATCGAGCCGACGGAAGCGAAGATATTTTTGCGGGTGACGCGTCCGTCTTACTCTTTGACAGTTACCAGTCTACGGCCTTTCCGTACAGTGTGGCTCGGGCAACGGCAGCCAATGTTATTGATATGCCGCTTGAAGACGGCGCGCTCGGGCGAGAGGTCTTGGCCCGCATGGAAGCGGAGTGGCTACCGCGCCTTTACGATTTCGCACCGGATTTGATTGTGCTTTCGTTCGGATTCGATACCCACTACGAGGATACGCAAACACTGCTGAAGTTTTCCGAATTTGACTACGCGTATTTAACGCGCCTTGTGATGCGTGCGGCACATGATTTGTGTTCCGATCGCCTCGTGAGCATCATGGAGGGCGGGTATAACAAAAAGGCCCTGGCTCGCTCCGTACTTGCGCACGTCGGAACCCTTGTACAATAAGGTTGTACGTCATGTAGGAGAAACGCCCTTGAAGACATTGACTCGATTGATTTCGGTGGCCTGTTGCATCGGCTCCCTGGCAACGCTTGTCGGATGCTCGGGTTTGCCGTATGCAATGAATCCGTACAGGTACCAATTCGATTCCGATCGCTCTCCGACGCTGTGCCTGATTGCCCGAAACGACAGTTCCGTCGCGATGACCTATGAAGTGAAAAAAGCTCTGGAAGAAAAGGGTTTTAAGGTCCGTGAGGTCAATGAAATGTCCGCAACTGATTGTGTCGATTGTGTGCGATTTGACTGCGCCTTCGGGGGTTGGTCGAATGCGTCGCTGACAAGGGCCTCTTTGGAGTTGACACAGACCGAAAGCGGCAAGACGCAGATCGTTCGCGTGTCGTCATCTGCGGAGGTGCCCGCAGGGCTAGCTAACGTCAACACGCTCGAAGCGATTGATACGATTCGCACGTTAGTTGACCGTCTTTTCCCACAGCCGATTCCTTGGAAAGCCGAGTAGAACTCTTACTCGGGCATGGCTTCCTGCCAAATCTTAACGGCACTTTTCCAAAAAGCCTCAAGGGTCTTTTCGCCGGTTTTAGGCAATCCGAAATGCCCGAGCAAGCTATCCAGGAGGCAAACGGGATTGTCGGCTATCACCGGTTGTGCTCGGTTTTGTTTGGACAGTTTCCGGCCGTCCCCGTCGCGCACAAGGGCAATGTGCATGTAGCGCGGCGTCGGGACATTGAGCGCCTGTTGCAAAAGGATTTGGCGCGGGGTGCTATCCAATAGGTCCTGACCGCGCACGATGTCGGTGATCTTTTGCGCGGCATCATCAAGGACCACGGCCAATTGATAGGCCCAAAGACCGTCGGCTCGACGTACGATAAAGTCGCCTGTGCTTTGCGAAACGTCCTGACTCAAAGGGCCGCACAGTCGATCGACAAAGGAAACGGCCCCGCTTTTGGCGCGAAAACGCCAGGAACGAATCGGTTTGCCGTGGGTGCCGTTGCGACAGGTGCCCGGGTAAACCCCGTTAGGGAGTGCCAGGCGCTTTTCTTTTTCCTCAATCTCTTTTCGCGTGCAGGCACAGCCGTAGATAAGATTCGCCTCTTTGAGCGTTTCAAAGGCTTTTTCGTAAAGCTCGTCACGATCGGATTGTCGAATAACCGGCTCGTCGCTCACGAGATTGAACTCACTTAGTGTCTTCAAAATACTTCGGGTGTAAGCATCCCGACATCGCTCCTGATCAACATCTTCAATGCGGATGAGCCAGGTTCCGTCGTGCGCACGCGCATCGAGAAAACTTGCCATGGCGCACGCAAGACTCCCGAGGTGGAGTTTTCCTGTGGGGCTCGGGGCAAAGCGACCTCGGTAGGGTGTCTGTCGAAATGGTAAAACTGAGGATAACACGTTGCCTCGTCAGGTTCATAAAGGGTTATCTATGATGGCATTTTAAAAAAACGGAGCGATTTTTTAATACCGACAAGGCACTCGTAAAGCGGCCCGAAACATCGCGCCGAACGCGAGAAATGCAACTTGACAATATGGGGCGACTGTGTAAAATGCGGATTCTCGCTGCGGGAGTAGCTCAGTTGGTAGAGCGCAACCTTGCCAAGGTTGAGGTCGCGAGTTCGAGACTCGTCTCCCGCTCCATACATTTGAATTAAATGTGTGGGTGCGAACGGACGGCGCGATAGCAAAGCGGCCATGCACCGGATTGCAAATCCGTTTACGGCGGTTCGACTCCGCCTCGCGCCTCCACAAAACTCTCGTGCGGGAGTAGCTCAGTTGGTAGAGCGCAACCTTGCCAAGGTTGAGGTCGCGAGTTCGAGACTCGTCTCCCGCTCCAAAATCTCTTTTTTCTCCCTTCGTTTGTTTGTTCGTCAATAGGCGTTAGTCGTTTACGTTTTTGCCCCGCAAAGGTTCTTTCGGATTTCCATGCATCAATCGGCGTTTTCCCGGTTCTGCGATCGAGGTAATCTGTGCAATTCATGTCCTTTTCTCTCGGGAGAAATATTTGAACTTTTCCTGATAAATCCGATGCCTTTGCGGTAAAATCCCTCGAACTCGGAATCGTTGAAACCTTTGTGACTTTAGATTAGAACAGATGGGAAAATCGCCTAAAAAAACAACCTTTGAGCAAGCGATTAACGAACTTGAAACCATCGTGCAAGCGATGGAAGAGGGTAATTTAACGCTCGATGAGTGCGTCGAAAAGTACCAACGCGGGCAAGAGCTCGCGGGGATTTGTCAAGAAGCCTTGGAATCGGCCCGAAAGAAGTTACAGGTTTTAAAGCCTGACGGAACGCTTGCCGCGCAAGACAGCACGGATGACGTTCCCTTCTAAAGCGCGTTTCTCATATGTCATTGATGAAAAACCACGTGTTTGATCGAACCGCATTCGAGGCCTGGGCCTCGCCGCGTCGCGATGCCGTTGAAAAAAACGCGAAAGCCCGCCTAACCCCGTATGACGCGAATCAAGCTACCCTCGTTGAGGCGATGGCCTATGCCGTCACCGGAGGCGGCAAGCGAATTCGGGCGCTTTTGGTGTATGCCGCCGGAGAGCTGACCGGTGCTCATGATTCGGTTCTCACCGATGTTGCAACGGCTGTTGAATTCGTGCATGCATACTCCCTGGTGCACGACGATTTGCCGTGCATGGATAACGACACGTTGCGTCGCGGAAAACCCACGTGCCACGTTAAGTTCGGCGAGGCCGAGGCCATGCTGGCGGGTGATGCTTTGCAGCCCGAGGCCTTTTCTCTTTTAACGAAAGTCAACGTGAGTGAACGTGCGCGCCTGGCAATCATCGACCGATTTGCACTCTCGTGCGGGCGTGAGGGCATGTGTGCCGGTCAGGCCATCGATCTGGAGCACGTTGCAAAACCCATGTCGCTCGAACTTTTGCGTCAAATGCATCGACTTAAAACCGGGGCTCTTATCAAGGCTTGCGTCGATATGGGAGCCTTGTGCGGCGACATGAAGCGTTACGAGGCCGTTCAAGGACTTTTAGCCGACTTTAGCGGAGCAATCGGCTTAGGGTTTCAGGTCGTCGATGATATTCTTGATGTGACAAGCGATACTCAAACGCTCGGAAAATCGGCCGGCAAGGACGCACTTTGCCACAAGCCGACCTATGTATCGCTTTTGGGGCTTGATGCGTCGCGCAAACTTGCCGCAAGCACCCTTGATGAGGCTCTTGCAGCCCTTAATGAAATTGAAAAAACAGGGCTTTTCGAGACTTTAACAGTCCTACACTTAGCAGATCTTGCGCATACCATGATCGGGCGGACGAAATGACAGAGACACCTCTTTTACAAACCATTGACAGCCCGGCGGACTTAAGAAAACTTCCCGTGGAAAAGTTGGCTGACGTGGCCCGCGAGATTCGCGCGTATATCATCGAGTGCGTAAGCCACACGGGCGGACACCTTTCAAGTTCTCTCGGAAGTGTGGAACTGGCGCTCGCCCTTCACTATGTCTTTAACACGCCCGATGACAGACTTGTCTGGGACGTCGGGCACCAGGCCTACGCCCACAAGATTTTGACGGGGCGGCGCGAGGCCTTAAAGCGTGTTCGTCAGTACAAGGGGTTATCCGGCTTTCCGCGCCGCGATGAAAGCGAGTATGACGCCTTCGGAACGGCGCATTCGTCCACATCCATCTCAGCGGCCCTCGGGATGGCCGTGGCCTCGCACCTTGAGGGGCATGACACACGCTGGCACATTGCCGTCATCGGGGACGGAGCTTTAACGGGCGGTATGGCAAGCGAGGCACTAAACCACGCCGGCGACTACAAGGAAGGCGTGCGCCTTTTAATTATTCTGAACGACAACAACTGCTCGATTTCCCCTCCGGTCGGTGCGCTTTGCGGACACCTCGGTAAACTCGTGAGCACGAGTCCGTTTTGGAAGATGCGCAATCTCGGTAAGTCGATTTTGAAAAATACACCGACGTTGCATGAACTTGCTAAGCGCATGGAAAAACAGACGGTGAACTTTTTAAGTCCTCCGTCATCGATTTTCTCGACCTATGACCTCAATTACTTCGGTCCGATTGACGGACACGACGTTGTAGGACTCGTGCGCATGCTCTCGAAATTAAGGGACTTAGAAGGGCCCATGGGCCCGATTGTCCTTCATGTTCGCACTGTCAAGGGCAAAGGTTATGAGCCTGCGGAAAAAGATCCGACGACCTACCACGGAGTCGGCCCCTTCGATCCGGCTCACCCGGTGATGCGGCAGATCGATTCCGCGCACCCGACATACACGGAAGTCTTTTCCAAGTGGATTTGCGATATGGCCGAGGTCGACCCGAAGCTTTATGCCATCACGCCTGCGATGCGCGAAGGAAGCGGACTTGTCGAATTTGAAAAGAGATTCCCGAAGCGCTATCGCGATGTTGCTATCTGCGAGCAACACGCCGTGACGTATGCGGCGGGCTTGGCCTGTGAGGGATTGCACCCGGTAGTGGCGATTTACTCGACGTTTGCTCAGCGCGCTTACGATCAGATTTTGCATGACGTGGCTTTGCAGAATCTGCCGGTGACGTTTGCCGTCGATCGGGCCGGCATCGTAGGCGCTGACGGAGCCACCCACCACGGTGCTTTTGATTTGGCCTATTTGCGCAGTCTTCCGAACATGACGATTATGGCTCCGAGTGATGAGGCCGAATGTCGCAAGATGCTCACGACGGCCGTCAAACTCGGCACTCCCGCTGCCGTGCGTTATCCGAGAGCCACAGGGCGGGGCGTTGACGCCGGAAATGACTTTGAGACAATGCCTATCGGGCGTGCGCGCATCTTGCGTCGAACTCAAAAGACCGATTTCGGGCGTATTGTGATTTTTGCCTTCGGCTCCATGGTCAAAAACCTTTGGGAGACTGCCTTAAAGTTCGATGCCACAGTTGTGGATATGCGCTTTGTCAAACCCTTGGATGTTCAAACAATCTGCCGGTGTGCACGCGAACACGATTTGGTCGTGACGGCCGAAGAGGGCGTAATCGCCGGGGGCGCGGGAAGCGGCGTCCTTGAGGTCCTTGCCGAGGAGGAAATTCTCGTGCCGACGCTTCAAGTGGGCCTCCCGGACCGCTTTATTGCTCAGGGGACCAATTCAGAACTTTTTGTCGATGCCGGCATCGACAATGCCACGGTTCAGGCCAAGATTTCCGCCCGTTTGCAGCATTTGGGGAAAGAATCCGATGACAGAATTGCTTGAGAATGTCGAACTTGCTGACAAAAACACCTTTCGTTTGCCGGCTAAGGCTCGTTACTATGCCGAGTTTTCCACGGTTGAAGAACTCAAAGACCTATTAGGACGCCCGGAAGTTGCCGGGCTCCCGGTTTTCATTCTCGGCGGCGGGTCGAACCTCGTTCTGACAAAAGACTACGAGGGCCTTATGCTCCACTCGGTCGATCGGTCCGTTCGAATCGTTCGGGAAGACGAGGCTTGGGTAGACGTTACGGTCGGTGCCGGAAAAGATTGGTCTGAATTTGTACTCGATGCCGTCAAAAGCAAATGGAGTCGCATTGAGAACCTCTCGGGGATTCCTGGTTCTGTGGGCGGTGCGGCTGTCCAAAACATCGGGGCCTACGGCATGGAAGTCAAAGATGCGATTTCTTCCGTGACATGCTTTGACCCGCAGAGCCGTTCCGTCTTGGAGCTTGACCGCAAGGACCTTGCCTACGGATATCGCACGAGTTACTTTAAATCCCCCGAGGGCGCCGGGCTTATCGTCCTTAGCGTGACGTTTCACCTTTCCAAGCGATTTGTCCCGAACTTAAAGTACCAAGCGCTTGCCGAGCGCCTTCGCGCGCTCACGGCTAAGATGATTACGCCCGCTGTTGTGGCCGGTCAAGTCCGGGACATTCGAAAATCTAAACTTCCCGGTCTTAAGCGCCTCGGAAGTGCCGGCAGCTTTTTTAAAAATCCGATCCTATCGCGCATGCACGGAAGGCGTGTTTTAAAGGAGCACCCCGCGATTCCCTACCACACGATGTCTTCGGGTCGCATCAAGGTCTCGGCTGCCTGGCTGATTGCGCACGGGCGCGTGCACGGCAAAAGGTGCGGGCAGGCGCACGTGTTTCACAAGGCACCGCTTGTGATTGTCAATAGCGGACAGGCGACGGCTCAAGACGTCATGACCGTTGCCCGGGCTGTTCGTGACGGAATCAAGAAGCGTTACTCGATTATTTTGCAGTACGAGGTCGTGATTTTGTAGGAGCGCTTCGGGGCTTGCGAACACAAAAGGCGTTAAATTCTTCAGCGCTCGGCCAAGCCGTTAAGGCCTCGTGGTCCAGGGTGTTGATTGCATCCGGACCGATTCGAGCCGTATTGACCGCATAGTTAAGCTTGGCATAAAGGGCCGGAATTTCGTGCTCGAGGACGCCTTGCGCGTGCCGGGGGTCGCTTTGAAGTAAATCCAGGGCCTTTCCCAGCGTCTCTTGCACGTCCGTTAAGGTATCGGTCAGCCATTGGGTGTCGATGGGGTGGTTTTGCATAGGTCCTCTTCGTCTCTTTACACCGCAATGATAGGGCAACCGCTACAATTTGCCTTTCATTGAACCACACTAGGAGTGCGCTGTGCCTTCGTCGAGTATCGGAGAACTTTTCGTCGTCACTAATTTCGGAGAAAGCCACGGACCTGCCGTCGGATGCGTCATCGACGGTTGCCCTCCGGGAATGGAGCTCTCTGTCGAGGATATCGCGCGCGAACTAATGCGCCGGCGTCCCGGAACCTCGCGCTTTGTCACGCAACGCAAAGAAACCGACGACGTTCAGATTCTTTCCGGCGTCTATGAGGGGCGCACGACGGGCACCCCCATTGCGCTTTTAATTCCCAATATCGACCAAAAAAGTCACGACTATACCGACATTGCCGACCGATTTCGTCCGGCCCACGCCGACTGGGGATACTTTGCCAAGTTCGGAATCCGGGATCCGCGAGGCGGGGGGCGTTCGTCGGCACGACTCACGGCACCGACCGTCGCAGCCGGAGCCGTTGCGAAAAAGTGGCTTTCGGAGAATCTCGGGATTGTCATTCGGGCTCGTGTGACCAAAATCGGCGTGCGGCGCGTGCGGTTTAAGGATTGGTCCTATGTCAATCAAAATCCGTTTTTTGCCGCCAATGACGATCAAATCGAAGAACTTAAAGAGTATGTCGACGCTGTTCGTAAAGAAGGGGACAGCATCGGAGGCGAACTTCTTGTTGAGGCGCGCGGCGTTCCGGCCGGGCTCGGAAATCCTGTCTATAACCGACTCGATGCGAAACTTGCCTATGCTCTGATGGGGTTAAACGCCGTCAAAGGAGTCTCAATCGGAGACGGCTTTTCCGTCACAGGGAAAAAGGGCACGGAAAATGCCGATGAAATGCTCGATGAGGGGTTTGCGTCCAATCACGCAGGCGGCATCCTCGGAGGCATCTCTTCGAGCGCCCCGATTGTCCTACACGTGGCGATTAAACCCACGCCGTCGGTCTCAACGCCGCTTCGAAGCCTCAATGAAGAAGGTCAAGACGTTCAAATCATCACCAAAGGGCGGCACGATCCGTGTGTCGCTTTGCGTGCCGCTCCGATTCTCGAGGCTCTGGCGGCGTTGGTGCTGATTGATGCGGCGCTTTTGCAGCGGGCGCAGTGCGATAACTTCGGGTTAATTTACGATAATCCGACGCGTTAAGGAGCCTCGGATCGGATAAAAAATCCCGACTTCGCTTCGGTTGCCGAGGCAGCCTGCGAAATCGGGATATGAGGTGCCGAACGTTAAGGCTTATTCGTCCTTTTTCGTTTGAACCTGAATGAGCGGCTCTTTAACAACGGGCGGAAGCACGGGTCTCGGACGCCCTATGTGCTTAACGGGCTCATAGACCGGCGCTTCGGCCAATCCTGCCTTTGTCGCAACTTGTGTTAGTCCCGCCTTCTTCAGGTTTTCTTCGAGGCCTTCGGAAATGTCTTTTTCTTTAGGAGCCTCCGGCGCAACCTGATCTAAGGCTTTGGGCTCGCTCTTTTTTTCCGATTCAATTTCGATCGCAGGTTCCGATGCCTTTTCAGGCTCAGATACGACGGGGGCCTTTATTTCGGGCGCGGGGGTTTCCGGCGCCGAAGGAGAGGCACTCTCGGCCTGCGATGAGGTCGGGGCTTCTTCCGAGGCTGCCGAATCGGCAATCACGCGAACGGCTTCGGTGGCCTTGGGCGGACGACGTCTTCTCGGACGGCGTCGACGGCTGTCGCTTTCAATCACAGGTTCTGCATCTTGCTCGGGCATATCCGAGGGCGCGGCCTTGTTTTCCTCATCGCTCTTGACGACCTCTTTTTTCGAGCGGCGAGCCGAGCGCTCCTGAAGCCGCGCGAGTTCAAGCGCTTGATTAACCGCGTCAATATCAACGGGCGTTTCTTCGGCCAGAGGGGACAGGGCTTCTGCCTGCATCTCCCGGCTTTCCGCAGGAGGGGCCTTGGGGCTTTCCAGAATCGTCTCTTGAGGTCCTTGCTCGGTCTTGGCACTGTGCAAAGTTTTTTCCGTCTCTTCCGTACGACGGCGCGTGCGCGCCCGACGATTGACCTTACGCTCTTCTTTCACGGCAGAAAGCGATGCTTCTTGAGCCGTTGCGGCCTCGGCAAGTGTCTCATCGTCGTTTTCCGATGTCTTGCGAAGCTTCTCGCGGCGCTCTTTGTTGCGTTCACGACGGCGTTCGGCTCTTTGTGTCCGTTCTTCGCGACTGGTGCGGGAGCTCTTACGGCGTCCGGCATCGCGCTTGCTACGTGCGGAGGGAGCAACCTCTTCATTTTTATCCTTGCCGAATCCGAAAAAGCCCAAAATCTTATCCATGAGACTTATCGGAGCGGGTTCTTCTTTCAAGGTCTCCTCGTGCTTGGGCGCCACATCCTTCGGCAGAATATTCTTAATCACCGGAATCTGTTTGGGGCGGTCGGGCTTATCTTCGGCCTTTCGTACCGCATACGGATCATCCGCAACGGCCGTCAATTCCTCAGCGCGCTTGTAGCTTGCAACGTCGTCGTCTAAGCGCTCGTCATCGGCGCGCAGGCGTTCGATATGGTAGTGCGGGGTCTCGAGGAACGTATTGGGAATAAGCACAATCGGAACACGGTACCGGTGTTCGAGTTTTGTTACTTCCGCACGTTTTTCGTTCAGTAGGTAGGTTGCCACATCCACCGGGACCTGAGCGTGCAAGGCGCCGGTGCCTTCTTTTGTCGCTTCTTCCTGCAAAATGCGCAACACTTGCAGGGCGCTCGATTCGGTATCGCGAATGACCCCCACACCGTTGCAACGCGGGCAGGTGACATGATTGCCTTCGGAAAGCGACGGGCGGAGGCGCTGACGCGAAAGTTCCAGGAGTCCGAAACGACTGATTTTGCTGATTTGTACACGGGCGCGATCGGGACGAATCGCCTCTTTCATGCGCTGCTCGATAGCGCGCTGATTTTTCGGGTCGTCCATATCGATAAAGTCAATGACAATCAGACCACCGAGGTCGCGCAAGCGCATCTGACGTGCCACTTCATCAGCAGCTTCGCAGTTGGTGCGAAACGCCGTTTCCTCGATATCCGACCCGCGCGTGGCACGGGCTGAGTTCACGTCCACGGCCACAAGCGCTTCGGTGTGGTCGATCACAATGGCTCCGCCCGAGGGAAGCGGAACGGTTCGTGCATAGGCCGTTTCAATCTGATGCTCAACCTGAAAGCGCGAGAATAGGGGCGTGTCTTCTTTGTATAGCTTAACGCGATCGACCATGTCGGGCATCACGTGGCTCATAAACTGACGCGCTTGCTCGTAGATACTTTCCGTATCCACGAGAATTTCTCCGATATCGGGTTGAAAGTAATCGCGGATCGCGCGAATCACGAGATTGCTTTCTTCGACAATAAGGAAGGGGGCGGGATTGGCGCGCTTTAATTTCTTGCCGTTTTTCTCCGGGTCCGTGACGTAGTGGGTCACCTTACTGCCGCCTTCGGTCGTCTCAAAGACGTACTGAGGCGTAGCGGCTTCTTCAATCGCTTCCCAAAGTTTCAGAAGGTAATTTAAGTCCCACTGCAGTTCTTCTAAGGACCGCCCGATGCCGGCCGTGCGGGCAATGGTGCTCATTCCGCGGGGCAAATCAAGTTGCTCCATCGTCTGGCGCAATTCTTTGCGCTCTTCCCCTTCGATACGGCGACTGACGCCGCCTCCGCGCGGGTTGTTGGGCATGAGGACAAGGTAGCGCCCGGCTAAGCTAATAAAAGTCGTTAAGGCCGCGCCTTTATTACCGCGTTCTTCTTTCTCGACTTGGACGATGATTTCCTGACCTTCTGTGACGGCATCGCGGATACCGACGGTCCGTACGTCTACGCCCTCTTTAAAGTAACTGCGGGAGATTTCCTTAAAGGGCAGAAAACCGTGTCGCTCTTCGCCGTAATCGACAAAGCACGCCTCCAGGCTCGGTTCGATGCGTGTGATGATGCCCTTGTAAATGTTGGATTTTTTCTGTTCCCGGCCGTATGTCTCGATATCGACATCAATTAACTGCTGACCGTCTACGATGCACACGCGCGTCTCTTCGGCGTGTGTCGCGTTAAACAGCATGCGTTTCACTTTCGTTTCCCTTTTAAGCGCCATTAACGTAGACACTTAACTGATACGTGCGGGACGATCGGTGATGTCGGGAAGAAGAGAGGGATTTTATGGACGGTAAAGCGGCATACGCAGTCGCAAGTGCAACCGTCGCAGGCTTGGTCGGTCGACCGTGTGGGAAATCCTAAATAGGCGATTTTCGGAGAGAGCTCTCCGACCCGTGTCCGTCAATTTTGTACCGGCAGGCGTGAACGCTACGCCATCCGCTTGTTTGGGAAGCGGAAAGCCCAACAACCAAAAAATAAGCCCGAATCCTGTCAACACAAAACGTATCTCTTCAACCCGAGACCCCTTTCGTCTCGGCATTTGCCGTGCCTGACGGGCACGGCGCGCAAAAAAGAACTCGGTTCGATTCTTCCCATCGTGCACCGGGCGTTTACTGACGCGACGCGGCATCGGGACGTGCATTGAATCAAAAGCACTTTTTTGCGTTAATAAACAGTATCTTTGCGCCGGTTCGGGACTTGTTTTAACGACGTAAAACAGTTTCATCGGACGCGTGCGCCGTGCTGCCGAAAAACGGCAACGGCATCGGGTAAAATTCCGACGCCAACACAAAACATCGGGAGTTCATCGGAACTGCCGAAGCGTGCGGACGTCATTATAGCGAATCCTATGCCTGAGAGTCCTTCAAAATTCATTAAAAATCCGAGTGTTGCCTGCAATCGATCGGAAAATTCCGCTGTGCGTTTCGTCTCAATCGATGCCGCGCACGAAGGCCAGAGGCTCGACAATTTTCTCCTTTCAGTCGCCAAGGGTGTTCCCAAAAGCCACATTTATCGTATCGTTCGCGGGGGTGAAGTCCGCGTCAATAAAAAACGCGCGACCGTTTCGCAACGCCTCAACTTAGGCGATTGTGTGCGCATCCCCCCGATGCGTATGGCGCAAAGGGAAGCTAAAGCCGCAGCCCGATCCTTCGAGCAAGGGGAACTATCGATTCTTTTCGAAGACCGGGATTTACTGATTGTCGATAAGCCTGCAGGCCTTGCCTGCCACGGGGGGTCGGGTGTGTCGTTCGGCCTCATCGAGCGACTGCGTGCGACGCGCCCCGAAGCTCCGATGCTCGAACTCGCCCATCGGCTCGATCGGGATACCTCGGGAGCTTTAGTTTTATGCAAAACGCGCAAAGCTCTCGTGCGCTTTCAGGAGGCCATCCGCGAGGGAAACGTTCATAAGTTCTATCGGCTCCTCGTTGTCGGGGACTGGGTCAACGAACGCGAGCACGTGAAGGCGCCGCTTGCCAAGTACACCCTTGCTTCGGGCGAAAGACGCGTCCGAGTGGATCAAGAAAAAGGGCTTTTCTCACACACGATTTTTACGCTTTTACATCGATTCGGCCCCGTTTCGTACCTTGAGGCTGAACTTAAAACGGGTCGCACACACCAAATTCGCGTGCATGCGGCATCCGTCGGTTTCCCGCTTGTCGGCGACAGTAAGTACGGCGACTATGCAATGAATGACTCCATTGCTAAGGGGGCTCTCGGGGTTCCTTTTAAGAGGCTTTATTTGCATTCTTACCGCCTTGCGTTTACACACCCGGTTTCGGGCAGTCCTGTCGAAATCCGGTGCCCGGAGCCCAAAGAATGTGAGTGCTTACTAACGGCTTTGAAATCAAAGGAAAAAAGTTGATGATACCGCGATTTAACTTAGTGGTATTTGACTGGGACGGAACTCTCATGCCGTCCACGGGGGCCATTATCGAAGCCTTCGCTTACGCCGCAAAAGCCCTCGGATATCCGGTTCCCGATGCCGATAAAACGCGTCGGGCGATCGGGATGGGCCGGGCCGATGCCATGCACTTTTTGATGCCGGACTGCCCGGAGCGTCGCTGGGGGACTTTTGAAGAAACGTACCGGACCTTTTACCTTGAGAAGGAAAAGACCCTTACGCTATTTCCCGGAGTTCGGGAACTATTACGTGAACTGCACGCCGGAGACGTCAAGATTGCTCTTGCCACGGGAAAAAGCGAGCGGGGAATCGGGCGCGTTTTGACGCGGACGAACCTTACGGCCCTATTTGACGCAACACGTGCCGGGAACGTTCTCAATCCCAAACCGCAGCCGGGCATGATTCTCGATATTTGCCGAGAGCTCGGTGTGGCCTTGAATCGTACGGTCATGGTCGGAGATTCGACTCTGGATTTACGCATGGCGGCCAACGCCGGAGTTTCGGGTATCGGCGTCACATACGGAGCCTGTACCCGGGAGGAGCTTACGGCACTGCCGCATGCCGGGCTTGCCGACTCGGTCCCCCAACTAAAAGCACTTTTGTTTGAGTAGACAGATTACGTTAGTATGACTTTCCCTCGAGACAGGGCCATCAGTGCAAAGACGGTCGGCACTTTCGCAAGTGTCCCGAGGTGATCCTTCCAACGTGCGGCCTTCATCGTACGAAGCGATTCGGTTGGGCCTGTGATGTCGGTTCCGACCGTAAGAAGCGTCCCGGGACTTAGGGTCCTTACAAGCGCTTCGAGCATCGTATTATTGCGATAGGGCGTTTCGATAAAAAGTTCTGTTTCTCCGGCGCGGCTTTCGTTCTCAAGGTGCCGAATCGCTTTGTCGCGTAAATCGCTTTCAATCGGCAGGTAACCCCAAAAGCGAAATCGCTGTCCCGTCAGTCCGCTTCCCATCAGTGTTAAGAGAATCGAACAGGGACCAACAAGCGGGACGACGTTAATCCCGAGCGAGTGGGCCTGGGCCACCAGGGCGGCTCCCGGATCTGCAATACCCGGGCACCCCGATTCGCTGACAATACAGGCGTCTTTGCCTTGAAGGACAGGGTTTAACCATGCCTGAAAATAACGCGAATCGGGCTTGTGACCGATTGCATGAACAGTCAGGTCCGCGAGGGGTTTCGGGTGCCCCAAAGCTTTTAAGAAAGCGCGTGCCGATTTGGCGTTTTCCGCCAAAAAGTACTCGGTTTGTCGTGCAATGCGCACGGTTTTTTCAGGGAGAACGTCGCTTACCGCTGTTTCGGCAATCCGATTGGGGAGTAAATAAAGAGTCCCTGTCATACGAGGCCCCGAACGGGCGGTACCCCGGACGCAATGAGAAAAGTTGTAAGGTGCATAAGCGGCAGCCCGATAAGCGAGGTTGGATCGTCGCTTTCAACCGATTCCATAAGGGCAATCCCGAGGCGCTCGATTTTGGCACTCCCGGCACACGCAAACGGTTTTTCTCGTGTGAGGTAATCGTCAATGGCCCTATCGGTGAGTTCTCGCATCGTAATGACGGTATCGCTCACGCATTCATGTGCGTGGCCGGCAACATCAATCACACAAAGCGCTGTGTGAAAGACGGCCTTTCGGCCGGCCATGGCACGAAGTTGTTCACGGGCCCGAGCAAAGGTGCCGGGTTTCCCGAGGGGTTTGCCGTTCAGTTCACAGACCTGGTCGGAGGCAATGATGACAGCCCCGGGTCTCACGGCGCGAACCGCAAGGGCTTTTTCTCGTGCCAAGCGCACCGAAAGGGCGTAGGGCGACTCCCCGAGATGCGGCGTTTCGTCGATTTCGGGCGAAAACGTTTCAAAAGGAAGACCGAGGCGAGCGAGCAGTTCCTTTCGGTACACGGAGGAACTTGCCAAAATAAGCGGTGGATTTGACATAATGGGCTCATTGTAAAGGTTTTAAGAGGTTTCCATGATTCTTAATGTTTTCGACTTCGCCCGTTCGAAAAAGACACTTTCCGGTTCGCTTTCGTTATCGGAGATGCCGCGCCTGACCGAGACGCTCACAGGCGAAGCCAAATCGGCGGATGTGGGATTTGTCCTCACGCCCCGAGAAGGGAAACGAGGACTTACGGCCGTGGAACTGGCCGTCGATGCGATGCTCACGACATCGTGCGTGTATTGCGCCGAACCGTGCCGCATCCGGATTGAAAAAACCGTTCCTTTTCTTTTGACGCAAACGGAAGATGAGGCCGATAGCCTTCCGATTGACGAGGACGGCGAGTTTGACGTCATTGTCGGGTCGACGCATTTTGATCTGGCGCTTCTGGTGGAAGAAGAGCTTTTATTGAGCCTTCCGGCCTTCCCTCGACACGAAGTCTGTCAGGTCCAACCTCAAAAAGAGACACGGGAAGAAAATGCTCTGAATTCGGTGAAAAACAAACCCTTTTCCGGTCTTTCCGATTTGATTCGAACAAAGGGCAGAGGCAATTTTTAAGGCGTTTTCTCAAGAGGTCTTTTCCCGGGCTTTTCCTTCGTACAACGGAATAGTTTTGAGAAAACCCTTTGCAACTTAGGTGAAATCTGACAGCCGGTTTGCGCCGTTCGTTTTTTTCAAAGGAAATGCTTTGAGTCGTAACGCTTAGCATAGAACGCAAGTGTCCGCCTTGTCCGTCATGACCGTCAGCAAGACAGTTGAGAACGCTGTCAATTAAGGTCGAACAAGAAGCTTTGAACTTCCCTTCCGAAAAAGAATCATTTGTGCAACAGATACAGATGACGTCGATGCAAAGAAATCGATTAAAAGGAAAGAGAGGAAGTTTGTCGAGAACTATTTCAATGCGCCTCTAGGGTTTTCCCTTAAGATTTGTTGTGTTTGCGCATAATCTCCTTTTTCCCATCGTAGAATAAAAAAGTGCGGCGAACATACGATTTATCGCGTACTTGCCGCGCATCCGATAGATTTATTTCCCGATAAAAACGTTTTTGTACTGTATAAATTTTTTGGAGATATGTATGAAAAAACTGACCCTCGTCGCTGCAACGCTTTGCTTTGCCGGAACGGTTCTTGCCGCTCCGATTACCGGGAGTGACGCCCTCACGGATCCGAAAAAATACTATTCGACCTTGGATGAAACGGTCGACAGTGTGGCGCTCATTCCGCCGCCTCCGTTGCCCGTGAAAGCCGGTGACCCGGTTAACGATTCCGACCGCATCGCCTATGAAGAGGGTCTTAAGATGCGTACGGCCGAGCGCGGACGCCAGGCGATTCTCGATGCCGCAGGCTCAAAGGTTCACCTCGCTTTTCAGGATGCCTTCGGTGTGAAAATCACGGAAAAAGACACGCCGAAACTGTATAAATTCATCAAGCACCTACGCAGCGAAACCGGCTCCTTGGCTCCGCGCGGCGCCAAGAAAAAGTATAACCGGATTCGTCCGTTCGTTTATTACGGGCAGCCCACGTGCTACAAGGACGATGAGGCAAGACTTTCTAAAGATGGCGGGTATCCCTCGGGACATTCGGCTCGCGGCTGGGCCGTTGCACTGATTTTGGCGGAGATTAATCCGGATAACAAGGACGCGATTTTGGAACGCGGTCTGGATATGGGGCGCTCGCGTGTAATCTGCGGGTACCACTGGGCATCGGATGTGGAAAATGCCCGTCTGATCGGCGCAGCCAATGTGGCCGTCTTACATGCAAATCCCTGGTTTATGAAGGACTTAAACGAAGTAAAGGCCGAATTTGCCGCGCTAAAGAAGGCCGGTAAGGTCACGTTCCACAACAAGAAGTAGGGCAGTAAAGTTTGTGTCGGGGGCGAGAGATGATGGTGTGAATCGCTCCCGACTTACAGGGCATCGATAATCCGCCCGAGAATTCCGAGACTTATGAGCCAGAAAAGCAGGGCGCTTCCTCGATTGAGAATCCGCGAGACGCGCTCGCCCTTTAGGTAGTGGCTTGCCAGAACCGTGAGCGAACTATAAAGTGTGTGACCGGCAAAACACACTGCCGTGTAAATGGCAATCAAAAGAGCCGCCTTGTGCACGTAGTTTTCATCGGGATGAATAAATTGCGGGAAAAGAGCGACCAAACTCACAATCAACACCGGATTTGTGATGCTCAGTAAAACACCGAACATAAAGGCACCCTTTACGTCCTCGTCATGACCTGCGTGCTCCGGTTGATGCGCATCGGACAAATCGACGACTTTAGCCGCCCAGTTTCGATATCCCAAATAAATCAACACCAGAGCCCCGACGATTTGAATCGCAAAATAAAGGCGCGGCGAGGCGGCTACGATGACTCCGAGCCCGGCAGCCGTTAACACATTGGTAATGAAAACCCCGAGCGAAATGGCTGCAGGCGAGAGCAGGAGATGGCGCTTGCCGTACCGAAACCCGCAGGAAATCGTGTACAAAACCCCCGGTCCCGGTGTCAGGACCGTGACGACAATGAGCAAAAAGAAAAGGAAAAGTTCGTTCATAGGGGAAATCGAAACCTAAGGGCTCGGTATCGTAACACTGTTTGAAACAAAAAGGTTTTTCGAATGTTAAGCAAGAAGGGGCACGAAGAGAGCGAGGGCAAATAACAAAACGTCACTTCCCTTTTTAAGGAACCTCCGAAGATTGTTCCCCGATAGATAGCCTTAAGCGGCAAGGGCCGAAAACCCGGGAAAAGTGCACAATTGTGCAAAGGATTACAAGAGGGGCCGCTTGCGCCACCTACTGAGTGCTTAATACGTTGCGGGAAGGCGCTCAGGAGAACCGCGAGAAGAACAGGATTGGCAAAACTCCAAAGAACGTCGCTTACACAGTTTGCCTGATGCTATTTTTGAGGTGTGGTTTTCGGACGAATCGGCAAGTAAAGGGACGAGGAAACTTACCCGATTGCGGTATCCGAGGAAACAGGAATCAGGGCACCGAGCGCTTGCACGAGCATGTAAAGCGTCGGGGAGGGGGCAATGACAACGCTAAGTCGCAGGAAGTTGCGAGAGCTAAGAAATACGAGCCGATACCGACGGCTGTCGGGGCCTGAAAAAATGCGCCCTTCCGAGATGCACGGCACAGGGAACGGAAAACAGGGCCGCAGGTCCCGGAATTGACATCGTTACGAGCACAAAACCGAAAAAATCGTCAATATTTCCCATGGTCGGTCAGTGAGGCACTCTTTATGTGTGAGGGTGCATTTTACCAAATTGCGGCGTAAAGCTCCGTCCTTCAGTGCGGCGA
>UMHM01033345.1_pt1 | contig 34197 bp, 23 predicted proteins | sample 1965501 | NCBI WGS metagenome assembly UMHM01 (sample SAMEA4836095, study PRJEB28245) | human gut metagenome | biome: gut microbiome; material: fecal sample | place: Denmark | collected 2008
CTCAGTGGACTCAGTGGCGCTCGCGGCCGTCCGACCAGCCGTCGCTGCTGTGGCGGCGCTCGCGCTCCTGGCGCTGCTGCTCCGCCTCTTCGGCGGCGCGGGCCTCCTCCTCCTCGCGAGCCTGCACCTCGGCCTCCTGCTCAGGCGTCAGCGGCGCCTGCCCGCTGACCTCCGGCAGCTCGCGCTCGCGGGCGAGCTCCTCCTTCATGCTGCGCGAGATGCTCTCAAAGAAAGTCTTGACGATGGCGCCGGCCGACGCACCGCCGCCGATGCGCTGGTGCGGCCGCCCCTCGTAGAGCGCCGCATAGGCGTAGCGCGGATTCTCCGCCGGCAGGAAGCCCGCGAACCAGGCCAGTCGGCAGTCATCGGACGGGCGCCCCCACTGGGCCGTGCCCGTCTTGCCCGCATTGCTCACGTAGCTGAGCTTGGCGCGGCGACCGGTGCCGCCGGCCACCACCTCCGTCATCGCGCGGCGCACCGTCGCGAAGGCGCTGCTCATATCGCGCAGGTTCGACTGCTCCGTCGGCGTGAAGCGGTAGACAACGTTGCCGTCGGCATCGAGCACCTGATTGATCAACTGCAACTTCGGCAGATACTGCCCGTTGGCGATGCCCGAAATCGCGTGCGCCACCTGAAGCGGAGTCGCCAGCAGCGGGCCCTGCCCGATGGCCATGTTCGCCTCGTCGCCGGCCATGAAGCTGCGGCCGTAGTTGCGCATCATCCACGCCTCATCCGGCACAATGCCCGCCTTGTCGGGCAGCGGAATCCCCGTGCTCTGGCCGTAGCCGAGGCGCCGCGCCATCTCGCAGAGGCGGTGGGCGCCGATGTGCGGGTTGAGCACCGCCGCCGTCAGATACATGAAGGGGTTGTTTGAAATCATCAGCGCCGTCACGCAGTTGATGGAGCCGGAGAACGAACTGTGGTTGCGGAACTCGTGCCCGCCGATGCGCACGCTGTAGGGGCAGTTGATGTAGGTGTCCTCCGTGATGATGTGATGGCGCAGCGCCGCCGCCACCGTCACCGTCTTGAAGGTCGACGCCGGGGGGTAGACACCCGCGAAGGCGCGTGACACCAGCGGGTTGTTCGGGTCATTGCGCAGCTTGTCGTAGTCCTCCTGCGAAATCGAGGGGATGAAGGCGTTGGGGTCAAAGTTCGGCGTCGAGGCCAACACCAGCACCTCGCCCGTGTGCACATCGACCATGACGAAGGCGCCGCGGCCGAGCGTATTCTCCTTCAGCGCCTTCTCCGCCGCCTTCTGCCACTCCAGATTCAGCGTGGTGACGACGGTGCCGCCCGGTCGTGGGCGCGTCTGCAACTCATCGAGAATCTTGCGGCCCGTTTCGTCGAACATCAGGCGCCAGATGCCCGGCTGGCCCGTGAGCTGCTTGTTGAAGCGCTGCTCCAGCCCCGAGCGCCCCTCCTGGCGCTGAAAGATGGGGTCATTGTGGTTGATCGGGCCCGTGGGCAGCTTCGCCTGAGCACCCGTGTAGCCGAGAATGTGGCAGGCCGACTCGCGGTTCGGGTAGTTGCGGATGTAGAGCGGCATCAGGTAGCCGTAGGGAATGGCGTCCAGCTCCGCTTTGTCCTTTTTCACCTCCGAGGCGCGCACCGTCGGCCCCACGGGCAGCGGCAGCCAGCGGCGGTTGCGGTAGTGATCGACGAGCTGCTCGTCCTTTTTCTCGTAAACCGTGAGCCCCTTGGCCTCGTAGGCCGCCATGACGCCGCGCGCGATGTTGATGATGTGGCCCTCGCTCTCGTCCTCCAGCTGGCCGAAGTTGACCGAGGGCTGGTAGGCGACCTCCGAGCAGGCCATCACCAGCCCGTTGCGGTCGCAGATGATGCCGCGCGGACCCGGCACCGTCAGCGACATCGTGCGGGCGTTGCGGCGCGTGCGCGCGTAGGTGATGCGCGAGGGATCGGGAACCGAGGGATCGTTGGCCTGCCGGTCGTCGCGCAGGGGCTGGTTGGAGCCGTCATCGGGATCATCCGCCGAGACATCGACGCGCGTCGGGCTGTCGTCCTCCTCCTCCACCTCGGCCACACTGTCCTCATAGCTGTCCGCCTGCTCCACACCGCCGACATTCGCGTGGGCATCCTCACCGCCGAGGCGCACGGTCTCCACAATCTCATCCTCCTCCACCTCCGGCACCTCTTCGGACGCCGCGCCCCCGGCCGAGGACGCCGCCCCCTGTCCCGGCGCAGCGGCAGCCCCACTCGTGAGCTCCGCCGCGCTGCGGCTTGTCTCCGCCGCGCCGCGCGTAGCCGTGACCGTCCCGCGAGCCGCGGCGGACGTCCGTGCCGAAGGGGCAGCGGAGCGACCCTGCGCCTGCAGGGGCAAGGCCGTGAGACTGAGGGATAAAGCCGCCAGCGTGCAAAAGATATTCGTGCGGAGCATACCAGCGGCAGTTTAGCTCATTTTCCCGCCCAGTGCAACCCTCAAATCTGCCATGACCGGGTGCATGCCGCGCGCCGGGCCTCGCGCAGCTCGCCCCGCCGATCTCCCCGTCGAACGCCCTCCCGGCACCCCGTCAGGCAGCCCACCAAGAACCCCGTCAGGCAGCCCGAATATCATCCCGCACATCGCCCCGCGCGACAGCTTCGTCGCCCACCCGTATAACGGCCCGCCGAGCACCGGCGCCCCGCTTTGCCGCCACCGCGGCAACATCCCATTGCCCCCTCCGGCCACCATCCCGTCGGCCACTCCGCCCGGCACTCCGTTCGCCGCCCACAGGGCTGCCCTCCGGCATCCTTCGACAGTATTCAGCAGGATCTGATCGGCGCCGCTCGGGAGGCGGCAGCGCAGCCGCGGGCAGCCTTGGAGGGCGCATGACACAATGAAAATCTTTGAAAGACTTGAAGATTCGGGCCGAATGTGCTACATACACGGCCCGTATGTCAGCTGATGAGCTTGCTGTGCGACTGAGGATAGAGGGCGATTGCCGCGGGGAGATCGCCAGAGAGACGTTCATCGAACAATTGTCCTCCGCGATGGCCGACCTGATTGCGCCGCGGCGCGAGGCCGAGATTCTGGCCTCGGCCCGGGAGCGCGAGCAGCTCGCGCCCACTTGGATCGGCCTCGGCATGGCCGTGCCGCATGCCCGCATTCCCTCGCTGACGGCGGCGGGCGTCATCGCCGTGCGCTGCCCGCAGGGCGTCGTCTGGACGCCCGAGGGAGACCGCGCCAACCTCGTCTTTTTCCTGACCGTGCCCGAGGAGAGCCCCGAGCTGCACCTGCACCTGCTCAGCCGGCTCATGCGCTGGCGCCGCTCGCTGAAGCTCACCGAGCAGGAGCTGCTGGCCCTGCCGACCGGACAGTGGGAGGCTAGCCTGCGGGAGGCCCTCGGCACGAGTGCCTCCACCGGCGGCTCGCTCTGCCGCGAGCCGAGCCCCGCCGCCGCGCCTGCCGAAGCCACTGCCGCGGCCGCCGCCGGAGCCTGAAGTGCGCCAAAACCCGCAGACTCGCGGGAGTCCCGCAGGCGCGGCGGCATCCCGATACCTGCGAGAGAGGGTGAGCCCTCGCGAAAGACAACGAAGCGTTGACCGCCCCGCTGCCCGCGCTCTTTGCGCTTGACGTCGCTTGCGCTTCTGTGGTAGAAGTAAAGCATGTACAAACCCCTCATCGCCGCCCTCATCGGCTGCGGCATCGCCGGTGCCGCCGAAAGTTTTGAAAAGCTGCCGGCCGGCTCCGTCGACAACAGCCCGACGGAATACGGCCCCCTGAGCACCCTCACGGGTGAAGCCCGCATCCTCAAGGAAGCCCGCCTCGCCCGCAGCGGCACGTCCGCCCTGCGCCTGATGGGCGGGGAGAGCTCCGTGCAGCTCAACTTCGCCGCCCCCCTGACCGAGGACACGCTCGGCACCCTTTGGATTCAGCGCTGGACGCGCCAGGGCGACTTCGCCTTCACCTGCACTGCCGTGACGCCCGAAGGCGAAAAGGAGGTGGCCGCCGCGGGCAACAAGCTCGGCGTCGGCGGCTATAAGCAGCGGTTGGAGTTCACCCTGCCGGCCGGCACCACGGCCCTGCGCCTCAGCTGCCGCTCGCATGCCGAGGGCGGTGTGCTGATCGATGACCTCGCGCTGCACAGCGGCAAGATGGAGGTCACCTCCCTCACCTTCATCAACCCCGGCCCCTTCCCGCTGCTCAAGCGCGCCCCTGTGAACCCGGCCTTCGCCCTGCAGGTGCAGACGGAGGGAGCCGGCGAGCCCGTCGAGCCGGAGAGCGTCAGCTTCAGCGTCTACCCGGCGGACAGCATCGCCTCGGTGACCCTGCGCACCGGGCCGAAAAACGGCAATGACTTCCGCAACAGCCGCGTGCTGGGCAAGGCTGAGGTCGCCGCCGACGGCTCGGTGACCATCCGCTGCAGCGAGCCGCTCGACTCGGGTGAAAACTGGCTGTGGGTCGACGCCGAGCCCTCGACGGGCAGCTCGGTGGGCGGCGTTGTTGAGTTCCGCGAGCTCGCCGCGAGCATCGGCGGGCAGGAGGCCAAGGGCGAGCCCGTGCAGCAGCGCATCGGCTACATGGTTGCCGTGCCTCGGGAGAAGGTCGACAACCAGCCGGACGGCGCCGCGCCGCGCGAATGCGTCGGCTTCCGCATCCCCGGGCTCATCCGCACGCGCAAGGGCACCCTCATCGGCTGCTTTGACGCCCGCTACGTCCACGAAGGCGACCTCTGCGCCGACATCGACGTCGCCACCGTGCGCTCGACGGACGGCGGGCAGACTTGGACGGCCCCGGCCGTGGCGATGGACTCCGGCCCCGGCGCCAACAACGGCAACGGCGACGCCTGCATCGTGCAGGATCGCCGCGGCCGCATCTGGCTTCAGGCGCTCGCCGGGCACTTCGGCGGCGGAGCGATTCTCGGGGCCTCGAAATCGGGCCAGGGTGAGGACCGCACCGGCCAGTGGGTGATGACCTACAGCACCGACGAGGGCAAGACCTGGAAGCGCGACTTCATCAACCCCACGCGCGAGATCAAGAAGGACGAGTGGACCTGCATTCTCGCCGGCCCCGGCAACGGCATCTGCACGCGCAAGGGCGTCATCGTCTTCCCGGCCCAGATCTGGCAGAACGGCGCCAACCCGCGCTGCCGCAGCACGATCTGTTACTCGAAGGACAACGGCAAGAGCTGGCACTTCGGCGAGGGCATTCCGCACAGCACCTCGGAGTGTCAGGTCGTCGAGCTCAAGGACGGCTCGCTCATGCTCAACTGCCGCAATGAGGCGCGCAGCGGCAAGCGCATCGTCTACGTGACGAAGGACCTCGGCAAGACCTGGCAGCCGCACGAGTCGAACAACTCCGCGCTGCGCGAGCCCGTCTGCCAAGCCTCGCTCATCCGCGCCGAGTCGCCGAGGCACGGCCGCCTGCTGCTCTTCTCGAACCCCAAATCCGGCGCGCGCGACCACATGACCATCCGCGTCTCGGAGGACGAGGGCAAGAGCTGGAGCGAGGGCTATGAGTACGACTGCCGCCCCTGCTACGGCTACTCCTGCCTGACGCAGGTGGACGAGAACCACATCGGCGTCTTTTACGAAGCCTCGCACACCACGAAGGGCAGCCGCGGCATCGGCTTCCTGCTCATCCCGCTGGACACCATCGTGAGCGAAAAGACCGAGGCGGCCGGAACGCCCGTGGAGACAGAGGCCTCCAAGAGCGGCAAGGAGGGCTCCAAGAGCCGCCGCAGTTCGCGCCGCAGCCGCCGCTGAGGCGGCTGCCCCCGGACGGTGGCCCCTCTTCGACTTTTTTGATGACGGCCGGGAGCCTTCGCCGAGCGGCGGGGGCTCCCGCTTTCGTTGCCCGGCGGCCCGCGCTGATGCGCCGCGCAGGCTCCCGAGAGCTGCCCGCGGTCGCCGTCGTTGCTCTGGCTGGTGCTCGCGTCATCGCTCACCATCTCCGGCCCCAGACACACCGATCCCGACCCCTGACCTCACCACCCCCGGCCGCGCCGCCCTCAGCCGCTCAGCTCTGAACATGCAGCCCCGACCATCGCCCCGTGGCAGCCTCTCGCTTGCACCTGCTGCTCCGCATCGCGCGAGCCGGCTGCTCCATACCCTCCGCATCGCCCGAGTCGGCTGCTCCGCATTGAGTCAACCGGCCCGGATCGCCTCCTGACGAGCCTCACCTCTTCCGCCGCCGACCTGCCGCAGCCTCCCCACGTCCCTCACCACTTTCCCCCGCGCGGAGCCGGGAGGCAGACAGAGACGCGAGGCGCGGGGAGGAGCGGGACGCAGGGATTCGGAGCGGAATCGCGGCGCGGACATCGGGGGGGCTGAGGGATCCTCTCTCTCGAAAAGGGGAGATATCCCGCGCATTTTGGCTTGACAAAAGCCGCCGAATCATGTATCTCATCCCCTCACACCAAACCCACTATTTGAGTTATGGCACACATGAAAGTTATTCTCGCTACGAAAATTGAAGGTCTGGGCTGCGAAGCCGACCTCGTTACCGTGAAAGCCGGTTATGGCCGCAACTACCTGATTCCTCAGGGACTTGCGTTCGAGGCGACCCCCGCCAACCAGCGCTTCATCAACATGCTGCAGCGCAAGCGCGCCGAGCGCGAAGCCGCTGAGCTCGCCAACTTCCAGGAGATCGCCGCTAAGATCGCCGCCGTCACGGTTGAACTGACCCTTGAGGCCGGCGAGAATGGCAAGGTCTTCGGCGCCATCACCAACCAGCAGATCACCGAGGCTCTCGCGGCCAAGGGTATCGAGATCGACCGTCGCGCCATCGAGCTCGAGAAGCCGCTCAAGAAGTCCGGCACCTACGACGTGGTCGCCAAGCTGCACCCGCAGGTGGCCCCCATCGTCAAGGTCGTCCTGACGGTCAAGGGCGAAGTGACCGAGGAGGCTCCCGCCGCCGAGGCTCCCGAGGCTGCCGCCGAGTAAGGCTCCCCTTTCCCTTTGAACACCGAAACCCCTCCCTGCCACAGGCAGCGGAGGGGGTTTTTATTGGGGGCTGAGGGGCTTCCTCGGGGTGCGGGGAGGAGATTTCACGCGGGAAGGGCTCTCGCAGTCGAGATGGATGGGCGGCAGCGCGCCCTTTTCGCGCGGCGGGGGCGATGATCGGCAAGGGGAGAGAAAGTCACGCGAGCGGGACGCAGCAGCGGGCGAGGAGGACCTGCACCAAAACACGGCGCGGGAGTCTCGGGCCGGGCTCTGTGTCGGAGCTGCACCGGCCTCGCGCGTCGGATCAGCATTGGCTGGGCGTCGGATCAGTGTCTGATCGGCTTCTGCGCGGCGTTTGCCCGCTGTCTGCTCAGATGCGTCTCAGGGCTCGAGCCCGGGGGCCGGGGGCAGCGGGCCTTCGGGGGGAAGCTCGACGAGGCGGAGGCGCCCCATCGTCTCCTCGCGCCGCCCGGGGATGTAGCAGGTTTTCAGGTAAGCGGGGGTGAGGCGCGCCGGGCGGCGGCGGTAGTAGCGCAGCACTTCGCCGCTGTCGGCCAGACAGAGGGCATAGCGCGGGCGGCTCAGGTGCTCGGGCACGAAGGACTCGCAGCGCACCGTCGCCCGCTCCCCCGGAATGCCGAGGGCTGCGCAGCAGGCGCGCCATGCGGGGCCGTGCCCGCGGCGGCGTACCCTCTCCCAGCAGAGGGCATGCGCGAGCTCGTGCAGCAGCGTGCGGCGGATGAGCTCGACGTCGCGCTCGAGGTAATGCGCCACGAAGTAGCGCGAGAGGCTCACCCTCTTCTCCGGCGTGCGGCAGCAGCCGAGGCGCCGCACGGCGCGATCCCAGGCGAAGCTCCAGCCCTCCAGCTCCAGCGCGGCGATGCAGGCGAGCGCGTAGGCCTCCACCTCCTCCGGGGAGCGCCAGCAGTCCGCCGGCGGCAGGCTCAGTGAGCCGGGCTTGGGCAGGGGAGCGGCCCGCCAAGCCGCGGGCGGGGGCTCGTCGGGCGTCAGCAGGCGGCGGATGAAGCGCTGGGCGAAGGAGCGACGCATGGCGAGAATCGGGAAAATCGGGAAAATCGAGGGAAAATCGGGAAAATCGAGGGAAACGAGGGAAGCGAGGAAGGCGAGAAAGACGGGCAGGACGGGGAAGGTCCGGGAAGAGCTCGGGGTGAGGGGGAGTGCCGAGTGAGGAAGGCGCAGGGTGCGGGGCAGAGGGGAGGGAAGCGCGGAGAGAGGGGGGCGGCGGTCGGGGAAGTGGGAGGGTGGCGGTGTTCAGCCGTCCGCTTGGCGGGCTCAAGCGTGCAGCAAGCGGCAGCCCGCGCCGCGGGGGCTCGGACTGCCGATGAAAGGCTTGAGAGGGGCTTCGGGAGGGGCGGAGCTGCGCCGCAAAGCCGCAAAGCCGCGTGCCGCGCCGCAAAGCCGAAGCTTGTCGGTTATTTGCCGGCGGCGGCCTTCTCCTCCAGCTTCGCGCGCACGAGGTTCTCGATCTCAGCGTAGAGCTCGGGGTTGTTGCGCAGCGCGTCCTTGGCCGCGTCGCGGCCCTGGGCAAGCTGGCTGCCGTTGTAGCTGAACCACGAACCGCGCTTCTGGATGATGTCGTACTCCATGGCAAGGTCGATGAGGCTGCCCACCGACGAAATGCCCTCGTTGTACATGATGTCGAACTCGCACTCCGTGAAGGGCGGCGCCACCTTGTTCTTGACGACCTTGAGCTTCGTGCGGTTGCCCGCCACCGTGCCGTCGCTGCCCTTGATCTGGCCGATGCGGCGGATATCGCAGCGCACCGAGGCGTAGAACTTCAGCGCGCGGCCGCCCGGCGTCGTCTCCGGATTGCCGAACATCACGCCGATCTTCTCGCGGATCTGGTTGGTGAAGATGCAAATCGTGCGCGCCTTGGCGATGAGCGAGGTGAGCTTGCGCAGCGCCGCGCTCATCAGGCGGGCCTGAGCGCCCACCGTGCTGTCGCCGATGTCGCCCTCCAGCTCCTGGCGGGTGACGAGGGCGGCCACCGAGTCCACCACGATCACGTCAATCGCATTCGAGCGCACCAGAGCCTCGCAGATCTGCAGCGCCTCTTCGCCGCTGCCAGGCTGAGACACCAGCAAGTCATCGAGATTCACCCCGAGCTTCGCCGCATAGGCTGGGTCGAGCGCGTGCTCCACGTCGATGAAGGCCGCGAGACCACCCGCCTTCTGCGCCTGCGCGATCACCGTGAGCGTCAGCGTCGTCTTGCCGGAGGACTCCGGGCCGAAGACTTCCACGATGCGCCCGCGGGGGAAACCGCCCACGCCCAGCGCGCGATCAATGAGAAGATTGCCGGTCGGGATGACGTCCACCTCCATCTTCTTCTGGTCGCCGAGGCGCATGATGGCGTTCTCGCCGAAGTCTTTCTGGATCTGCAGCATCGCGGCATCGAGCGCGCGCTGGCGCTGCGCCTGCTGCTTTTCCTGTTCCGGGGTCAGCTCAGTACTCATATCGCCACGAGCTTACCCGCCGCGCGCCGCCAACGCAAGCCCAAACTGCGCCAGCGGGGCAAAAGTTGAAGCGCGCGCGAACGCTGCCGCGATGAGGGCTTGACCTTGCGGGATTTTGTGGCAAAATGGGCTGACCAATCTCACACTTACATGTTAACAACGCTCCAGTCTATCATTGACAGCCCGGTCTTCTACCTCGTGGTGGGCCTGCTTCTGCTCGGCCTCTTCGCGTGGTACATGGCTGCGGAAAAGGACAAGGCAAAGCGCAACGCCGGCACGCTCTTCATCGTCGGTCTCTCGGCCTTCTCCCTGCTCTCTCTCTTCGTCAACGGCATGCAGTACGGCATCGACATCAAGGGCGGCGTCGAGCTGACTCTCGAGGTGCAGGACAAGGACGACGGCCGCGGCGGCAAGACACCCCCGACCGAGCAGGACATGCAGCAGGCCTGCGACATCCTCAACGAGCGTCTCAACGCCACCGGCACCAGCGAAGTGCAGATTCTGCACTCAGGCAACAAGGTGCTCATCCAGATTCCGCAGCAGGACAAGGACGAGGCTCGCAACGAGGAGAAGATTGACCGCATGGAGCGCACGCTCACCAAGATTGCCCGCCTCGAGCTGCTGATGGTGCACCCGGACTCCCCGCGCGTGCTCGCCGATCCCGCCACGCAGGAGGAGATCGCTCGCTACGAGGAGAAGCTGCTGCGCTACAAGGAGAGCCAGCTGACGGACGGCCGCGTGCCCGCCCCCGCCCTGCCGCGCATCAAGCTGCCCGGCTACACCAACTACATGATTCTGCCCAGCGCGGAGGTCAACCCCAAGACCAACCTGCCGCGCGAGTACTATGTGCTTGAGACCTCCATCGCGGCGCGTCAGCGCGGCGTCTACGTCGAGGGCAAGGACGTCGTGAGCGCGACGCCCAACGGCGCCCAGAAGGGTGTCGTCAACGTCACCCTGAGCCGCGAGGGCGCCATGCGCATGGGCGAGCTCACGGGTGCCATGCAGATCGGCCGCGACTGTCTGGCCGTCGTGCTCAACAAGGAGGTGAAGTGCGCCCCCGTCGTGCAGGCGCGCCTCTCCAAGGATTTTCAGATCAGCGGACTCGATGCGCCCGGCGAGGCGGAGGACGTTTCCAAGGCCCTCTCCAACCCGCTCTCCAGCGCCCTGAAGATCGAGGGCCGCAAGGACGTCTCGGCCCAGCTCGGCAAGAGCGCGCTTGATCAGGGCATCGTGGCCGGCCTCGTCGGCATGGTCGGCATCTTCTGCTTCTGTTACTGGTATTACCGCAGCGCGGGCGTTGTCGCCATGGTGGGTCTCGCCATCAACGGGCTGATTCTGCTCGGCCTCATGAGCCTCTTCGGCTTCGTGCTGACGCTGCCGGGCATCGCCGGTATCGTGCTGACCCTCGGCGTGGCGGTGGACGCGAACGTGCTCATTTACGAGCGCATGCGCGAGGAGCGCGACAAGGGCCGCCCCTTCATCGTCTGCCTGCGCACGGCCTACGACAAGGCTTTCTCGGCCATTTTTGACTCGAACATCACCTCGCTCATCACCGCGCTCATCCTCTTCTGGCTGGCCAGCGGCTCGATCAAGGGCTTCGCCGTGACCACAAGCGTGGGTATCATCACCTCGCTCATCGGTGCCGTCGTCGTCACCCGCGTTCTCTTCTTCTGGGCCGAGCACCTCGGCGCGCTCAAGGAGTTCAAGTTCGGCAAGGCTCCTCTTGCCGGCAAGAGCTACAACTTCATGCGCATGGGCAAGCCGGCGGCGATTTTCTCCGCCGCGGCGATTCTGCTCAGCATGCTCTACGGTGTGTTCATCCGCGGTGAAAAGGCCCTCGGCATCGACTTCACGGGCGGCGCCGCGCTGACCTACGTCGTGCCGCAGGATTCGCAGCTCGATTACTCGGCGGTTGAAAAGATGGTCGAGACGATGCCGCTCTCCAAGACGCCGACGATTCAGGAGTTCCAGAACAGCGGCATGGATCGCAACATCAAGATTCGCTGCGCCGGCAAGGCGGAGGCCCAGCACATCGACGAGGTGCTGCGCCGCGACATCGCGCACATGAAGGAGCTGCCCACCGCCTCGATTGAGGAAGTCAGCTCGTCGCTCGGCTCCACCTTCTTCAAGACGGCTCTCTGGGCCATGCTCGCCGGCCTGCTGGGCATCTCGCTCTACCTCGCCCTGCGCTTCGAATGGTCCTTCGCCTTCGGCGCGCTCGTGTCGACGGCGCACGACCTCATCGGCATCATCGCGCTGGTGGTGCTGCTGGGCACGGAGCTGAACATCATCCACATCGGCGCCTTCCTCACGGTGATGGGCTACTCCATCAACGACACCATCGTCATCTACGACCGCATCCGCGAACGCCTGCAAACGGCGGATAAGGGCGAGAAGATGGAGGACATCATGAACGAGGCCATCAACTCGACGCTCTCGCGAACGCTGCTCACCTCGCTCTCGACCATCGCCGCGCTGATTGCCCTGCTGGCCCTCGGCGGCCCTGCCATGCGCGACTTCTCGCTGACGATGCTGCTGGGTATCTTCATCGGCACCTACTCCTCGATCTACATCGCCACCCCCGTGGTGCTCTGGGTCTCGCGCAAGCATGACCTGCGCGCCGAGGTGCAGGGCGCTCAGGATCCCGCTGCCTGATACCCCACGGCTCCCCGTATTCCGTGAGCCGACGCTCCGCCAGATACCTGCTGTTGCTCTGCACCCTCGCCTTCGCGGCGGCGATGTGGGGCTCAGTGGACTGCGGAACGCGGCTCGCTGATCCTGATTTGCCGGTGCAGGACGCCACACGCCTGCGCCGGCTCATCTATTTTCACTTTGCGCTCTCGCAGCTCGCCGTGTTGGGCGCGGTGCTGGTCTTTTACGCGCGCCACGCGCGCTGGAAGCGCTACTACCTGCTCGTGAGCTACAATGAGCAGGGCATGCCGCTCGATCCGCCCGGCATCCGCATGCCCTCCGAGCGCGTCTACCGCTGCAACCTGCACGCCCTCGGCGCCGCCGAGCTGCCGCCCGACGACGCCCCGGTGCTCGTCTACCCGATGATGATGCTCTCGGGCAGATCGAGCGGCGAGCGGCTGGAGGCTGCGCTCGCCGGGGCCTTCCGCCGCATCGGGCGCCGGCCGGAGCTCTATTACCAGCCCGTGCTCGGCGCCTCCCCCTGGCTCGCGCGCAAGGCCGCCGAGCGCCTGAAGCCCCTGCTCCGCGAGACCGGCGGTTCCCGCACGGGCATCCTCATCGTCGCGCACGACACCACCCTGCCCGAGCCGCCGCCCGAGCCGGCCCTCTTCTGCCGCCGCCTGCGCCGCCTGCTGCCCGGCGTTGAAATCGAGCTCGGCTACATGCGGCAGGCCCCGCTGGGCGGCGACGTGCTCGCCCGCATGAACAGCCCGCACATCCTGCTGCTGCCCTTCCTGCTCACCGAGGGCTACCACGCCACGCGTGACCTTCCCACCGCCGCCCAAGCCGCCGCCTGCGGCAAAACCCTGCGCCGCCTGCCCGTCGTCGCCGCCCTGCTCAGCGGGGAGAACGGCGAGAGCCGTGAGAGCGACGCAGCTCAACCCACTTCCCCTGCTCCCGCCGCATGAAACTCGCCCTCAAAGTCTCCCCGGGCGCCAAGCGCAGCGAGCTGCTCGGCTGGGAGGAGGATTACCCGGGCGTCGGCCGCGTGCTGCGCCTGCGCATCGCCGCCCCGCCCGTCGAGGGCAAGGCCAACAAGGCCGTACTGGAGTTTCTCGCGGCGCGCCTCGGCCTGCCCAAGAGCGCGCTGAGCCTGCTGCACGGCAGCAGCGGCCGCCTCAAGCTCGTCGAGCTCCCCGACGGCACCGACCTCGGCCCCCTCGGCTGAGGGAGGTTCACTCGTCCGGGCGCTTCCTGAAGATGAGAGTCGCAGCGTCGGAGAGCCCTTTCCCCTGAAAACGCAACAACCCCGGTTTGCCGCTGAGGCAAACCGGGGTTGTGATGTTCTCTGAGTACCCGGAGTTCGGCGCAGGCCGGACGGGACTTGGGCGGAACTCAGGCAGCTTTCCGGGCGGCTCTCGGAGCGGCACGCGATTCGCGGCCGCTCGCGCCGCCGGGCGTGCGATCGGGCGCGCGATCAGGGGGTGGAGCGTCGGCTCAGTCGCCGATGCGCTCCATCTTCACCTCGCCCGAGCAGCCCAGCCAGCCGTCGCGGCACTCCGCCGTCAGCCACACCTCGATGCGGTTGCCCTTGCCGGCGCGGGGCACGCGCAGCTCGACGCTCTTCGTGTTCTGCTCCGGTGGAATCGACGCCTGCCCCACCACCTTGCCGTTGATGGCCAGGCGGTAGTTGCGCGTCACCATGCTGCCGTTGTTGCGCGGCACCAAGGTGAAGCGGTAGAGCCCCGGCTTCGTCACCTGATCCGTCACGCGCACGTGCCAGTCCTTCTCGAAATTGTGCGTCTGGTGGCAGCTGTCGTAGAAGCCCGAATCCACCGTGATGAAGGTGTCGGGATCCCAGTAATCCGCGTAAAAAGCCGCTCCCTTGCCATACTCGCTCTTGGGGTCCATCTTCACGATTCTGCGCAGCGTCGCCGTGAGCGCCTTGCGCGCCGCGCGATCCTGAATCTTGTTCTGCGCCAGCATGCGCTCGCGCTCAATGTAGGCCAAGCCCGCCGTCCACTGCTGGCGGCGCATCCGGCTCAGGCTCTTGCGGGCGAGCACCCCCTTCACGTAGGCCTCCGCCGCATCGAAATCGCGTGCGGCGCCCTTGAGCTTGCCGTCCGCGCCATTGAGACGCTTGTTGATCTGGCCGTACATGTCCATGTGCCCCATCGCGTAGGCCGCGAGGTAGCCGCTGGCGTCCTCAGGATCCTTTTTGCGGATCTGCTCGACCACCGGCTTGCAGCGCACCGCGTCGTCCTCAGCCAGCAGATCGAGAGCCCGACCCAGCAGGCGGGCCCCTTCAACACCCTCCGTGCGGCGGCCCTGCTCCAGCAGCTCCGTGAACTGCGGCAGCGCCCGCAGCGAGCGCTTCACCGCCTTGCTCAGGCGCTCGGCGCTTCGCACCGTCTTGCCGTCGTAAATCGCCATCAGCGTCCCGTCCGGCGCCAGCAGCAGCGCCACCGGCAGATTGTAAATCTCCACCGGCATCAGCTTCGCGCGCACCTGGTGCCCCAGACCCGTCTTCTCGTCAAACTGGCCGAGAACCACCGGCAGATCGGCGCCGGCCAGCCGGCTCCATTCGCGGCAAAGTGCCTCGCCGCCGGGCAACCAATCCGAGCCGTGCCAGATGATGAGCGCCGGCTTGTTTTCCTTTTGCGCCGTTTGGCGCGCCGCCTCCACGCCGGGGTAGGCGAGCCCCTCGGCCGGCAGCAGCGGAGATGCGGCCAGCATCAGGGCCGCCAGAAGTGTCATTTTCATCGCAGTAAATCAGCTTATTTTTTGTAAATCAGAACGTGAGAGAGGTGGGCGAAATTCTTGTCCGCCCCATTGTCAAACTCAACCTTCACCCACTTGGCCGACGTGCCGTCCGGGAACTGAACCGCCCACTCCTTGGGCATGTTCTCCGTCTCCGCGCGCTTGAACCACGTCGCGCCGTCGCTGCTCGTGTAGACCGCAGCGCGCTTCATGCGGCCCTCATAGCCGTCAACCTTGCGGACGAGGCAGCCCGTGAGCTCCCCGCCCTCCGCCAGCTCGACGATCACATTCGGGCGGTTCTCCGCCGCCGTGTGGAAGTGGCCGCCCGCCGGCGTGAGAATGCCGCGGTGCTGCAGCGGGGAATCCCAGTTGCTCGTCGTCGACACGCGCACGAGGCCCGTCGGCGGCACCAGCGTGCCGCGCATCTGACCCATCTGCGAGGGCTGCTTGCCCGCGCCCTGAGGCGCCACGAGCTTGTCCGCCACGTCGGAAATCGTCTGGAAGGCGAGCACCGAGCGCGCGTTCTCCGCCGAGATCACGGCCTTGGCGAGCGACTGGCTGATCTTGCCGGCGCGCTCGCTGCCGCTCTTGCTGGCCATCGGCGTCGAGAGCGAAGCCGCCTTCTCGAAGATGCGGTTGAAGGTCTCGGCCTGATCCTTCTCCACGTAGCGGCGGATGCACCACTCCAGCAGCTGGCCGAGAGCGGCGCCGTCGCCCGTGTTCATGTGGCAGGCGAGCACCGAGGCGAGATAGTCCGGCAGCTCCGCCTCGCTGTAATAGCGCGCCTCGCTGTCGAGCACCGGGTCAATCTTCACCGCCCAAGAGCTCGGCGTGCCCGCGATCACCTCGTGAAGCTTCGCAAACACCGAATTGCGCTGCCCGGCATCCATCGCCTTGAGCTCGTTGACGAACTGATCCACCATCTCGGCCGCCGCAAAGCCGTTGCCCTTGTAGAGCGGCAGCATGGAGCCGAGGTACTCGGCCGCCGCCGCGGGCGTCAGCCCCTGCTGCTTCATGAGGCGGTGCAGCTGCGTGCGCATGAAGGGATGCAGCGGCGTGGCGCGCAGCGCCTGCTGCCACATCGCCAGCGCCCCGGGCACATCGCCCGTCGCCTCGAGAGCCCGCGCGCAGAACGCCGCGCGGTAGGCCTGCTGCACCTTCGCGTCGTCCGCGAAGACCGCCTCCATCAGCATGAACGAAGTCGGCGCCGTGTTGCCGAAGATGCGGTTGTGCATCCCGCCGTCCGGCCCGCCGAAGCCGCCGATCCACTTGCCGCGCTCCGGGCGCACCGCATACGCGCAGTGCCCCGGCTGCCCGCAGGTGTAGGCCGGAATGCCGTGCGCCATCGCCGCATAGGTGCCGAGGTGCGAAAGCGCGCCGCAGACGCCGCCGTTGCGCTGCGTCATCTCCGCCATGCTCTCGCCGCTGAAGGGCAGCGTGTACTCGCCGCTCTGCACACTGTCGCCGAAGAGCGACGGATCCGTGTAGATGGCGGCCCAGCACGACCAGTCGTACTGATCCGGCGGCATGTTGATATTCTCCGCCGCCCAAGTGAAGGAGCGGTCATCCCAGTCCTGCCACGGAATGCCCACCACAAAGCGCAGCTCCCAGGGCTGAAGGCGGCCGTAGTTGCGGTGAAGCTTGCCCGCGGCCTGCTGCTTCATGAAGAAATTGTAGCGGCGCACCGGGTTGTAGCGGTCCGGGTCCTTGTCGAGCACGCCCGGGTGCGGATCCGTCTCACCGCCGCCCCAAGCTGAAGCCAGCGCCACCGCCAGCTTCTTGTTGCGCACCTTGCCGCGCTCCGCCTGATAAATGCGATACAGCACATCGAGACCCACCTGCGTCTCGTGCGGCACCAGACCACAGCTCAGATACATCTCCGTCCACGCGCCGTCCAGCGCGAACGCCGCCAGGAAGCGGCGGCGCTGGGGTGAAATCGCCGCAAACTCATTCATCTGCTTCTCACCCGTCTCGCGAATGAGCTCCAGCAGAGTCGCCGCGCGCAGAGCCGCCGGGTTGTCCGGCCTTACCTTCACGCCGCTCAGCTCAGCCTTCAGCAGCCGAGCCGCCTCCGAAAAATCTCCCTTCTTCACGGCCGAGCGCACAGCCGCCGAGAGAGGCGCATCCTGCGACGCCGCGCGGCGAGCGCCCGCGGCGGGGGAAGCTTCGTCAGCCACCGCCTGCGGAGCAGACAGCGGCACCAGAACCAGCAGCCCCAGAGCTGCCACAGCCATGTAAGGTTTCATGCTTCATTCTTTATCCCCGGCCCCGCCTCTCTGTCAAGCCCAATCTGCCGGAGAAACACGGGAAAATGAGCCCGCGAAAAGACGGCAAAAACAGCCCTCTTACAACGTGTTATATCAAGTTTTACCCTCGCTGTTTTGCCTGAAGGAACTAGCCGGGGTAACGCAGCAGGGAATGGGGGCGGGGGATACCGCTGCCGCCGCTTCCGGAGACGCGCCGGCGATGCTTCAAAGGACGCGCCGCCGCCGGCTTCAGGAGACGTTTTGCCCGGAGGCAGTGAAGCGGATGCGCGGCGTGGCGGAGAGCATGATCTCGCGGCACTGCTGCGGCGTCAGACCGCACCAGGTTCGAATCTTGCGGCAGAAGGACGAGGCCGTCAGGAAGCCCACGCGCGATGCGATGTCGCCGATGGGCAGATCGGGCTCGGCCAGCAGAGAAATGGCCAGACCGAAGCGCCGATGCTCGAGGTAGCTGCCCAGCGGCACACCGAAAAAGTCCCGGAAGGCCGAATTGAGGTAGTTGGGCGTCAGGCCCAGCTTCGTCGCCAGCTCCTTGACGCGCATCGCACAGCTCTCCTGCGGCTTGAGCAGATACTGAAGGTCGGCGAAGAGCGGGGGCAGGGGAGAGGTCGTCAGGCGATGCAGGCGGTGCAGGCGGGCGCAGTCCGCGAGCTGCTCCCCGAGGCAGCGGGCCGCCCCGGCCTCATCCTGCCCGAGCCAGCAGCGCAGCAGCTCCGCGTGCCGCTCCTTCCACTGCTCCGGCATGGTGAAGGCCGTGTTGCGCAGGCAGCTCAGGTCAGCCTCGTCGCGGCAGTCAAAGAGCACGCGGCACAGCAGAGCATCCCGCGACTCGCGGATGAAATAGCGCGTCTGAAAGGGAACATAGGTGAAGCTGAAGCCCTGCCTCAGGTGCAGAGGGCAGCCGTCCAGCAGCACCTCCAGCTCCCCGCGCAGCACCGTGACCAGCCCCGAGCGGCCGTGGATCTCGTAGAAATGGCCCGGGCTCGATTGGCGGGCATCCTGCCGCGCGATCCGGATTCCGGAGATCGCGGAACCCTCCTCCGGCGGCGGAAAATCAGCGCTGCCGTCGCTCTTGTCACCCTCTTCGGGAAGTTGGGACAGGTATGGCTCCAAATCATCCGGCATGCCTTGACAGTGTAGTTGAAAGGGGAGGCTCGGTCAACCCCAAAGAGAGTCAGTAACGCGCCTTTGCCCGATATACAAAAGCAACGGTAACTCTTTTTTAGTGGAAAAAAGCCGCTTATCGGTTAAAATAGCCGAAAGCAGACGGGTGTCTGCCAGTATCAACACATCGAAACCAAACTGAAAACACATTCAACTATGATCAAACACGTCGTAATCGGGTTGATCGGCGCAACAGCGCTGTCTGCCGCCGCTTTGGCCGATGGAGCCCTCAAGGAAGCAGCCATGACACATCAGAAAAACATTTCTGTTGAAAACACCGCAGCCGTTACTCCGCGTCCCGCCGGCTCCATCTACATGGGCGGTTTCCGTGCACCGGCCATCGAGTGCGTGCGTGTGGCGGTGATCGGTCTGGGCGAGCGCGGCCTGCCCCAGACGGAGCACTTTGCGGCGATCCCCAACTGCGAGGTTGTCGGTGTGTGCGATATCTACAGCGATGCGACGGATCAGGCCGCCGACTTCATCGAGAGCAAGACGGGCAAGCGCCCGAAGGAATACAGCGGCGATCCGAAGGCCTACCTCAAGATGCTCAAGGAGCTTCGCCCCGACGCCGTGATCATCAACACGCCCTGGGAGACCCACGCCCAGATGGCCATCGACGCGATGGAGAACGGCGCGCACGCCTTCGTCGAAGTGCCGCTGGCGCTGACGCTCGAGGACCTGTGGCGCGTCGTCGACGCCTCCGAGCGCACGAAGCGTCACTGCATGATGCTCGAGAACGTCAACTACGGCCGCGATGAGCTCATGTTCCTCAACATGGTGCGCCAGGGCCTGATCGGCGAACTGCTGCACGGCGAGGCCTCCTACATCCACGAACTGCGCATGCAGATGAAGAGTGAAGATCGCGGCTGCGGCTCGTGGCGCACCTACCACTACGCCGGCCGCAACGGCAACCTCTACCCCACCCACGGCCTCGGCCCGGTGGCGCAGTACATGAACATCGCCCGTACCGATGACACCTTTGACCGCATCGTCTCCTTCGGCAGCCCCGCGCTCGGCCGCGCCGCCTACGCCAAGAAGAACTTCCCGGCGGATCACAAGTGGAACCAGCTCGAGTACCGCTGCGCGGACATGAGCACCTCCATCATCAAGACCAAGGCCGGCCGCACCATCCTCGTGCAGTGGGATGAGACCAGCCCCCGCCCCTACGACCGCAAGAACCTGATTCAGGGCACCGAGGGCACGCTGGCCGGCTTCCCGACCCGCGTCGCCGGTGAGCGCATCGGCTACAGCGCTATCGAGGCCAAGACCAAGAAGGCTGCTGAGGAAGGCCAGCCCGGCGGCAAGGAGATCGCCAACCTCGGCGGCTACCACCGCTGGTACGAGGGCGAGGAGGCCCTGAAGGACCTGTACAGCCAGTACGACCACCCCCTCTACAAGCGCCTCGGTGAGGCGGCCAAGAAGAACGGCGGCCACGGCGGCATGGACTACATCATGCTCTACCGCGTCATCGAATGCCTGCACAAGGGCGAGCCGCTCGATCAGAACGTCTATGAGGGCGCCCTCTGGTCCGCCGTCGGCCCGCTGTCCGAGAAGTCCGTCAACGAAGGCGGCGCTCCCCAGGTGTTCCCCGACTTCACCCGCGGCGACTGGAAGACCACGGCTCCGCTTCCCATCGTCGAGTAAGCTGAAGGGCCTCTGCCTCCGCCCCCTCGCCTGAGCGCTCGGTCACCACGGCCGCGAGTGAAGGGCAGGGCGGAGCAAGAGCCCGGAATCCCGGCGCGGCGTCGCACAGCAGTGCGGCGCCGCGCCTGCGCGTTTCCCGGTGCCTGAGCCTCGACCGCGCGGAGACCGACCGCGCGGCGCGGACGGAATACGGGTGTTGTGCGCATGTTTCACGCGGAAAGCCGCACGGGATTTGGGCTTGCATTTTGAGTCATTGTTCATTACAATTTCCGCCACTCCATACCCTCCGCCGCCATGTCCCTTCCCCTCCTGCGCCACAGCCTGCTGATCACAGCCCTGATGCTAGCGGGCACCGCGGCGGACCTGCGGGCCCAGAGCAGCGTGCGCGCCTCGGGCTCGGGCAGCGCCTCGCAGGGCGCGAACACCCGTTCGGTGCAGCAGCGCGGCAGCCGCGAGCTGCGCGAAGACCCCGGCCAGCTCTACCTCACCGCCTACCGCCTCTGCCGCGAATCCGAGAACCTCGCCGCGCGCAAGAGCTACAACAACGCCCTGCTCAAGGGGCGTCAGGCCGAGAAAGTGCTCGCCCGCATCGTGCGCGACCACCCCGACTGGAAGCCGAACCTCGTCGCCGCCCGCCGCAAACTCCTCGCCGACAACATGGAGCTCTACCGCACGCGCTCGCGCGAAGCCCGCGTGCCCACCGGCCGCGAACCCGGCAGCCCCATCGCCACCGACGTGCCGCTTGACGACCGCGTGCCGACGATGATCGACAGCAACTACCGCCCCATCGAGCTGCCGGACTACGACAGCACCGACAAGCGCCTCTACAACGCCCTCGCGCGCGCTCAGGAAGAGTGCCGCCGCATGGCCGTCGCCTACAAAGAGCTCAGCAGCAAATACGACGAAGTCCAGAAGCGCCTCAACACCAGCGAGGTCGAAGGCCAGATGTACAAGAGTCGCTACGACGCCCTCCAGAAGCAGATCGCCTCAGAGCGCGAAGCCGGCAACCGCGTCGTCGACTCCCTCTCCCGCCAGCTCGCCGACATGGAGGCCATGTATCAGGCCTCGGAGCAGGCGCGCCGCGAGGCCGAAGCCCGCGTCGCCGAGCTCGAGCAGGAGCTCACCGACACCCGCGAACAGCTCGCCCGCGTCACGCAGGAGCGCGACGCCCTGCGCGCGGAGAACGAACAGCTGCGCGCCATCGTCGAGCTCAACAGCCCGGAGAAAACCAAGGCCCTGCTCGACCAGAACCTCACGCTCGCCGAGCAGCTCAAGCGCGCCGAGCAGCACGTCGCCGAGCTTGAAGCCCAGATCGGCAGCTCGGCGGACCAGAACACCGTGCTCTCGCGCCAGCTCGACACCGCCCGCGCCGAGGCTGACCGCATACGCGACGAAATGAGCGCCCTCTACGAAGAGAACATGGGCTACCGCCGCCGCGTCTCCGACCTCACCGACCGCCTCAACGCCCTCGAAGCCGACCTCAACGAGCAGGCGAAGAAACCCGTGGCAGACCCCGCCCTCGCCGAAGAGAACCGCCTGCTGCGCGAAGTCATCGAAAAGCAGCGCCGCACCCTCTCCATGCAGAACCAGGGCCTCCAGCTGCTCATGGACACCTACCGCAAGATGAAGGAGCAGCGGCCCGAAGTCGTCGAAGCCATGCAGAAGCTCGAAGACGAGAGCAACCCCGGCCTCTCCGATGCCGACCGCCGCCTCCTCGAAGCCGTCAAGGCCGGCCGCGACGGCGGCGACGCCGTGCGCGAAGGCCTGCAGGCCGAAACCCTGGCCGACCTCGCCGCCAAAGCCTTCACCAAGGGCCGCTTCACCGCCGCCGAGCAGATGTACCGCACCCTCTACGACCTGCAGCCCGACCACGTCGCCGGCCTCGTCAACCTCGGCACCATCCTGCTCTACCGCAACAAGTGCGAAGAAGCCGTCAGCTATCTGGAGAAAGCCACGCGCCTCGCGCCCGACCTCGCCATCGCCGCCTTCCAGTCCGGCGTCGCCTACTACCGCCTCGACCGCATGGAAGAAGCGCGCGTCATGTTCCGCCGCACCATCGAGCTCGACCCCGCCAACGCCGAAGCCTTCTTCTACCTCGCCAACATCGAGGGCATCACCAACGGCGCAGAGACCGCCCTCAAGTATTACGCCGCCGCCGTCAAACTGCGCCCCGACCTCGGTGATGCCCACTACAACATGGCGCGCCTGTATGCCGAAATGAACCGCATCCCCGACGCCGCGCGCGCCTACGACCGCGCCGTGCGCAACGGCGCCCTGCCCGACCCCGAGTTCGAGAACTACCTGCGCTCGCACCCCGACACCGCCAAGGCCCCCGGCGCCGACCTCGTCGAAGCCGTCAAGCCCGAAGAGGAAGCCGCCCGCCTGCGCGAGCAGGATCCCGAATTCTCCCGCCTGCTCGAAGAGCACAGCCGCGGCGCCGAAACGCCCGCCGACAGCGGCGCCGAGCCCCCCGCCGACGGGGCGGCCACGCCGAGCGAGGGCGCTGAAAGCAGCGCCGAGGGCAGCGCGCCTGAAGGCGGAACACCCTCAGGCGACGGCAGCGGCGAAGGCGGCCTGAGCTCGCGCGGCTACGCGCCCTCCCCCGCCGGGAGAAGCCACGAGACCGACCCCTCGCTCTTCCGCAGCAAGACCACCACCATCCGCACCAAGGGCAAGCGCAAGACCATCAAACTGCGCATGAAACTCCCGGCCCCGCCGCGCCTGCGCGACAGCAAGACCGGCGAATACATCGACGCCAAGCAGAGCAAGTAATGGCCGAGAGCACCCGCAGCTACATCTTCTTCGGCAGCGACGAAGGCGCCGCCGCCGCCGCTGCCGCGCAGCAGTACGCCCAGCTGAGCGGAGACGGCGACGGCTGGGGCAACGAAACCATCGACGGCAGCGCCGCCACCGTCGACGAAGCCCTCGAAATCCTCTCGCGCACCATGTCGGGCCTGCAGATGATGAGCATGTTCGGCGGGCGCAAAGTCATCTGGCTCAAAGGCGCCAACTTCATGGGCGACAGCCCGCAGGGCGCGCGCAGCGAAGACATCCAGCAAGCCCTCGTCGACCTCGCCGACTGCCTCGGCAACCTGCCGCCCGACACCTGGTTCGTGCTCAACGCCAATGAAGTCGACAAGCGCCGCAGCTTCTTCCGTCGCCTCGGCACCGTCGCCGAATGCCGCGAATTCACCCGCATCGACATCAGCAAACCCGGCTGGGAATCCGAGCTCGCCTCCCTGAGCGTGCGGCTCGCCAAAGAGCGCTCCCTGAGCTTTGAGAGCGACGCACTCGACCTCTTCGTGCACCGCGTCAGCGAAAACACGCGCCAGATCACCAACGAACTCGACAAACTCGACGTCTACCTCGGCAGCGAGCGCCGCCGCATCACCCGCGACGACATCGAGCGCATGGTCGCCATCTCGCGCACCGGCGTCATCTTCGAAATCTCGCGCGCCATCGAGAGCGGCGACTGCCGCCGCGCCGTGCGCCTCGTCAACGAACAACTCAACCGCGGCGAGCAAGCCATCACCATCATGCGCGCCGCCATCGTCCCCACCGTGCGCAACCGCTTCACCGCCCGGCTGCTCATCGACACCTACGGCCTGAGCGCCGACAACTACCGCAGCTTCGAAGCCGCCGTCAGCCGCCTGCCGCGCGAAGGCAAGCGCCTGCTGCCCCTCAAGAAAGACGGCAGCCCCAACAGCTACGCCCTCTTCAACGCCGCGCGCAGCTGCGGCAAACTCAAACTCGCCAAAGCCCGGCGCGACCTCAAAGCCTGCGCCGCCGCAGACCGCGCCCTCGTCTCCTCCGGCCTGGCCCCGCGCGACATCCTGCTCAAGCTCATCGCCATGCTCACCGCCTGACATGCCCTTCACCCATCCCGAGACCTTCGACGTGCTCGTCATCGGCGGCGGGCATGCCGGCATCGAAGCCGCCCTTGCCGCCGCGCGACTCGGCGGCAGCGTCGCCCTCATCACCCAGAACCTCGACACCATCGGGCAGATGAGCTGCAACCCCGCCATCGGCGGCCTCGCCAAAGGACACATGGTGCGCGAAATCGACGCCCTCGGCGGCGCCATGGGCCTCAACACCGACGCCACCGCCCTGCAATTCCGCATGCTCAACGCCTCCAAAGGCCCCAGCGTGCGCGCCCCGCGCGCCCAGTGCGACAAACTCGCCTACCGCGCCCGCATGAAGTGGGTCCTCGAAACCGCCCCCGGCTTGCAACTCTTTCAGGGAGAAGTCAGCAACCTCTGCGCCGAGAACGGCCACATCACCGGCGCCACCACCACCTGGGGGCAAAACTTCCGCGCGCGCAGCATCGTGCTCTGCAGCGGCACCTTCATGCGCGGCCTGCTGCACATCGGCATGGACCACATCCCCGGCGGGCGCCTCGGCTGCGCCCCCAGCGGCATCTCCGCCAGCCTCGCGCAGCTCGGCTTCCCCCTGCGGCGCTTCAAGACCGGCACCTCCCCGCGCATCAAAGGCAGCACCATCGACTTCGCCGCCTGCGACACCCAGCCCGGCGACGAACCGCCCCCCCTCTTCAGCACCCTCTCGCGCAGCCGCCTGCACCGCGACAGCGAGCCCCACTGCACCCTCAACCCCCTCGCCGACCCCGACTTCGAGCTGCGGCAACTCCCCTGCGGCATCACCTGGACCCACAGCGGCACGCACGACATCATCCGCGCCAACCTCCGCTACAGCCCCCTCTTCGGCGGCGTCATCGAAGGCACCGGCCCGCGCTACTGCCCCAGCATCGAAGACAAAGTCGTGCGCTTCGCGGACAAAGACCGCCATCAAATCTTCATCGAACCCGAAGGCCGCAGCACCGACGAATACTACCTCAACGGCCTCTCCTCGAGCCTCCCCTACTTCGTCCAGCTCGACATCGTCCACAGCATCCCCGGCCTCGAGCACGCCCAGCTCATCCGCCCCGGCTACGCCGTCGAATACGACTACGTGCCGCCCACCGAGCTGCACCCGACCCTCGAAACCAAGCGCATCGCCGGCCTCTACTTCGCCGGCCAGATCAACGGCACCAGCGGCTACGAAGAAGCCGCCGGCCAGGGCCTGCTCGCCGGCGCCAACGCCCTGCTCAAACTGCGCGGCGAAGAGCCCCTCATCCTGCGGCGCGACCAAGCCTACCTCGGCGTCATGATCGACGACCTCGTCACCCGCGGCACCGACGAACCCTACCGCATGTTCACCAGCCGCGCCGAAATGCGCCTGCTGCTGCGGCAGGACAACGCCGACCTGCGCCTCACCCCGCTCGGCGCCCGCCTCGGCCTCGTCGACGACGAGCGCGCCGCCGCCGCCTCCGCCCGCCGGCGCGCCCTCGACGACGCCCTCGCCCGCATCAAAGACATGCGCTGCGAAGGCCTCAGCCTCGAGCGCTGGCTGCGCCGCCCCGACAACCACTGGCAGAACCTCCCCGACGACCTGCGCCGCTGCATCCCCGACGACATCTGGGAACCCGCCGCCATCGAAATCTCCCACGCCGGCTACATCGAACGCATGCGCGCCCAGGCCGAGCGCCTGCAGCGGCAGGAAAACCGCCGCATCCCCGCCGACCTCGACTACGCCGCCATCCCCGCGATGAAAACCGAAGCGCGCCAGCGCCTCAGCCGCGTGCGCCCCGCCACCCTCGGCCAAGCCGCCCGCATCCCCGGCATCACCCCCGCCGACCTCGCCCTGCTGCTCGTGCACATCAAAGCCCACGAAAGCCCCGCCGACGGCAGCCGCGCCGGCCACGCCGGCACCCACCCCGCCGACGACAGCCACCGCGCCGCCGAGAGCCGAGACGAGCCCGGCGGAGGGAACGGCGGAGAACCCCCGCGCAAGACTGACCACCTTCCCCCGCAACCAGCGCCATGAGCTTCCTGAAAAACCTCGCCGCCCTCGCCATCAGCAAACAAGTCACCGACACCCTGCGCCGCAACTGCCCCGCCGACCTCAGCGCCGCGCTCGAGCAGCTCCTGAGCGACCAAGACGCCGTCGCCGCCATCCGCGACTTCATCGCCGCGCAGCTCAAAACCCCCGACAACATCACCCGCGACGCCCTCCTCGGCCTCGCCCTGCCCGACAGCGCCCGGCGCCTGCTCAGCGACAGCCCCGCCCTCCTCGACTACCTCGTCGACACCGCCCGCGCCAAGATCCGCGGCTGACGCAGCAGCGCCACGGCCGCCCGCGCAGTACCTCCGGCGCCCGCGCAGCAGCCCCGGCGCTGCCGGCAAGCAGCCGCGGAGCACCCCGCACCGAAAGCCACGGCGGCAACCCGCCGCGCGAGCGTGTCCGAAAGCCGTCCCCGCGCCCCCGCCCCTCCATCGGCTCCGCAAGCTCTCTCCCCGCGCCTCCCGGCGCGGAACATTTTTGCCGTCGGCAAGCTGATTTTGATTGACAATACAGCGCTTGCGGCGTATCCTGTGCGTCCCCGCTGATGCTGCCATACCAACAACGGAAGGCTGGGGGCTCAAGCGCAGCACCTTCCGCAATCCGCGCCTCCTGCCTCAAGGTCGCGCACAACACACACAAACACAATGATCGACGAACTCATCACCAAGATGGTGGAAGCCGGCGTGCACTTCGGTCACCAGACCCGCAAGTGGCACCCCAACATGAAGAAGTACATCCTCACCCAGAAGAACGGCATCCACATCATCAACCTCGAAGAGACCGAAAAGTGCCTTGACGCCGCCTGCGCCTTCCTCAGCGACATGGCCGCCAAGAACAAGAAGATCCTCTTCGTCGGTTGCAAGCGCCAGGCGCAGGAAGCCGTCCGTGAAGCTGCCGAAGCCACGGGCCAGTACTACGTCAACTTCCGTTGGCTGGGCGGCATGCTCACCAACATGGCCACCATCAAGAAGAGCATCGCCCGCCTCGACTACCTCGAGAACCTCGACAAGCAGCCCGAATACAAGAGCATGTCGAAGAAAGAGCTTGCCGCCCTCTCCCGCGAGCGCGAGAAGCTCCTGCGCAACCTTCAGGGCATCCGCAACATGGGCGGCGCCCCCGACGTCATGATCGCCATCGGCGCTGATCACGAAGACATCGCCATCCGCGAAGCCCACATCCTCGGCATCCCCGTCATCGTCCTCACCGACTCGAACGCCGATCCCGACAGCGTCGACTTCCCCATCCCGGGCAACGACGACGCCGTGCGCTCCATCCGCCTCATCCTCTCCGTGCTCGTCGACGCCATCAACAAAGCCCGCGTCGCCGCCTGAGCCCGAGCAAACCGCAACGAACATCACACCAGAGACAATGGCTGAAATCACCGCTGCAATGGTCAAAGAGCTGCGCGCCCGCACGGACGCCGGCATGATGGACTGCAAGAAGGCCCTCGTCGAATGCGACGGCAACATGGAAGAGGCCGTCAAGTACCTCCGCGAGAAGGGCATCGCCAAGGCCGCCAAGAAGGCCGACCGCGACGCCAAGGAAGGCGCCGTCGCCACCATCGTGGAAGGCAACGACGGCATCATCTACGAGATCAACTGCGAGACCGACTTCTGCTCCAAGGGCGACAAGTTCAAGAACCTCGTCGCTGAGATCGGCACGGCCCTCAAGGCCTCGGCCGCCCGCAGCCTCGAAGAGGCCCTCAACGTCGCCATCGGCGGCACGACCGTCGAGAAATACCTCGCCGAGCAGTGCGCCTCCATCGGCGAGAACATGAAGTTCCGCAAGTACAGCCGCTTCACCCGCCAGGGCGAGGGCTGCATCGTCTCCTACATCCACATGGGCGGCAAGGTCGGCGTCCTGCTCGAAGTCACCTGCGAGAAGCCCGAGACGGCCAACTCCGAGGCCTTCCAGACCCTGTGCAAGGACCTCACCCTGCACATCGCCGCCTGCGCCCCGAAGAGCGTCGACTCCAGCTCCCTCGACCCGGCCTTCATCGCCGGTGAGCAAGAGATCGCCAAGGCCCAGCTCATCGCCGAGGGCAAGCCCGAGGCCCTGCTCGAGAAGATCCTGCCCGGCAAGCTCAAGGCCCTCTACAAGCAGAGCTGCCTCATGGATCAGGAGTTCGTCAAGGACGGCTCCATGACCGTGGCCCAGCTCGTTGACAAGGTCGGCAAGGAGCTCGGCGACACGATCAAGGTCGTCGCCTTCGAGCGCTTCCAGCTCGGCGCCTGATGTCCATCGGCACCGAACGCTGAAAACCATCCCTCAAACCCGGCGCCCCGCTGATAGCAGCGGGGCGCCTTTTTGTGATCACGGCGCAGCCATTCGCCCGCGAGCCCCCCCTGCCTGCGGCCTTTCTCACACCACCCGCAGAAGCGCACCGACGTCCACACCTCAGCGCCTAGCTCGCATGCCCCCTCCTCCGTGCGCAGAGAAGCCCGCGATAGCGCACGAGAAAAACATTATCATGGTAGGGACGGCAATTGTGATAACTAACAAAGAAATAAAATCAAACGCAAAGTCAAATTTTTCTTGCCATCTACCAAATAAACATGTAGGCTGAAAGCGAAGTTGCAAACAACTACACAACAAATAATAATAAAATCAAAAAACACATAAGAGCAAGCAACATGAAACTACGCCTACCCGCACGAATCTATCGAATTTTTAAATACGGGATCCATGCTTCGGTTATTACGCTCGGAATCCAGAGCGCTCTGGCGCAGGACACATTGGAGCCGGTGACCATCCCGGAGGGAGAGAGCCAAACCTACACCGACAACAGCTCGATTGAAAACAAGCACCTCATCGCCAACGGCACATTGAACACGGCGCTGAGCGGCTACACCATAGAGCGCTGCGACGTCACCGTCAATCCAACGGGCGAGTGGATCAACAGCAAGAGCTTCCTGTCCTACGGACTCATCAATGTTGACATCATCGGCGGAAAGGCGTCGTCCGACGCCGAGATGGGCGCCAAGCTCTATGCCTCTGCCCCTCCCACCGGCGACGACCCGATCTCCATCATGAATCTCAACATCAGCGAGCAGGGGATCTTTCAAAATGATGACACCCTGACGGCCCACTACGCCGCCGAAGTCAACGTCACCCTCGACAACGCCACCTTCATCAACAACCACCAACTGCTCGCGCAGGAATACGGCAAGGTCACCGTCGACGTGGGTGAAGGAGCTCGCTTTGAGAACAATTACGTCAGCTACGGCGGCAACGGCGTCTTGAATATAAATGTTAGCGGGGAGGGGGGTAGTCGATAACTACGGCGTCATTGCCTCCGTCTTCCCTCGGAACGTCGGAGCACCGAGTCTTGTCATCAATGTGTCCGACGGCGGCACCCTGAACAACTACCAGGATATTTATTCCTTCATCAGCATTCAGAATGCCGTCGACGCCCGCATCATCATCCAGAGCGACGGCTCTGTGAACAATCTCGGCGGGATTGGTGCCAGTCAGCAGAGCGGGATGGGCAGCTCGCTGGAGGTGCTCATCGACGGCGGTAGCCTCACCAACAGCAACGAAAACGGAGGCGGCCTCCTGTACGCCGAAAGTTATTCATCCCTCCGCGTGCAGATCAACAGCGGTGAGTTCCTCAACAAGGGCGGCGATCTGTCGCACAGCTCGACCAGCTCTTCCCTGCAGGTCGACGTTGACGGCGGCACCTTCCGCAACGAAGCCACCACCGGCAATGCCGATATTCGGGTGGGCGCAAGCGGCCTCATGTCGGGCTGGGGCTCATTCGGCAGCAACGACGTGTACGGCACACTCATCGTGGGCAGCGGCGCGATCGGGCTCCATGACGCCGCCGTCAAGCATCAGCACTACAGCGGCAACTTCGCCCTGAACAGCGGGGCTGAGCTCACCTTTTACATCGAAGACCGCGACAACTACTCGCAGATCTTCGTCGAAGGAACGGCCACCGGCAGCGCTGAGTGGGGCAGCATCCGCGCCGCCGTCGAGGTCACCAGCGAAATGATGGCCAAGTCCGTCGCCGCCGGTGACGCCTTCATGAACCCGGGCTACATCGTCCTGGTCGATGCCGACGGCAACGAGCAGAACGTCAGCGCCGAGCTCGGCATTGAATATTACGGCGTCGGCCCCTTCGTCAACAAGTATTACTACGTCGACCCCGAGACCGGCTCCCTGCTGCCCTATGAGGGTGAAATCGAGAAAGCCCTGCTCAGCGGCAGCGCGGACCTCATCGACACCCTCTGGAGCAGCACCGGCTCCGTGCGCAACCTCGCCCGCACCGCCCTCAGCCAGGTGTTCCTGCCCTGCTACAACGCCGAGCGCACCCTCTGCGAGAAAGCCGAAGAGATGACCGGGCAGCGGGAGTGGCAGCCCGTGCACTGCCGCCGTCCCAACGTCTGGGTGGCCGGCCTCAGCGGCTTCATGAACATGGGCGGTGCTGCCGCCTTCACCTATAGCGGAGGCGGCTATGCCGTCGGTGCTGATGCCCCGATCGGCGCGTACGGACGCGTCGGCGCGGCCTTCGGGCAGAGCTTCGGCGTCTTCCGCGCCCGGCACAGCAGCACCGCCGTGGATCAGACCGGCATCATGTTCAGCGTCTACGGCGGCTTTGAAAAACTCATCAACGAAAAGCGCAGCCACCGCGCCTCGGCCTACTTCGGCTACGGCGTCGTCGACAACGACGCGCGGACGAACCTGATGGGCGTCGAATCCGGCGCGGCGAACTGGGATGACGAAGCCTTCGTCTTCGGCCTCGAGTACGCCATGGACTTCCACGTGCGGGACAATCTGACCGTCTCGCCCTTCATCGGCATCGAATACGCCTACGGCTCGCAGAGCATCTATGCGGAGAGCTTCAGCGGCGGCCTGGTGCGCCGCTACGACGGCGCCACCATGCAGTACTGGCGCATCCCCGTGGGCTGCGCGGTGCGGCACAGCTGCGCGCTGGGCGGCAAGCAGTATCTCGTCTCAGAGCTCGCTCTCGGCTACATCGGCGACGTGAGCCGCCACAACCCGCACGGCCACGTGAACATCGAGGGGATGGACTTCGTCATCAACGGCTCGAATCCCGCGCGCAACGCCTTCATGCTCCGCGCCGGCACGAACTGGCTGATCAATGAGCACTGGACGGCCGGAGCCCAATATCACCTCGAAGCGCGCAGCGGTGAGTTCTCGCAGTCCGTCAACGCCTACGTGCGCTACAGCTTCTGAGCCCTCACGCCCTCTCCCGCCCTCTCCGGCGCGCCTTCTCCGCGCCGCCGGAGCACACCCTGACTCTCGGTGCCCCGCCTGCCATGGCGGGGCATTCTTGTTTCTGCCGTTTGCCGGTCGTCGACCATTGGCAAGTGCCCTGTTGGCTGAGAGAGGAAGCGGGGCAGGGTAGACCTAGGGGAATGCGAGACAAAAGACCGACTGTTCTGAGTGGCACAGCCGTTTGGGGCAAGCAAAAGCTGCCGAAATATCTACATGAAAAGGTTTGAGCAGATCGGTGTTCCAAAAGGGGAGCCTTTGAACAGAATGTGCAGCCACTGGGCCACAGCTTTCAGCTATGCAGAGGCAGAAGACAACGCTTGGCGAAGTTACGAGGCGCGGAGTCCGATGCTACCGAATGATGAGGCCCGTATCTTCTAGGTGGAGTACGCCATAGATCTCTGCGTGAATGTTGGCCTTGTTCGGAGTATATGTGAGGTCGTCGGGCAAATTGTAAAATCAAATGCGACACGCCGGATGGTTCTTAATGCAAAAGAAAACACCCGAAGTTCTCCATTCCGTGTTTTGATTTTTCAGCAAAATTAACTTGTTTCGATAGTTCGTTTTTCATACTATACCCGCATGGAAGAAGATGCACAATCGTATGTCAGCATATCCGCTGTCTCAAAACAAACGGGGTTTTCCGTACCGACTCTGCGCTTCTATGAACAGGAGGGCATCATACCACCCGTTCCTCGGAATGCTGCGGGCAATCGCTGCTACGGCAAGCGGGAAATAACTCGGTGTTATACGATCCGCTGTTTGCGCAATGCCGGACTCGACTTGCCCGAGATGAAACGCTACTTTGAGTTCGTCGAGGAGGGCGACGCGACCATTATGCAACGCGTGGAACTGCTCCAAGAAGCATCCCGGCGATTGCAGAGTCACGTAGAGGAACTGGATCGCAGCATACGCTTCCTCCGTAAGAAAATTAGCTATTATAATAGCGTTGTACAGGCTCAAGCAGCAGGGTTGCCGACGCCCCGTTTTCACTATGATGCCGTTAATCAGGAGTTTGGCTGTTCCTCCTCGTGATCAGGATGGGATACTCTTCAGTCATTGAACCGACCCGGCGACTTCCTGCTGTTGGTGCAAGCAGAGGACGAGCGATAGCGGTGATTGCGGGTCGATCGTTCTCTAGAGTGTAGGGACATTCTTCACCTCGTTTTGCAAAAGTATAGTCTGCCATATTCCCATGACAGTCAACCTGAAAAACTCTAATGACGGTAGCAGTCCGCACCTCAGCGGCGGCGAATCTCCGGCATAAAACAGGCGGTGTTCCGGAAAGCAGGAATCCCCGGTGCGGCCTTGCATCAGGGATTCGAGCTTTCATCGCCTTGTCGCTACCAAGAGGGCCTCGAACAAAGGCGGGCACTCGCCCGTGTTAATCGGGCAACTGTATTTTCATGTAGGACTCCCTTTTCTCTTCAAGAGACATATTGAAGAAACGCTGTTCTTTATTCAACGCGCGGATAGCCTCCATTTCCGCATCGCTGAGACAGAAATCGAAAATTCTAATATTCTCATTGATGTAATCAGGGTTGGATGCTCCAGGAATCACGGAGAAGCCCTCTTGGATGTGCCAGCGTAGGATGATTTGTGCCGGTGATTTGCCATGAGCTTTTGCCATAGCACAGATAACCGGATCGCGTAGAAGTGCTCCGTGACTCATAGCACCTCCGAGCGGGAACCAGCACTCAATCTGAATTCCCCAAGGCTTCACCTTTTCACGCATCTCCAATCGTTGAGCGTAGGGATGGCATTCGATTTGCAAAGCTGCGGGAATGACCCGGGCGTGATCCATAAGCTGCGCAAAGACCTCATCACTGGCATCAAAGTTGCTAATGCCGAGCGCACGAACCTTACCCTGAGCCACGGCCTTTTCCATATCTTTCCACGCACCCACAAAATCGCCTACGGGCTGATGAATGTAGAGCATATCCAGATAATCCACTTGCAGCCGTGCCAGCATCTTATCAATGGCCAGCATAGTTTTACCCTCACCGTATTCCGTGGGCCACAATTTACTGGTGAGCCATATCTCACTGCGGGGCACCCCGCTCGCCTTGATGGCGCGTCCAATCGGGCGCTCATTCAAGTAGGCATGAGCGGTATCGATGTGTCTGTAGCCCGCCTTCAAGGCGGTAAGAACAGATTGCTCGCAAACTTCATCGGAAGGTTGCAGGAACGTTCCCAGCCCAAAGCGCGGCATCATGATGCCATTATTGAGTTGCACCCGAGGAACACCTGCAAGCGAAGTGTCTTCGTAAGCAGCCGAAGTTATGTCGGAGAAGCCGACGGCGCAACATAATGCGATGATATATTTTGTCATGGTACCAAGAATTAGAGATGATGTAAGATATAAGATATGAAATCAAGCGGCGTGTACGGATCCCAGAACGATCATATAGAGCCGTATGTGATGGAGAAAGCAAATGCGCCGTTACTCTGCTTCACGGCGCGGTCGTGCATTCGAGACGTTAGAGTTTACGGGTGCTTCGGGAAGAATGCCGATGGCACGGAGCCATGGAGCCACCTGACGAACATCGCCGCTATTGCCGAAGCCTCTGAGGTGGAGGGAATCCGGGGTAAGTTCTACCATACGAGTCAGAGTTTCATCTCGGTAAGTCGCCGCATACGTGCAAAAGGGGATCACCGTTTTCCCCTTGAAATGATAGGTGGGTTCTTCCAGGAATGTGTGGATAATCATGGGCGCCGTGTGCCACCACACGGGGCATCCGATAAATATGGTGTCGTAACGGTCAAAATCAATTATCTTATTTTTTATCGCAGGACGTCGATTCTCATCGCGTTCGGCCTTGGCCACCTCTGTACATGGCTCATACTCGGAGGGGTAAGGAGTCATGGGCTCGATGCGGAAAAGAGTTCCATTCGTCAATCGAGCAATTTCCTCAGCGATCCGTTGGGTCGTACCGCTCCATGAAAAATAAGCCACAAGCACAGTGCGCTGACTGGCGGGAATATTGGTCTTTTCGTTTTCCGGAATGTTTGAATGACTGCCGTTAGCATCGCAACAAGCACTCGCGCTCAGAATCGTCCCCAGTGTCATATAAAGATATTTCAGTTTCATCAGGGACAATGATCAACCATCAAGTCACTTTAGGGCAAGTTTTTTTTTACACTTTTTTCGGGGGAAGCCACATCTGTCCCAAAGTTTGAGCCGGGAGGCACCTTTGTTGCTTTTGAACTTTTTTGCTGCTTCTTCCACGAGGAAGCGCGGA